>LNFM01000395.1_pt1 | contig 108972 bp, 89 predicted proteins | sample 596031 | NCBI WGS metagenome assembly LNFM01 (sample SAMN04254537, study PRJNA301005) | activated carbon metagenome | isolation source: dual media filters at the Ann Arbor, Michigan drinking water treatment plant | place: USA: Ann Arbor
TGCCGATGTCCTCCTGCCTGCATGGAATTACACGGTTCTACCAAATTTGAACTGGCAAAAAGGGGAAGTTATTTCGTAGGCGTTCCTTAGCGCCCCCTGCCTTATAGGGCGCGACTACTTTTACTCCCACATCAATGTTACAACACTGAATAATCTGAAAACCCTACCCAATCTGCACCCCACGCATCGACATCGACCCCAATGTAACAGCTTCGTTGAAGAAGCTTACCGAATCCGTTGATTCCTGCAATGCCAGAATGTACAACAGCGGTAAATAATGTTCTACCGTCGGCACGGCCCATAACATTTTGGGATGCAGGTGCGGATAGTCAATCAACGCCGCGTGATTACCCGCTTCAATCTGTTGCGCGATGAGTTGGTCTATCTCAATAGCCCAATCATAGGCTTCATCACGCCACATCACCTGCCGCAGATTATGCACGACGTTGCCGCTGCCGATTATCAACACACCCTCGTCGCGTAACGGGGCAAGAATCCTGGCAAATTGATAATGTTGTGCGGGTGTTTTGGCAAGATCAAGACTCAGTTGCAATACCGGGATCTCGGCATCAGGAAACATGTGGCACAGCACAGACCAAGTACCGTGATCGAGTCCCCACGCATAGTCAGCGGTAATGGGATGCTGCGCATTAAGCTGGGCGATGCGTGCCGCCCATTGCGGCGAACCGGGTGCCGCATAACGCACATCAAACAACGGCTGCGGGAAACCGCCAAAGTCGTGGATGGTAGGCGGCGCATCCATGGCGGTGACCTGCGACCCCGGTGTCTGCCAATGCGCGGAAATACAGAGAATGGCGCGGGGTCGAGGAAGTGTGGCACCCAATGCGCGCCAAGTGCGGCTGAAAGCGTTATCTTCGAGCGCATTCATCGGGCTGCCGTGGCCGACGAAGAGCATCGGCATTTTATCAAGCACGCTATCAGTAGTCATGATACGCCTCCTTCCGCTCTCTGTGGTTCAACAGCTTTTTCAGGCCTACGCTTTTTTGTGCGAGCCGTCGCAGAATGGTTTGTTCTGTGATTTCCCGCAGCCACACACCCAGATTGAACCGTCTTTTTCAGCGGTATGCGCCAGCGGTGTGATACCGGTGTTTAGAGTTCCATGTGTGCCATCACAAAACGGTGTGTTTTTTGTCTGGCCGCAACGGCATATATACACGGCTTTACCGGCCTGCACCGGAACTTCGTAGGGACTATTTTTGGTATACATTACATTTTTCCTTTTATGGTTATGGGTTGTGCCAAGAAGTTTGGCCAGTGATTTTTTATGGAAAATGGCAGTACCTTGGGGGGTCTTGCTGGTGTGAATACTATAGGATTATAGATGATATCAAGGTGCTACGGAGGATATAGCCGATGTGATTGACCAGCCACCGCCCAGCGCCTTCATCAAATCAACGCTGTAAGCCAGTTGTGCCTGGCGATTTTGCACTAATGCCTGCGCAGCAGCGTGGGCAACGCGCTGTGAATCGAGCACATCCAGATAGCCGCTATACCCCGCTTCGTAGCGCAGGCGCGACAAGCGCAGTGCGTTGTTTGCAGCGTCAACCTTGATTTTCAGATCAGTCAGTGCGGCGCTGGTTTGCTGCACGTTGGTGAGCGCATCGGCCACTTCGGTGAAGGCGACTTCTACCGCTTTCTGATAATCTGCAACCGACTGTCGTTGCCGGGCTTCAGCCTGACGCGTACGTGCGGCGTATTTACCCGCATCAATAATGGGCATCGCGGCCGACAGGCCCAGCGACCAGATGCGCGCTCCCTCTTTAAGCAGATCAACCAGGTCTGCACTTTGCCCGCCGAAGTTACCGGTCAGTGAAAAGGTCGGTAACTGTGCGGCACGAGCTACGCCGATTTGGGCATTGGCTGCGATCATCTGTTGCTCTGCCTGCTGCACGTCGGGGCGACGCTCAAGTAGCGTGGAAGGTAAGCCAACCGGCGGCAGTGCGGGCACGGGCAAACCCATCACATCACCTGCGGCAAACGTGATTTTCAGATTGCCACTTAATCTACCCAGTTGATGCTGGGCCAGCGCGCGCTGACGTTGCAGGTCGCGTAATTGCAGCGAGATATCGGCACTTTCACCCTGCGCCTGATTGACTTCCAGTGCTGATGCAAGTCCGCCGTTAGCGCGGCTTTTCACTACGGCAAGTGCCTCCTGGCGTGAAGTCAGGGTTTGTGTGGCGATGGCAATCTGTGCATCCAGCGCCCGTAATGTAAAATAAAGTTGAGTGGTAGTGCCTGCCAGCGTCAGCGCGGTAACGTCTTTGGCATAACGGGTGCTTAACACATCGGCTCGCGCACCTTCGGAAGCGCGCCGTAATTTACCCCACAGATCAAGTTCAAAAGATGTCGACAGCGCCAGCCGGTGGCTGTTGGTGACCGAGGGTGTTCCCGGCGGAAAGGGTTGCGCTGTTAACGTGCTGGAACGCGAGCGTGCGCTGGAAGCTCCCAGATTTATTTCTGGTAACAGGTTAGAACCAATTTCAGCCAAACGGGCTTCGGACTCATCAATCATTGCAATGGCTTTGTGAATGTCCGCATTGTTTTTCAATACGGCGGTTACCAGTTCATCAAGTGTTGCATCACCATAGAGTGTCCACCAATTGGCAGGCACAGCAGCCTGATCGTTACCAATACTGGCACTATCAGTTTCCGGGTAGCTGGAGGGAAGATTTATGGCAGGACGCTGGTAGTGCGGGCCCACGGCGCAGCCTGCCAGTGTTAAAGCTATAATCAAAGCCAATATCCCTCCATTCGCCCTGAGCCTGTCGAAGGGTGCTGCATGAGGGGCGGGTGGTTCGACAGGCTCAGGGCGAACGGCTAAACCGAACAATATTATCACCAGACCAGGAAACTGGAGAGACAGAGGGAGACGTTGCATCATCATGAGCGATCCTCAATTGCCGCAGTGGACGTTGGTGCAATGGAATGTGGCTGATCATGTTTGTGCGAAGGCCGCGCCTTGCGCGCCAGTAACGTGAAAAATAACGGAATGAAAATGGGCGCGATGACTGTTGCGATAATCATGCCGCCGAACACCCCCGAGCCCATCGCCTGACGCGCCCCCGCACCCGCGCCAGTAGCAATCACCAGCGGCACGACACCTAGCACGAAGGCTAGTGAGGTCATAACAATCGGGCGAAACCGTAATCGTGCCGCTTCGCGCGCCGCCTGCGCAGGAGTCTTACCCTGCTCCATGCCCTGCATGGCAAACTCCGCAATCAGGATCGCATTTTTTGCTGCCAGGCCAATCAACACCACCAGGCCAATCTGAAAGTAAATATTATTTTCCATGCCGCGCAGGAATACAAAACCCAGCGCACCCAGCAATGCAAACGGCACGGCAAGCACTACTGCCAGCGGCACACCCCAACGCTCATAGAGTGCCGCCAGAATCAGGTAGACCATGATCAATGCAAAGCCGAACGCGAATATAGAAGCATTACCCGTGCCTTTTTCCTGATATGCCTGGCCTGTCCATTCAATGCCATAATCTTTGGGCAAGGTTTGTTTGGCAATCTGCTCAACGGCGCGTATTGCTTCACCCGAACTGAAACCGGGCTTGGCAGAGCCCATTACTTTTGCTGCAATATAAGAATTATAACGCTCGATCTGCTCGGGCCCAATCACGGTATCTACCTTGATCAAGGCTTTGAGCGGGATCATGGTATTGGTGGTAGATGAGCGCACATAAATATTTCCCAGATCTTCGGGCTTCGAACGGAACGGCGCATCTGCCTGCACAGTGACACGATAAGTACGGCCCGCCTTGTTGAAGTCATTAACATACAGCGAACCCATCTGCGCCTGCAATGCGGTAAAAACCTCATTGACGGGCACACCTAGCGAGAGCGCTTTTTCCCGGTCAACTTCAACACGCAATTGCGGCACCGTGGGGCGATAAAAAGTTGTCAACCCTGCCAATGCCGGATGCTTGCCCAGCTCCGCAATAAAGTCGTTAGTCACTTGTGAAAGCTGCTGCGGATCGGCGTTGGTACGACCCTGCACATACACTTCAAATCCCCCTGCGGCGCCCAGGCCCATGATGGCAGGTGGATTGAACGCAAATGCAATACCATCTGATAGCATGAAACCTTTGCCGCTCACCTCTTCCACCAGTTGTTGCGCAGTCTGCTTACGCTCGTCCCATGGTTTCAAGGGCATAAAAATGGTCGCGGCATTATTTTTATTACCACCACCGATAAGATCCAACCCATCAACAACAAATATATTTTCAATGGCTTCGTTGTTACTCATCATATTGCGCAATTGCGTTGTGGTTTTGCCAGTACGCTCCAGCGTGGCGCCGTCAGGCAGAATAACCGCAGTGATAATATAGCCTTGATCTTCTGGTGGCACAAAGCTGCCAGGCACCCGCCAGAACAATACAGCAACAGCGCCGAGCAGCAGCACAAACACGGTGAGCGATGCAATACGGCGTGCCAGCACTACATCGACCGCACCCAAAAAGCGTAGCGTGATCCAGTTAAAAATACGGTTGAAAGGCGTGAACAATTTATCCAACACGCCGCCCGTATGATCGCTGGATTTTAGCAGCACTGCGCACAGCGCCGGCGTCAGCGTCAGCGCAACAACGCCAGAAATAACCACAGCTACCGTAACTGTAACGGCAAACTGTCGATAGAGTTGTCCCGCAATGCCACCCAGAAACGCAACCGGGATGAATACCGCGCTCAACACCAGCACGATGCCGATAATGGCGCCCTGCACTTCGCGCATCGCTTCCATCGCCGCATCAAATGGCTTCATCTTGTGTTCACGCATCAGGCGTTCGACATTTTCCAGAACTACAATTGCGTCATCAACCACAATACCAATCGCTAATACCATGGCGAACAAGGTCAGCATGTTGATGGAAAAACCAAACATCCATAATCCGGCAAACGTGCCGATCAACGACACTGGCACCGCCAGCATCGGAATCAGCGTCGCGCGCCACGTCTGGAGGAACATAAATACCACCAGCAAAACGATAATGGCAGCTTCGACGATGGTGTAAATAACACTTTTAATCGAGGCCGCTACAAAGCGCGTTGTATCATAGGGAATCAGGTAATCCAGATCCGTGGGAAAGCGGTCTTTTTTCAAATCCGCCATTTTATTCCTGACGGCCTCTGCAACGTCCAACGCATTGGCGCCCGATTGTAAAAACACCGCCAAAGCAATGGCCGGTTGACCATTAACACTGTTTTTCACATCGTAATTTTGTGCGCCGAGTTCGATGCGCGCCACGTCCTTGAGCCTGAGCACACCGGTGGCGCCCGCCGAACGCAGCACAACTTCCCCGAACTCTTCTGGCTGAATCAGACGCCCACGCGCCGTCACCGTATACACCAGCTCCTGACCTTTGAGCGCGGGTTCAGCGCCTATTTTTCCGGCGGCATACTGCGCATTTTGCGCGTTAATGGCCCTGATAACATCGTCGGTGGTTAAGCCCAGTTGCGCCATGCGATCCGGCTTAAGCCAGATTCTCATTGAATAGTCGCGCGCGCCGAAAATCGAAACATCTGCGGCGCCGGGAATACGTTTCAGTTCATCGAGTACATTCTGTGTGGCGTAGTTCGATAAAAATAGTGTATCAAAGGTGCTTTTAGGCGAGTTGAGCGCCACCACCAGCAGAATATTCTGCGAACGCTTGGCTACCATTACACCATTGCGTCGTACTTCATCGGGCAAGCGTGGCGTGGCAAGCTGCACGCGGTTATTGATATTAAACATCGCCTTGTCGACATCCGTGCCGACTTCGAAAGTGGCTGTGATCTGAGCCTGGCCGTTCGATGCAGAGCTTGAATTAAAATAAAGCATGCTCTCAACGCCGGAGAGCTGTTCTTCAATAGGGCCGGCGACCGTCTTGGACAGGGTTTCTGCTGAAGCACCAGGATAGTTTGCAGTAATGGTGATGGTGGGTGGTGCGATTTCAGGATATTGAGCCACCGGTAAAATCGTCACAGCGACCAGCCCGGCAAGCACGATGATGATCGCTAATACCGTCGCAAAAATAGGCCGTTCGATAAAAAATTTAGGCATGGGATGCAGCTCCCGCTGAATGACTGATAAGCCGAACTATCGGTTGCCCGAAATGCGTGTTACTTTTTGGCAGGGCTACCAGCGCCCGCAGGATTAGGCGCACCCGGGCCTTGCCCCGGCGCATGCGGCGCCACTGGCGCACCGGGCCGCAGCTTCATCAAGTTGTCGATAATAACTTTGTCGCCGGGATTCAGGCCTTGCGTAACAACCCAGTCATGTCCTGACCAGCCGCTGGTTTCGACGGGACGTGGCGCCACAGTGTTGTTGGGTGCAACGGTAAACACCACTTTGCCTTGATCACTCTGTAACAACGCGGACTGTGGCACCAGATAGGCTTGACGATTACCGGTAGTCACCTGTACACGAACAAACTGGCCGGGCAACAGCGCAAATTTAGTGTTGGGAAATTCCGCGCGCAACGGCACTGTTCCGGTTCTCGCATCAACACTCGATCCCGAAAAATTGAGTTTACCGGATGGCTCATAAATACTACCGTCTGCCAGCACCAGTTTTACATTCGTCTTGCCTGACGTTTGGCGTAACTGCAAAGTTTCACTTTCAGAAAGCGAGAATCGCACCCAGATCGGATCAGTGGCGCTGATAGCCGTCATCAAGCTCGTTTCACTACCCGCAGTTATCAGGCTGCCTTCAGAATGCAGCGCCCGGCCAGTGACGCCAGCAATCGGCGCCGTGACGCGAGTGTATGAAAGATTCAACTCAGCATCCCGTACCCGCGCCTCGCTCGCGGTGAGTTGCGCCTGTGATGTTTTTAGCGTTGAAGTTGCATCATCGTATTCACGCTGGCTAATCGCTTTTTCTTCGGCCAATGTTTTAAGGCGCGTTCCTTCCCGTTGCGCCCGTTCAAGATTGGCTTTTTCCTGCGCCAGCGAAGCGCGCGCCTGCGCCAGGGCGCTCTCATAAGGCATCGGATCAATCATGAATAGCACAGCGCCAGCTTTAACCGTATCGCCTTCGGTGTAGAGTTTCTTGTTCACAATGCCAGAAACCCGCGCACGCACCTCAACTTCCTTGGAACCTTCAGTCTGCCCCACTGCCTCAAGCGTAATCGGCACAAGCTGTGGCTGAACGTCAATCACCGTTACCGGTAGCGCCATACCACCCGGAGGGCCACCGGCAGAGCCTTGGGCGGCCTGCTCAGGCTGGCCGCAGGCGGTAAGAAACGCCAGCACCGCTATCCCGCCGAGGCTATTTACTAAACGCCGACGCTTATATTGGTACTGGTGCTGGAAGAATGGAGGCGGAACACTCACAAACAGCGAGATCATGAACTGGAAGTTGGCCATGGGGGCATCCTGCTGGAAACCAAGCTTAATATAATATACAATCATGATTGTATGTCAATACATCTTTAAAAAAATATATTGTGTCATTAGATCAGCGCAGTGCTAATATCACACCATTCGGGAGCGCATATACACGATAACCAACCACACTTTAACATGATGATATGACACTATGGTTCGCCGCACCAAAGAAGATTCTCAAGAAACCCGCCTCGCCATTATAGCTGCGGCGCGTGCAGTATTTCATAAGCATGGCGTAACTCGCACCACCATGGAGCAGATCGCCACCGCTGCAGGTGTTACGCGCGGCGCCATTTACTGGCATTTCACCGACAAGACAGCACTCTTTTACGCCATGCGCGAACAAGTCACGCTACCGCTGATGGATCGCACCAGCCTCGAACTGCTCGGCGAAAAAGCCTGTGATCCATTGCAACGCATTGAAAATTTTTTAAGTGCGGTTATGGAAGCAATTACTGGCTGTGAAAATGTGCGTGGTACATTTGAAATCATGAATTTTAAATGTGAGTATGTTGATGAGTTACGTCACGAATTAGTCGCATGCCGTGCTGTCCATCACGAGTTGCTTGCCAAATTCACCAGTCTCTACCGGGAAGCGCAACGCGCCACCCTGCTGCGGCCTGGACTCACGCCAGACATCGCTGCGGCTGACACACTGGTATTCAGTTTTGGTTTAATCCGCCTGTGGCTTATGGATGAGGATGGCACGCTGGTGCGTAACCGCGTCGCAAAACTCATCGCAGCACATGTGAAGAATCATCGGGCGATTATTTAATCTGCCCATTAAACAATGAAGCATGCAACAAAGTCTGCGTGTATTCATGACGCGGTGCGGTAAACAACTGCTCGGTATCGCCTGACTCCACCACGCTGCCACCACGCATGACCATTACACGATGCGCCATGGCGCGGATCACCTTGAGATCATGGGTAATAAATAAATAACTCAGCCCATGGCTAACCTGAAAGCCTCTTAACAATTCCAATACCTGTTTCTGCACGGACACATCCAGCGCGCTGGTGGGTTCATCCAGCAAAATCAGTTTTGGCTCCAACACCACCACGCGTGCAATGGCGATGCGTTGGCGCTGGCCGCCAGAAAACTCATGCGGGTAGCGCGACAGCATGTCACCGGATAAACCCACTTCGCCCAGCACTTTCACGATGCGTTCACGGCGCTGCATTTTTGTCAGCGCAGGAAAATGAATCTGCAAACCTTCACCAATAATCTGTTCAACCGTCATGCGCGGCGACAGGGATGAATAGGGATCCTGGAATACCACCTGAAAATTCCGCCGTAGCAGACGTAACTGGCGTGGACCCACGGTATCCAGGCGTTGCCCATCAAATACGATTTCGCCGGCGCACTCCTGCAAGCGCAGCAGGCACATGCCCAAGGTAGATTTACCTGAGCCTGATTCGCCGACAATGCCCAGCGTCTCGCCTTGGCGCACGGTGATGTCGACATTGTCCACAGCTTTGACTTCGCCAATTGTATGGCGAAAAAACCCGGCTTTAATGGGGAAAGCGCATTTCAATTTATGAGCTTGCATCAATACAGGACGTGTCGCCATACTGGCCGCCGTTTCGTCGGCCAATAGTCTTGTCGGTTCACTGTCCAATAAAAATCGCGTGTAGGGATGCTGTGGCGCGGCAAACAAGTCATTAACCGTGGCCTGCTCTACAAGATGGCCGTGCTGCATTACACAGATACGATCCGCAAAACGCCGTACCATGTTCAGGTCGTGGGTAATCATTAGCACAGCCATCGAGAAATCGCGCTGTAAATCCTCCAGCAAATTGAGAATCTGCAATTGAATCGTGACGTCCAGTGCGGTGGTTGGCTCGTCCGCAATCAATAGTTTGGGGCTGCATGCCAGCGCCATGGCGATCATCACCCGTTGCCGCTGCCCACCGGACAGCATATGCGGGTATGCGTCAAAACGCTTGTGCGGTTCGGGTATGCCGGTGCGATCCAACAGTTCAAGCATACGTTGGCGCGCCATCGCTTTGCTCATGCCTTCATGAACCATCAAAGGTTCAATCAGTTGCTGGCCAATGGTGTAGACCGGGTTGAGCGCCGTCATCGGCTCCTGAAATATCATGGCAATATCTTTGCCGCGTATACCGCGCAGGGTGCGTTGATCACACTTGAGCAGATCCCTGCCCTGAAAATAAATTGCGCCACTGGGATATGAAACATGATGACGATCATGCAAATGCAATATTGATAATGCAGTAACCGACTTCCCAGAACCAGACTCCCCTACCAGGGCGAGCTTCTCGCCCTCATGAATCTGAAAACTGAGGTTGTGCACTACTTCGCTTGAGGAAGCGGCATGACCAAACTGTATTGAAAGATTTTCAATCGACAGCAATGGGTGTACAGGTGTTTGATCAGACATGGGCATCATTCTTTAATTATCAACCGCGCCGCGCATCAAGCGCTTCGCGCACTGCTTCACCAATAAAAATCAACAGCACCAAGGTGCTGACCAGAACACCAAACGTGGTCATGGACAACCACCAGGCGTCAATATTATCTTTACCTTGTGCCAGTAATTCTCCCAGGCTGGGCGTGGTCGGGGGCACGCCCAAACCAAGGAAATCGAGGCTCGTCAAGGCCAGAATAGAGCCACTGATACGGAACGGCAAAAACGTAATGACAGACACCATGCTGTTCGGCAATAAATGGCGCAGCATGATGGCACGGTTGGACACTCCCAGCGCACGCGCGGCTTTCACGTAATCCATGTTGCGTCCACGTAAAAATTCGGCACGTACATAATCCGCCAATCCCATCCAGCCAAACAGCGCCAGCAAGATAATCAGCAGTAACACGCTAGGCTGAAAAATGGAGGAGAAAATAATCAACAAATAAAGCTCTGGCATGGAACCCCACACCTCAATCACCCGCTGCGAAAACAGGTCAAAGCGCCCACCCAGATAACCTTGTAATGCACCCGCGATAATGCCAATGGCGGTAGCCACTACCGTGAGCGCCAGCGCAAATAACACTGACAGGCGAAACCCGTAGATTAATCGCGCCAGCACATCGCGCCCCCGGTCATCCGTGCCGAGAAAGTTTTGCGCCGAGGGCGGCGCAGGATTCGGGTGTTCGGTGGCAAAATTTATGGTGTCATAGCTGTAGCGATTAGGCGCGTACCACACCCAATTGCCTGGCTGCGTCAGGCGATCCCTAAGATAGACATCGTTATAATCGGCTTCGGTTTCAAAATCCCCACCGAATGCGGTTTCGGGATAACTCTTGATTATTGGAAAATAAAAAGAGTCCTGGTAATACACCAGGATGGGCTTGTCATTACTCAGGATTTCCGCACACAAGCTCAATATAAATAAAACCATGAAAATCCACAGGCTCACATAGCCACGCCGATTGGTCTTGAAACGCAACCAGGCACGCCGTGCGGGTGAAAGTGGCTGTACGTTGGATAATGGCGCGCGAATGGCAGTGGCGCCGTGTTGGCTCACACTATTGCTCATGAAGAGACAGATTCAAACTGAATACGCGGGTCTACCAGAACATAACACAGGTCAGATAAAAGTTTGGCGACCAATCCCAGCAAGGTAAATAAATACAGCGTGCCCAACACTACCGGATAATCACGTTTCACGACTGACTCATAAGACAATAACCCCAAGCCATCGAGTGAAAAAATTGTCTCTATCAACAAACTGCTTGCGAAAAAAGCACCCATGAATGCCGCAGGGAATCCCGTCACCAGCGGTATCATGGCATTACGGAATACATGCTTGTACAGCACCGTGCCTTCCTCCAGGCCTTTGGCACGTGCGGTTAGTACATATTGTTTGCGGATTTCCTCAATGAAACTGTTTTTGGTCAGCATGGTCGTGATCGCAAAGCCGCCCACCACGGATGCAATAATGGGCAACGTCATATGCCATAAATAATCAGTGATTTTGCCATACCATGACAGCGTATCCCAGTTGTCAGACACCAAACCGCGTAAGGGAAACACACTCCAGAAGCTGCCGCCACCAAATAACACGAGCAACGTGATGCCCAATACAAAACCGGGAATCGCGTAACCGATTAAAATAACCGTGGTACTTGCAACATCAAAGCGCGAACCGTCACGCACCGCTTTGGCAATGCCCAAAGGGATAGATGTCAAATAAACAATGAAGAATGTCCACAAGCCTAAACTAATCGACACCGGCAACTTGGAAATCACCAGATCCATTACCGATTTGTGATGGAAATAACTGTCACCCAGATTGAATGTGGCGTAATTCACCACCATGTCAACAAACCGCTCATACACCGGCTTGTCAAAGCCGTACAGCGCTTTGAGTTTTTCAAGACGTTCGGCATCCAGACCCGCATTGCCCCGGTATAATGGCACGCCACCGCCCCCACCTTCACCGCTGGCACTGTGGTTTTGCATTTTACTGATCAGTTGCTCAACGGGACCACCGGGAACAAATTGGATAATGGCAAATGTCACCAGCATCACGCCAAACAGCGTGGGAATCATTAGCAGCAGGCGTTTAAGGATATAGGCAGCCATGGTTTAAGGTTTTTTCCACCAGGTGCGTATCATCCATGCATCTACACCATAATACAGTGGCAGTTTATCCGGGTACGCAAGGTTCTTGCGGTAAGCAACGCGATGAACGGGGGTGTACCAGTTAGGCACCAGGTATTCGCCATGCAATAACACCCTATCCAACGCGCGGGTAGCGGTCACCAACTGCGCCCGGCTCGGCGCATACACTACTTTCTCCACCAGCGCATCCACCACGGGATCCTTGATGCCCGCTATATTATTGGATCCTTCCTGATCGGCTGTCGATGAATGCCAGTAATTAATCTGCTCATTGCCGGGTGATTGTGATTGCCCGAACAAATTGACAACCATATCAAAATCACGGGTATCAATACGCCGTTGGTACAGTGCCACATCAACCGTGCGATAGCTGACCTTAACCCCTACTTTTGCAAGATTCTGCGCGAACGGTTCGACAATGCGGCCAAATGCTTTCTGCGCCAATAGAATTTCAAATTCCATTCTTTCGCCTTGCGCATTTTTCAATACACCGCCCTGGAGCTTCCAGCCCGCGCTGGTGAGTAATTCTTTAGCTTTGCGCAAGTTGTCACGTAACGCACCGGAGCCCGTGGTTGTCGGTGGTTTCCATTCCGTGGTAAAAACTTCAGGCGGCAGTTTGGCGCGGAACGGCTCCAGCAGCGCCAACTCATCCCCTTTCGGCAATCCTGAAGAAGCCAGCTCGCTGTTACTGAAATAGCTGGTGTTGCGTTTATATTGATTGTAAAAAAGATTCTGATTTGACCATTCAAAATCAAAGGCCAGGGCGATAGCTTTGCGCACCCGTTTATCCTTGAATAAAGCACGGCGCGTATTAAATACAAAGCCTTGCATGCCGACATTATTACGGTGGGCCAGTTCTTTGCGATTTATCGAGCCATTATCAAAATGCTGCCCCACGTAATCACGCGCCCACTGCTTGGAATTCAGCACATGAATAAAATCAAATTCCCCTGCTTTGAAAGCCTCAAGCTGCACTGTGTCGTCGGTATAATATTTAAATGTAATACGGTCGAAATTAAACATGCCGCGCCGCGCGCCCAGATCACGCGCCCAATAAGCCGGATTACGTTTATAGGTAATATTTTTTCCTAAATCATATTTATCTACCACATATGGCCCACTGCCGAGGGGTAATTCCGTTACAACTTTATCGAACGCTTTATTGCCCACCCATTTTTTTGCAAAAATAGGGATCTGCGCAGTAATCAAATGCAACTCAGGATTAACCTTGGCAAATTCAAAACGTACCGTACGTGCATCAACAACCGTTGCGCGCTTGATATCATTCCACATAAAGCGATACAGGGGGTGCGCCTGCTCGCTCTTCAACATATCGAAAGAAAATTTTACATCCTCCGCTGTCACGGGTGCGCCGTCGGAAAAACGCGCCTTGCTGTTCAGGCGAAACGTGACTGATAATTTATCTTGCGCAAGCTGTATGTCTTCCGCCAGATGTGCGTAAAGACTAAACGGTTCATCCAGGCTCTGCTCCATCAAGGTTTCAAACACCAGATCGGAAACACCGGCGGCGGCGATCCCTTTTAACAGAAAAGGATTTAACCCATCGTAATTACCAAACCCGGACAGCACCAATTCACCACCCTTGGGCGCATTGGGATTCACGTAATCAAAATGCGTGAACCCGGCCGGATACTTTGGCGCATATCCCAACGCCATCGCTGGCGCGGCCATACTGGGCGCGGGCACACTCAACACCACCCACAAACCCAGAACATTTAACAAACGCTTGGTAATCATGTAATGTTATTCCCAATGGAAAAGGTTATTCCTGTCACCAACATGCAAGCTTCAACCACCGAAGCTTGCATGTTCTCATATAATATTACACTTCAACTGGTTAAATCATTTTTTTGGTTTCATGCCGCTCTTCAAAAAACTAGCCTCTGGGGCTATTCAGATGTATCATCCTGAAAACGGGGATTGCTAGTATTATGGCAACTTTAGAGAGATAACAACAGGAGATCATTATGGGCTTTTTGCAGGGCAAACGCGCTCTTATCGTCGGACTCGCCAGCACCCGCTCTATCGCTTGGGGCATCGCCAAGGCCATGCAGCGCGAAGGGGCGGAATTAGCCTTCACTTATCAGAATGAAAAACTCAAGGAACGGGTAGAAAACATGGCCGCTGAATGCGGCTCGGAAATCACCATGGCCTGCGATGTCGCCAGCGACGAGCAGATCGACGCTGCATTTCAGCATCTGGACGATTTCTGGGATCACCTTGACATTATTGTACACTCGGTAGCATATGCACCGCGCGAACAACTGGAAGGGCCTTACCTTGATTGCGTTACCCGCGAAGGGTTCCGTGTTGCCCACGACATCAGCTCTTACAGCTTTGCGGCGCTGGCCAAAGCTGGTCGCAATATGATGGAAGGCCGCAACGGCGCGCTGCTCAGCCTCAGCTATCTGGGTGCAGAACGCACCATGCCCAACTACAACGTCATGGGACTGGCTAAAGCCAGCCTGGAGGCCAACGTGCGCTATATGGCCAGCACCTTAGGGCCAGACAACATCCGTGTCAACGCCATCTCCGCCGGCCCCATAAAGACCTTGGCAGCCGCAGGCATCAGCGATTTCCGCAAGCTGCTGGATCATGTAGAAAAAACCTCCCCGCTACGCCGTAACATCACCACCGAAGAAGTCGGTAACGTTGCTGCGTTCCTGTGCTCTGACCTGGCGTCAGCCATTACTGGAGAGATCGTGTATGTAGACGGCGGCTATAACACCGTGGCCATGGGGGGGATTTAAAGAAGGAAGGAAAATCCCTGTAATATTGTCATTTCGACCAACGGGAGAAATCCTGCTTAAGATTTCTCCCGTTGGTCGAAATGACAAACGCATTGTTACTTAAAGACTTTCAGGCTTGCGCTCAACCTGCGCCTTTTTCTTGAGTTCTTCGACAAACGCCTTGAACTCGTTTTCCGCATTAGCACGTAATGCCGTCTGTTTAAGATTTTCACGCATCGCATCATCGGCACTGGCGGGTGTTGCTTCACGCACACCGTGCAATATCACCACCATGTACTCACCGCCCGCATCCCCTGCCCAATAAGAAGCACTGCTTGCAGCAGGCTTGGGGATTTTAAAGGCTGCGCTAATGGCGGCGGGCGCATCGGTCGACTGGTTGTCGCGTTTCACATACCCTACCCGCTTCCACTCCGCATGATTTTCTTTCGCAAGTCCGGCCGCATCTGCACCTTTTTTAAGCGCCGCCAGCAATGCTTCTCCCGCCGCTTTTGCCTTGTCACGGGCTTTTTCTGTATGCAGGCGCGTGACAATCAATTCACGTACCGCTTCAATGGGCTGTGTCGCCGCCGGTTTATGTTCTTTAACACGCAACACCACAATCGTATTGGGGCTTATCTCAATGGGCTCACTATTGTTGCCGCGCAACACATCTTCACTGAAGGCGGCTTCGCGCACTTTGGCATGGGTAGCCACACCCACGCCCGCGTCTGCGGTGAATAAACCACTGGACTGAACAGTCAAATTGGCTACCTTGGCGGCATCACCTAGCGTATCAGGGTGTTCATAAGCAGCGTTAGTAATCAACTCGACCTGCTCAAAAAACTGCTCTTCCCCTTTACGGCGGCGATAATCCGCTTCGAGTTTGCCACGCAGTTCTTCAAAAGAAGCGGGGCGATTGACTTTGACATCCACTAATTTGATGATATGAAAACCGAAGTCACTTCTGACCACGTCACTGACCTGACCTTTTGCCAGGCTGAAAGCGGCCTGCTCAAAAGCCTTATCCATGACACCGCGACCAAAAAAACCTAAATCACCACCCGCTGCCGCAGAACCGGGATCTTCGGAATTCTGCTTGGCCAACTGCTCAAAAGACTCACCAGCGCGCACACGCGCCAACAGTTTATCTGCTTTGCTACGGGCTGCCGCTACCGCCGCATCATTGGCTGATCTGTCGACCTGTATCAATATATGACTGGCGCGGCGCTGCTCATCTTTCGCCATGCTGGCGGACTGATCGGCATACAGGCTCTGCAAGGCAGCGTCATCCACAGGAATTTTCTGTGCGATGGCTTGCGCGGAAAATTCTATGTAATCAATACTGACCTGTTCGGGAACTTTAAATAAATTTTTATTTTTTTCATAGTATTGGCGTATTTCGGCATCATTGACGGCAGCCGTGCCCATGAACATCGCTACAGGTAATTTTAAATAACTTATATCGCGCTGCTGTTCGCTCAACAACAAGGCGCCATCAACTTCACGCGAAGTTACCAGCGCAGTGCCAATGATGCTGTTACGCAATTGATTTACCAGGATGCTGCGACGCAAGCGATCTTCAAATACTCCGGCCGTAGCGCCCTGTCCACGTAAAAACTGGTTATATAATTCCGGATCAAACTTGCCGTTAGTCTGGAAGTTCTCCACTTGCTCAATTTCGGTCTTTAACTGCACGTCACTGACACGAAACCCGGCATCGCTGGCTGCTTGTGCCAGAACTTCTTCTTCTATAACCGAATTAAGCACTTCCTGCTTGAAGCGTTTGTCATCAATTAATGCGGGGTCAATTTTACCCCCCAGCATTTCCTCGAGACGCGCACGCTGGCGCTCATAGGCATTTTGAAAGTCATTCTCGGTAATGGCAATGCCATTAACCTTGGCCACATATGTTTTGGCATCGCCCGAAAAATATTCGCCGATACCCCATAATGCAAAGGGAATTATAAGCAATAAAACAACAGCCCATGCAAACCAGCCTTGAGCACGATCTCGAATGACTTGAAACATAATGGCAGAAGTTCTTTAAGAGTGGGATAGGTGAAACGTACATTGGCTGGAGGGTCAATAAACTGTTACCGCAAGCATTCATGCCTTCTATCCGGGGACAGGGTTAGCATCTCGCCTGCGAACATCTCGGACCCTATGCCTATAGTACCAATGTTCGCGCTCTAAACCTCGAACGCTAACAGTGTTCTTTCACAACGATAGAACACGTAAAAGACGCTCTTTACTAAAAACAATGGCGGAGTGGACGGGACTCGAACCCGCGACCCCCTGCGTGACAGGCAGGTATTCTAACCAACTGAACTACCACTCCCCGGTCTTTCTGGTGGGTGCTGAGGGGATCGAACCCCCGACATTCGCCTTGTAAGGGCGACGCTCTACCAGCTGAGCTAAGCACCCTGAGAAAGTCGGCTATTTTACGGTATCCTTAAGCGTTTTACCAGCCTTAAATGCCGGAACCTTCGAAGCTTTTATTTTAAGCGCCTCGCCGGTCTGTGGATTGCGGCCCGCACGGGCAGCGCGCTTGCGCACCGTAAACGTACCAAAACCCACCAGGCTCACACTATCCCCTTTCTTCAAAGCCTTGCTGATGGCGCTGATCGTAGCATCCAATGCTTTTCCGGCAGACACTTTGGACAGATCTGCGGAATCGGCAATCGCATCGATCAATTCTGATTTATTCATCTCGTACTCCATATTGATAATTTACAAAAAAGTGATAGCGCAAACAGCCCCCACGCTCCTACCATCAACCCAAATGTTTCATAAACACCCACGAAGATCACTCAATGCGGTAATTTATACAGACAACCAAGCGACGCTAATCCCCCTGCGCCAATGACAGAACAAGCAAAAAGCACGGGGTTTGGAACTATTCGAATTATACCCCAGACCACAATCCAACACAGCAATACAAAACTGTGACAGACTTTATACCAACAGCATCGAATGTCTGTCAAGCAAAGTCTTGTCTATCAAGCGAAGTCTTGCCTATCCAGCGAAGAGTGGCATTCCGCAGGATAATTCACGGGTATTATTCGCCATAGTGAATACTCCACCGGCTAAAGCCGGTGGCTTCGGATTACGGCTTAAAGCCTGATTTCATCGACCCTTCGCGTCGATTACAGGACGCGGAAATCATCATCGGACTCTTCCGGGTTCTGATCTTCGATATATTCCTTCCATACTTCGTCCGTCACCTTCCCACTCGATGTAACCCAATTGCCCCTCGCCCACAAGCGCCGCCCCAGTATCTCTTCCTCAACGCCGCAAACTCCGATAGCACAAGTGCGAACTCTTACCCATCAGATATTGAACCGCTCTTGATACCGATATTTGCGGCGGTATACCTATGAAGCCACGGCCGCGCGTGAGGCCAAGAAACTTGCGCGAGTGGTTGGACAAAAACACAGAAGATCACAAGGGTGCCAAAGGCGCGGTCCGCCTCTCCAACCGCACGGACAATGAATCGGCCAAGATGGCCGGCCACCGGCAAAGGCGTTGTTCAAGGCTATACCGGGGGGCGGTGGATGGAGACACAGGTCATCGTCGATGCCCAAGCCCATGGCACCGGATCGGAACCGGAGCTGTTGCTGCCGGTGGCCGCAACCACCGCCGCGCTACGCACGGACACGACCGTGATCACCGCCGATTCGGGCTATCACTCCGAAGCCAATCTCAAGGCGCTTGCCGGCCAACAGATCATAATCGCTACCGTAAACGCGATGAGCGTTATGCCAACCAAGACATCCATAAAACCAAGCAGGATCTGTTTTCCCCGTGACGATGCAATTTGGCTATTATCCCTCATATCCCTCAAACTGAGGTTTTTTGAAGTCGTGCACAAAGGTCTCCATCACTTATTTGCTTTCTCATTTTTAATATGGGGACTCACGATTATGTTAGGCGGGGGCGGTAGAAACACCACTACGTGTTCGCGGGGTAGACGCTTCAGGCAAGAGAGTTGCCAAAGTGCGGCCAATAGCAACAACTTTGAATACCTTTGCCAAAAATTGCTCTATTCGAACCAATTTAGGAGAAGGGGTATGAGCCGGTTTATTACGGGGACGACGCGTCAATAATCCTACAGCCAAACCCGCGCCCGCATAGGTTATCAATGCCGCCGGTGAGACGAGCCGCTGCCGCACATGCTGTTTCAGGAGAAAAGTACGTTCACTCATTATCTGCCGACGTATATTAATATTGCTCTCTACCTGTTCAATCTGCGCAGCAAGGGATAACCTGGCTCCTTTGCCTGTATCATGGATTATCATTATTACTTTCCTTCATGGGTGGGGCGGACTGCAAACTACGTAGTGTGGCAGGCCAGCCCAGATGACGGCTCTGACGTCGCATTGATTGATATAAAAAAGCTGCCAGAACAAGATTAGCTATAACACCTAGCAAAATAGCCAAACTCGTCATAAGACCCAAGTATATCAGCCAGAGTATGACGGCACTGAGCAGGCCCAACCATGCAGTAACCAAAAGTAGCCCGATTGCTACACCACTAATTACCATTGATACTAAACTTTTACCTGCCTGCTGAGTCTCTAATGCTACCAACTGGACGCGATCATGTACCAAACCCCGGAACTCCAGCCATAACGCCTTGGCTTCATTCAACAGTGTGGAACCCTCACCTACAGGTTCCTGCGCAGTCGCTATATCTGGAACAGGACGCGTCATGATAACCTCAGCGAGAGCTAACTAAACGGCTCAGCAAAAACCCGACAGCCACGGCTATCCCTATGGATGTGAGCGGATTTTCACGTACATAATCCCGTGAAGCTTCAGTGGCGCGGGCTTGCGCTTCTTTCAATTGCTCTCCTTTTTCGCCTAGCGTTTCTGCAGCACTTGCCGCAACGCCAGCTAATTTATCTACTACGTTATGCGCACTGGCAGCAACACGATCAACGGCAGGACGGGCTGCTTCGGACGCTTTATCAATCGCATGATGCACTCCACTGGTGGCGTTATCGATATTGTTAGCCACGTTCTTTCCCATTGCAGCAGGATTTGATGACAAATTACTGGTAGTTGTTTCCATGGTATTCTCCTTAAAAATTATTAAATCAATCTGGATCGATATTAATCCTGCACATCATTTATATTTAACCAATATTAATTAAAAAATATATAAATAATAACTAAAATGATTACGGGAACGCCAAGAAGCCACCCAATCAAATATTTACCCATTTCAATCATCCTTTACTTAAAGGGGGTTGCTCGGATGTATACGTTACCTATGAAAAAGGCTATCGTACACCTATAACTTTCCCACTCTTGAAGACTATCAAGGCAAATGGATAAAGCTTGATTTCAGTGTAGTTATCGAGCATTCAAAAGTCCGTACGCTGACGCACATATAATATAAAAATTGGCTATCCTGCTTAAGAGCCAGGTTAGCATATTAATCGGGCCAGAGCGGCACATCGCGCCGACAAAACACGTGGAGGCTCCCTTTGTAGCGAAGCGAAATACGGCGCTGCGCAAGACCGATGTGGCAAGGGTGCATATTGCCTACGGGTTAGCGTGGTCATGAGTGAGTTCATATGCCCTGGGTGAGCCGACGACGTACCCGATGCAGCACCTATAGAAGTGCAGAATTAAGTTACGGGTTTTTAGAAATGACTGTCAGACTTACGTTTAACCGGGCTTCTTAATCAGAGCGTTGGTGGGCGTACCGTTTAGCAAAGGTAGGCTGATAAATCCGGCCTCCGCCTTGAGGGTGCCGACATAAGAAAAGATAACTATATAAAAAATATAGTATAAAAAATGGCTCCCCGGGACGGACTCGAACCGCCGACCCAGTGATTAACAGTCACTTGCTCTACCGACTGAGCTACCGGGGAATAAGGATAGAAGGTGGACGCGTATAGTACTTGCAGGGCACCCTTGCGGTCAATAGCGGGCGCTTCTATAAATTTCGTTGTGGCTGGGCTCGGCTTGCCCCCTGCCCAGCGGGCGCAATAACTACGACCTTAATTATGTTAAAATATCCATTTTGGTAAATTTAAGTTAATAAAGGATACCATGCCGTCCAGCGACACGTTGCAACGCTTCATTTTTGAAGAAGCGCCAATCCGGGGGGAAATTGTGCGGCTCGACGCCACCTGGCGAGCCGTGCTGGAGCGCCGCGACTACCCCCCCGTGCTGCGCGACCTGCTGGGGGAGATGATGGCCGCAGCGGCCTTACTGTCGGCCACGCTCAAATTTGATGGCGCGATGATCATGCAGATTCAGGGTGACGGGCCGGTCAGCCTGCTGGTGGTGGAATGCACCAGCGAACGCACCTTGCGCGCGCTCGCCCAATGGAGCGAAGGCGTGCAGCCCGCGCCGCTCGCCGAATTGCTGGGGGACGGCAAGCTCGTCATCACGATTGACCCGAAACATAACAAAGAACGCTATCAGGGCATTGTCAGCCTGGAGGGTGGGACCATTGCAGAAGTGCTACAACATTATCTGACCCATTCCGAACAACTCGACACCCGCTTGTGGCTGGCGGCTAACGACCAGTACGCGGCGGGAATGTTGTTACAACGTCTGCCTCACGATAGCGACGAGGACGCCTGGCCGAGGGTTGCGCACCTGGGCGCGACGATTACACATCATGAGCTGTTAGAACTTCCCGCAGAAGAAATTATTCATCGCCTGTATCACGAAGAAGATGTGCGGTTGTTTGACGGCGAGCCAGTCAGCTTCCGTTGTTCGTGTTCGCGCGAGCGTGTTGCGGGTGTGCTGCGCATGCTCGGCCATGATGAGGTTCAGGGCATTCTGCGCGAACAGGGTACAGTGAGCGTGAATTGCGAATTCTGCGGCAAACATTATACGCTGGATCCGATTGACGCCGAGGTGATCTTCGCAGCTTTTGGCGAACTCTCGGGCACGGCACCGTCCGCAGTTAAACATTAAATCGATTGGAATTTATCATGACTACCCAAGCCACCAAGCAGCTTGAAACATTTGACAACCCGAGAGTGGATCGCGACTACACCATTCATATCAGTGTTCCTGAATTTACCTGCCTGTGCCCCAAAACCGGCCAGCCGGATTTTGCAGTCATTGAAATTGCGTATGTGCCGCATCTGCGCTGCGTGGAACTTAAGTCGCTGAAGCTTTACATCTGGTCATACCGCAACGAAGGTGCTTTTCACGAAGCGGTGACGAATCGCATTCTCGATGATCTGGTGCAGGCATGTGATCCGCATTTTATGCGGATCACCGCTAAATTCAATGTGCGCGGTGGTGTTTATACTAACGTGGTGGCAGAACATCGCAACGCTGCCTGGGCGCCGCCTGCACCAGTGACGCTGCCGTGACTGACCTTTATCTTGGCATTGATCTGGGCACCTCAGGTTGCCGCATCATTGCCATAGATAACAACAGTACAATACACGGACAAAGTAGCCGCGCCCTGCCCGCACCGTTACGCAATGGCGACGCAGTAGAACAAGATCCACAGTTGTGGTGGACAGCGACCCAGGAAGCCCTGCATGACCTGTTGAACTCCCTCCCAGACGATGGCGCGCAACAGGTACGCGCCATCGCCGTGGATGGCACCTCTGCCACGCTGCTGCTGACTGACGATGCCGGCCACCCACTCTGCCCCGCGTTGATGTACCACGATGCACGCAGCGCCCAACAAGCAGCGCAGATCAAAAGCGCCGCATCTCCTGAAAGTGGCGCGCACGGCGCGACCTCAGCGCTGGCAAAACTGCTTTATCTGCACCAGCAATCTGATAAGGCGCAGCCAGAGATTGCACACGCACGACATGCCGTGCATCAAGCCGACTGGATTATGGGCCAGCTCAGTGGCCACTTCGGCATAAGCGATGAAAATAACGCGCTGAAACTCGGTTATGACGCCGTAAAACGCGAATGGCCGGCGTGGCTGGATAAACTCGGCATCAACAAAAAACTCTTACCGGAGGTATTACCGCCCGGCACACCGATCGGCACTATTACCGCCCAGATTCAACGTGAGTTTGGCCTGTCACCAGACACGCGCGTGGTCACCGGCACTACTGACAGCACAGCGGCTTTTCTTGCAACAGGCGCGCACAGTGCTGGTCAAGCGGTAACGTCATTAGGCTCAACGCTGGTGATTAAAATCATTTCACCAAAACCCATTTTCGCACCCACCTATGGAATATACAGCCATCGTCTTGGTGACCTATGGCTGGCAGGCGGCGCATCAAACAGCGGTGGCGCGGTATTGCTGAAATACTTCACGCAAGACCAGCTTACCGCCATGACACCGCAGCTACAGCCTGCGCAAGCCACTGGCCTGGATTATTACCCGCTACTGGCGCCGGGCGAACGCTTCCCGGTGTGTGACGCCACATTTGTGCCGCGCTTAACCCCACGCCCTGCCGATGATCTGCAATTTTTCCAGGGCATGCTGGAAGGTATTGCGCGTATTGAACAACAAGGCTATCAACGGCTGGCTGAACTGGGCGCACCCTACCCGACTGCGGTATACACCGCAGGCAGCGGCGCACGCAACAGGGCCTGGCAAGAAATCCGGCAGCGCATGCTTAATGTGCCGATACACGACGCCAAACAGCAAGATGCCGCCTATGGTGCAGCGTTGCTGGCGAAGGGATTATTCAAGTAGCTGATATTAGATACAACGTCCACGTTACCAAACTCATATAACTATCTCCACTACCCCTTGATCGCCGTTCACCCGAAGTTGATCTCCCTCTTTAACTGCAGTGAATACTCCACCGGCTAAAGCCGGTGGCTTCGGATTACGGCTTAAAGCCGGATTTCATCGACTCTTCGCGTCGATTACAGGACGCGGAAATCATCATCGGGCTCTTCCGGGTTCTGATCTTTGATATATTCCTTCCATACTTCGTCCGTCACATTCCCACTCGATGCAACCCAATAGCCCCTCGCCCACAAGCGCTGCCCCCAGCATCTCTTCCTCCCTCGATACCGATATTTGCGGCGGTATACCTCTCAGCAGATGCACATGATCCCGGTTGACCGAACCCGCATGGATCGTCATTTCCTGGCTGCGCCAATCTCTCGCAACAGCGCTACCCATACCAGATGATACTTACAATCCCATATCGTATGGCTGCCACGCTTGTAATCTTTCCTCCCCCATTCTAATCCGCCCCCCTACCCATGTCGCCTAAAGGCGAGGAATTTGCGGATCCCCTATCGGGGACTTTAAAAACTCATCCGATGCACAGAGTAGTTGCCATAAAAAACGGGCTGAATGTATTGTTACACATTCAGCCCGTCAGTTAATGACAGCACTAAAAATTCTAGTGTGGCAATAACAGGTTATCCTTGGCAACCTTGGCAGCCTCTGCCGTAGCTTCTTTACCGGCGACGGGCGCCGGCACCAAGGGTTCAGGCATATGCTGCAATGCCACCTGTAATACTTCATCAATCCACTTCACAGAACGTATATCAAGATGTTGTTTGATATTTTTGGGAATATCAGCAAGATCACGCATATTTTCTTCAGGAATCAACACCACGGTGATACCACCACGGTGTGCCGCCAGCAGTTTTTCCTTTAAACCACCAATTGGGAGTACTTCACCACGCAAGGTTATCTCACCCGTCATTGCGACATTGGCCCGCACCGGGATGTTGGTCAGCGCCGAAACTAATGCGGTGCACATGCCCACACCTGCGCTCGGGCCGTCTTTGGGAATCGCGCCTTCGGGCACATGAATATGAATATCATGTTTTTGATAAAACTCCTGCTCAATTCCTAATACCCCGGCACGGCTGCGCACCACGGTCATGGCGGCCTGCACTGACTCCTGCATGACCTCACCCAACTGTCCGGTAATAGTAAGCTTACCTTTCCCTGGCACCACGGCCGCTTCGATGGTCAGCAGATCACCGCCCACTTCGGTCCACGCCAGACCAGTGACTTGCCCTACCTGGTCATGTTCTTCGGCACGCCCATAACGGAAGCGATGCACGCCCAGATATTTCTCAAGATTCCGCTGTGTTATCGTCACCTTTTTATCGGTAGGTTTGAGCAATACTTCCTTGACGACCTTGCGGCAAATTTTCGCCAGGTCACGTTCGAGACTGCGCACGCCCGCTTCACGGGTGTAATAACGGATGATGTCGCGCACCGCTGATTCAGCAAGCACGATCTCCTCTTCCTGAAGGCCATTGGCTTTAATCTGCTTGGGCACCAGATAACGCATGGCAATATTAAGTTTCTCGTCTTCGGTATAACCCGGAATACGGATGACTTCCATGCGATCCAGCAACGGCCCGGGAATATTCAGGCTGTTGGCGGTTGCAATAAACATGATCTCCGACAAATCATAATCCACTTCCAGATAATGATCGTTGAACGTATGATTCTGTTCGGGGTCAAGCACTTCGAGTAATGCGGAAGCCGGATCTCCGCGAAAATCCATCGACATCTTGTCAATTTCATCGAGCAGGAAAAGCGGATTACGCGTTTCGATCTTGGCAAGGTTCTGTACTATCCTGCCCGGCAATGAACCAATATAGGTGCGCCGATGGCCGCGAATTTCGGCCTCATCACGCACACCGCCCAATGACATGCGCACAAACTTGCGGTTTGTAGCGCGCGCAATAGAACGCCCCAGCGAGGTTTTACCGACGCCCGGCGGCCCTACCAGGCACAACACTGGCCCCTTGGATTTGGTGACGCGCTGTTGCACGGCAAGGTACTCAAGAATACGTTCCTTAACTTTTTCCAGGCCGTAATGATCTTCTTCAAGCACCTGCTCAGCCAGCGCCAGGTCATGCTTGAGTTTGGTGCGTTTCTTCCATGGCACATTGACCATCCAGTCAATATAGTTACGTACCACAGTTGCTTCAGCGGACATCGGCGACATCATTTTCAGCTTGTTTAATTCAGCGCGCACTTTGGTGCGGGCTTCTTTGGACATGCCGGCTTTTTCAACTTTTGCTGTCAGCTCTTCGAGTTCATTCGGCACATCATCCATTTCACCTAATTCTTTCTGGATGGCCTTCATCTGCTCGTTGAGGTAATACTCACGCTGATTTTTTTCCATCTGGCGCTTGACGCGGCCACGCACGCGCTTTTCGACCTGCAACAGATCAATTTCGGATTCCATGACCGCCATCAGGCGTTCCATGCGGGCGCGGATATCCACCAACTCCAGAATATTCTGTTTCTCTGAAATCTTCAGCGACATGTGCGCCGCAATGGTGTCGGCCAACCGACCGGCATCATCAATGCTGGCCAGGGAAGACAAAATTTCCGGTGGAATTTTGCTATTAAGCTTTACATACTGATCAAACTGGTTGAGCAACGAACGTGATAATACTTCTGATTCACGTTCCTCAAGCAGTGGGGAATTCTGCACGGCGATTTGCGCGGAAAAATAATCCCGTGCGCCGAGAAAGTTGAGGATGTTGGCACGCGTGGTGCCTTCTACCAGCACTTTCACCGTACCATCCGGCAACTTCAACAATTGCAGGATACTGGAAAGCGTTCCGATGCGGTAAATATCATCTTCCAGGGGGTCATCCAGGGAAGCGCTTTTCTGCGCGACCAGGAGAATCTGCTTGTTGCCTTCCATTGCGGCGTCGAGCGCCTTGATGGATTTTTCACGGCCTACAAAAAGAGGAATCACCATATGCGGGTAGACCACTACATCGCGCAATGGCAGGACGGGGGTTACCATTAACTGATTGGCGATGACTTCTGATGTTTTATCATTCTGATCCATTAGAGGGCACCTCATTGTAGGCTAAAAAGAATTTTCTAATACTGATGTCAGGTTTAATCTAAAAACGGTCATTGAAAATAGTGGCGCACCTTGCTTTATCATGCAATACATATGCCCAATAAGGCCGTGACTGATGCAGGGATAATCTGGGAGGAAATCAGTTCAAAATGAAGTCTTCGATCAATCGAGAAGAATAGCTGCCGCTATTTAACGGGAAGGAGCGAACAATTCAGTCAAAACGACTCTTCCGTAGGAAATTAGCCTGTAAATCAGTCAGGCTCCAAATGACCTTAAACTTTAATGTGGGCGGGGACACAAAACTTCAAGTTAGTAATCAGCCACACCGCCAAATAAATGGCTTAAACATTGCCAAGCCGTCGTGGCCTGATTGGGAGAGACGCGCTTATTCGCCCGCCGCCGCACGTGGGTATTCCGCATCCTGATATACCATAATCGGGGCAGACTCACCGCGAATCACTCCGGCATCCACGATGACTTTAGCGACATTTTCCAGCGAAGGAAGGTCGTACATGGTTTCGAGTAACACATGCTCAAGTATCGAACGCAGGCCACGGGCTCCAGTCTTGCGATCCATGGCTTTACGGGAAATGGCGCGCAACGCGTCTTCACGAAATTCAATGTCACTCCCCTCCATTTCAAACAGTTTGGTGTATTGTTTGGTGATGGCATTTTTGGGTTCGGTGAGAATGCGCACCAACTGCTCTTCATCAAGCTCTTCAAGCGTGGCTATCACGGGCAGACGGCCGACAAACTCGGGAATCAATCCATATTTAATCAGGTCTTCCGGCTCCACCGCACTCAGTAATTCACCAATATTCTTTTTGTCATTTTTGCTTTTCACTTCGGCAGAAAAACCGATGCCGCCCTGTTCAGAACGGGCGCGCACCACTTTATCGAGACCGGAAAATGCGCCGCCGCAAATAAACAGGATGTTGGCGGTATTTACTTGCAAAAACTCCTGTTGTGGATGCTTGCGGCCCCCTTGTGGTGGCACCGAGGCAATGGTGCCTTCAATCAGTTTCAGCAAGGCCTGCTGCACGCCTTCGCCTGATACGTCACGCGTAATCGAGGGGTTGTCTGACTTGCGGGAAATTTTGTCAATTTCATCAATGTAGACAATGCCGGTCTGCGCCTTTTCAACATCATAGTCACACTTCTGCAACAGTTTTTGAATGATGTTTTCTACATCTTCGCCCACGTAACCCGCTTCGGTAAGCGTAGTGGCATCGGCAATCGTGAACGGCACATTCAACAGGCGCGCTAAGGTCTCGGCCAGCAGTGTTTTGCCGGAGCCGGTGGGGCCAATCAACAGGATATTGCTTTTGGAAAGCTCAACATCGCCGCTCTTTTTCGGGCCGACGTTAAGGCGTTTGTAGTGATTGTAGACCGCTACGGAAAGCACTTTTTTAGCGGGCGTCTGGCCAATCACATAATCATCAAGAATCTGCTTGATTTCGTGCGGCGTAGGCAGCTTGCTGCCTTGCGCTGACGGGGATTTCTCCTGCATCTCTTCGCGGATAATGTCATTGCATAGCTCAACACACTCATCGCACACAAAGACTGATGGACCCGCAATCAGTTTGCGTACTTCATGCTGGCTCTTGCCGCAGAAAGAACAGTATAAAAGCTTCTTTCCGTCGTCGCCAAAACCGTGTCTGTCGTCACTCATCGCGCCACCTCAAGATATGTACACGTGTTCAAATCTGCGTCCGTTTCGAAAGAATGGCATCAATCAGCCCATACTCTACTGCGGCTGCCCCATTCATAAAATTATCGCGGTCTGTATCGACGCGGATTTTTTCGATGGGCTGCCCCGTGTGCTGAGCCAAAATCCTATTCAACCGTTCCCGCACTTGCAGAATCTCGCGCGCGTGAATATCAAAATCCGAAGCCTGCCCCTGAAATCCACCTAATGGCTGATGGATCATCATGCGTGAATGTGGCAGACAGTAACGCTTGCCTGCGCTACCCCCCGCTAACAACAGCGCGCCCATACTGGCGGCTTGTCCAATGCACATAGTACTGACGTCGGGCTTGATAAATTGCATCGTATCATAAATCGCCATGCCGGCACTGACGGAGCCGCCCGGCGAATTAATGTAGAGGTGAATATCCTTATCCGGGTTTTCTGATTCCAAAAAGAGCAACTGCGCCACGACCAGATTGGCCATGTAGTCTTCCACTTGCCCGACCAGAAAAATGACCCGTTCTTTTAATAAACGCGAATAAATATCATAAGCACGCTCACCCCGTGCGGATTGCTCGACCACCATCGGGACGAGATTCAATGCCGCAGGGTAAAGCGCACTGTCCTTAATAAGGCTATCGGCCATCATCTTGTTTTCCCTTAGTAATATTGGCTGCAATACTGGCAAATCAACAAGTTAGCCCTGAACTGACTTTATCAACTCATCAAAAGACGTAGGCACTTCATTTACCTGAACTTTTTCGGCTATCCACTCCACTGCCTGATCTTCCAGCACCACCGCTTCAACACCTGCCATGCGCTCCCGCTTGGCATAATACCAGCGCAGCACTTCAGTGGGGTCTTCATAGCTCGCGGCAGCGGCTTCTACCATGGCACGCACCCGCTCCGGCTGGGCTTTAAAGCCATTCTGGCGAATGATTTCAGCGAGAATCAGCCCTAAAGCGACCCGGCGACGCGCATGCTCTTCGAACATGACCGGTTGCAAATTGATGCTGGCCGATCCGCCGCCGCCACGCGCTTCCATATCATCCTTGGCCTGCTGCATTAACTGGCCAATTTCCGAATCCACCAACGCACGCGGCAAAGTCAGTGGATTGGCTTTCAGCAAACCGTCGAGCACTTGTTGTTTGACCTTGCGCTTGATGGCTTGTTCGGCCTCGCGCTGCATATTATTTCTGACTTCACTGCGCAACGCCTCAATGCCGCCTTCGCTGATGCCAAAACCAAGCGCAAATTCATCGTTCAGCTCCGGCAGTTTGGGCACGGAAACAGCCGCTACTTTAACGGCAAATTGCACGGCTTTGCCTGCCAGCTCTTTGGCGTGATACTGCTCAGGAAAACGTACGTTAAGGACACGCTCTTCGCCCGCCTTTACGCCGATCAGTTGCGATTCAAAACCGTCAATAAAGCTTTTGGAGCCAAGCACCACCGGCACCTGGTTGCCCTCGTTGCCGACAAATGGCTGGCGATCCCCGTTATCATCAATAAGGGTGCCGACAAAATCAATGACCACCCGGCCACCATCCTGCGCACCGTTTGTGGCGTCTTCCCATTCATTACGCTGCTTGCGCAACCGTTCGATTACGGCGCTGACATCGGCATCGGCGATCTCAGTGGTCGGCTTGGCAAGCGTGATGTTATCCAGGGACACCTGAGTGACCTCCGGGTAGATCTCAAACACGGCAGTATATTCCAGGCCTTGACCCGGCTCGGCGCTGCTCTCCTCAATCCGTGGGTTACCGGCGGGACGCAACTGCTGCTGTACGACCGCTTCCTGAAAACTGGAACGCACGACTTCGTCCTGCACCTCGAAACGCACCTGCTGGCCATACTTGCGCTGCACCACGGTAAACGGCACCTTGCCGGGGCGGAAACCATCAATTTTAGCGCGGCGCGCCAGCGATTTAAGGCGATCCTGAACTTCTTTTTCGATACGCTCGGCGGGCACCTTTACGGTAAGGCGACGCTCAAGACCCTCACTGGACTGGATTGAAACTTGCATTTTCTACGCTACCTCGTCGCGGCGCACACACGCCGTCTAATTTTAACCTGATAAATTTAACCAATTGAAAATTAAATATGTTTAATGTCAGTTTTTGAAATATTCATATAACACAACGTTGGCTGGTGCGAAAGGAGAGACTCGAACTCTCACAGGTTACCCCGCTGGTACCTAAAACCAGTGCGTCTACCAATTCCGCCACTTTCGCAGGTTATTCACGACCCTGGGCTATGGATCATTGCATACGCTGCCAAACCTCGGTGCCACACTACAGATTAGACCACAAAACCGTGATTTTTTGCATCATTATAAGGATGTAAAACCTCAAAAAGCAGCTAAAAACTATAAAACTGCTTTAAAAGACGCTTTTTTGACCGCTCTAATGCGTGGACTTGTAGCAAATCATCTTGGGGGCATTCACCCCACTGTTCTGCAACGCCTCTATTTCATGGCTATAATGACATTATACAGTTGGCGCCACGTTCAGCCAATCTTACCATTACTTTACCGTAGTTAACCTGCTGTCTTCGCGCGCACTACGCAACTTTGAGAGTCTTTACTTAAAGGAGGAAGTCCGCCAAGCTGCCAGCCCCTGCGATTGCCGGAGACGATCGTCACGCTCACGCAATAACCAGTAAACAATTCCCAGAGCCAGAGTGATTGCGGCCAAACCAAGCATGATTTCGGCGGATGTCTCCTTGAGATCCAGGATGATGAATTTACGGGCTACAGCCAGTAGAGCGATAAGCAAGATTACCTTCATCTGGATGATGCTCTGCTGCCGCTTTACCACATATTGAAGTGTATGGTTGAACTCCAGTGCGATCAATACCGTCATGATCTCGCCAAAGACATTTTGAAACACCTTATGGTCGAGGGGATCCAGCGCGCCAAACACGAGACCGCCAACAACCCCGACCAACAAACGGAAAGTAGCCACCAGGATTACGAGCGTAATCAGCAGCGTGAGCGCAAAGGCAACTACGCTTTCAAAGCGTTGATAGAAGGTCATAATGCTCCACTGCTTCGGCAAAAGGCTCTGCAACCTCATCATTTTATTCACTCCTTGCAAGTTTGTATGACTTGCCTAACGACAGTGCAAAAACTACTTGGAAGATCGGAAGCTGCGATTTAGGGAGTACGTTGACCCCAACTCGACAGTGGATCGTTCCATGCAGCCGATTCTATGGGGTTTCCTTTTCACATTTTCAAAGAATTTTTCGCTCACAGGTTTTTTTCTACAACCTGCCTCTTCATCCCCCCACAAAAAATTGCCCAACAATGGAGGGATGCTTTTACCTAACCGAATGATTGGCGTTGATAAGGGATTTTTTCGTTGGTTTAGCTTTGTGCTATCCGCCAGCATGCGCGGCTTTCTGGCTCGCCATACGGCTTTGTCCACACTGACTTTTGCTGCACTTTACAAGAACTGCCGCCAAAGGCTGTCCCGAAAGTAGACCGGGCGGTTCTTCAAATGGACTAAAATGGTGTTTTAATATTCCACCCATATAGGCACATCGGCATAGCCCCCGCTTATTTTTTATATTTTGTAACCACGTTTCCTTTTTTCATTTTTGTGTGCGATTCCGTACAGATCCCCTAACTTCTTATCGTTAAATTAACTGTTAACAGCATGCGGGGTAATTCCGCAATGCAATTTTAAGCCACATAAGCCACAAAGGAGGCAATATGAACTGGGATATTATTGAAGGAAACTGGAAACAATTTAAGGGCAATATGAAGGAGCGGTGGGGAAAACTCACTGACGATCATCTGGATACTATCGCTGGCAAACGTGACCAGCTAGCGGGCAAGATCCAAGAAATGTATGGCGTAAGTAAAGAGGAAGCTGAAAAGCAAATCAAGATATTTGAAGAGAGTGCCCAACAGAAGAGGCAGTTCAGGGATTCTTAGTTGGAACAATTATTTATTCTGACATCATTAGCAATCACGACACGTTGGGCGGCGGGGTTATCTGTCATCCACAAGAGGTTTAAAATTATGGCAACTCTCCATGCTTATCTTAAGTTTCCTGGTAATGCTGAGAAAGCTTTAATGTTTTATCAACATATATTTGGTGGCGAATTTTTGGCTGTCCTACGTTTTAAAGACAATCCAGATATAGCAGAAAAATTATCTGAACAGGGTAAAGAAAAAATCCTATTCATGGTGCTCACGATTGGTCACGGTACAACGCTAATGGCAAGTGATGTACTCGAATCAGCAGGGCATCCACTCACGAGCGGGAATAATTACTATGTCTATGTTGGTGCTGATACTCATGAGGAAGGTGAGCGCATCTTCAATAAACTCTCTGAAGACGGTGAGGTCGAAACTCCATTCCAAAAAACGGATTGGGGTGCATTTTTTGGAGCCTTAAAGGATAAATACGGAACACCCTGGATGATTAATTACCAAGAAGCTCTCGGTTCTCTCAAGAAGAAGCCATAGCGAAATGAAAAAGAAGACATGGATCGTCAGATCGAGAGCTTGAAATTGCACACCAAACCAACATGAAAGATGAAACATATATCATTCTTCTTCGCGGTGTGACCCCAAGTGGCAAGAACAAGGTCCCGATGGCACCGCTGCGCGCGGCTCTCACCAAAGGAGGACTGAAAGACGTGCAGGCGTATATTCAAAGTGGCAACGTCATCGCCGCATCTGAACTAACTCAAGCTGCGCTTGAGAGGCTTGTGCGTGAAGTCATTCGTAAGAGTTTTGGGGGAGATCTAGCCGTTGTGGCGAGAACTGCGAAGCAGTTTGCGCGCGTCGTAAAGCAGAATCCATTCGCAGATGCCGATGGGCAGGGTTATACTCCTCTCTGCTTGCCACAGAACCTGGCAAGAAGCTATTGAGAGAGCTTGTATCCACCGACTTCTCGCCTGACCAAGTCAGGTATGTAAACAACACGATATACACGCTATATGCGACCAAGCACAGTGATTCCAAGTTCAACAACAACTTTTTCGAGCGCAAGCTCAAAGTCACAGCGACTACCAGAAATCTCAACACTATGCTCAAGCTCGTTGCTTTAGCCGCCGCCCAACAAGACGCTCCAGCCGACGGCTCTGTCGCCGCTTCGCGTCGCCAGAGACGCGGCTGAGCTTCGTCGTTAGGGTGGATATACACGGAACATTCTGAAATTCGATATTACGATATGGAGGTTTAGATTATGAAGTGGAAAAATTCGTTAGCTGCAATGGGACTGATAATGCTCAGTCTATTTGTCACCCCCACGGTCTCAGCCGATAGCAAGGCAGAGATCGACCCGAACGTGAATCAAACCTTGACGCAGTTCTATGCTCAGCATGCGAAAAATAAAGGCCTTGCGGAAAAAGCGGCTGGCATGCTTATCTTTCCACGTATTACTAAAGCTGGGTTGGGAATCGCTGGCGAGTATGGCGAGGGTGTTTTGCAAGTCAAGGACATGCCTGTTGACTACTATACTATCAGCTCTGCTTCGATCGGCCTTACCCTCGGTGTTGCAAGTCGTAGCCAAATCATCATGTTTATGACCCAAGAAGCGCTGGACAAATTCAAGAATAGCGACGGGTGGAAGATTGGCCTCGATGCTAATGTGGCTATCATATCAATGGGGGCAGGTGGAGAATATGATACTAAAACCCTCCAGGAACCTATCCTTGGCTTCGTGTTCGGTGAGAAGGGGCTGATAGGTGACCTGTCACTGGAAGGCTCCAAGATCACGAAGGTACAGAAGTAAATTGATTGGGTCAGCCACACATTGTTTGAGTATCTTTTGCGGTACGTCCAAGTCACCGAATAGATGCTTGTGGGGGTGGCGGCGCCCTGGGGCATTGGTTCGGACAGCGTACCGCCATGTCTACGTGGATTATCTATCTCAGCCCCAATCGGGGGAAATATATGCCCTAATCTGTACTTGAATGGGCGCGCCGCTCCCTGAATGTTTTCTGTAATACACACAATTGCAGATCCTCACGATAAGGAATCCCAAACCGCTCATCACCATAAGGAAAATCAACACCTTTTCCCGTATTCACATAACCCCGGCGCTCATACCACTGAATTAGTGCGGTTCGCAGCGCAATAACGGTCATAATCATCGTTTCACACTGCCATTCTTTGCATGCAAATGTTTCAGCATGCAAGAGAAATGTTTTCCCAACCCCTTGCGCCTGACTTTCGGGTTTTACCACAAACATGCCCAGGTAGCAGTTCTTTTGTTCGCGCCGCAGATGCACACTGCCAATCAACACATCATCCAAAAAACACAGTAAAAATATATTACCAGGCGTTTTCATAATTTCCAGGATCGCATCCGGATCGGTTCTTTGACCCCCCAGTAAATCTGCTTCGGTAGTCCAGCCTTGACGACTCGATTCACCCCGATAAGCAGAGTTTACCAACGTCGCAATTTGAGTAGCTTCAGTTTCCTGGGCAAATCGAAATATCATGGTTTACAAAAATATCTCACAAATACGCCCGCTTATAAATTAAACCTTATTCAGGTACCAACAAAATGACGGACTGAACGGCCTCCGGCTTTAGCCGGGGCCGTTCAGTTTTCCGTTCTATTGTCCCTCTAACCACGGTAGTTTAATCTCCCCCTCTTCGTGAAAGGGCAACGATATTGCGGGTTGTGCCAGATGTACTTTGCCCGTTACCCCGTAACTGGCGGCCGGGGTTTTACTTTCTGCCATTTCTTTGAGCTGCCGGGTCAGGCCCACGAGCGTGCTCACGGCTTCCACATCCAGCACTGCTGAGCCAAAACGCGGGACGTTCACCGGGTTGCCGCTGACGCCTGTAACGAACGATTGTCCATTCAATTTGATTTCGAATTGCACACCCCTGATCGCAAAATCGAAGTCATTGGGATTTTGCACGCGCAGCTTCACTTGATAGCGCTGTTCCAGGATACCCGCCTCCACCAGCTCAATCGCAGTGATGCTGACACGCGGAGCTTCGGGCTTGTGGGGCAGTGCCGCACAGCCCACCATCAATGCAAAGATCAGTGTGATGCCTGATAAGCGCCTACCTTTTGGTTTGGTCGTCATGATTCGCTACTCGGTTACCTGTGAAGAGCCTAGATAATACGGCAAACTCGCAGCTCAATCCAGGGGGTGGAAGGGGATACAACATTAAATGATCCCCACCCCAAGGGGCGAGGAATCTTAAGATCCCTCTCTACGTTCGGGATGACAGTAAACGCCGCAAGCGGCGGGGGAGAGCGTAGCGAGGGGCTTGAACCCGAAGGGATTGAACAAGAAATTACTACCCTTTACCCTAATGGCATTCCAAAAAATTTATCGCTTGGCGATGCCGGGAAGTTCAAGCACGCTCGCGCTCAACTTTAGCATGAGCCTGCATTATTGCATATTCAATATTGAACAGGCGGCAATGCCATAATTTTTACTTCGGCCGTGTGATCCTGACGGTCATCGATGAGCGGTATGATGTTATCTGTACATTCGATGTCATCTACTATCACGCGCATTGCATTGCTTCTCAGTGCATCATCGGACGCGGCTTGGGTTACGGTGATATGATACATCGTCTCGCGATAGCGGTAATGCAACTTGAACTCTGCCCACTCCGCAGGGAGGCATGGCGCAAAATGTAACTTGTCTACTTCCAGTCGGAGTCCGAGCAGAGATTCTACGATCAGGCGATACATCCAACCCGCCGAGCCGGTATACCAGCTCCAACCACCACGACCAGCATGCGGTGCGACTGCGTAGACATCGGCAGTGACTACGTAAGGCTCAACTTTATAAATCTCTGCATCCTCGGGCGATTTTGAATGATTGATAGGATTGATCATGGTCAACAGTTCCCATGCCCGCTGGCTATCGCCCAGGGCGGCGAACGCCATGGTCGTCCAGATTGCAGCATGCGTGTATTGCCCACCATTTTCACGCACACCGGGGACGTATCCTTTGATGTAACCCGGATCCATGTCCGACGTATCAAACGGTGGATCCAGGAGTTGAATCAGTCCATGATCATGCCGCACCAAGCGCGCATAGACGGCGCTCATGCCCTTGCGCGAGCGCTCTGCATCACCCGCACCAGAAAGTACTGACCAGCTTTGTGAGATCGAATCAATTTGGCATTCAGCATTAGCCGCCGACCCCAAGGGGGTGCCGTTATCAAAGTAAGCGCGACGATACCATGCGCCATCCCAGCCATTTTGTTCGATACGCTCACGCAGTTGCGCCGCTTCTTTTCGACAATCTTCGGCAAAAGATACATCATCTACACGTTGCGCCAATTCAGCGAAGCGCGTCAGCACTTCATACAAAAAGAACCCCAGCCAAATACTCTCGCCTTTGCCGTGCAGTCCTACTAAATTCATACCATCATTCCAATCGCCTGAACCGATCAGCGGCAAGCCATGCTCACCGAATCTGAGACCGTGGCGGATGGCTCTCACACAATGCTGATACACACTGGCGGTAACTGTGGAGTGTTGCGGCAGATCGTAATAAGAGTCGTCTTCCGCCCCAACAGCACGGCCCTCCAGGAAGTGGACAGATTCATTCAGCACGCCAGTATCACCGGTACAGAGCACATACCGACACGCTGCCAACGGCAACCACAGATAATCGTCGGAGCAGCGGGTACGTACACCGCGGCTTGAGGGCGGATGCCACCAATGCTGCACATCACCTTCCAGAAATTGATGCGCTGCGCACAGCAGTAATTGGTCGCGCACGCGTTGTGGTTCAGCATGAATCAGCGCCATCACGTCCTGTAACTGATCGCGGAAACCGAAAGCGCCACCTGATTGATAATAACCGCTGCGCGCCCACAGACGGCAGGCAAGCGTCTGATACACCAGCCAACCGTTGGTCAATACGTTAAGGGAGGCATCGGGCGTTTCCACTTGCACGGCGCCCAACGTACGTTTCCAGTAGCGCCACACTCCTTCAAGTTCAGTGTAGGCCGCAGCCGAGCCGCGAAAGCGTTTCACCAGCTTGCGCGCATCATCAATGCCTGATCTTCCGGCTTGGCCGAGCCGGAAGATAATCTCGCGCTCTTGCCCATCAGCCAAATCAAAATTTACTTGAATCGCAGCACAGGGATCCAATGCCGCGCCCACTTTACCCGAAAGCCGCGCCCGGGACATCGCTGCGGGCTTTTTTAGCGAGCCGTTACGGCCAATGAATTCAGTGCGGTCACCACTCAGCGTGCAATTAGGGTCATCCACATCGAAGAACGCAATTCGATCAGCGAATTCCGGATTATAAGGATTACGTGCGAACAGCGCACCACTCTCAGAATCGACTTCAGTGGTGACGTGCATAACAGATTTTGGCCGCAAATCGCCTAGCACCCACTCCACATAGCCCGTCGCGGAAAGACGGCGCGGCCGTCCGGAAACGTTACGTACTTTCAGTACCGAAAACTTGACTGCCGCATCCAGCGCCACATATACCCACAACTCGGAGCTAATGCCACCTTCACTATATTCAAACACGCTATAGCCGAAGCCGTGACGACTAACGTAAGGATTCGCTCCGCGCGTGGGCAAGGGAGTGGGAGACCAGAAATAACCGCTCTCCTCATCCCGCAGATAAAACGCTTCACCACTGGCATCGGATACCGGATCATTGTGCCAGGGGGTAAGGCGAAACTCATGCGCGTTTTCGCTCCAGGTATAAGCTAGCCCATTCTCAGAGATAACCGTACCAAAATGTGGATTTGCCAATACATTTACCCATGGTGCGGGGGTCATATGCCCGGCGGTGGTAGTCATGACGTACTCGCGCCCATCGGTGGTGAATCCACCGATCCCATTGTGCAGAATGAGATCACGCGGCGGCTCGACGCTGGGTGAAAATTCCGGGCGGTGACGTCGCGTCGGCTGAAAGCGTGGCACGCGCATTCCCTTTGGACTCTGACGATTGACCTGTTCTGCGAGCGTTCCGCGAGTATCGCTGAGAATAATGCGTGCCACTGACTGGAACAGAATGCGGTCTTCGCTGGACATCTGTTCTGCAAGACGCACGAAAATGCCCCCCGGTCGATCTATCACATGGGCTTCGACGCCTGCTGCAATCAAGCCGATAATCTGATCTTGAAGCAACTGCCGATAACCAGCCCGGTCTTCGTTCCAGATGACCAAATCCACTGCAAGCCCTTTTAAACGCCAATAAGCGTGCGCTTGCACCAGTTGTCGCACCAGTTCGATATTATCCGCACTGCCAATCTGTAATAGCACAATGGGCAAGTCACCGGAAATAGCATAGCCCCATAAGCCGGATTGTCCACGGCGATTCTGTAACAGAATACCTGCGTCGGCCCGTAGCGAGACATTAGCATAGACCAAAGAGTTGGCCAGCCGCCCATAGAGTTGCGCATCGGCCTCGCTGGCATTGAGCTGACGCAATACGACTTGAGCATGGGTCCACGCGAGTTCGAAAACACGATTCGCCAAGCGTTGATCGTGGTATTTTTCGACCATACCTAAAACCGCCTCACGCGTCTCCCCCATACCAATCACCATATCAAGAGTGACTGTCTGTTGGGGATCAAGCGTGATGGAATAGCGAATGGCGACAATCGGATCCAATACTGAACCCTGACTGCCAGAAAGCGCGCCGGAAGAAATTTTTACATCGCTCAATGCCTGTGGATTGGCGGCGGTGCGGCCACGGCCAATAAACTTCATCCGGTCGGTTTCATAGGAAATCTCATTGACATCCGCGCCATGCGCCGCCATCAGATGAAACATCCATGGCGTGCTTTCATTGGCTGAACGGGGACGACGCGTGCAGAGTATGGCCTGCCGTTGTTCGATAATTTCGGTTTGTACAAAAAGATTGCTGAAGGCGGTGTGCAGCGCATCGGCGGCGGGCACGGAAAGCACTACTTCCGTATAACTTGTAACAGTAATGGTACGGCGTGTCCGCGCACGGTTAGTAAGATGCACACGGCGCAATTCAATATCATCTTCCGGCGACACTACAATTTCAGTATGTGTCTCAAAATTATAATCACGGCGACGGAATTCGGCACGTCCTTCCGAAAAAATCGCTTCATAATGGTCTGGCTGTTTCAGTGTCGGCTGATGCGCGGTTGACCACACTTCTCCACTTTCAACATCGCATAAATAACAGAATGTCCCCCAATGATCGCACGTCGTGTCTTCACGCCAGCGGGTAACTGCGAGATCTTTCCAGCGACTGTAGCCACCTCCCGCATTCGTGACCATCACATGGTAACGGTCATTAGACAACAATTGCACTTCGGGGGTTAGCGTATTGGGGCTGTTGAAAACACGAATCGGCGCTTCTGCGCTACTGGAAGTCGGTCGAATATCAGAAAGTTGGGGCATGCGTGGGAAGAGTCCAGTAGCCCTTGGAATCCTTTCCTGAAGCAATAGCAAAGTTGATTGCAACAAAGGGTCACATTCGAAGCGCCGCTGCATCGGTCTATCCAGGAGTAGATAGGCGAGAGAAAGCAAGCCCATTCCCTGGTGATGCGCCATGTAAGAACGCACTATTGATCTCGATTCGCCGCGGCGTTGGCGCGAGGGGGTATAGTCAACGGCTTCATAAAAGCCGAATTTTCCTTCAAGCCCTTCGCTGGCGAGCCGTTGCAGATTAAGGCATGCAGCTTCCGGAGCCACCATCAAGGCCAGCATTGAAGAATACGGTGCAATGACCAGATCATCGGCGAGTCCGCGTTTAAGTCCCAGCCCCGGCACGCCAAAGGCGCGGTATTGGTAGTTGAGATGGATATCGACCAGATTGTATCCCGACTCCGACATACCCCACGCTACACCACGCTGCCGCCCATATTCGACCTGACGCTCTACCGCTGCCTTATAGGTCTGATCGAGCAATGTATTATCAAAAGTCGGCATGACCAGAAGCGGCATCAAGTACTCGAACATCGAACCGCTCCACGACAAAAGAATCGGTTCGCCGCCCGCAACGGTGAGTTGTCGCCCTAAAGCAAACCAGCTTTCCTGTGGCACTTGCCCTTGTGCAATGGCAACAAAATTAGTCAACCTGGCTTCTGAAGCCAGTAGATCGTAGTAACTTATATCACGCCGCAACTCATTTACGTTGTATCCGATCGCCAGCAAACGGGATGTTTTATCGTACAGGAAGTCATACTCCATATAAGCAAATTCACTTGCTTGCCGAGCCAGTTGTTCGACAGCCGCTATCCGCTCTGAGGCGCGGCGGCCAGCGGTAGCGACGCAGCGTTGCAGCTCTTGCAGCCATTCACGTTCCGTGGACGTCGGGGCGCCAGCAAGGAGCTGCTGCCCGATTACCGGAAGCACATCTGTTTCGAGTCTTGCCAATTCACGCAACGTGGGGATTGCACCAATACTGGGGTAGTCGCCGAGTCCACTGGGTGCAGCCGGCAGCGAAAGCCACGGCGCAAGAAACGTCAACTCATCAAGGGCTGCGCGGCATTGCCGGATCAGCGTCCGCGTCCACCAATTCGCATCGCTCTCAGTAGCCGTTTCAGAGCGTACTGCGCTAGCGTGATCCACGGTCGGGTGGTGCGCGGAACCCTCATCGACTTCCTTGTAGATTCCGTTTTGGCTACGGCTAAGTTTAAGATCGGTCTCCGCCACAACTGAGCTTTCTTCTTCTCTGGCTCCTCCTCTGGCCCACATCCGCTCGACGTTTTTTTGAGGCGTCATGAGGACAGTATCCAGGCTGTCGACAAATTCCGCCGCACGTCTTGCCAACAGGTCAAGACACTGCCACGCTTGCACCAGCGTGCTTGGCCGGGAAGCGCATGCGGCCGCAAAATCCGCGTTAAATTGTGCAAGTGAAGCCGGCGATGAGGTGCTTGCCGCAGCGTCGACCAGAATGGCTAGCGTGTCGTGCAGCCCATCAAATACTCGCGCCCCCAGGATCGGGGCATCGGGAAGCGCGAGCAGACCGGGCCGCAAGGTCAACAGATGGCCCGCGAGATTTCCGCTGTCCACCGTCGAAACATAGATAGGGTGCAGTGGTTTCAGCGATAAGGTGTCGTACCAATTGTAGAAATGGCCACGGTGACGTTCCAAACTCTGCATGGTGCGCAGGGAGTTTGCCGTGCGCTCGATGAATTGTCCGGCCGGAATGTAACCGAAATCGTAGGCAGTTAAATTAGCCAGTAGTGACATGCCTATATTAGTGGGCGAGGTGCGATGAGCCACTGAAGCGCCACGATACTCCTGATAGTTATCCGGCGGTAGCCAATGATCTTCCGGGCCGACAAAGGTCTCGAAAAAGGCCCATGTTTTGCGCGAAAGCTTGCGCAGAAAAACGATCTGCTCAAGTGTCAACCGCGCTTCGCGGTGCGTTAGCGGTTGGCTGAGCCACCACGCAAGCACGGGTGAAGCCAACCACAGCAGCAGAACAGGCGCCGCTACGGTGAGTACTGCGGGCTTGAACAGCAAGAGATATATCGTTGTGGCAACGGTGATCAGTGGCGCGATCCACATCGCGCGCAAAGCAGCGGTGAAATCCGTGCGGCTATTACGTGCCGCTTCGCCCGAAGGAGTCCATTCGAGCAGCCGTCGGTGCGTAAACAACATGCGCCACGCCGTGCGCACGATCGCATCCAGGCTGAAGTAGGCCTCATAGGGCAGGCAGGCCAGGGTAAAGGCCGCCTGTGCCAAGCGATGCATCGCCGCATCGCGTGTGGCAGCAAGATGCTGCCGGAACAGCACTTCGCGCGGCTTGTGAAATATTTCCAGAACAGAGGCGATCAGGGGCGGAATCAATATTATGCCGATCACCAACACCGTCCAAACCCAGGACGATTCAAGCAGTGTCCAACCCAGCAGCAACAGCAGCGTCAATGCCATCGGCACAAGACTGCGCCGCAGGTTGTCGAACAGTTTCCATTGCGATAGCCACGATAGCGGGTTCTTCTGCCGTCGTCCACTGGAGCCGGGAACACGCGGTAGCAGCCACCCAGCCAATTGCCAATCACCACGTATCCAGCGATGACGGCGGCTCACATCGGTACTGTAATGCGCAGGATAATCCTCATACAAATGCACATCGCTCAATAGGCCTGCGCGCGCATAACATCCTTCCAATAAATCATGGCTAAGAATCCGGTTTTCGGGAAATCGTTCATTCAATACCTGCTCGAAGGTATCCACTTCATAGATTCCCTTGCCAATAAACGAACCTTCTCCAAAAACATCTTGATATACGTCCGAAATGACACGGGTATAAGGATCAATACCAGCATCAAAACCATGCAGTTGCGCATACAGCGAACGATTGGCTCCTTTCAGGCTGGCGCTAACACGCGGTTGAAGAATCCCGTAGCCCTCGCAGACTCGTTTTTTCTTTGCGTCGTAACGCGCCCGATTGAGGGGATGCGCCATAGCGCCTACCAATTCCCACGCAACATCACGTGGGAGCTGTGTATCAGTGTCTAACGTCAGGACATATTTCACCCCAATTAGACGGCTGATATCCCCCACAATGTGTGAAAACCGTTTTCCTGCCTCAGCACGTGTTTCACCACGCAGCAATGCATTCAAATCGGAAAGTTTGCCACGTTTGCGCTCATACCCCATCCACATCCGCTCTTGGGGATTCCAGCGGCGTGGACGGTGAAAAAGAAAGAAAATATCGTTATTTTTAGCGCTATATTTTTCATTCAATGCTTCGATGCGCATCTGGGCCAACCGTATCAACGGCTCATCTTCACCCAAAGTTTCTACATGCGCATCCCGAAAGTCTGTCAATAAGCCAAAATACAGATTATCGTCCCGATTCGCCAGGAAGCGGACTTCCAGGGCTTCGATCAGCTCGTCAATATTCGGTAACGAAGTGAGCATTGTCGGCACCACAACTAGCGTCTGCGACTGCGCAGGGATGCCCTTCGAGAAATCCATACGTGGCAAACGATGCGGGCGCACCAGTAATGTCGTCAACCAGTTCACCAAAGCCAGCCCCAACTGACTGCTGGACAGCAAGGCGAGTATGCTGATCAGCACCAGCATCTCATACGCAACTCCTTGCGCCTGCATTATTGCCCATAGGCTCGCGCTAAATAATAATGTGAGTAATGTAATCGCGCCAAGATACAACCCCAATGTGTACCCCGAACTTATTTTTGCGAGAGTTACAGAAACTGAAAAATGTACTTTCGCCCGTCTTTGCAGGGCGTGCAATCCACGGTCTATTAAATAGAAACCCACATGTGTCGTCCGTTCCCCACTATTCTGCTCTGCAGCCTGAGCCACCTGAGCAAGCTGGATGGCATTGCGTGCCACTTCAACTTCCGAAAAAGAACTCGTCTTCGCAATCCTTTCAATCACATGGCGATAGCGATCACGGGTAGCAAAATCCATTTCACCATAAACTCCCGCTGGATCCTCGCGCAGGGTTTTTTCCACGATACTCATGGTTTCGACAAACTCACGCCAATCCATATTTCCCAAAAAACGCAAACTACCAATGCTGTTACTAATAGACACCTGGTCAGCAGCCTGTTGCTGATTACCAGATCGCACTAACTGCTCAATGGTCAAACCCTGTTCGGCAAGCACTTGTTCAACCCAAATGAGAGGCAATGCTAATGCCAGACTTTGTCCGTGCAAACGACGGGTAAACTCTGACACGAAAGGAATCGTCATCGGTGGGTGAGATCGGGCCATATCAGCAACCACCAGCACCAGGCTTTTCGGGTCTTTCTCCGCAACCACCGTCATCTGCTCGACCCATCCCGTGGCAAGATCGCGATCTATCCTGCCAGCCGCAATGCGCACAGCGACACGTCGTAAATTTTCAATCAACGCCAGCCGCAGCATGATGGGAATGGCCCATAATTCACCCAATTTAAGCACATTAACTGTCTGGTAGGCCGCAACGAAACGACTCAGGCTTTCCGGATCAACTCGCCCATCACCATGCGATATTATTTCCAGCGCAATATCATATACCCGTGGCAATCCCGCCGAAGATCCGCTCGACAAGCGCGGCAATTCCCGGCTATACCCGGGGGGCAAATGGCGCTTGGCCGTACGAATTTGTTCTTCTATTAAATAAAAATTATCCAGCAACCATTCGCTGGCGGGAGTAATCTGCTGATTCGCTTTAACCGCAATCGTAAGACGGTCACAGACGCCCACCAAAATCTCTTCATTTTCCGCCAAACGTGCCAGAAGCTGATCCTGGGATCGTATCTGGGTCAACTTATGGCCCGCCGCGAGGCGCTTGGCATGCTGTTCTAACTGATCGGCACTGAATAATTCGGAACGGAGGGGGGGTTCATCAAAAGAATGTTTAATGGGAATGCCGCTATCGCGCAAATGCATTCTCAATTGATGTAAATATCGGAAAAAACGAATATCGCCAGTTTTCATTTATGACTACATTTATTTTGAAGTTTATTTATTTCCAGCCAAAGCGAATCGTTTATCACTTGCTGAACATGAATTTATTGAAAAGTGTCATTACCTCAATACGCATACTATGCCATCCTCCTCTAATTGCAGCCATCCAATCGGTGTGATTCATTATCAACGGTATACAAAGAATTGCTGGTGAATGTTAGTATATCGTTATTTCCAATGGGTATTGCTGGTGGTATTTTTGAAGGCGGATAACTCAACGTGATGGCTTTCGTTGCATACAAAAGGCCATTTTTGCCATGAGGGCGCAATTCACTGTGGAATTTTTGTATATTTAGAGCTTTTAAAGAGTTTTTAGAGGTGCTTTTTTGAAAAATCAGAGGGTATTTCATTAAATTCATTTTCATTTGAATTGTTGATTAATAAAATCACATGGGCATCTTTAGCTTAAAATAATTTTAAAATTCTGTAATTTAAAAAATTAACTACATTATTTGTTTTCATATCCCCGCCATTTCTGGCGGGGATCTTTCATATCATCACGTCTGCAAATGTTAAGCCGCGCTGGGCTTGTCCATTTCGCGGATGGATCTGCGTCGATATAATCCAAACGTTGCGCCAATCATCACTAGAACCCCAACAATTAATCCATTTTCGGATAAGCCAAACGCGGAACTTCCAAAAAGTCCAGGAAATAATTCTTCGTTGTTGAAAAAATAAGATGAGGCAATCAACCACGCCCCTAAAATCACAAAAGCCCACTCTTTCCATGCGTTAGGCCGCATAATTGCCGCAATGGCCGCCAACTGAAGGAACAAACCCACAATCAGTGAATTGGTAAAAAGCGCTTCATCTCCTGGCGTCCGTGGAAGAAAAAATGGGGAAATTAACAACCAAAACCCTAACACCAATATCGATACATCTTGCCAACTTTTTTTCATGATAGATCTCCTTAATAAAAATTAAAAATTATAATTTACTCTCTACTCACCTTTATTAATCGTTGGGTTTCAATATTATTCAAACACTGCCCACTTCCGATCCATTTCTGGTCAATACAGAGGAAATTGGCCATTGATCCAAGGTTACACTGAAACTTCTTACTGTTCCGTGCGTTATCGAACACATACACCCACTATAAAACCACTGTACAGAATAGTTATAAACTTGTGATTTATTAACGCCATTTATTTAGCGCACTTTATAGAGATGGCAGGAAACCACTAAAATCACATTTGATGAAAAAAAGGGGCGGAGACTTAAAATAAATTGTCTCATTAGAGGTTTTATTATTGAATGACAGTTTAATTATTACGCTTTAAAACAATAAAATATCTATGGAATAAAGCGATATACGCCGAATAAACACACAAAACACCTACAACACATATCTGTAAAAGTGATAAACATTTATTTAAAAAAGGGCTGCGCTACTATATTATTTCTAACACTCCCATAGCGCAGCCCTTACGAACCAACTCTACTATCCCCCCGTGCGCGGCGAAATATTGCCGGTATTGTCAGAGACAACAACCTCAACTCGACGGTTTAGTTGCCGTCCAGCGGGATTACCGTTGTCAGCCACGGGAAAAGATTCACCGTAACCTATCGCGCTAACACGCTCAGCTTCAACACCCATATTTATTAGCGCAGTGCGTACCGCCTCCGCGCGTTTTTCAGATAGTTGCTGATTATAGTCCTCGCTGCCTCTACTGTCCGTAAACCCTTCAATCAGGACTTTTCGTTCTGGATGTTGCTTAAGAAAATCAGCAAGTTTTTGCACATTACGCATCCCCCCAGACTTTAGCTGTGCTTTATTCGTATCGAACACCACATCACCCAGAGTAATTACCATCCCTCGATCGGTTTTTTTTGCCTCCATATCTTTTAACTGCAATTCTACGTCTTTCAATTCAGCTTCTAATTGCCGCGCACGGTTTTCAGCCTCCTGGGCTTGTTGAAGGGCAGCTTGTGCGCTCAGATCTGCTTCGCTGGCGGCCTGTTTTTCTGTAGCAGCTTCACGTTGAGCAGTTTCAGCAGCGCTCTTTGCTTCTTGTGACTCGTGCTGTGAGGCCTCTGCGAGGCGCTTGGCTTCTTCCGCATCGCGCTGGGATGCTTCGGCCAAGCGCTTCGCTTCCTCGGCTTCACGCTGTGAAACCTCGGCGCTACGTTGAGCTGTATCGGCTTCCCGGGTCCGTGCTTCAAGTCGAACCCGGTCACGCTCCACATTTGAGTTGGTGACTGCCAACTCGGCCGCTTTCTGTTTAGCGGTTTCTTCCGCGATTGCGACTTTTTGTTTAGCCACATAAGCTAAATGATTAATCAAGTCATTATCTTCCCGTTTATTCCACGCTTGGGTAGCTTTGTCTAATGATTCACCGGCCTCTTTTAACTCCAGCGGTGCAAGTTGACTAACCTCGGAGCGCGCTTGCGCGTTATTGTAATTATTGCGCGCCTCATCCAAAAGAGAGTTATTGGGTGGCAAAGAACTACATCCCGCAAGCACAGAAAAAGTTAACAGGGTAATAGGTATAAAACGATTCTTATTCATGATTAATTCCTCGCTGCGTCTTATGGAGTTTTACGGTTGATTTCTTCGCGTAAAATGCGAATGTCATTTTGAATAACCTCTGCTGCTTTTTGTGCCTTGGCTGATTGTGCTTTCTTTTCAGCCAGCCGTGCATCTACCTGGGCTTGCTCAGCCAACAACCGTGCATTTTCATAATCTTCTTTTTCCAGGGCACGATTGGCGCGATCCATTTTTTCCTGGGCGGCTCTCATCTCTATGGAGGCGAATTCGTTTCCACCCGCGCTGACGGCACTGTTGATTGTCGCTTTAGAAACCGCCATTTGCTCGGACGGGGCTGGCATACTGGCGCAACCTACCATTAAAAGAGCAGCACAACTGGCAACGCCGCCAGTCCGATACCATTGATAAAATCTATTCATAAATTTCTCCTTTATTAAAAACATGACTGGCATTGCTTACACCTATAATTTCATACCCACTGTGGTGAAAATTTAACGGCGTCATATGTTTTTTGCGTGGTTAAGTTCATTTATTTCTGACGACTTTCCCATTCTGAAATTTGTTTTTCGGCTGCATCCTTACTAAGCCCGTACGTTTCCTGGATCTTGCCAGTTAACTGATCTCGTTTACCGGCAATAACATCCAGATCGTCATCTGTGAGCTTTCCCCACTGTTCCTTGATATTTCCTTTCAATTGTTTCCAGTTTCCTTCTATACGATCCCAGTTCATGATTATTTCCTTGTGTTGTTGGTTAATGAGGTTGCAATTAAATTTCGAGTTCCACCATTCTCAAAAGTCTTCCTTAGCGCTATAAAAGTACAAAGTAAGTTAAGGTTCTCAATTTTATGATATATATTTAGTCAAATTTAATCTTTGCGTCTGTCTGCCACCGCACAAAACTATTGTTAGGGAAGATTGCCCAACCATGAACGGCTCTTTACACGACCACAAATCAAGCAATAGGTCGTTTTATCTCCAAGCCAACAAGAAATCAGGGGGACACTACAACAGAGTCTTGAGAGCCATGAAAATGAAAGTGGAAAACTGACAGAAAATGGATGCGCATCACCAGCTACCCGGTTCCGCTCACTGAATCGCCAATCCCGTTCAACTGTTTTTACTGGCGCATTCGAGTCCGTCTGATCAGCGACGGTTTCTGAACTGCGATGGCAACGCCCAGGGCGTTTGTTAATGTGGAAATATAGAACAGTAGCCACCACCACTACCACGGATCCAAAGTTTGGAAAAGTAGTGGCTACAATGCTCATGTGATAGCAGCCGAGGGTGGCGTGGTTATATCGGAAGGCACATCCTGCAAAAGGTCAGCAAGCTCATCGGCATGCTCTTCCTCCATGGCAAGAATGGACTCTAATAAGCGTCGCGTAGTTGGATCTTCATTACCCAGAAATTGAATAATTTCACGGTAGCTGTCAATGGCAATACGTTCCGCCACAAGATCTTCTCTAATCATATCCAGAAGTGTTGCGCCTTCCACATATTCAGCATGACTGCGATTTGCTAACCCTTCGGGAGAAAAATTCGGTTCACCTCCTAACTGAACAATTCGTTCCGCCAATTGATCGGCATGAGCCTGCTCCTGATTGGAATGCACCAGAAATTCATTAGCGATGCTTTTAGATTGCATGCCCCTTGCCATAAAATGGTGGCGCCGATATCGAAGCACACAGATAATTTCTGTCGCTAGGGAATTATTAAGCAATTTAAGCACCATTTCCCTGTCTGCGCTGTAGCCGGATGTCACCGCGCCTTCATCAATGTGATGACGTGCCCGCTGACGTAAAGTTTTAACATCGGTCAGAAATTTTTCTTTTTCCATATAAACCTCGGTATTATTAATGCCGTTTAAATAGACTGTATTTTCAATTTATATGCTAGGATTTATATTTTCTTTGCCATTGGATATACGGCAATAAAACTAAGAAGTATAGATTACCGAACAATCTTTATACCTTCTGTGCGTTCGCACACAGAAGGTATAAAGATTGTTCATTAAATAAAAGTCCATTATCAATAAAATACATATTGATTTTTGAAATTCAGATGGTGTTTAATGTAGCGTTTCTGACGGGATGTCTTACTCGATATGCGCCTACCAAGCGGTTTTAATACTTGCTCACTAACATTCCGGCGCTACGAAACAGGCGCAGCATAAGCATGTTATATGGAACAACTAATAATCGCTGTAACAACGTTCTCTAGCCCTGCCGAATAAATAATCGCCAGTTATAAGTTCATACCTTCGCGCTACGGTGGGATGAATCAAATGTAAGCAGCTTTTCAAGGCTTTATTATTGACAAATTTAGAGAGTGTGCCTGATAATTCAAATAAGATCGGTGCGGTTGCATACATAATATTACAGCTACTTGAAGGAGGTAATAGCCACACTACGGTTCATTTATAATAGTTGCCGATGCCATGAACGAATTGCCATAGCTTCGCCTGATCACCACTTCGGCCCATTTGAAGAAGACGCGTGTTTTTGTAGAATATTTTAAACCTGTGATTGCGTGATGCACTCTACCGCCTGCTAAATTGTAGAGTCATATAATTCTGACTAATGACCTGGAGAATGATGTGACTTCCCTGCATGACCCCCGACAAAATTATCTGCTCGCCGCATTGCCGACGACCGAATTTGAACGACTGCTCCCTCATTTTGAACTGATCCCGATGCCTCGTGGTGAAATACTCTATGAGTCAGGCGACGAGTTACAGCATGTTTACTTTCCAACCACCTCTATTCTCTCTTTGCATTATGTAACAGAAGATGGTTCCTCAGCCGAAATCGCGAGTGTGGGCAAGGAAGGCATGTTTGGGGTTTCGCTGTTCATGGGCAGCAATACCATACCCAGGAGTGCGGCCATACAAACAGCCGGCCATGCCTACCGCCTGAAGGCAAGGGTCATGATGGAAGAATTCAACCGCGCTCAGGGGCGCCGCGCCGGGGTGATGCAGCGTTTAGTGCTGCGTTATACCCAAGCGCTGATCACGCAAATGTCACAGACTGCTGTTTGTAATCGTCACCATTTGCTGGATCAACAACTCTGCCGGTGGTTACTGACAACGCTCGACCGTTTACCCTCGAATGAACTGGTAATGACCCAGGAAATGGTGGCTAACATGCTCGGCGTGCGCCGTGAAGGTGTCACCGAAGCGGCCGGAAAATTACAGAACGCCGGCATCATCAGTTATCGCCGTGGCCACATTACAGTGCTTGACCGAAGTGGCTTGGAAGCTAACGCATGTGAATGTTACAAAGTAGTCAAGCAGGAATTTGATCAGCTCTTATCCGATTTCCAGGAGCCGCACAACCCTCCCAAGAAACACCTCCCAAGCACCTGGTTATAAATCGGGTTTGCGCCTGGTTTGGATAATTGGCTTTGAAGATTATTTATTAGTATTTGAGATCCCACCATTGCCTAAGTGTTTCATCTGCTATTCAAGGCGGGGTTTACTTATATTGGATCAGCAGGCATTCATGGCTAAATTTACAGACTCCTTTCATCACCTGAAAACCATTCTGCGCAAAGGTGATGTGCGCAGTGCAATCATTTACCTGAATGGATTAACAGAGCATCGGTTCACCTCTGTGTATCGCTTCGACCAGGAAATACTGACTAATGTCTACTTTTTCGACCGCGAAAATCCAATGCAGGAATCAACGCCCGACATTCCAGTCATGGCCTCATATTGCGGATTCGTCCGTAACAGCCATAACACGTTCACAACCTTTGATTCCCTCCAGGATGATCGACTGCACGACCACCCAAAACAGTTAGTGGTAAGATCGTATTGTGGTATGCCGCTGCTTGATGAAAATGGCAAGATGTTCGGGACGATTTGCCATTTTGACTTTCGACCCTTGCCCATCAGCGATACAACCGTGAAGCTGCTGGAGTCTATAGCGCCATTACTGAAGCAAGCCACGCGGCCTTTTACTCCTTGAATTAAGCAACCGCCTTGCTGGCTTGGTCTGCTATCTTTTTTATTTTCTTTTGTATTTATAGAGTATTGCACGCTATGGATGCCACGCTTATGGTTTTTGCGTAATGAGTAGCCCCTCTCTCTCGGGTGATTAAAGTGAGATGGGATATTTATCCAGGGAATTGACTTTTATTATTCAGGGGATGAAGCCATGGTGAAAAATGTGAACAGATTTACATTGATTCAGCAAAACGATACACACTCTTATATGGAAGCCCACTGGGAACATTTCTGGCGCAATGGGAGACCTGAACACCGCCGTGCAGGGGGGTATGCGCGCGCGGCTACTATTGTCCGCCAACTTGAAGCCGAAACCGCCGGGCATTGCCTGTTAGTGGATTGCGGCGACACCATTCACGGCACGGGCCCGGCAATGTGGACCCAAGGCGCCGCGATTGTATCCGCGCTTAATGCAATGGGCGTGGGGCTTATGACACCCGGTAATTGGGAATTCGGTTTTGGCCCCGCAATTCTGCGTGAACGTGTTGCTGAGATGCAGTTTCCGGTGATTGCCTGCAACGTGGAACAAGCCGCTACCGGAGAGCGGGAATTCTCCCCAAGCGAAGTCCGCGAAATTGGCGGCGTGCGCATAGGGTTTATTGGTGTAACTACACCCATCGTTACGCAGACGATGCCGAAGAAGTTTGGTGAAGGACTACGTTTTTCTGAGGGCGCTGAGGCCTTGCCCCGCTGCATCAGTAAATTGCGGCGTGATGAGCAGGTTGAATTGATTGTGGTAGTTTCACATTTGGGATTCCCTCAGGAGGTAAAGCTTGCGAAAGAAATCGAGGGGATTGATGTGATATTGGGAGGACATACCCATAATCGACTTACCGCACCAGTGCGCGTTGGTAAAACACTCCTGATCCAATCCGGTTTTGATGGTGCATTTTTAGGGAAACTGGATGTGGATGTGAAAAATGGCCATGTGTGTGGCTTCCAGCATCACCTTATTGAAGTCTCGGAATCAATTATCCCTCACCGCGAAACCGAGCACGTCATTAACGAACAGCTTGCCCCGTTTCGGGATCGAATGAATGAAGTCGTTGGGCAAACCCGCACGGCCCTGAATCGTATGACCGTGCTTGAGTCGACAATGGACAATCTGATTACGGACGCCTATCTCGATTTGACGGGGGCGGATGTTGCATTGTCTCACGGCTGGCGATATGGTGCGCCCATCCCACCGGGGAATGTCACCTTGGGTGACTTATGGCAAATTATTCCGACTAATCCAGAACTTTTCACGATTGAAATGACGGGGGCGGAAATCCGGCAAAAGCTGGAGATGAGCCTCGAAAACGTCTATGCTTCAGACGCCTTTAACCAAAAAGGCGGCTATATTATTCGCGTTTCCGGCTTAAACGCGATTGTTCGCCTTAATAATCCTAAAGGTACGCGCATCGAACAACTGGACATCGCTGGCGCGCCATTCGATGCTGAGCGACGCTATAAAGTGGCGGTGGGTGGTGAGCACGAAATCAAGATCGGCGAAAATAAACAACGTGTGGGAGCCACCGCCATTGAGGCGCTGCGTGAATATTTCCGGCGACATTCGCCCATTGAGGCAGAACTCACACACGCCAAATTCGTCGCCGTTTGAATGGCAAGCCGCTAAAAAAGAACCTCTACCATTAATACCCATTTTCGATTAATCTTGCTGTGTTTTTATAGCGAATGCGCCAAGAACCTGCTGACCTCAGGCGCGCGAACAGAGGAGAGATAAACTATGGGCGCACAATGGAAAGCAAAAGGTAGGGAAGCCGCGGCTAACGCCAAGGGCCGGATCTTTACCAAACTATCCAAGGAAATCATCGTTGCCGCGCGCGCGGGCGCTGACCCTGATATGAATCCACGCTTACGGCTGGCGGTGGAACAAGCCAAGAAAGCGTCCATGCCGCGGGAAACCATTGAGCGCACCATCAAGAAAGGCGCGGGTTTGCTCGACACCGGCGCGGCCTACGAGAAGCTCATCTACGAAGGTTTTGCCCCACACCGGGTTCCGGTGATTGTCGAGTGCCTGACAGATAATGCTAACCGCACCGCGTCGAATATTCGCGTGCTGTTTCGCAAGGGACAACTGGGCGCGTTAGGCTCAGTCTCTTGGGACTTTGACCACCTGGGAATGATTGAGGCGTCTCCAGAGTCGCCAGGGGCTGACGCAGAGCTTGCTGCCATTGAGGCCGGGGCTTCCGACCTGGAACCTGCCGACGACGGCGCCACCTTGTTTCTCACCGAACCCACGGATATGGATGCGGTATGCCGCGCTTTACCCGCGTATGGATTTGTGGTGCGCTCTGCCCAGTTAGGTTACCGCCCCAAAAACCCGGTAACGCTGGGCGATGCGGAACGCGCGGAAGTTGAGGCGTTTCTGGAATCCGTCGATGAAGATGATGATGTGCAGAATGTGTTTGCAGGATTGGCGGGGTAAAGAGCCTATGTTAATTCAACCTGGAAAAAGAATTTATTCGCACCTACGCATGTAACCTACCGGATTTAGGGGGTAACGAATTGGTGCGCATGGCGTACCCTACGCCAAAAACTACAGCCTTACTGCGCAGGCGCAGGCGTTACGCTTGGAAGCGTCGGTAAATTTTTCTTTCGGGGATTAACCTTATACATCACCACCTTGATACCATCAAAATTAACGTCTTCACGTACGGTGAGGACTTCGTTGGCGTCGCCGTTAGTGTATTTGGTTTTATAGCGCGAGATGTATACATTGCCGGTTAAAATGGTATTAACCACGGTGTCCTTAATTTCATAACTGAGCAGATCACCAAGCAAAGCATGTTGCTCTTTCAGATAGCTTTCCCATTGCAGTGGATCTTCGTCTTTTGAAAATAACATCGATGCCTGCTCAAAATCCTTTGCCTTGATCATCTCATAAAATTTTTGATCAAGCGCACCGGCCTGTACCGGGTCTGCGGACTTCTCGGTGCAGCCTGCCAGAAAAAATACCACAAAAAAAGAAAGCAGGCTGATGATGCGAAAATTTGCTCTGGGATTCATTTTATTTACCTGCGTCAATCACGCACTCAACCTTGCACACATTATAAAATGTAGTGAATAACCGAAAACAAAGAAAGTCCCTCCCACCCCTTGCTTCAACTATTCTTTGTAACGCGGTTATTCACTACAAACCGGAAACGGCATAACTTCAACCGTCATCAACTATTTTAAGCGCCATGCTATACAAAAAATTCTTTTTTTGCCCGGTAATTTTTGCGGCCAGGGCGGTGGCTTGCTTCACCGGTAATTCATTCAGCAACACGCGCACAATTCGTTCAGCTTCAGCGTCGGTTTCAGCATTTTCGGCACGGGTAACGCCCTGCACCAGCACCACGAATTCACCTTTTTGCTGGTGATGGTCTGCCTGCGCCCACTGACATAATCCACTCAGGGTATCACCCTGGATGGTTTCAAAAACCTTGGTCAATTCTCGCGCCACTACGGCTCGGCGGTCAAGCCCCATAACCTGCGCCATATCCTGCAGGGAGTCGACAATGCGATGGCCTGACTCGAAGAATACCATAGTCCGGCTGTCAATTCTAAGCTCTTCCAGCCGCTGCTGTCGAGCAGCCGTTTTGGCGGGCAAAAATCCTTCAAAAACAAAGCGGTCTGTAGGCAGGCCCGACACCGATAATGCCGCAATCAACGCGCTGGGGCCAGGAATCGGCACAACACGCAACCCGTGGTCACGCGCGGCACGCACCAGATGATAACCGGGGTCGCTGATCAATGGCGTGCCGGCATCGCTGATCAAGGCGATATTCTCGCCCGCTTGCAGACGCGTAATCAGATCGGCGCTGCGCTCGCGTTCATTGTGGTCATGCAAGGCGATGCAGGGCGTGATAATGCCAAAATGCCGCAACAGGGGCAGGCTGTGCCGGGTATCCTCAGCCGCAATCACCTGAACCTGCGTTAATGTCTCTATCGCACGCGGCGTCATGTCGCCAAGATTGCCCAGAGGCGTCGCTACAATGTAAAGTATGCCTGTGGACATTAAAGAAACCCCTGAATCTAAAAACGGCGATGGGACTCATCATGTTAGCGTATAATCATTACATGCAACTGCAATCAACACCAGCCCGGATATCTGATTTGTGACGCGTGTTCTCGCGAGTCTTATGTTGCTATGCGCCGGATTCAGCCTGGCAGGCTGCGCCATAGCAATGGAAGAAAGTGGCATGGCGGCCGATTCTGCGCCAGTTGTGAGCGTTGGCAGCACTGCCGATGTTGCTGAACGGGTGAATAGCGGAGTGGCGCGCCTGGCAGAGGCGCCAGCACGCATCGCCTTGCTGTTGCCCGCATCTGGCCCGTTGGCAAAAGCTGCGGAGGCGGTGCGCGATGGATTTTTTGCGGCATATTTTTATCGCCTCAACAAAACCTGGCAACCGGTGATTCAGGTTTATGATTCAGGCACACGCACTGACACCATGCTAACGGCCTATCGCCAGGCCGTGGCGGACGGCGCCGGGATCGTGGTCGGCCCGCTTGATCGGGATGACGTAAAAGCCCTGGCGCATGGCGGTGATGAGTCTATACAGAGCGTAACCGTGCCAACACTGGCGCTGAATTACGTAGACAACGCCAATGGCCTGACTGGCGCCCCCGGCCATCTATATCAGTTTGGCCTGGCTCCCGAAGACGAAGCCCGCGCCGCCGCAGAACGCGCCTGGCTCGAAGGCCGTCGTAACGCCATTGCATTTGTGCAAAAAGGTGACTGGGGAGACCGCGTGCTGCACGCCTTCAAGACTCGCTTCGAGGCATTGGGCGGCACCGTGATTGACACGCAGAGTTATGACCCGGCCAGCAGTGATTTTGCAACGCCCTTGCGCAAATTGCTGGGTGTCACCGAAACAAAAACACGCGCGCGTACCACCAAGATTGACCCCGCCATTCCCGAGCCGCCAAAACGGCGTCAGGATATGGATTTCATATTCCTCTCAGCATTTACGCAGCAGGCGCGGCAGATCCGGCCGCATTTATTATTCTATTATGCGGGTGACGTGCCGGTGTATACCACCTCCCATGTCTACACAGGCAAACTGGACAGGAACGCCGACGCTGACCTGAATGGCCTGATGTTCAGTGATATGCCGTGGGTGCTGGATGCGGAATCTCCTCAGCCATTGCAACGCGCTATCACACGCCTGTGGCCGCAGTCTGCCGAGCAGTTCAAACGCCTCTACGCGCTGGGAGTGGACGCTTACAACCTGATTCCGCTACTGTCACGCATGAGCGCTGACCCTGGCGAACGCATGGCGGGTGAAACCGGTAATCTGCGCATGGATGAAGCGCAACGCATCCACCGTGAACTGCGCTGGGCGCGTTTTGTAGAAGGTGAACCACTGCTGCTCGAACGTCTGGCAGAACCAGTGGCGCCACCTGAACCAGTGCCGCAAACGGTACCATCGCCATAACCGCTCCACCATCATCAGCAGACTCGATGGGGAATTCTATTGAAACCTCTATTGGCCGGGCCGCCGAAGATCTCGCCTGCCGTTATCTGCAAGACCAGGGGTTACATTTGCTGGAGCGCAATTACCGCTGCAAACGCGGGGAAATTGACCTGGTGATGCGTGACGCCAGCAGCGTAGTTTTTGTGGAAGTACGTTACCGGCGCAACATCCGTTTCGGCAGCGGCGCAGAAAGTGTGAACCGTTACAAGCAAGCCAAATTAATCGCCACTGCGTTACACTATTTACAATCAAACAAAGCAGCGGCAAAATCCCCAGCACGCTTTGATGTGATTTCTATCACTTTACAGGGCATGCCCGGACATATACAGAGCGGGCCTGGACATAATGAAATTCAGTGGATAAAAAACGCCTTCGACGCCGCTCCCTGAAAGTGGCAAACCTAACCCAATACTGTTCGGTTTAGCCGTTCGTGGTGAGCCTGTCGAACCACCCGCCTCTCATCCTGAGCCCTTCGACGGGCTCAGGGCGAACGGGGGATGTATAAGCAAAAGTATTACAACCTAACTATTAAGGAGTATTAAAACGTGGACAAGAAAATTTCATTATTACTTATCAGCGGATGTATAACGGTTGCTTTGTTACAAGGCTGCGCTGGCGTACTGGTCGCAGGTGGCGCAGCCGGTGCGTCCATGGCGGGAGATCGCCGCACCGCGGGCACTTTCGTAGAAGATCAGTCCATTGAAATCAAAGCTATCAATTCAATATTTGGCGACAAGGAACTGGCCGACAAAGCGCGCATTAATGCCACTGCGTATAATGGCCTCCTATTGCTTACCGGGCAAACCCCCACAGAAGAATTACGCGACCGCGCCGTGAACCGGGTTACCGACATCGCAAAAGTCCGTCGCGTACATAATGAAATCACCATCGGCGAACCCATTGCATTTCAGATTACTACCAAAGACAGTTGGATTACTACGCGCGTTAAAAGCACCTTGCTCGGCACAAAAAATATCGCTGCCAATCACATCAAAGTCGTCACAGACAGCGGCGTGGTGTATTTGATGGGGTTGGTAACACACGCCGAAGCCGGCACCGCCAGCGATATTGCGAGCAATATTGAAGGTGTACAGCGTGTCATTAAAATCTTTGAGTATATTGATTAAAATTATGATACCGCCCACCTTCCAACACCAGCTTGGCGCCATCGTTGGATCAGAGGGTGTGCTGAGCGAGATCGCAGATTGCTGGCCTTACGGTTATGATAATAGCCGCCGTCATGCGCCACCCGAGTTAGTGGCATTCGCCACCACACATACCCAGGTGCGTGACATTGTGCTGCTATGCAATGAGTATAATGTCGCGCTGGTGGCACGCGGTCGTGGCACCGGCACCACCGGAGCAACGGTGCCGCTGCACGGCGGCGTGGTCTTGTCATTGGAACGCATGAACCGCATCATTAGCGTTGACCCTGACAATCGCGTGATCGTCGTCGAGCCTGGCGTCACTAATCAGGAAGTGCAGGATGCCGCAGGAAAGCATGGCTTTTTCTGGCCACCCGACCCCACCAGCGCCGCCTATTGCACCGTGGGTGGAAACCTTGCCTATAATTCTGCGGGGCCACGCGCCGTAAAATACGGTACGCCGCGTGAAAACACCCTGGGGTTACGCGCCGTCACAGGCGCAGGCGACGAAGTGCGTCTGGGCGTCTACACCACCAAAGGCGTGGTGGGTTATGACTTGACCCGTCTGGTGATTGGCTCGGAAGGCACTCTTGCCATCATTACCGAAGCCACCCTCAAACTGACGCCTTTACCCGAAGCCAAACGTACTTTACGCGCCATTTATAGCACCATGCGTGCGGCTGCCAGCGCGGTTTCACGCATCATGGCGCAACCGATGACGCCCTGCGCCCTGGAGTTCATTGATGGCCGCGCCATAGAAATGATCCGCAACTATTCCAAGGCTGATTTACCCATTGGCGCGGGCGCATTGTTAATGATTGAGGTAGACGGCGCCCAGGTCGCGATGGATGAAGCGGTAGCCGCCATCACGCGTGCTGCGCAAGGTGATGGTCTGTTGGACATTCAAGTTGCACGTACCCCGCAAGAGGTTAATGACATGTGGGCTACCCGCAAAGCGTTATCCCCGGCATTACGCACCATTGCGCCGAAAAAAATTAACGAAGATATTGTGGTTCCAGTATCAAGAATGCCGGAATTGATTGATGGGCTGGAGCTGTTGTCGCAAGAGTTTGATATTACCATCGTCAACTTTGGACATGCGGGCAATGGCAATATTCACGTTAATTTGCTGGTAGACCCGGAAAATGCGCCGCAAATGCACCGTGCCGAACAATGCCTGGACAGAATGTTCAGCCTGGTATTGCAGTTAAATGGCACGTTATCAGGCGAGCATGGCGTGGGTATTGAGAAGCGCGACTTCATTGACCGGGAAATTGACCCCACCACCCTGAAACTCATGCGGCAAATTAAAGCGCAGTTTGATCCGAAGGGGATATTGAATCCAGACAAGATGTTTCCGCCACACAGGGATGTGTAAGTGTCGTGGGAGGCAGGAGCCGTGAACGACCGCTGCACAGGGAAGAGCGATAGCGAAGGGTTCTGTAAGTGTCGCCAGAGGCAGGAAGCCGGAAGCGACCGCTGGTCTAAAGACTCCATAAACCTGAAAAATCCATTACGCCGCCGCGACCGGGGTGCGCAATGCCTTGTCGATGGCATTCAGATCTTTAAGCTGCACTTCCAGCGCCGCCTTATGCCCTTCTATTTCTTTAAGCTTGGTTTCCAGGCTGTCTTTTGAATCATTAATTTTATTCAACGTTTCCAGTTGCTGCTCTAACTGCTGTTTGCTTTCATTAACCTGTTTGATCAGTGGTTGCATGATTTCTTTCAGCCAGTTATCGACATCCTGATTAGCCTTGGAAACTATCACACGCGCATGGCTGCCCAGCGAGATAAAAAATTTCTTAACGACAAAGCTTTGCTCTGTCATGGTCGTGACGGGGCTGTTACGGAACTTCTCGGCTTCTTCATAAAGTTTGTAAAATTCATCGGTGTATTTCTTTACCGAAAACATCTTGGGTGTCGTGCCAAGTGGCGCGCCATCTTCCTGAAATTTTGCATAGATGGCCTGCACTACCGCATAGGTTTGATCCGCCTGCCTGGCTACGACCTGCATGGTGTCGCGCATGTTATCAAAAAACACTTGCATGCCTTTTTTCAAGCCACCGGTACTCCAGCTACCTTCCATATCTTTACGTGATGCCGCAATCATTTTGTCGAAAGCGGTCAGGTTCAGCGCATCCATAATAACCTTGGCCTGCTGTGCCAAAACACGGCGGCTGGATTGGAAATGCTCGGTTTTTTTATTAAATGCAGCCTGTTTTTCGCGGGTTTTACGCACTAAATGTTGCAGCACGTCGGCGTTGGTGCTATCCAGGCCGCGCAGTTCATCAAGCTGTTTCTGCACGCCGTGAATCCGCACTTGCAGTGTATCGCGTGTGTCTTCAATAATAGCGCCAGCTTTCTCCAGGACATTGTTATTTATAATCGTCTGTTTCGCGGGCACAACATTATCTGACAAAAACCGTTCCAGCGTGGGTAGACGGCTGCGCTCCAGCAATTCAGGGTCTTGACGGATTTTGGCCAACAAACCTTTTTGTGCCGAAACAGGAAATACGCTGGTAGGCTCTATGCCCAGCATGCGGGCCGTTTCTTTGCACTGCGACTCAATGGTGGCGTCAATTTGTCCCTGGTTTTTGATTTCATCCCACAGGGTATCAATTTTGTTGAGGGTAGCCACCAAGCCTATGCCCGACTCGCCACGGCAACTTCTAATATGATTTTGCCACATATCCAGGTCACTGCGCGTGACGCCGGTATCGGCTGCCAGCACAAATAAAACCGCCTGGGCATTGGGTAACATGTTCAAAGTCAGTTCGGGCTCACTGCCCAGCGCATTCAGGCCCGGGGTATCAAGAATCACTAACCCCTGTTTCAATAAGGGGTGTGGAAAACTGATCATGGCATGACGCCATTGGGGGATTTCTACAGTATCTGGGGTCGGCTGTTTTTGCCCACCCTTTCCACCGGAGCCACCTGGCTCATCAACATATAATGCCAGGCGTTTTGCTTCGGCCACCGCTACCTGCTTGACCTTCACCACTTGCTGCATGGCTTCGGCCATCTGGTCGGGTGAATTTATATCAAGCGAAAAAGTTGTCCAGCGTGATGGGTCACGCTTAAGATCGGCAATGCTGCTGTCTTCCAGACGGGTTTCAATGGGCAGCAAGCGGATATACGCCGTATCTTCCTGTTCATCGTAAAACAATTCTGTGGGGCACATGGTGGTTCTGCCCGCATCCGAGGGCAGCAAGCGGCGTTTGTAATCAGCGAAGAAAATAGAGTTGATCAACTCGGTTTTACCACGCGAAAATTCCGCCACAAACGCGATGGTCAAGCGATCAACACGCAATGTTTCAACAGCATCATAGAGGCGCAGGGTAATTTCCGAGCTACCTAATTGCTGTTTATCCAGCCATTCCTGGAGACGCCGTATGGTCTGGGCAATGTCGACCTTCCATTGATCGAAGGCACGCATTTGTTGTTTGAAACGATCTTCTTCCATGCCCCTACTCACTGCCTGTGAACATTGTGGTTCCCATTGTGCGCTAAACTTGCTTCGCAGCCCCAATCGGGTTATCGGTCGTTTTCCTCAAGGCTTTAGCTTAGGGCCTGTTCGAAAATCACTTGGACATTTGACTCGCCGGTCTTGGGCGCGCTGCGTTGTTGCAAACCGCTTGTGTGGCTTGCCACACGGCGCACTTCGCGCCTAGCATCGCATCCCAATCCAGCGGCCAAATGTCCAAGTGATTTCCTCACAGGCCCTAAACACTCGATTCAGCCTGCCGTGGCTCAATACATAGCGGCACGCTGCCCAAATACTGAATGTATGAAATACTTTCCTGCCGTTCGTGCTGAGCGCGTGTTCATGTTGATGGGAGGCGCTTATCCCAATCCTCGCCCTATATCTGTCAAGGGTGCCACTACCAGAATTTTCATCAGGTGAAAAATAAGTAATAATGCTATTGGTGTAAGATCAAACCCGGAGATGGTGGGAATAATGCGGCGCAAAGGTGCCAGCAGGGGTTCATTTAACGCATGCAGCGGCCCATTAAGCGGGTTTGGGGTGCGCGGCCCAACCCAGCTTAGAATGACCTGCAATATAATGGTGATGGTATAGATGCTGATCATCAATTCAACAAAATCCGCCAGCGCCAACATCAACAATCCCGCTACTGAAGGGGACTGGGCCGCAATCATATGAATGAGCCAGACCTTGGTCACTTGCAGGATAAGTACTACAATTACCGAGGCGGTATCAATTCCGCCTACGCCTGGTACGATACGCCGTAAAGGAATAATCACCGGGTTGGTGACTTTGACTAAAAACTGGCTCACTGGATTGCGAAAATCTGCGCGCGCCCATTGTAATAATAGACGTAATACTACTGCGCCAATAAACAGGTCAAATAATGTTTTTATCACAAAAACCCCGGAGGCCGACAGATAGGGATTATCGATCATTATTGATCTCCCGCCACACAGGGATGTGCAAGTGTCGCGGGAGAGCGTAGCGAGGGGTCCAGGATGCCGGGAGCGACCAATAGTTCAGCCAGCTCTGTGGAGCGGCGATGGGCAGCAAGTAGCGCCGCACAGAATAATTCCTCGGTATTCCCTTCCTGCAATACTTTAATCGCCTGTTCGGTGGTGCCGCCTGGCGAAGTGACGCGCATGCGTAGCGCGGCCGTGCTTTCACTGCTCTCCAGCGCTATTTTGGCGGCGCCGTAAGCGGTTTGCAGTGTTAACAGGTGGGCAGTCTCGGCAGGCAATCCCAAGTCAACTGCGGCCTTCTCAAGAGCTTCCATCACCAGAAAGAAGTACGCGGGGCCACTCCCCGACAGCGCCGTCACAATATCCATCTGTGCTTCATCGTCTACCCATACCGCCAAGCCTACTGCACGCATTATCGATTCTGCAAGGTTGTGCTGCAGCTTTGTAACCTGGGGATTGGCATATAACGCTGTGGCGCCACTGCCGACCATAGCCGGGGTATTGGGCATGGCGCGTACGATGGCATGATGCCCGCCTAACCACGCATTCAGGGTTGGCTCACGAATGCCTGCGGCAATGGATATGATCAGTGGTTTTTTTTTCTGTAGGGCCGGCGCTACATCTTCGGCAGCGATTTTGAGAATTTGTGGTTTCACAGCAAAAATCACTACGTCAGCATGTGCAATAGCCTCTTGATTCTCACCGGTAGTGTGAATTAAAAAAGCCTGCTGCAAAGCATCACGCTGGGCAGCATGCGGATCAGAAACCCAGATATTACGCGCCTGATAACCGTCGGCAATTAAACCGCCGATCAGGCTGCGCGCCATGTTACCGCCGCCCACAAAAGCTATTTTATTGTTTTTCATAAGCACCCTTGTATTAGTCGCGTAATATAGTGGAAAAGGCGCCGTTATACCAGCATGTCATGGACAACGTAGCCCGATTCGGAGGCGCCGCTTACGTTCTCTCACCAAAAATCGCACTCCCGATGCGCACCAGCGTTGCGCCTTCGGCGATCGCGGCATCCATATCATTGGACATGCCCATGGAGAGTGTATCAAGACCAAAACCGTCCCGGTTCAACTGTTCAAAAGCTTCACGCGCCACGCTAAAGGCATGGCGCTGATCGGCAAAATCCCGCCTGGGCGCAGGAATCGCCATCAAACCGCGCAGCTTAATATGAGGCAGCGCGGCAACACTACTAGCCAATCTCTGCAAGGCCGCACGATCATGCACATCCACACCAGCCTTTTGCGCCTCACCGCCCACCTTGACTTGCAGACAGATATTCAGCGGCGGCAATGATGGGGAACGCTGCGCACTTAACCGCTGCGCAATAAGCTCACGATCTATGCTGTGCACCCAGGCAAAATGCTGCGCGATCTGCCTGGTTTTATTGGATTGCAGCGGCCCGATGAAATGCCATTCTATGCCTTGGCCATGATCTATGCCGCCCTGGCTGTGCAATGCTTCAATCTTGGGCAACGCTTCCTGTAAATAACTTTCACCAAAAAGCATTTGCCCTTCTTCGTGCGCCGCGCGAATCGCCGACACTGGACAGGCCTTGCTCACTGCCAGCAATGCCACTTCGCCGGGCAGGATGCCCAAGTGCGGTGAGCGCAGGGATGCGCAAGAACCGCCACCCCACGCCCGGCCATAACGCTGCTCAGCCTGGGCGATGCGCTGCCTCACCGCCAACAGCCGCGCACGAATAGATTCTCTATCAGAACCTGGGGTATCCATTTTCCAGACACTCGTGTTTTACAGATTTTGTATTGTGTAGAGCCGTCCGGCTGAAGATAGCTATTTTACGCGAAATACTCATCTTTAATACTCGCACATCATTCAAAAAATCACGCCCCCTGCCGCTAACGCTTAAACAGCACCTTAATATATTAAAAAGACATTCTTCACGGAGATTACAATGGACGTTACTGAACTACTGGCCTTTAGCGTCAAAAACAAGGCTTCTGACTTGCACTTATCCGCCGATTTACCGCCCATGATCCGCGTCGACGGCGATATACGGCGTATTAATGTGCCCGCACTTGATCATAAAGCAGTTCAAACCATGCTCTATGACATCATGAATGATCGGCAGCGCAAGGATTTTGAAGAATTTCTCGAAACCGATTTTTCCTTTGAAATTCCTGATCTGGCACGATTCCGCGTCAACGTATTCAATCATAATCGTGGCGCAGGCGGCGTGTTCCGTACCATTCCATCGACCATTTTATCGCTGGAAGATCTGGGCTGCCCAGCGATTTTCAAAGAAATCGCCAACACACCACGCGGCCTGGTGTTGGTTACCGGCCCGACCGGTTCGGGCAAGTCTACCACGCTGGCGGCGATGATTGATTATAAAAACAATAATGAGTTTGGCCATATCCTGACGATTGAAGACCCCATCGAATTTGTGCATACCAGCAAAAAATGCCTGGTCAACCAACGCGAGGTACACCGGGACACCCGTGGCTTCAATGAATCTTTGCGTTCTGCATTGCGCGAAGATCCCGACGTTATTCTGGTCGGCGAAATGCGCGACCCTGAAACCATTCGCCTGGCGCTGACGGCCGCCGAAACCGGTCATGTGGTGTTCGGCACTTTGCACACCAGCTCGGCCGCAAAAACCATTGACCGTATCATCGACGTATTTCCTGCGGCGGAAAAAGAAATGGTACGTTCCATGTTGTCAGAATCCCTGCGCGCGGTAATCTCACAAGCCTTGATCAAGCGTGTCGGCGGTGGCCGTGTTGCTGCGCATGAAATCATGATCGGCACCCCGGCGATACGTAACCTGATCCGCGAAAACAAAGTACCGCAGATGTACTCAGCTATTCAAACCGGTCAAGCCATCGGCATGCAAACGCTCGATCAATGCCTGACAGAGTTAGTGAAGAAAGGCGTGATCAGCCGTGGCGATGCACGCGCACGCGCTGCCAATAAAGATGGATTTAAATAACGGTTAAACGAGGCCTCTAGCATCTTTGTTGCTGAAGGAGACTATTCAGCAACAAAGATGCGTCGTCCCTGCGCTTCAATGCAATGCACAGGATGTTTATAGAGTTTTTCAAGATTCTCCTGCGTCAACATTTCATCGGTTGTTCCACACAAAATATTTTCATCACCGACCAGCAACACAACGTGGTCACAATAGCGCATCACCATATTTACATCATGCAACACCATCAGCAGTGCTTTGCGGGCCTGACGGACGTGCTGCACCAGTAAATTCATTACCATGATCTGATGATGCAAATCCAGGTGGTTGGCAGGTTCATCCAGCAAAAATAATTGTGGGTCCTGCGTCAACAATGCCGCTATCGCCAATCGCTGTCGTTCACCGCCGGAGAGCGTCTCTACCTGGCGTGACGCCATGTCCAGCAACGCCATTTGCGCAAGTGCTTGATGTGCATGCCTGCGGTCTTCTTCACCCTCCCAGCGCCAGGTGGTCAGATAGGGATGACGTCCGATTAATACCGTTTCTTGAACCGTGCTGGGAAAAGGATCCTGGCTATGCTGGAAAAGCACGCCCATGCATTGGGCGATGTGACGGCGCGACATTGTGCTGAGCAACTTAGTTTCTAAATAAATGGTGCCGGCCTGTGGCGCACGCAAACCCGCCAGCGTATGTAACAATGTGGTTTTTCCTGCACCATTCGGCCCCAACACGCCCCAGCATTCGCCGCGTTTGATGACAAAATTCCAGTCGCGGCACACCGTCTTTCCGGCAACAGTAACCGTCAGGTTTTTAGCTTCCAAAAAAACCGAGGTCATCAGCGGTGCCCGCGTTGTAACAAATAAAGAAACACGGGCACGCCAAGCAGCGCGGTAATCACGCCCACCGGTAATTGCTGCGGCGCGACCACGGTACGCGCCAAGGTGTCAGCCACCGTAAGCAAACTTCCGCCTAACAGCACGGCGGCTGGCAATAGTATCCGCTGGTCATTGCCAATCACCAGGCGCAACAGGTGCGGCACGATCAAGCCAACAAAACCAATGCTGCCTGCCAATGTCACCGCAACTGCCGTGAGCAGCGAAGCAAGCACATAGACTTGCAGGCGCAGGGGTTGCACCGCCACACCCAACGCACTCGCCTGTAATTCACCACGCGACAGGGCGTTAAGCTGATGCGCCAAAGGCAGGCACAGGATTATTCCCAGCAACAGGATTATCCATGCGGTGCCGGGATTCTGCGCATGACTCAAATCACCCATCAACCAGAACAACATGCCACGCAAATGAGTGTCAGGGCTTATGGCGAGAATAAAACTGATCACGGCACCCCACCCCGCAGCGATCACGACGCCTGTCAACAACAAACGTGTTGATGTCCAACTGCCGTGGCCGCGCGCCAGGGTGAACACCAGTATCATGGATAATAACGCCCCGCCAAATGCACTGCCCGTGAACCATACACCGCTCGCGCCAATGAGCATGGAAGACAATGCGCCGACGGCGGCGCCACCGGAAATACCCAAGATATACGGATCGGCCAAGGGATTGCGCAGCAATACCTGCATCAGCGCGCCCGCCAATGCCAGCATACCACCGGTAGCAAACGCGGCCATCGCGCGCGGCAGGCGTAGATCAACCACCAGGTTACGGTACAAGCCCGGCTCCCCCTGCAACACCGCCCCTAAATCCTGCCAATGAAGCGTGATGCTACCCAACGCTAATGCAGACAGCAGGCTGATTCCAGATAACAGCAATAAACCAATTAGCGCTACGCGAGGAGTCATCACCGCAGGCTGATGATCGGCCAGCCCCGCATGCGGGCATGACCGGCCAGCGTGTCATCAGGGTCTACCGCAATGGGGTGCGTTACCATTTCCAGCAAGGGCAAATCATTGAGCGAATCACTGTAAAACCAGCTTGACGCCAGGTTCATGCCGGTGGCTTTCAGCCATAGCTTAAGGTTTTCCACCTTACCTTCGCGGAAACACGGCGTGCCACTGACATTGCCCGTATAACGACCCTGCTTTACTTCCGGCTCAGTGGCAAGCAGATGTTCCACGCCCAGCATCGCAGCGATGGGTTCAGTTACAAAGCGGTTGGTGGCGGTGATAATCAACAGGGTATGGCCTTGATCACGGTGCTGCTGCAACAAGGCACGCGCGGCTGGCAACATGATGGCGTCAATTTTTTCCTGGATAAAATTTTTGCGCCATTCATGCAAGGTAGCCATGTCATGTTGTGACAGCGGCTGCAACGAAAAGCGCAGAAATTCATAAATATCCAGCGTGCCTACTTTATATTCCTCGTAGAAGCGCCGATTTTCACGCTCATAATACTCACCATCCACCAAACCCTGCTCAATTAAATAACGCCCCCACAGATAATCACTGTCACCGCCCAGCAGGGTATTATCCAGATCAAAAATTGCAAGATTCAAAACACCACTCCAAAAATAAAAAATCACTCATCATTACACGGACTTTTCATACTGCGAAAAATCCAGTAGAGTATTTCACACAGGCATTTACCAAACACACGAAAGGAGCTCGTCGCTATGCGCACCACCATCTCACGTTTTTTGCTGGCATTTTCATTACTGATACCCGCCAGCGCCTTTGCACAACCCTATAGCGCATTATATATCTTTGGCGATAGCCTGTCTGACTCCGGCAACATCGCAGCCCTCACCCGTGGCGCCCTGCCCGGCCCCAATACTGCCTATACACAGGGTCGCTTCACCAACGAATTCAATTATGTAGATGGCCTTGCAGCGCAACTTGGCCTGAGCGCAACCCCTTCGTTGCTGGGAGGCACCACAACGCCTTTGGCGGAGCCAGGACCGACAACCACCCCGACCTTGGCTCCACCTTTGGGATACTGGGACAAGTCAGCACTTTTATTGGACAGCCGGGCAGTGCCGATGCCAACGCCCTGTACGTAGTCTTGGGTGGCGCCAACAACGTGCGGGATGCGATTGTCACTTTCGACCCCACCAACCCCGCAACAGCCACCACCATCGTCAATAACGCCGCCAACGACATCACTCTTGCCATTAACGCACTTTATAACGAAGGTGCGCGCCACTTTCTGGTGGGCAACAGCCCTAACCTGGCACGGGTTCCAGCGGTCAACGGGCTGAACAATCCCCTGCTATCTGGCTTGGCAACTTCCCTTTCGGTATTGTTCAACACCACCCTCAGCAATAATCTGGATAGCCTGATGATTGCCGATCTTGGTATCGACATCCGCCAACTGGATATTTTTGCGATTCTTGAAGACGTGATAATCAATAGTGCTACTTATGGTTTCACTAACTCCACAGGCCAATGCTACACTGGCGACGATCAAAGCTATACCACCCGCCCCAGGACTGCCGAAGAGCTTACCTGTTCAGATCCGAACAGTTATGTATTCTGGGATTATATTCACCCCACCTCCGCCACACACAGCATACTTGCCACGCGCGCTTTTGCAGCCGTGCCGGAGCCTGCCACGCTGGCATTGTTACTGGCAGGTTGCATGGCTTTGCTGGCACGTAAAAAACTCTATAAGAACCGCAGCACGCCGCCCCCTATCGCAATGCTCAATTAAGCATACTTGCGTCCCTGATTCGGAGTAAAATTCAGCTACACTCACATTGTGAAGCCCTGCTCATGTCGCACGCATCCCCCAATGCAATGAAGTCCTACATCGGACGTATCGCCACCGGCCCCGAACTCAGCAAAGATCTGAGCCTTGAAGAAGCGCGTGACGGCATGCAGTTGATCCTGGAGGAGCGCGTTGATCCGGTGCAGGCGGCCATTTTTCTGATTGCGCTGCGTATGAAGCGCGAAACCGATGATGAAAACCGTGGCGTGCTGGAGGCACTGCGTGCTGCAACGCACGCCGCCGTAGCCGACGTGGATGATCTGTTTGACATCGCGGATCCCTATAACGGCTTTGAGCGTCACCTGCCGCCCTCACCTTTTTTACCGGCGGTGCTGGCCGCGTGCGGCATGCCCGCCGTGTCGCACGGTCTGGCCGCTGTTGGGCCAAAATACGGTGTAACGCATCGACAAATTCTCGCCGCTGCAGGCGCGCCAGTGGACTTAACCCCCACTCAGGCGGCCGCACGCATCGCAGACCCGGCGATTGGCTGGGCCTATGTTGACCAAAGCGCGTCCTGCCCCGCACTGCACCGGCTGGTACCCCTGCGCGAACTGATGGTAAAACGTCCGTGCCTGTCCACCCTCGAAAAAATCACTGGCCCGGTGCGCGCACGCGGCCAGACGCACCTGGTGATTGGCTATGTGCACAAAGCCTATCAACCCCTGCTTGCCACACTGGCGCGTCACGCCGGGTATGCGTCAGCAATGGTGATACGCGGCATCGAAGGCGGCACCACTCCGGCCTTGCGCAGCGCCACGTTATGCTCGGGATACCATGTCGACGGTACAGAATTCTCGGTCACACTGGAACCGGGCGTGGTGGGCGTCGCGTCAGATCAACGTACCGTACCCGTCCCTGCCGAGCTTGCGCAAAAAATCAAACTCTCGACACCCGACGCCCTCAAGGAACTGGCCTATACCGCCGCCAACGCGGGGGTTGCCGCGTTACAAGGTGCCGGATCTGCTTCACCGCAAAGCACACCAAAGGGATTAACCTATGATAGCCTCGCGTATGCCGCTGCCACCATTCTGTGGAACCGTGGGCGATTTGCTACACTACCAGATGCCGCCACCCACGTCCGCGCTGTGCTCGATTCCGGTGAAGCGCTGACGCGGTTTCGCGCCTGAAACAGGCAAAGCCAAAATATATAAGGGGGTCTGCCATTTCAATGGCAGACCCCCTTATAAAAATAATGAACCGGACTTCGGCAAAAGCACCGAAGCCCGGTTCTGCCGTTATTTGGCGTAGTTGAAGATGATATTGACCCTGCGGTTTTCCTGCTGCTCCTCTAAAGTAGTACCGTAGGTGAGACGTCGGGTCTGGCCGAATCCCACTGCGGAAAGCCGCGAACGAGCGATACCCAAGTTATCCACCAGGTAATTCACCACGTTCTGCGCGCGGCGTTGGGAGTGTTCCATCACCATCTCGGAGGACATCGGCTGCTTACCGGCGAGTTTGTTGGCGTGCCCTTCCACCGTTGCGGTGACGGAGGGATTCGCTTTCATGAAATTCGCCACCTTGCGGAGCTCATCACGGTACTCCGGTTGAATCTCGGCCTTGTGAGGGTCGAACTCCATTTCCATGGCCATGGTGAGCCTGGCGGGTTTCACGGTGAGCCCCTCGATATCCGTCGCACACGCGATGACCGCATCAATACGCCGGTTCATCCGTTTCCCTGCATCGGTACTGTTGTCCGCAACGGGGCGCGTTTCTCCGTACCCTACCGCCGTCAGCCGGGTAGGGGCAATCTTGTGGTTATCCACCAGGTAGCTCACCACGCTCTGCGCGCGGTGCTGGGACAGCTCCAGATTTTTCTCAGCCAGCCCTACATTATCGGTGTGGCCCTCGATCACTGCCGTGGTGTCGGGATATTTCTTCAAGAAGGTTGCCACCACAGCAAGATTTTCCTTCTCTTCACGCTGAATATCGTCCTGGTTAATCTCGAACTGGATATCGAGAATGCTGCAGTACTGTTCGCTCTTTGCCCGAATCGGCACCATGACCATTACTGGCGCGGGTACCGGCGCGGGGGCTGCAGTAACGCTGGGTGTCGCCGAGAGGGCAGGCATCATCGCTTCCGACGCGCGGGCGGGAGCCGGTTTACTCCCGCCGAACATCACGACCAGGCCGAGCGAATACATATTGATGTCGCCGTCATTACCCACGGCATCGTTGATGCGATAGCGCTCCCACTCACCGCGCAGCCCAACAGATTCGGTGAGCGCATACTGAAGCCCTAAACCGGTCTTGTAATTCGTACCCCGCTTGCTGGGGCGGGAATCCATCGGCGTGGCAACGGCTCCGCTGCCACTGAAATTGTCTTTGGCTTCAGCGTAGTTCATGCCGACCCGGCCAAACGCTGAAACCCTTTCAGTGAGAGGAAACATGCCGACCACATCGAGATTCAAACCTTTGAGCCTGATTGTGCCATTCAGTGTTCCCGCTGGTACGGTAGTTGCCGTATAGCCGAACTGCCCCAGGTTAAAGTAGCCGCCTTCAAGCGCAAAATACTTGTTAAATTTATATCCACCAAAAATCTTGATGGCGCTGTCAGTGTCGTTATTGGAAATCGAGGTCGTGGTAAAACCTGATCCCAACAGTTGGTCGGCGATACGCTCATTATCAATTTCCGCACTCGACTGACCAACGCTGAATCCACCCAGCCAACCGGAATCAGCCGCCACCGCAAGGGGTGCGTTGATTACGGCACAACTCACCAGACTCAGTGTCCCTACAGCTTTAGCTACTCGTTTAATATTTTTCATTTTTTTCTCCAAAATAACATGGGTAGCACTCATCGTATGCCACCTATTTAAAGTCATCCATTTACGGTTTGCTCCCCCTGTAAAGAGGGAGCATCCAAATAGTTACTGCTGTAGCTTGTGCTGCGCTCGCATCGAATGTGTTGCGGCGCTTACAGCGGACAACCATTACCCGGCACGGAAACCACGTTAGCATCAAAGGTAAACGCGCCGCTGGCGGTCACTGCCCCTGCCAGCAATCTGCCACACGACGTTGAGTTAGTGCCCATCGTGATAGTGGTATCAGCCAGGATATTTCCTTGAAACAGCGCGTAGGTACCAATAGTCGCTGAACTACCGACCTGCCACCAGACATTGGAGGCCTTGGCGCCATTGATCAACCTGATTTCGCTTGCGGGCGCACCAGGAGCGCCGGCCGCCGTGGTGAGCGCAGAGGGCGCCTGGAAGACAAACTGGGCATTCGCATCGCCTTGACCATCCAGTGTGAGCACGCCTGTTACGCCAATTGTCGAAGCTGTCGCGGATATATAAACGCCGGGGGACAGCGTAGCATTGCCAGCACAACCTACACCTGCACCCGCGCCACCGCTACTGCCAATAGTTCCGCATCCCAACACCGTAGCCCCTGGCAGGCTCGCGGGCGTAATGCTGTTATACGCTGCGAGCAAGTCGGCTTTGATCGCGCCTGACGTGGCGCCCGCATCGGGAAATAAGGGACTGATCACCGTGCCGGTGCGTGTTGGAGCCGTGCCTGCGCAAAGACCAAAGCCGCCCGCTGCGTCCACTGTCACCGCATTACACGTCGCGGTTGGATCCAGCACTACATCACCATTAATCGTAGTAGCACCGATGTTACTAACTCCGGCAGCAGACGCGATGGCGAAGGGCGCAGCCAATCCAAGATTTACCGGCGCAACACCTGTCGCGGCAGAAATAGCTGTCTTGAAATTCCATGCATGGCTACAGGCAAGCGCAGCACCTGCGGCACTGGTGACAGTCCCCTGGGCAATAACTGCCGTATAAGAAGTATCGACGAGAAGTGCTGATGATGTCGTTAAGGTTGCCACCTTTGTGGCGGCGTTATAGTTCACCGATGCGGGGATGAGAGTAACGCCACCCACAGGTGTCAACGTAAAAGTGGTGGCGTTGATGGTTGCGGCATTCATCGCTACATCGAAGGTGGCGCTGATCGCTTTACCGCTGTTAGCGACACCTGTCGTGCTGGTCGTGACAAACTGGTTGCCATGAGTAGGGTCTGATAAAGTCACCGTAGGGCCTGAAGCGGCATTACATACAGCGCCCGGGATGATTGCACCCGCCGGTGCGCCGGGGATAATTCCGCCAATGCCCCCACCTAAAATTGGATCGTCTCCACCACCACATCCCGTCACAAAAGCGACCAGCAGTAATGGCATCGACCACGTCAGTGGCTTGAAAAAGCCTCCAGATATATTCATGTTTTTATCCTTTAATTATAGGCTGCAGTAAAGCGTTGACATGCCGCCGCTGCATTGCGGCTGCGAATTAATGTAGACGGTATGCGGCACTGCGGTTTTGAAGACGAGCATCGCAAGCAGGACTATCCTCCTTTCCCGCAAGATGTTCTGTGCGTTTGCGTACCTAGCAAAAATAAGATTATAGTATTGGCTCTAGACATGCTTAAACACATCCGGCAGGCGCTACATTTTTTCTTAGCAAGAAATCATGTTTCCAGTCTATTGCCCCCTGTTCCACTAGACACGACACCTGCGCCAACTTCCTCACCATCATAGGGAATCATCTTCAATGAATACACCGGAAAAAACCTGCGTCTGGCATGCGCTTGCAATTGATAAAGCGCTTGAAACCAGCGGCGTTGATTCCGCGCAAGGATTAAATTCATCTGAGGTAGCACAGCGCGCAGCAACGCACGGGGCTAACCGGCTCACCGAAGCGCCGCCGCGTTCCCCGTGGTTAATGCTGCTGGATCAATTCAAAAGTGTTTTGATCTTGATTCTGATTGGCGCTGCGTTGCTGGCAGGGGCGATTGGCGATATCACGGATGCGATAATAATTCTAATGGTGGTGCTGTTTAACTGCGCACTGGGTTTCTACCAGGAATACCGCGCCGAACGCAGTCTGGCGGCGCTCAAAAAAATGCTGGCGCTTACGGCACGGGTGAGGCGCGACGGACACATCAGCGAGATTCCTGCCGATGCGTTGGTGCCCGGCGACATGGTGCTGCTTGAAGCAGGCAACCGCGTGCCCGCCGACGGCCGTCTGATCACGGCGCACAGCGTTGAAATCGACGAATCGGCGCTAACCGGGGAATCCCACCCCGTCAGCAAACACACGGCACCGCTTAACCTTGCAGGGGGCAGCGCAGACGTGCCCCTGGCGGAACGCTTCAACATGGCTTTCATGAATTCGGTGGTGACACGCGGCCGCGCCGAGCTACTGATTACCGCCACTGGCATGAACACCGAGATGGGGCGCCTGGCAAGCCTGCTGGAAACCACCCAGGAAGCGCCAACTCCGCTGCAAGCCCAGTTAAGCCAGTTGGGTAAGCGTCTGGCGATGATCGCCGGCGCAGCAGTGCTGCTGATCCTCGTGCTCGGCCTGCTGCGCGGCGAGAATCTGGCCGACATCATTCTCACCGCCATCGCCCTCGCAGTCGCGGCCATTCCTGAAGGCTTGCCTGCGGTGGTCACGGTGACACTCGCCATCGGCATGTACCGCATGTCACAGCACGGTGCGATTGTGAAACGCCTTGCCGCCGTGGAAACCCTGGGTTGCACCGCCGTGATCTGCACTGACAAAACCGGCACGCTAACGCTCAATCAAATGACAGCACGCGCCTTTTTTTACCAAGGGCGACAGTTTAGCGTCAACGGTGAAGGCTATCACCCCACCGGCACCATTCTTGCCGATGATAGCGCCCCACTGCCCGATCTCACGCCGCTGCTGCTGCCAGCGGCACTGTGCAATGACAGCCAGGTGAATAACGGCCAGCTCATTGGCGACCCCACCGAAGGCGCGCTGCTGGTGCTGGCCGCTAAAAGCGGCATCGATCTCAGCGAAGCACAGCGGCGCTGGCCGCGCAGTGCAGAAATCCCCTTCGACGCCACCCACAAATTCATGGCGACCTTTCACTATGACGGCGACCAGGTGCGCATCTTCGTCAAAGGCGCGCCCGATATACTCTTGCAGCATTGCACCACGATTGCAAAGGTGGACAGCGTAGAACCTCTGAGTGAAACTCTCCGGCAACACCTGCACCAGCAAAACGAAGATCTCGCCAGGCGCGGACTGCGGGTGCTGGCCGTCGCCTCACGCACTCTGGCACTGGCGCCTGGGGCAACACCCAGCTTCAATCCGGCAGGCAATCTTTTTGACTATCTGCAAGAACTCACCTTCATCGGCCTGATCGGCCTCATGGATCCCCCACGACCCGAGGCACGCGATGCCATTGCACTATGCAAAAAAGCGGGCATCGCCGTGAAAATGATCACTGGCGATCAGAAAATCACCGCCGCCGCCATCGGTCAAGAACTGGGACTCAATGGGGACATCATCACTGGCAGTGAATTAGAGCAATTAGACGCCCAAACACTGGCTCTGCGTATTCCCCACATCGCCATTTTTGCGCGTACCAGCCCCGAGCAAAAAGTTAAAATCGTGCGCGCCTTACAGCAAGACGGCCAGGTCGTCGCCATGACTGGCGACGGCGTCAACGATGCCCCTGCCCTGAAAAGCGCCGATATCGGCGTGGCCATGGGCAGCGGCACCGAGGTCAGCAAAGAAGCCGCCAGCCTGATTCTCACCGACGACAACTTTGCCACCATCGTCCACACCGTGCGCGAAGGGCGCGCCATATACGACAACATCGTAAAATTCGTGCGCTTCCAACTTTCCACCAACATGGGGGCGCTGCTTACCGTAGTTAGCGCGCCGTTTTTCGGCCTGCCCATTCCCTTCAGCCCGATCCAGATCCTGTGGATCAACATCATCATGGATGGCCCACCCGCCCTCGCGCTGGGTGTCGACCCGCCGCGCCCCGGCCTCATGGAAGAACCGCCGCGTGACCCCAAGGCGCACATCCTCACCCTGCAACGCCTCGGCAAACTGCTGGCCTACGGCGCCACCATGGCCATAGGGACACTCGGCATCCTGTATTACGGCCTGAGCCAGATTGAAACAGGCGGCACAGGAGATGTTGACTCAGGGCGGGCACACGCCCTCACCCTTGCCTTCACTACCTTTGTGCTGTTCCAGTTTTTCAATGTATTCAATGCGCGTGCCGAACATGGCTCGGCATTCACGCAAAACTTTTTCAGCAATGGCAAACTATGGCTGGCCTTGGCTGGCGTGCTCATCATGCAGGGGTTGGCTGTCCATTGGCCGCCCGCACAAGCCATTTTCCACACCACTGCGCTCTCTATGGTGGACTGGGGCATCGCAGTCGCGGTTTCCTCATCGGTACTCTGGCTCGAAGAGGCGCGTAAATTGCTGGTACGCATTTTTCGGTCGCCTGCCATCTGATTAGCCAGTGCAAAACCGTGATTGTTGCCAGCGCCGGTTTCTACTATCGCTCATCGCTGGATTGAGCGTCAGTTTCTATGTGTTCGATCTGCCCCTAATGGTTTTACGCGAAATGAGTGGCAAACCGGGACTCGCGGTAAACCCTCCACCAGGAATTATGTAATGTCACACTTAATGTGGTACATTAAAAACTTAGACTAGGTTTAAGCAATATTATGTGTTTTAAAAGCCAGCGTTTTTAATGCGTCCACAGGAGACCGCCGACATGTCCGCAGCCAAAGACCCCGTGAAACCCTCTTCACGCAAACCCACCCTGCCCTCGGCCAGCGAAACAAAAGTTGCCGCCAGCAATGCCACGAAAAAAAGTGCCGCGCCCAAAGCCAGTAAAAAACCGCCTACGGATAACCCTAAACAGATTACACTGACCCCCGAAGAGCGATACCGCATGATCGCGGTCGCGGCCTATTACCGCGCCGAAACACGTGGATTCATAGGTGGTGATCCCGCGCAGGATTGGGCAGATGCAGAAGCAGAAGTAGAACGGTTAATCGGCAAATAAAGATTGTTACTGCGGGTTAATGCACATCACAGGCATGCGAAATGTCTGATAGGTTCTCTTGAACTTAAAACAATAGGCCGATGCCTATCTGAAAATTGGTAGGGTTGTTATCATCAAGGTAACGCTCATAACTGAACGAAAAAATCAGGCGGTCTGCCAAGGTCTTGCGTTGCGCACGCTCAGGAAACTCAAAGTATCCTTTCATCAACTGTTTCGCGCTTACATCGCTACGCAATTTTATCAACGAACCCGCATTGCCCATGCCAAACTGCAATTGCAACGCGCCGCCTACACCCAATCCCAAATAAAAATTATTGATGGATTTTTCGTTAAAGGATTTATGTTCAAAGCCGCCATTCACTAACACCAGCGCGGCATTGGCGCTCACTGCAAACCCATTACCATATTGCTCGGAACTGGCATAGCTCGCCGTACCTACATAACCATACCACTGCTCGAAATCCATGGTGACAAAGCCATACGCAGGTCTAACGCCTAACAACAAGCCAGCCATGGTCAATACAAATAAATGTTTTTTCATGGGCGATTAACGACACTATTTTCCATTAAGGGCACCCCCCACCCAAGCGGGACATCACGCCTGCAGGAAAATGCTACTTCATAGCCTCTACGCATAACACTGATAATGCGCCAGGGAAGACACCCAATGCAAGCACCGCCAGACCATTCGCACTCAATACAATGCGCATGTCGAATGCTGGCTTGATGGGTGAGGTATCCTCAGGCTTGTCAAAATACATCAGTTTAACAATGCGCAAATAATAGAACGCGCCAATCACCGAGAAGATTACCGCCACCACCGCCAGCCACACCATATCCGCACGCACCACGGCTTGCAGCACCGCCAGCTTTGCCCAGAAACCGGCAGACACCGGAATACCCGCCATCGAAATCATCAGAATCATCATGATAAAGGCAAACCATGGGCTGCGCTCATTCAACCCCTTGAAGTCTTCGAGACGGTCGGCCTCAAAACCGGCGCGGCTGAGCAGCATAATCATGCCGAAGCCCCCCAGCCCCATCAGCGCATAAATAATGATGTAAAACATCGCCGAGGCATAGCCATTTTCGGTGCCAGCGAGTACGCCCAGCAATAAAAAACCAACGTGCGCAATGGTTGAGTACGCCAACATCCGCTTGAGATTACTTTGGGCAATGGCGATGACATTACCTACCGCCATCGACAAAATCGCGAGCATCACCAGCATGCCCTGCCATTCCACATGCAACCCGCCCAGACCATCCACCAATAAGCGCATCACCATCGCAAAAGCCGCGATCTTGGGCGCGGTGCCAATGTAGATCGTGACGCTGGTAGAGGCGCCGTGATACACATCCGGCGCCCACATGTGAAATGGCACGGCACCCAGCTTGAAAGCCAGCCCCACCACTACAAATACTACCGCAAATTCCAACACCAGATTATCGCCAACATTCTGCGCGACATAAGCGCTGATCTCGCCAATATCCAGGCTACCGGTTACGCCATATAGCATCGACATACCGTACAGCAGCATGCCGGAGGCTAATGAACCCAACACAAAATATTTCATCGCGGCTTCGGTCGCGGCAATCGAATCACGCTGTAAAGCGACCATGGCATACAAGCACAGTGACAACAGTTCCAGGCCAAGATAGAGCGTCAGCAAACTGTGCGCCGACACCATCACCATCATGCCCAGCACGCCAAACAGACCCAGCACAAAATATTCGCCATTAAAGAGCTGGCGTGCGCGCAAATAATCACGCGAATACACAAACACCATTAAGACCGCCAGATAAATAAATGCCTTGAGCACATCACCCATGGTGTCCCTGACAAAGCTGCCGCCGAAGGTATATTGCGCTTCGCTGGAAGATAAACCCAGCGTCAGCACCATCGCACCCACCAGCGTGGCCTGGGCCATTAAATAGGTTACAAACCGATTGCGCTCGCCGACGAAGAGATCGACCAACAACACAATGCAGGCCATGCACAGCACAAAAATCTCTGGCAGGGCTAACGCAAAATTGGGCATCTCAAAATTCATACTTACCATTAACCTTTAATTTCATGCTTCTTGATCCACACTAATGAAAATTCTGATGTGCAGCATGTTGTCATTTCGACCGCAGGGAGAAATCCTTGTCTCGAGGGAAGCGAGAAATCTTTGGCCCTCCAGGATTTCTGCCCCCGCTTTCGCGGGTGCTAAAGGCTGCTCGAAATGACACACATCAGAGCTTCCTGAAATATCATTACAACTTCGACCTAACCGCCTGCTCCAGCAAATGCCCCACTGAGGCGTGCATGACATCAATCAAGGGTGCAGGCCACAACCCCAGCAATAACACCATCACCGCCAACGAACCCAACACTAATGTCTCGCGTGCATTCAGGTCTTTTAACTCCGCTACCTGAGGATTGGTCACTTTGCCAAAAATGACGCGCTTCACCATCCATAGGGTGTAAGCCGCGCCCAACACTAACGTGGTACTGGCCAACACCGCCACCCAGAAATTGGCTTTGAATGTGGCGAGAATCACCATGAACTCACCGACGAAGCCAGACGTACCGGGCAACCCGGCATTTGCCATGGCGAAAAATACCATTAGCCCGGAAAATACCGGCATGGTATTGACCACGCCGCCGTAATCGCTGATGTTGCGGCTGTGCATGCGGTCATACATCACTCCCACGCACAAGAACAACGCGCCGGAAACAAAACCATGGGAAATCATCTGCACCAGTGCGCCTTCCACACCCATGGCCGCACCCGCCACGCTGTTGGTTTTTTCAAAAATATTGAACACCACGAAGAGTCCCAGCGTCACAAAGCCCATGTGCGAAATAGATGAATAGGCGATGAGTTTTTTCATGTCTTCCTGCACCAGCGCCACCATCGCAATATAGACCACGGCGATCAGGGACAACAGGATAATGAGCCAGTCCAGTTCACGACTGGCATCCGGTACTATCGGCAACATAAAGCGCACGAAGCCATAGGCGCCGAGCTTCAGCATGATGGCCGCAAGGATCACGGAACCGCCCGTGGGCGCTTCGACGTGCGCGTCCGGCAACCAGGTATGCACTGGCCACATCGGCACTTTTACCGCAAAGGCAAGCAGAAAGGCAAAGAACAATACGATCTGCGCATTCATACTGAGACGCATATCATGGAAATCAAGAATCGAGAAACTACCCGACTGGAAGTACAGGTATAAAATCGCCACTAACAGCAATACAGACCCAAGGAAAGTATAAAGGAAGAATTTAATCGCCGCGTAGACACGCCGCTGGCCGCCCCAGATGCCAATGATCAGGAACATTGGCAACAACATGAATTCCCAGAATACGTAGAACAACACGGCGTCAAGCGCGCAAAACACGCCAATCATCAAACCTTCCATAATCAGGAAAGCCGCCATGTATTGGGAGACGCGGCGCTGGATAACTTCCCAACTCGCAATCACCACCAGCACGGTGGTAAAAGTGGTCAGCAGTATCAGCGGCATGGAAATTCCGTCAATACCCAGCGAATAATGGATATTAAAGGTGGGCACCCAGGATGCGCTTTCGGCAAACTGCATCTGGTATGTGCTGCTGTCAAAGCCGGTGTACAACGGCAGCGATACCAAAAAAGTCAGCAACGCAAATGCCAAGGCCAGCCAGCGCACCAGCACATCATTTTTACCGGCGGCCAGCACTAGCAGCCCACCGATGATGGGCAGCCAGATAACGAGGCTCAGAAGCGGGAAATCAGAAAACATGAAACGCTATCCTGCTTATTATTAGTTAGAAGACAAACCAGGTCAGTAACACCAGCAAACCTATAATCATGGCAAAGGCATAATGATACAGAAACCCGGACTGCACACGGCGTATGACACCGGAAAGCTTGCCGATACCGAAAGCAGTACCATTGACCATCACACCATCAATCAATTTAATATCCCCGAATCGCCACAAGAAACGGCCCAGGCTGCGGCTACCTCCTGCAAAAACTGCATCATTAAAATCATCCGCGCCGTATTTACGGTCGAGCAGATTGTAAATGCCGGGGAAACGTTGTTTGATTTCACCCGCAATATCAGGGCGTTTCAGATAGAGAAACCATGCCACACCCACACCCAGCAACGACAACCACACCGCTGGCGCCATTAGTCCATGCAAAATGAAATTGGATGCGCCGTGGTATTCGGCCGCAAGCACCTCCAGCACATTATGCTCGGGCAGCACCATAATGGCGTGGCCGAAGAAATCGCCAAACTGCAGCGGCTCAATTGCAATCGCGCCGATGATGACAGAAGGTATCGCCAACAACACCAGAGGCACAGTAACCACGGGCGGAGACTCATGCAAGTGATGACGGGTGTGCTCATCCATGCGCTCCTTACCATGAAACACCAGAAAAAACATGCGGAAGGTATACAGCGCGGTGATGAATACACCGATCAACACCGCCGCATAAGCGAACCCGGCGCCCGGCACTGTCGAGATATGCACTGCTTCGATAATGCTGTCTTTCGAGAAAAACCCGGCGAATCCAGGGAAGCCAATCAAGGCCAACGCCCCCATTAAAAATGTCCAGTAGGTAATGGGCATATATTTTTTCAAGCCGCCCATCTTCGTCATGTCCTGCTCATGGTGCATGGCGATAATCACCGAGCCTGCCGCCAGGAACAACAACGCTTTGAAGAATGCGTGCGTCATCAAATGAAAGATGCCCGTCGCATACGCTGAAGCGCCCAACGCCACGACCATGTAACCCAATTGCGACAAGGTGGAATACGCAATCACGCGCTTGATATCATTCTGCACGATACCCAGCAGCCCCATAAAGAGCGCGGTGATAGCGCCAATCACAATCACAAAACTCAAAGCAGTTTGTGACAACTCAAAAAGCGGCGACATGCGCGCCACCATATACACACCCGCTGTCACCATGGTCGCCGCGTGAATCAGGGCGGAGATCGGTGTCGGGCCTTCCATTGAGTCGGGCAGCCACACATGCAATGGCACCTGCGCCGATTTACCCATGGCGCCAACAAACAGCAGGATGCAGATCACGGTTATCACCGACCACTGTTCGTTCATGACAAAGTCATCCGTGACATTCGCCATGGAGGGTGCCAAGTGGAACACTTCGGCGTAATCAAGGGTATTAAAATACATCAGTACCGCAGCAATACCCAGCAGGAATCCCAGATCGCCAACACGGTTGACCAGAAAGGCCTTGAGGTTAGCGTAAATAGCCGATTCTTTATGGTGCCAGAAACCAATCAACAAATACGAAACCAGACCCACCGCTTCCCAGCCAAAGAACAACTGCATGAAGTTGTTGGCCATGATCAGCATCAACATGGAGAAGGTAAACAGTGAGATGTAACTGAAGAACCGCTGATAGCCAGGATCATCACGCATATAGCCGATGGTGTAGATATGCACCATCAACGATACAAAGGTGACCACCACCATCATCAAAGCGGTTAACTGGTCAACCAGGAAGCCCACTTCAAATTTGATGCCGTCGCTCACCAGCCAGGTATAAACCGAGGCATTGTAGGGCGCTACGCCATCAAAAATAATCTGCTTGAATACCACCAGTGACAGCAGGCACGAAATGGCAACGCCAATAATCGTGACCCAATGCGCGCCAGCACGGCCAATGACCTTGCCAAAAAATCCGGCAATGATCGCGCCCAGCAGTGGCGCCAAAACGATAACAAGGGATAATGTATGCATGGTGTCGAACGCCTTTTTATCCCTTCAATGTATCAAGATCTTCAACATTAATGGTGCGCTTGTTGCGGAATAACACCACCAATATTGCCAGGCCGATAGCCGCTTCAGCAGCGGCAACGGTCAAGATGAAGAAGACAAAAACCTGCCCGGCGCTGTCGCCAAGATAACGCGAAAAGGCAACAAAGTTCATGTTCACGGCCAGCAACATGAGCTCTATTGACATTAACAGAATGATGACGTTTTTACGGTTAAGGAATATTCCGGCCAGGCTAATGCAAAACAGAATAGCCCCAAGAATCAAAAAATCAGACAACGCAACCATTTGATCTCACCCTAATGTGTTCTTCTTAGATGTTTTTAATCCCAACATGAAACCGCAGATGTCAGGCAACCAACGCTTATTGTGTCATTTCGAACGTAAAAAATAGCTGTCATCCCGAACGTAAAAATAACTGTCATCCCGAACATAGTGAGGGATCTTAGGGATTCCTCGCCGCACTCGGAATGACATGGCTAACTCTTATTTTCTTTTTTCTCCGATTCCATTTTAATCACGCGCACCCGATCCTTACTCTGCACCGACACCTGCCACCCCGGATCCTGATATTTGGTGTGCGGTCGTTTGCGCATCGTCAGGGCAATGGCGGCAACAATAGCGACCAGCAGAATAGCTGCGGCAATCTCAAAAGGATACACATACACGGTATACAATACGCGGCCCAGCTCTTTGGTATTACTGTAGTCAGCCATATGGCGTGCGGGCTCTGCAAAATTTTCCAGACCAAAATATTTTGGCCCCACTGCGATGCTCATTTCTGCCACGATAATCAGGGCCACGACAATGCCGACCGGCAGGTAGCGCATAAATCCTTCGCGCAAGACGACGATATTGATGTCAAGCATCATCACTACAAACAGAAACAGCACCATCACCGCACCGACATACACCAACACCAGCGTCAGCGCCAGGAATTCAGCTTCCAGCAGCAACCACAATGCAGCACTGGTAAAGAAAGCCAGCACCAGAAAAAGTACAGCGTATACCGGATTGCGCACCGTGATCACCAACACGGATGCGATCACCAGCAGTGCCGCAAAAACGTAAAAAACGATTTGTTCCATTATGCTATGAAATCATCCTGGTAATTTATGAAATATATAAACCAATAATATTAAAGGATCCGTGATTTACCCATATGCTGTCACCCACATACTGTCATTTCGACTCCCGCGAAAGCGGGGGGAGAAATCCTGGAAGATCTCTCACCTTCATTCGAGACTCGAGACAAGGATTTCTCCCTGCGCCCGAAATGACATGCAGAGATTCCTTAACGATACGCGGCATCTTGGGCCCGATCTGCCGCGATCTGTTTTTCGTGGCGATCCCCAATCGCCAATAACTTATCTTTGGTCATCACCGTGCCTTCGCGGCTTTCAAAGTGGTATTCGTAAATCCGCGTTTCGACGATAGAATCCACTGGACACGACTCTTCACACAATCCGCAAAAAATACACTTGAACAAATCAATGTCATAACGCGTGGTGCGGCGCGTGCCGTCTTCACGCTGGGCGGATTCAATGGTAATCGCCAGCGCCGGGCACACCGCTTCACAGAGTTTGCATGCAATGCAGCGCTCTTCGCCATTGGGGTAACGGCGCAACGCATGCAAGCCACGAAAACGCGGTGATTGCGGCGTCTTCTCTTCAGGATACTGGACAGTGATCTTTTTCGCAAAAAAATACTTGCCAGTCAGCTTGAGGCCAATGAACAGCTCCCACAGCATCAGGCTCTTAAAGTAATTAGTCACGGCATTCATAATACGCACTCCTTCAACGCCAGACGCGCAGTACAAGATTGGGCTGGGTTCGCAAAGCCCACCATATTAAACCAATGTCCACCACTACGCATACCCCAATAACCCACAATCAAATAATTGTCGCCATCTACATTTCAATAATATCATCGCCCTTGATGGCTGGACTTCATTTCATTCGACCCAACCCACCGCGCTGCGCCTGTTACGAGATATTATGCCGCATACTTCACGATTTCCAATTCTGCCGCCTTGTCGGATTTGCTCAAAATTTCGTCGACACGTGCCATAGTATGATCCTCTATCAAAAACTCAGCGCAGCTTTCACATTGCAGCACTGGCAACTCTTTAAGAATCACGATGGTCGCTACGCCCACCTTGAACGGAAGGTCGGTAATGACAAGGCACATATCACCGCCGCATACTTGGCATTTCATAAATTATTCCTGGTTTTTAAGTCACCGGCCCATTGACCGGGATTCGGCACATAGGCAGTAACAACCCGCGCATTGTCGCCCATAACGTCCACCGCAAACACAACGTGGAATACCACACCCTGATTTCGCGCGAAGACAAGGTAGCTCGGCAAATACTTGTCTTCGGGGTAGGCCTCAATGATTTCATAGGTGGATTCCGACGCGAGAATCATCTCGCGGGATATCGCACGACCCTTCATACGCATGTTAACGTGATATGTCCAGAAGATATTCCTCTGACGTACACAACGGCAAATAAAGTCCAACGGGTCAGCAGGAATGCTCCGTTCACGCACCACTCAACCCGCCTTTCCCGCTTTGATTGGAATCGTCATCACGGACAGCCAGCAGCCCGTAGAATGGGTGGAGCGTAGCATAACCCATCACATTCCCGATAACCCGTCACGGCAACCATTGGTCATGGTGTTTCAATGTTCATCCACCTTTCATGCTTTATCATCAGTGTTGATGGGCTCCATTTCATTTCACCCATCCTACGTGCTCAATAGTCGCAAGTGGTCAGCGCTGGCTGACCGCGCGGTATTGTGATTTGAATGAGGGTGTTTCAAGTTAATCATGATCCCTAGTTGTTTTTTCGTTATCAAATATCACGCCGTTATATTTCATCTTGACCACCGTCAACGTCCATCTCGATTGTTGGGCTTCATTTCATTCAGCCCAACCTACCACGCTACCCGGCTCAAACAACGTACTCCTGACCATTGACCAGTAATGTGTATGCCTCGTACATCGGATCGTTGGCATAAACGATCAGCCTATCCTGATTCGAAAATACTAGATCAAGAGTTCCGTCCGCATCACAGTCGACCTCAATAATGCATTGCCCAAGAGCCCGAACCAAATTCGTTTCACAAAGCGGGAACTCACAAACAGATGTATCGTAAATCGCGTCCTCGTTCCCGAAGCGAAACGGAGCGGATACGCTCAACCTGTTTCCATTTTCAAAAACCAAATGGACTACGTAGATCCCAAAGGAAACGACCTCGAGCGAGCTGTTTTTGAGCCTTGTCAAAACCTCTAATTTTGGCGGTTGATGCATCAGTCGAATGGTCCTTTGTATCCCGGCGGCATCGGAACATGAGTGTCTTGATGCGGCCCAGGTTTCATTGTTCGCGGATCTAGGCGCTGCCATCCCTGTCCGTCGAACTTCTCAATTTTCCAATAGCCATCAGGATATTGTTCCGTCGGCTTCCCACGATAACATCTGGTACCAGGCGGCAAGGTCGATAGATCAGGCGGGTTCGCTGGTGGATTCGTTGGAGGTTTGAATTTAGGAGATGGCTTAGGTGGTGCTTTCTTGGGAAAGATTGTTGGCATCAGCTTCTGAAGCAACATTTTCACCAACGAATTCTCGCCAGTCGGGTCGACGTCATTGATTGGAATATTACCAACATAGGTGTATGGGTTCAACCCCCCCACCAACCCAATCGGATCACTCTGAATGTATCTGCCCAAGCCCGGGTTGTAATCCCTGAAGTAGTTATAGTGCAGCCCGGTCTCCCTGTCAAAGTATTGGCCAGGAAAGCGTAGGTTATACGTGAATTTCACGCCGTTGTTGTCCGGGTCTTCGTTGGCTAAAGTGGTGCCGAAGGGGTCGGAATCCCAGCGCCAGATGACCTTGTTGGTAGTGTCTGTGATGGCGCGCGGGGTGTTGAGATGGTCGGCGTGGAGGTTATACGTGACGGTGGGGGTGAGCACGGCCACGGGAATGTCGCCCAGATACACGGTTTCCAAAATCGCCACGCCCGTGCTGGTGTAATCACCGAGAAGATGGCCTTGCGCGTCGTAGATAAAGTAGTTAGTGCCAGTGCTGACATCGTAGCCCGTCTTGCTGACGCGCTGACCCAGGCCATTGAGGACGTAGGTGTTGCTGCGCGTGCCGTAGGTGACTTTAGTGAGGCGCCCGCGTGCGTTATAAGTGTAAGCATAGGTACCGTCGCCCGTCAGGTTGCCTATCGCATCATAGGTATAGCTCTTGGCAACAGACCCGCTTTGCCCGATTAAACGATTGCTGGTCGCCGGGAGGGTATAGAGGGTAGCTGCGCTACCTTGGGTGAGCTGGGTACGATTGCCATTGGCGTCGTACTGGTAGTTACTGACCAAGCCGGTGGAGTCGACGTGTTGGGTGAGGCGGTCGACGCTGTCATAGCCGTAGCTTTGTACTTTGGCGCCCTGGGTCTGCTGGACGATGCGCCCGGCACTGTCGTAGCTGATGGCTAATGGAGGGGTGGTGCCTTGGGGGTGGCTGATAATGCGACCGTCCTGGTCAAAGGCGCGGCTATGCAGGGTGCCGTTGGTCCAGGTCCATTCTTTCACCGCACCATAGGGCTGGTAGCGGATGTTGTTGAGCAGAGGCTGGCCGTTGAGGCTGAGCTGGGTAAGGTTACCGGCGAGGTCATAACCGTAGCTGATCACTTTGCCCGAGGGGTAGGTGAGCTGCGCCACGCGTCCGCTGGCGTCGTATCCATAACGCAGCACCTGATTAAGCGTCCCCGTAGTTTGGGTTTGAGTGATAACCCGCCATTGCGCATCGTACGTCCATTGAGTAATGCCCGCCGGGTCGGTCATTTTAACCAGGCGGCCTACCGCACTCATACCCGTATCGTATTGATAAGTGATGCTGGTGCGGTCAGCGAACACGGTTTTGATGAGGCGGTTTAAAGCGTCGTAGGTATAGACGGTCTTTTTATTCCGGGCGTCGGTTTGGGTGGCAAGATTACCCGCCGCATCATAGGTGTGGGTGGTGGTGCCAGCATCCAGACTTAAGGTCTGGGTGAGGTTGCCGAGACCGTCGTAGCTGTAGGCGGTGCCAATGCTGCGCGGGTCGATGACTTGAATGAGGCGGTCATTGGCATTGTAGGTATAGCTGGCAATGCCATTGGCAGGGTCGGTAACTTGCGCCAAACGATTAAGGGCGTCATAGGTATTACGGGTGATATGTGCCAGGGGGTCGGTGGTGTCGGTCAGATTGCCATTGGCGTCGTACTGGTATGAGGTGACCTGGTTCTGCGCGCCGATGTCTTGAGCCAGACGGTTCAGGCTGTCAAAGACGCGGCGGCGCTGCTGGGTGAGGGTGTTGCTGGGGTCGAGGATGTCTTCTTTGATGCGGTTGCCCAGCGCATCCAGTGTGTAGCTGATTTTATTGCCCAAGGCATCGGTCATGCCGGTGAGGCGGTGCGCTGCGTCGTAGGTGTAATCCATGAAGCTGTTGTCGGGCAGAATAATACGGGTGAGCTGACCCACGCCGTCGTACTGGAACTGAGTGAGCTCGTTGCCGATGGCACGGGTGACCAGGCGGCCACGTGCATCGTAGCGCAGTTGGGTGATCAGGCCGTTGGGGTCTTGTAGGGTTAAGGGGCGGCCGTGGGCGTCGTAGGCGGTGAGGCGGGTGATGTGACCAAGGGCGTTGGTGGCTGTCGCCAGATTACCTTGGGTGTCATAGGTGTAGGTACTGATGTCGGCAACATCGGTGCGCGGACCGTTCACCGTGAGCATCTGACCGAAGCTGTTATAGGTATAACTCCAGGCACGGGTGAGGGTGCCGGAGGTGATGGTCTTTTGCGTGATGTTGCCTTGGGCGTCATAGCTGAAGGTGGTAGTGCGGTTGGGTTCGGTGATCTGGGTGGGCAGGCGGGAGGTGGGGTGCCAAGCCGTGGTGATGGTGCGCGCCAAGAGGGTGCCAGCAGCTTCGGTGCGGCGGGTCTCTAAATTACGGGTCAGGTCGTAGACGTAGGTGGTGAGGTTGCCGTTGAAATCGGTGCGGCTGGCGATATTGCCGTTGGCGTCGTAGGTGGTGTTGGAGGCATCCCCGCCGCAGGTGGCGCAGGGTTGAGTGACGCCAGTACTTTTGACCACGCCGAGGAGGGTCTGGAAACTGCGGGTGCGGGCAGTGCCCAGGGCGTCGGTGACGGTGGTGGTGCCGTCCGCATTGTAAACCAGGCTGACCTTTTCTACGCCACCAGCATGTTCGCTGGAAATGCCACGGCCTTGATCATCATAGATGTAGGTAGAGAAACGGCTACCGTTTTCGTCGGTGATACCGGTGAGGGCGCGGGGGAAAGCGGCGTTTTCGTAAAGATAGGTACGCACCTTGCCATCGGGGTAGGTGACCGAGATCAAGTTGTTATTGGCATTATAACTGTAACCATAGAGGCCACCCGCCGGATCGGCCATCGTGCTGATGCGGTTGTTGGCATCGTAAGTAAAGGTTAAGGCGCGCCCAAACGCATCGGTCACCGCCACCAGCCGCTGGGCAGCGTCGTAACTCAGGGTTTGGGTCAGCCCGGCGCGGGTAGTGGTGGAGAGCAGTTTGCCGGTGGCATCGTATTTTTCCGTTTCATCCTCACTATTGAGATGTTCCCAGCCGATGGGTAGCCCATTGGCATCCACCAGACGGCTCAGCTTGCCCGTGACATCCGCATCACTTTTCCAAAGGCCATTTTGCAAAGCATACATATACGCTTTGCCATCGGGGCGCATGACGGTTGCTGAAAATGCCGTCCCATTGGATGTCAACCCCACAGAACGCTGAAAGTTGTGCTGCCAATTTGCCGTCATAGTCGCGGCCGGGTTGATATCAACCACATTACGTTCCACGGACGAAAATGTGGTAAAGGTTGCAGGGCCGGGGGGCGCATCGGGGGTTTGGGCGGTTCTTTTAGGACGATATAAATATCGGTTTGTCTTTTGATTGTAAACGCGCCTGAAAACAAGGCCTGCGGGACCTGAATAATCGGTTTCAATGTGATATTTATTGCCGGTTTTTGAATTGATGGGGTTAGGGGTGTCCACCCGGCACAGGGAACCAAGATTTTTCATTGGATCAATGATCTGCGGGCCCAACGACTGGCACATATACGCCCCCGTGCGCACGGAGATATCGTCAGGGCAAAAATAGTAACGTAGCGCAGGCTCCGTAATATAGACCAGCGCACCGTTCGGATTATCGTGAGGATTGGCCGCAACTACATATTGTTCTGTGGCATGGTTAACAGAAACACATACCGCCGTTAGCGGAAAGCTAGTCTCACGCCAGCTCTGTGCATGTGCCTGGCATACACTATCAACGCTTGATAAGAAGGTCGATTTTCCCGGATTCCCATAGACAAACTCCGCAGGAAAAAGATCGGGAGCCGCCCAAGCGGGGGGCGCTAACATCACTGCAAAAATTGCAGCCTTCCGCGCCAGGGAGCGTGTAGTTGAAAAGCCTGTCGTTAATGAAATCCCTATGCGACCGAAGATTAAAGAACCTACCCGCAAAATAAGCCCGGCTATTTTGCTAAAAATACGCATCGCATGTTCCCAGAGTAAGTTTTGATGGTGCAGCAAGTTGGAATGAGCATCAATCAAACCACGGCCCAACTTCAGCCAAGACCAACCCACCGACCACTAGCAGCCATACAATCGTGATCGGGATAAATATTTTCCAGCCCAGACGCATAATCTGGTCATAGCGGTAACGCGGGAAGGTGGCGCGGAACCATAAGAAAAAGAACAGGAACGCGGCCGTTTTAGCCAACAACCAGATGATACCCGGCACCCAGGCAAAAGCGTCTTCCAGCAGCGGAATGCCCTGGAACGGCGACAACCACCCGCCCATGAACATCAGCGCAGTGAGTACCGATACCAGAATCATGGCAGCATATTCAGCGAGGAAGAACAGCGCGAACGCCATGCCCGAGTATTCAACGTGGAAACCCGCCACAATTTCCGATTCACCTTCGGCTACGTCGAAAGGAGCACGGTTGGTCTCGGCGACGCCCGAAATAAAAAATACCAGGAACAGCGGGAACAACGGCAGCCAGAACCAATGCAGAAAACTGCCTTGCTGCGCCAGCACAATCTCACTCAAATTCATGCTTCCAGCGGCGATCAGCACGCCCACCAGCGCAAAGCCCATGGCAATTTCATACGACACGACCTGCGCGGCAGAACGTAGCGCGCCCAGAAACGCGTATTTGGAGTTGGACGCCCAGCCGGAAATGATGATGCCATAGACGCCCATGGATGTCATTGCCAGGATATACAGCAGCCCGGCATCAACATTGGCCAGCACCAGGGTTTCATCAAACGGGATCACTGCCCATGCCGCCAGCGCAGGCGCCAGTGCGGCGATAGGACCCAACACAAACAGGAAACGGTTAGCATTGGTGGGGATGATAATTTCCTTGAGCACCAGCTTCAAACCATCGGCAATCGGCTGCAACCAGCCACCCGGCCCAACACGGTTAGGACCGATGCGCACCTGAATGAAGCCAATCACTTTACGCTCGGCCAAGGTAAGATAGGCAACGGACAGCATGATCGGCACAACAATCGCCACAATCTTCAGAACTGTTTTAATAAGTTCAGGGAGGTCACTCCAGATGCCTTGCACCAGTTCAAACATGAGATGTCACCCGGCTGCCACTGGATCCACTGGGGGCTGTGCCCATCGCACCAGAACCCGTCATGTGCGCTACGCCTGCATGACCACTACTATTACGTGCCGTGCTGCGTAACACCTGGCGCGCATTGGCTGCCTCTTCAAAGCAATAGGCGCCCTGTTGTCCATCGACAGTCTGCTGCAACGCGTCACTACGCCGCACAATCGCATCCACCGCATAGATCGGGGCGGCGGTAATGCGCCGCGCATCAGGATCCGCACTCAAGGTTTCCGGGCAACGCCACGGCATTGTGTTGTCATGCTTGGTGCTATCGGACCGGGCTGCAACCAGCGCGCGCATTTCATCGCGCACTTCGTCCGACGACATATATTCAAAGCCGGGTAAATCCAGCAGATTCGCCATAACACGCAGCACTTTCCAGGCCGGACGCGCCTCGCCCAAGGGAGCGACCACACCCGCGAAACTCTGCCAGCGCCCTTCGGCATTAACCAACGTGCCGGAGGTTTCGGTGAACGGCGCAATCGGCAGCAACACATCAGCATATTGCTGCATCGCATCAGTTTTATACGCCGTCAGGGATACCACAAAATCAGCATCTGCCAAGGCTTCCATAGCGGCAACGGGATTGGCGCAATCCAGCTCAGGCTCAATACCCATCAACAAATAACTCTTCAGATTGGCATCCAGCATGGCGCGTGCGTCCAAGCCCTGGTTGACCGACAGCTTGACCAATCCATTGCATGGCGCGCCACGGTGCGGCAATGCACCGGCTAACCAACCACCGACACTGTTGCCCGACTCCGGAAAATATCCCAGCACCGCATTGCTCAACTGGGCAATGACCCCCGCCAGCGCACGCAGTGTCGACAAGGCAGGATGCGCCAATGCCTGGCTGCCTAACAGCACCGTTGCTCGCGGTGATTGATGCAACCGTTTGGCTATATCAGCATGCGCGTCCGTAACCGTGATATTAGACAGCAACGCATCAAGACCCTGTGGCGCGGACGCGCCAGTAATACTCAACAGCGCTTTCGTCACCGCCGCAAGGTCATGCTCCATGCCTGCCACACCGGAGGTCAACTGCGCCTTAACCGGAAAATTAAAATCATGGCGTTGCGCATTCACAAACATGATGCTGGCGCCACGCAATGCGGCTTTACGCAAACGTAACCCGGCAATGGGCTGCTCTTTGCGTACGTTAGAACCTATCAGCAACGCGGCATCGAGCTTTTCAAGATCGGCGATGCCCTGGCCTAACCACGGATACAGCGGTGCTGTATCCTGATCACTGAAATCCTGTTGGCGCAGGCGATGGTCAATATTGTCGCCTCCCAGCGCACGTACCAGTTTTTGCGCCAGATACATTTCTTCAACGGTCGCCATCGGCGAAACCAGCGCGCCTAACTGGGTTGCGCCATAACGCACGAGTATCGGTTTCAAGCCATTCACCACAAACTCAAACGCCGTTGTCCAGTCAACTTCATGCCACTTGCCATCTTTTTTAATCATCGGCGCACGCAAGCGATCATCACTGTTCAGTCCCTCATAGCTGAAGCGATCGCGGTCAGAAATCCAGGTTTCATTGATCTCTTCATTTTCACGCGGCAAAAAGCGCATGGCTTTATTGCCGCGCACATCCACACTTAGATTGGAGCCAATGCAATCATGCGGGGCGACCGTATCACGTTGTGCCAATTCCCAGACGCGCGCAGTGTAACGGAATGGTTTGGAGGTCAGCGCGCCCACCGGGCATAAATCAATGACGTTGCCCGACAATTCAGAAACCATGGCTTTTTCCACATACATGCCAATTTCCATGTGCTCGCCGCGGCCTGTCGCACCCAACTCTTTAACACCCGCCACTTCCTGTCCAAAGCGCACGCAACGTGTGCAGTGGATGCAGCGCGTCATTTCAGTGGAAATTAACGGGCCAATGTCCTTGTCTTTTACGACGCGTTTCTTTTCCATAAAGCGCGAATTGCTGGCGCCATATCCCAGCGCCAGATCCTGCAAATCACACTCACCACCCTGATCGCAAATAGGGCAATCGAGCGGATGGTTAATCAATAAAAATTCCATCACGCCTTTTTGTGCATCCAGAGCGCGCGGTGATTTGGTGTAAACACGCATACCCTCAGTCACCGGTGTCGCACAGGCAGGCAACGGCTTGGCGGCCTTGTCCACCTCAACCAGGCACATGCGGCAGTTGGCGGCAATGGATAATTTTTTGTGGTAGCAAAAACGCGGGATAGGAATACCTGCGTCATCCGCCGCCTCAATAACCATCGAGCCGTCCTTCGCCTGAACCTGTCTACCATCAATTTCGATGTTTACCATAACCGCCTGTCTGCCATTAATCGTTGGTTGGCCATTCATTGATTGGGGCACGCTGAACAATCATGCCGCACTGACACGTAGCGCCTCGGGCGCGTGCCCGCCTTCGGCATGATGCCCCACCATGCACTGACGATGATCAATGTGATACTGAAATTCTTCGCGGAAATGTTTGATGAAACTGATCACCGGCATTGCCGCCGCATCTCCCAAGGCGCAAATGGTACGGCCCTGTATTTTGTTGGACACATCGACCAGCATGTCCAGATCTTCCTGCTTGCCGTGCCCATGCTCAATGCGATGGATCACACGCGACAGCCAGCCCGTGCCTTCACGGCACGGCGTGCATTGGCCGCATGACTCTTCATAATAAAAATGTGCGATGCGCGCCAGCACACGCACCATGCAAGTGGTGTCGTCCATAATGATAACCGAACCTGCGCCCAGCATCGAACCGGCCTTGGCGATGGCGTCATAATCCATGGTCACACCCATCATGACATCACCGGGCATCACCGGCACGGATGAGCCGCCGGGGATCACGGCCTTGAGCTTGCGCCCGCCGCTCACGCCGCCCGCCATCTCCAGCAGCTTGGAAAACGGCGTGCCCATTGGCACTTCATAATTACCGGGCTTATTGACATGGCCCGACACGGAAAAAATCTTGGTGCCGCCATTATTCGGTTTGCCGAGATCCAGAAACCAGCGACCGCCATTTTTCAGGATCAACGGCACGGATGCCAGGGTTTCAGTATTGTTAATCGTCGTGGGGCGGCCATACAAGCCATAGCTGGCCGGAAACGGCGGTTTGAAACGTGGCTGGCCTTTTTTGCCTTCCAGAGACTCCAGCAACGCGGTTTCTTCGCCGCAAATATACGCGCCCGCGCCGAGGTGGGAATGCAACTCAAAATCAAAACCTGCACCCATAATGTTCTTGCCGAGGAAGCCGGCGCGACGCGCTTCTTCCAACGCGCCCTCGAAACGCTCATACGGCTCCCAGAATTCGCCGCGCATGTAGTTGTAGCCCACTGTAGCGCCGATGGTATAGCCCGCAATCGCCATGCCTTCAATCAACGCATGCGGGTTGTAACGCAAAATATCACGATCTTTAAATGTGCCAGGTTCGCCTTCATCGGAATTGCACACGATGTATTTCTGGCCGGGCACATTACGTGGCATGAAGCTCCATTTCAGACCCGTGGGAAATCCTGCGCCACCGCGACCGCGTAAAGCCGAAGTTTTCAGTTCCGCAATAATTTCTTCTGGTGGAGTTTTTTCCGCAAGGATTTTTTTCCACGCCTGATACCCGCCCACACTGAGGTAAGACTCCAGCGTCCAGGGCTTCTCAAGATGCATAGTATTAAAACAGACTTCATTAGTCATGACAGTCACCCGAGTGTAGTGAGTCACATAAAATGGCACATAAAACGGCGTCTTTTGCCTTGGGGCGGCGTTGCTCGTCGTTGCCATAGAATGAGCTATGGCGCCTTCTCGCGCCTTGCCCCAAGCCAAAATCCATCCGTTTTATTTGTACCATTTTGTGTGACTCACTACACTAGATCCGCAAGAATTTCATCAATTTTTTCGGGTGTCAGGTTTTCATAGTAATGCTTGCCAATCTGAAACATCGGCGCGCCACCACAGGCCGCCAGGCATTCCACTTCCTTGAGCGTAAATTTGCCATCTGCTGTGGTTTGCCCCAAACGTACGCCCAATTTGGTTTCAAGATGGGCAACAATCCCGTCCGACCCCCGCAGCATGCACGAGATATTAGTGCAAACGCTGATCTTGTGGCGCCCGATCGGCTTGAGCGAATACATGGTATAGAAGGTTGCCACTTCATAAACAGAAATAGGTTCCATTTCCAGGTACGCGGCAACTTCATCCATCAATTCTTTACTGAGCCAACCACCGTTAGCATCCTGCACAATATGCAGCGCCGGAATGACTGCGGACTGCTTACGCTCGGGCGGAAAATTACCCACCCAGCGATCAATAGCGGCATACACCTCGGGAGAAAAAACGTGACCCTTTATCGTAGCTGTATCAACTTGCAACATCAGCGATCAACCTCACCAAATACGATGTCTTGCGTACCGATAATCGCGACCACGTCTGCGATCATGTGACCCCGCACCATCTCATCCAGGCCTGCAATATGCGCAAAACCCGGCGCACGAATTTTCATGCGGTACGGTTTGTTGGCGCCATCCGATACCAGATAAACCCCAAATTCGCCCTTGGGATGCTCAATCGCGGCATAGGCCTCGCCTTCCGGCAAGCAAAAACCTTCGGTAAATAATTTGAAGTGATGGATCAATGCCTCCATGTCACCTTTCATCTCCACACGCGACGGCGACGCAATCTTGTGATTATCAATCATCACCGGGCCAGGATTCTTGCGCAGCCAGTCGATGCACTGGATAATAATCCGGTTTGACTGGCGCATTTCTTCGACACGCACCAGATAACGGTCGTAGCAATCACCCTGCACACCCACCGGAATATCAAACTGCAAGCGATCATAGACTTCATAGGGCTGCTTCTTGCGCAAATCCCACTCTATGCCTGAGCCGCGTAACATCGGCCCAGTGAAACCCATCTGCAAAGCACGCTCCGGTGTTACCACTCCGATACCGACAGTACGCTGCTTCCAGATGCGGTTATCGGTCAGCAGGGTTTCGTATTCGTCGACGTAACCGGGAAAACGCCGCGTGAAATCTTCAATAAAATCGAGCAATGAACCCTGGCGATTGGTATTGAGTGCATCGACCTGTTTCTGGTTATGCCATTTGGATGCCTGGTAGCCGGGCATGCTGCCCGGCAGATCGCGGTACACACCGCCGGGACGATAATAGGCTGCGTGCATGCGCGCGCCCGACACCGCTTCGTAGCAATCCAGCAAATCTTCACGCTCGCGGAAACAATACAGGAACACGGTCATGGCACCGATATCCAGCGCGTGTGCGCCCAGCCACAGCAGGTGATTCAACACGCGCGTGATTTCATCAAACATAACGCGGATATATTGCGCACGCAACGGGGGCTCAATGCCCAACAACTTTTCCATGGCAAGCACGTAACCATGCTCGTTACACATCATGGACACGTAATCGAGACGATCCATGTAGGGTATGCTTTGAATATAGGGCTTGCTTTCGGCCAATTTTTCAGTAGCGCGATGCAGCAGGCCAATATGCGGATCGGCGCGTTCAATCACTTCGCCGTCCATCTCCAGCACCAGACGCAACACGCCGTGCGCGGACGGGTGCTGCGGCCCAAAGTTCATGGTGTAATTGCGGATCTCAGCCACGCTTCACCCCTTTCTCACTTGTTTTCGCACTGTCACTCTCTTCATAACGGTTGTCATGGCGAATCACGCGTGGCACCAGAATGCGCGGCTCGATGCTAACCGGCTCGTACACCACGCGCTTTTTATGTGGGTCGTAACGCATTTCAACATTACCGATCAGCGGGAAATCCTTGCGGAACGGATGCCCGATAAATCCGTAATCCGTGAGCAAACGACGTAGATCAGGGTGACCCTCAAACAGGATACCAAACAGATCAAACGCCTCACGCTCATACCAGTTGGCCGCATTCCAGATATTAACTACAGAATCCACGCGTGGCATATCGTCACTGGACATCAACGGCAAAAATACCTTGAGACGCAGGCGCTGGTTATTTTTTACGGATAACAAATGGTACACCACGGCAAACCGTGGCCCTTGCCAAGGTGTCTCGCCATACTCCAGATAATCCACACCGCACAGATCGATCAACTGCTCAAATGAAAATTCTGGCTCATCACGTAACGCCGCGCATACCTCCAGCAATTTCTCGCCGGGCAACTGCACGGTCACTTCCCCCACTGCCACACGACACTCGGTGATGCTGCTGCCAAAGCGCGCTTGCAGTGCGTTTGCTAAATCCTGTTTTACATCAGACATGGATCAAAACTCGGCCGTAATAATTTATTGGGAACTTAACGTGCGATGGTGTTAGTACGTTTAATTTTGTTTTGCAACTGGATAATGCCGTACAGCAACGCCTCGGCGGTAGGCGGACAGCCCGGGACATAAATATCCACCGGCACAATGCGATCGCAGCCGCGCACCACGGCATATGAATAATGATAATAGCCGCCGCCGTTGGCACAGGAACCCATTGAAATCACCCAGCGCGGCTCGCTCATCTGGTCATACACCTTGCGCAGGGCCGGCGCCATTTTATTCACCAGCGTACCTGCCACCACCATCACGTCAGACTGGCGCGGACTGGGGCGAAACACCACACCGAAGCGATCCAGATCGTAACGTGCGGCACCCGCATGCATCATCTCTACCGCGCAACAGGCCAAGCCAAACGTCATGGGCCACAACGAACCGGTACGCGCCCAGTTAATCAGTGCGTCAGCAGTCGTCGTGACTACGCTCTTTTCAAGGATGCCTTCTATTCCCATTCCAGCGCCCCTTTCTTCCACTCATAAATAAAGCCAATCACGAGGATGGACAGAAACACCACCATCGCCATATAACCAAACATGCCAATTTCCGTCAACACCGTTCCCCACGGGAACAGGAAGGCAATTTCAAGATCAAATACGATAAACAGAATGGCGACCAGATAGTAACGCACGTCAAACTTCATGCGCGAATCTTCAAACGCTTCAAAGCCGCATTCATAAGGGGAGTTTTTTGCGCTATCCGGGCGATGCGGCGCGATTAAAAAACCAGCAAGCAGCGGGGCGATGCCAAAAAAGGCGCCCAATGCAAGGAATACTAAAACAGGCAAATAGTTTTCTAGCACTTATCAACCCCCACCCACCGTTAGTGGCTATTTGGCCAAGCCCTGTATGGACACCCGGTTCGGCACTGAACGGGCATCATCAAATATAATTTATGTCGTCCAGCAAAAACAGGCTGGTTTTCGAGTCTATGGCACTCAATAAGACACTGTCAAGTGATAATCCTCAAAACGGCGCTTGAAACCTGCACGGATCACCAATAGGCTGAATCTGGGCGGGAAAATCATGAAATCTGCCATCACCTTGGCGGTAGGCGATGGCTGCCTCATAGCACGTTATTTTCTCACTTATCTTCAATATCTTAGACGATATCGCCGCGATTGTGCACCCTGCCGGGAAATCCCCTGAAACGACCGTATGATGGATGAGGTTAGGTAGAATCAACTTAAAAACAAAGGCTTGATAAGAAAGCAATGTTTCGTTAAATCAGGTGAAAATAGAGAGTTTTTTGATTATTTGGATAAAGTCACCGTATAAAGAAATTTTGCATCACCCCATCTCACACAGGGCAGATCTTAACCGCCCGGTCTCTTTTGCTGTAAATTTAACCTCCTATATGAAGATTTTTTCACGGTGCTCCTCCACAGCGGTGGTTATTTCATTGCACGCACGGGGCGCGAAACGTGTATGCTATTCGCGTGATATTTATCCTGCTTGGCACTTATTTCGGAAACTGGACATGACCAGCCCCCACAGCCCCAATCAAAACTATCTTCTCGCGGCTCTGCCTAAGGCTGAGTTCGAGCGCATCGCCCCCCATCTGGAGTTGGTCGCGATGCCCTTGGGTCAAGTGCTTTATGAATCCGGTGAACAGTTGCAATACGCCTATTTTCCAACCACTGCCATCCTGTCCCTGCACTATGTAATGGAGAGCGGCGCATCGTCCGAAATCGCGGGGGTGGGTAATGAGGGTGTACTAGGCATTTCGTTTTTCATGGGGGGGGATACCACCCCCAGCCGGGCCGTGGTGCAGACGGCGGGCTACGGTTATCAACTGAAAATGCAGTTGCTGATGGATGAATTTAATCGCACTGGAGGGCGTCGCGCCGGCATTATGCAGAATTTACTGCTGCGCTACACGCAGGCGCTGCTGACACAGGTATCACAAACCGCGGTATGCAATCGCCATCACAGCGTGGAGCAGCAACTGTGCCGCTGGCTGTTGCTAACCCTCGATCGCTTGCCCAGCAATGAGTTGACCATGACGCAGGAACTGATTGCCAGCATGCTCGGCGTGCGCCGTGAAGGCATCACCGAGGCCGCTGGGCATTTGCAGAAAGCCGGGTGCATTCGTTACCGCCGTGGCCACATCACCGTACTTGACCGGGCGGCCCTGGAAGCTCGTGTATGTGAATGTTATGCGGTAGTTAAAAAAGAACATGACCGTTTGCTGTGTGATGTGCGTAATCGTCAAGGTCCCATCTTCACCACCCACGATTAGAATTTCCCTGCTGGCCGTTTTCTCTGGCTTGTGCGCGATAACGCACAGAGATAAAGGCTGGGAAGGTTCAAGATAGAATAGAATTTTCCTATATACGCATTGAATTACCCCCAATCCGACGCCTGCAATGAAAGGTGTATGTTTTTGCACAGGATGCGCATATAAGTGGTGCAGCGCAAATATGCGCCTTCGGTTTCGCGATCCGCCAGACTCATTCGCGCTTTAACAGAGGTCGGCCATGCCCCAAAAAATCCGTGATTCCGTCATTTCCAACATCGCTGCTGCTATGGGAGAAGGCATCACCGAGTTGCGCCGTCAAGAAGTCTTGCTGAAAACCGGCGCCTTGCAGAACGCGATTCTCAATAGCGCCAATTTCTCGATTATCGCCACCGACGAGAAAGGCATTATTCAATTATTCAATATCGGCGCCGAGCGCATGCTGGGCTATCAGGCCGCCGAAGTCGTGAACAAGATCAACCCCAGCGACATTCACGACCCACAGGAGGTGATGGCGCGTGCGCAAGCGTTGAGCGCGGAGCTGTCCACCGCGATTACGCCGGGTTTCGAGGCGCTGGCTTACAAAGCTTCACGCGGCATCGAAGATAGTTATGACTTAACCTATATCTGCAAGGATGGCAGCCGCTTTCCTGCGATCGTGTCAATCACTGCGCTACGCGATGATTATGATGGCATCATCGGCTATCTGTTGATCGGCGCCGATAACTCCGTGCGCAAGCAGGTGGAAGCGGATCTCACCAACGCCATGGCCGCAGCGGAAAAAGCCAACCTCGCCAAATCGGATTTCCTGTCCAGCATGAGCCATGAGTTGCGCTCCCCGCTCAATGCGATCCTCGGTTTCGCCCAATTAATGGAGTCGGGTTCGCCGCTGCCAACACCCACTCAAAAAGCCAGTATCGACCAGATTCTCCATGCCGGATGGTATTTGCTGGAGCTGATTAACCAGATTCTCGATCTTGCGTTGATCGAGTCGGGAAAGCTGTCGTTGTCGCAGGAGCCCATGTCTCTGGTCGACGTCATGCTCGAATGCCAAACCATGATCGAACCACAGGCGCAAAAAAGCGGTATCCGCATACGTTTCGCACCGTTCGAAATCCATTACTTTGTAAATGCCGATCGCACCCGGGTGAAGCAGGTGCTGCTCAATCTGCTTTCCAACGCAATCAAATATAACCGTGTGGGCGGAACAGTCGAAGTGACGTGCCGCCTGATTACGGCGAAACGCATCCGCATCTGCGTGCGGGATACCGGCGAAGGTTTGCCTCCCGAAAAACTCGTGCAACTGTTCCAGCCGTTCAATCGTCTCGGACAAGAGGCCAGCGCCGAGGAAGGCACTGGCATTGGCCTGGTGGTAAGCAAGCGGCTGGTCGAATTGATGGAAGGCGAGATCGGCGTGGAAAGCGTTGTTGGAGTAGGCAGTGTGTTCTGGATCGAACTGAACCTGGCGACGGAGCCACAACAACTGGCCGCCAGCATGGACGAACCGCTTACGCTGCTTCAAGCACGCGCACATCAAGGCGCGGCGTTGCGCACCCTATTGTATGTAGAAGACAACCGGGCCAACATGCAGTTGGTCGAGCAGCTCATCGCACGCCGTCCCGACATGCGTTTGTTGAGTGCGGGGGATGGCACGCGCGGCATCGCCCTGGCGCGCACCCATCTGCCGGAAGTGATCGTGATGGACATTAACCTGCCGGGCATCAGTGGCATCCAGGCCTTGAAAATCCTGCGTGAAGATCCGGTAACAGCGCACATCCCGGTGCTTGCCCTCAGCGCCAACGCCATGCCACACGATATCAAAAAAGGTTTGGCGGCAGGATTCTTCCGCTATCTCACCAAGCCGATCAAGGTCAACGAGTTCATGGAGGCGCTGGATCTGGCGCTGGAATTCGCGGAAACAGGGATCGATAACGAAACCCAACTAATTACCTAGCAATGATTAACGCTACCGACATTCTTAACGCCAGTATCCTGATCGTAGACGATCAGGCAGCCAATGTGCAACTGCTGGAGCAGATGCTGCGGGAAGCCGGCTATGAGCGCCTGAGTTCGACGATGGATCCACATGCCGTCTGCATGCTACATCGCGACAACCATTACGACCTGATTTTGCTCGATTTGCAGATGCCCGGCATGGATGGCTTTCAGGTGATGGAAGGTTTGAAGGAAACCGAAACCGGCGGCTATATTCCGATATTGGTGATCACGGCACAACCGGGGCACAAGCTGCGGGCGCTGGCTGCGGGTGCGAAGGATTTCGTCGCCAAACCGTTTGATCTGGTAGAAGTCAAAACACGTATCCACAACATGCTGGAAGTGCGGTTGCTATACAAACAACTCGAACAATACAATCAAGTACTGGAGCAAACGGTGCTGGAACGCACCACCGAACTGCGCGAAAGCGAAGCGCGCTTTCGCCGTTTGACGGAATTGGCATCCGACTGGTATTGGGAGCAGGATGAGAACGGGCATTTCACCAAGGTTTACGGCCCGGTGCTGGAGATGATCGGCATCGCGGCGGATGTCTTGCCCGGCGAAATCAAGGAAGCACAGGTGATGCGTTGGAATGAAGCCGAACGTGCGGCGCTCGAAGCCCACCTGGAGGCGCGGCAACCGTTCCTGGATTTCGTCTACAGCCGGGTTGATGGCAATGGCGCGCCTCAGTATTTTCAGGTCAGCGGGGAGCCAATGTTCGACGCATCCGGCCGTTTTACCGGTTATCGCGGCGTGGGCAGGGACGTTACCGAGATCATGTGCGATACCGCTCACCCGCCTAGGGTATAAATGGGCGTTACGCGCCTAAGCCCCTTGCAAACTTCCGTGTCTCAAAAAATAGCCATCCCTGGCTAATACGGCTTCCTTGCCGGAAGGGAGGGTACTCCGTGTGGAGCGATATGCAGATTACGCGTCCCGCACCCGAATGATAAGGTACTATTGCTCTAACAAAGAGTGACTTATTACCACGTTGCGCACTAAAATACCCTCCTGGTTCTCCAATGTATTTATTCCACCTTGTCATCCCGAGCGAAGTGAGGGATCTTGCTTAAGATTCCTCGCGGTGCTCGGAATGACATAGAAAATCCCCGCAGATTGCTGCGGGGATTTTTATTAATGGTAAAACATTAAAGCAGTCCAACAACATCAAAGATTTCTCACTCTGTTCGAAACAAGGATTTCTCCCTACGCTCGAAATGACACCACATCACACACCCGCAGTTCCAAGGTTGCTTTACACTTTCATTTTGTATTTGCTCACGCCGCTGGTGCTGTTGCGCCTGGCGTGGCGTGGATTGCGTGCGCCTGCGTATTGGCGGCGCTGGCCGGAGCGGTTTGGGTTTTTTGCGCCGTGCATGGATGGCGGTTCTTGCGCATCCTGCGACGTACATGGAAGCACTAGTGTCGCGGGAGGCAGGGATGCCGAGAGCGACCGCTCACCGCACTTGGGCATCCTGCCCGGCGCACAAGTGTCGCCAGAGGCAGGATGCCGGAAGCGACCGGGTGCGCCTGCCACAGATGCAGCGGCGGCGAAGTCTATCAGCGAAACACTGTGGATACACGCGGTATCGGTGGGTGAAACGCAGGCGGCGCTGCCGTTGATCAAGGCATTGCAACAGCGCTACCCGCACATGACGCTGGTGGTGACCACTACCACGCCGACCGGTTCGGAGCGGGTGCGCGCCGCCCTGGGTGACACGGTGTTTCATGTCTACGCGCCATATGACCTGCCCGGCGCGGTGCAGCGTTTTTTGCAGCGCACTCGCCCGCGCGTGGCGATTATCATGGAAACGGAATTGTGGCCGAATCTCATTCATGGTTGCCAGCAGCGCGGTATTCCGCTGATCGTGGCGAACGCGCGGCTCTCGGCGCGTTCCGCCGCAGGCTATCAACGCGTTGCTGGACTGACCCGTGAGGCGCTGCAGAACATCACTGTGATCGCCGCGCAGGCACAAGCCGATGCGCAACGCTTTATTACTCTGGGCGCAGACCCGGCGCGGGTACGCGTTACCGGCAATATCAAATTTGATATTACGCCCGCCGCCGATTTACAGCAGCGCGCCGCTGCGTTACGCCAATCCTGGGGTATGCACCGCCCGGTATGGATTGCCGCGAGCACCCATGCCAATTCAACAGACAGCGAGGATGAGCAGGTGCTCACCGCATTTGCGGCGGTACGCCTCGCCATACCCAACGCGCTATTGATATTAGTGCCGCGCCATCCGGAACGCTTTGCCAAAGTGGCGGCACTGTGCCGCAAACAGGGTTATAATATTGTGCTGCGTAGCGAACAAAAGCCATGCGATGCCAGCACTGATATTTATATCGGCGACAGCATGGGCGAGTTAATGCTGTTGTATGCGGCGTCCGATGTCGCATTCGTCGGCGGCAGTCTGGTCGCTCACGGTGGCCACAATCTGCTGGAACCCGCCGCCCTCGGCATCCCCGTGGTTACTGGCCCACACACCTTCAACTTTACCGACATCAGCCGCATGCTGTTGCAAGCAGACGCGGCGCGTCAGGTAGACAACGCCGCAGAATTGGCGGCGGTCGTGATCACCTTCCTGCAAAACGACGCACTGCGCCGCGCTACGGGCGAAAAAGGCCGACTGCTGGTAGAACAAAATCGCGGGGCGTTGGAGAAAATTATGACTGTAATTGGAGAATGTTCAGATGGAAAATAAAGAGCACTTCAATAGCCCGCCCGTCATTTCGACCAACGGGAGAAATCTTTATAGCGCCATAAGATTTCTCCCGTTGGTCGAAATGACAGATTCGAACCTGTTAACCTGACCACCTCATGCCTAACGCAACCTCACCACCACGCATCTGGGTATTGGCCGACGACCGCACTGGCAACGCCAACCAGGCCATCGGCGTTGCCGAAGCATTGGGATTCCCTTTTGAAATTAAACGCCTGGAATATACCCGCTGGGGGCGGCTGCCGAACCTGATACGCGGCGCTTCTTTTCTCGGGGTGCAGGATGCGTACCGTGATGGCATCACACCGCCTTGGCCAGATCTGGTAATTGCCGCTGGCCGGCGCACTGTACCAATAGCGCGCTACATTAAACGCGCCAATCACGGGCGCACCTTTTTGGCCCATATTATGTGGCCGGGTAGCCCGGTGGGCGAGCTTGATTTGCTTGCCGTGCCCGAGCACGATCAGGTGCCGCCGCAACCCAATATCATCCACACCCTCGGCGCACCGCATCGCGTCACGGCAGCGCGCCTCATTCAGGATGCAAACCAATGGCGCGCGCGGCTGGCGCATTTGCCGCGACCCCACATTGGCGTGCTGGTGGGCGGCACGGCGGGTAAACAGGTATTTGAAGCCGCTGCCGCCACGCTTCTCGGCCAACACATTTCGCAGATGGCACGGGATAGCGGTGGATCACTGCTGGTCACCACCAGCCGCCGTACGGGTGCCGCAGCCACCGAGGCTCTCGTGGCGGCGATTAATGCGCCCGCCTATACGCACCTGTGGACGCGTGACAATCCGGAAAATCCCTTTTTTGCTTTTTTAGGCTGGAGCGATGTGATGGTCGTCACCGGCGACTCCACCTCAATGTGTTCCGAAGCCTGCGCCACCGGGCGACCTGTATACATCTTCGCCCCGCCCGATAACACTGCGCCCAAACACAAACATCTACACCAGCGACTGTATGAGATAGGCTACGCCAAACCGCTCGACGGCACATTTGACACCTGGAACTATCCACCGCTGAACGCCGCCGATATGATCGCGCAAGCCATTCGCCAGCGTGTCGGGTTATAATGCTAAAATCCTGGTTATGTCATTCCGAGTGTAACGAGGAATCTTAAGATTTCTCCCGGCAACTGCTCCTGCGTTGCCCTACCTTCCGCCATCCATGGCGGTCGCCTACGGTCGAAATGACAACATGGGGATGAGGGAACAGTATTGCCCTAGCCCCACCCCCTTTGATGGATCGGGCACACTTATTTAAGGATCCGCACATGCCACTCAAAATCGACACCTTCAGCAACATCAAAGGCGGCAACAGCTTATACAAAGCGTTGGTGCATCCCCTGGCAGCGGAAAAAGCCAGGATACTCATCAGCAAGATAGCCGCCGCCGGCCCCGTCGCCATTTATGATCCGCACGATACCATCGCCAACATGGCCGAGTTGTACGACATCGGCACGTGGGATATTAGGCACATTTATGTGCAGCGCCTTGAATCGCTCGGGCACCCAGTGCTGGGGCGTGTTACACAACCCGTGACTGAATTGCACACGTGCAACGCGCCAACCCTGTTCGTTGCCGCGTTCGACACTGAACGCCTGCTCACACAAATTCGCCACCTGATTCCGCATGGCGTCAACGTCATTACACTGGATGACATACGCCTGCCTAGCGAGATGCTCACCAACCCGCGCAATTATCTCGACACGCTTAATTTCGCCACCAACTTCGCATTGTTCCGCGATGCGAATGGCTTGCATACCACCGTCGCCTCCTGCAATTACTGGCACGGCTACGGCGCAAAAGCGCCGGTGGTATTGTGGCTCAGTTTGTTTGATCAACACGGCAAGACACTGGCGCAATGGCAGGAAACCTTACCGCAAGCCATCGCCACCTATCGCATCGACAGCAAAGAAATCCGCGCGCGTTTTAACTTGCCGGAATTCACCGGCTCGCTGTTCATCCATGCGCAGCATGTGGCAGGTCACGATGTCATAAAGTACGCGCTTGACACTTACGGCGATGCCGATACCGTGCTGTCATGCACGCACGACGCCAACGCCTGGCCCGCCGATTTTTACGCTGGCTTGCCTGCGCCGCAAGACGATGAACGCGTCATATTGTGGATTCAAAACAGCACGCCCGTTGCGATTCCACGCGGCGGCGTGGGCATTAACAAAATGGGCTCAGACGACGTTGCCTGGTTCACCGATGCAGAAATTGCGCCGTTTGCCACCCATGCCCTGGATGTTGCCAGCCTGTTGCCCAATGCACGTTGGCCAGAACAACTTGAAGTGCAGGCCGGAAAATATTTTGTGCGGCCACGCTATGAAGTCATCAACACCAATGGTCGCCGCCGCATTGCGCACGCCAATGTCGAGCGCACTGATTTAAACCCCGATCCACGCCTGGGTGACATCACCAAACTCACCGGCAAAGGCTACATGCTGCCCGCGCCGATATTGCCGTTCGACCGTTGGCGCAGCATCGCCATGCCCACCCCGATGGCACGCGGCCAAAGCGAATTACCCCTTGCAATAACTTTGTTCGACGCCTCCGGCGAAGAGATCACTACTTACCGCTTCGGCCGCATTCCGCGTAACGAGAGCATCGCCGTGGATTTGGAAACCCTGCTCACCAAAGTCGGTGGCGCCTTCTCCAGCGGCTATGGCCATGCGATACTGAATTACGATTTCAGCGATGGCGGTTCGGCCGACGGCTGGCTGCACGGCCTGTTCCGCTACGAACACAAAGCCAGTGGTCACTGCGCCGAAACCAGTTTCGGCGCGCATATCTATAACATTCCCGTCACCTACAAAGACGAACCGCAATCCTACATCGGCACGCCACCTGGCCTCAGCACGCGTCTGTTCCTGCGCTTGGGCACTGCGCCACTCGACACCTTATGCCATTTAATCTACCCCTCATCACTCACCTGGCATTCCCATTCCACCACCACATTAATACTGTACGACAAGCACGGCAGCGAAATTGCTCAGCGTAGCATTAACATCGCCTGCAACGGCTCACTGCTGTGGCGATACAGCGAAATGTTTGACTCCGAATCACGCCAACACGCCGGCAGCGCGGGCGCGTATGTAATGATACGCGATGCCACCTGCCGTTTGTTTGGGTATCACGGATTGATTAATGGCGAAAAGGCGTTTAGCCTGGATCATATGTTTGGGTTTTGAGGGTGTTTTTGTGTGGTACGTGCGCACCACTCGCCAATTGTTAGGCGCACTTAGTACAGCGTGTTTTGTATCATGCTATTCCAGAGTGCTTTCCGATTTAACAGGTATCCCTTATATAGGACTTCTCCAAAAGTGTCGTCAACAATTCTCCCAGCACCATCATATACGTGCACATGAATTCCTTTTTCTTGCGGTCTGTTTGCAGTCCACACTACGGCGGGAGTTGAAGCCCAAGCATCAAAACGATGTCCATCGTATTTATCCAAATCGAGCACTCGATCTGGAACAACGTATGTGTTGCTATTGTTGAACTGATCATGAAGTGGCTTTAGCGGTGTAGACACGATGGACCCTGAACTCCAGATGCTATCATCTCCGCAGTTCCCGCAAAAATGCTTCTTGTGCGGTTTATTGGCAAAATCACCCAAATCCAAATGTGGGTAGCCGCACTTTTTACACGAAACGCACGACATGGGTCTCTCCTCCTCAATGGACCGTACAAATTCAAAAGCCGCCGGAGGAATCACTTGGATTTTTGTTATCGCTGAGCTATGGAAGAGCCCCCAGTTCTGATTGTATGAACAAACGATAGCATCAAAATCTCTATCGATAGTTTTCTTTTGATTACTACTGAATCTCTTATGAATATGAATTTTTGGTGTTCTCCGCACTATATGATCGCTTGATAGAGCCGGCGGCAGAGAGCACCAAATTCCAATTTCTTCATATTCCTGAAACTCAACTTCCAAGGGGTTAACGACATAGCTCATCTTTGTTAGATGATTACTACATCTGACCTCACCTGACTCCGATGCGGCAGCGAAATCAGCCTTGGTTCCCCAATGTATTTGATGTGTCTTGCAGTACCATCTTTTTGCACCGTGTCGAAATTTTCCAGAAGGTATTATCTGGCACGGAAGCACGGCGTCGTCTCCAGATTTTCCCTCGAACATTCCGAAGGCTTCTTCTGAACTGACTGCTATGTTTCCAATGGTGCGGCCAGGAGCCCAGCAAACTGCGTCTGCTGCACAATAGCCATCGTGGGTAAACTCAATTTTATCCTCATCGCCGACCTTGCGAAGGTATTCCTTCCTGGCCATGCCAGTCCCTTGTTAGACCATTCGCATTCCCAAACTTCAACCTTATTTGTTTCGTTGTTTATTTTTCGAGTGATCTTGCAACCTTTTAATGGACAGCAGGAGGTTTCTCTTCTTGCTGTCCATTAAAAGGTTGCAAGATCACTTATAAAATCATCAAAAGAGGAATCCAATCTATTCATCAAACAAAGGCGCAGGAGCGAGGGGGCACGTGACCCCAAGTTCATCAGAAAAGCTCCCAATCAGGAAGCGGCGCCGTGTTCTTCGACATAGGAACGCCTACGAAATAACTTCCCCTTTTTGCCAGTTCAAATTTGGTAGAACCGTGTAATTCCATGCAGGCAGGAGGACATCGGCAACGACA
>LNFM01002467.1_pt1 | contig 108796 bp, 104 predicted proteins | sample 596031 | NCBI WGS metagenome assembly LNFM01 (sample SAMN04254537, study PRJNA301005) | activated carbon metagenome | isolation source: dual media filters at the Ann Arbor, Michigan drinking water treatment plant | place: USA: Ann Arbor
CCGCCGCGCTCAGGTCGATGCTCGTGCCGACCCCCGCCAGCCCGATCTGCAAGGTGTCGGTGCCGCCGCCGCCGTCGTACGTGTCGCCGGCCTGCACCTGGGCCGTGCTGGCGACGACCAGCGTGTCGTCGCCGCCGCCGCCGTCGATGCTCACCGTCGCCGTGCTGCCGGTGATCGTCTCCGCCCCGCCCGCGCCGGCGACCGTCACCGTATCGGTGCCCGCGGTCCAGGTATTGAACGTCCATCCGGAGATGTCGAAGGCGGTGTCGGAGACGACGTTGACGGCGATAGCCGTCGTCGACGCCGTGCCGGTCACCACCACCGTGCTCGAGATCCGCCCTGCCCCGAATTGCGCCGAGCTGAAAGTCGCCGTCGACGTGCCTGAGGTGTTGGTGAAGGCGAGCGCCTCGATGCTCAGGAAGCCATCCACGCCGTCCGTGGCTGCAGCGCTCAGGTCGATGCTGGTGCCCGCCCCCGCCACGCCGATCTGCAGGATGTCGTTGCCGGCGCCGCCGTCGTAGCGGTCGCCCGCCGCCACCTGGCCGGTGTCGCTCACCACGAACCGGTCGACCTGGCCGCTGGCAGTGATCACTTCCGTACCGGTCGATCCGGTGATCGTGATCGTGTCGGTGCCCGACGTCCACGTATTGAACGTCCAGCCCGACAGATCGAGTGACCCGCCGGCCACCAGGTTGACGACGATGCCCTGCGTCGAGCTGGTGCCGGTGATGGCCAGCGACGTGGCGATCTTGCCGGCACCGAACTGGGCAGAGCTGAACGTGGCCGTCGACGTCCCCGACGTGTTGACGAAGGCAAGCGCCTCGATGTCGAGGAAACCGTCGACGCCGTCGCTGGCCGCCGCGCTGAGATCGATGGCCGTGCCGGCGCCGGCCGTCCCGACCTGCAGGACATCGACGCCATCGCCGCCGTCGTAGCGGTCGGTGGCCGACACCTGGCTGGTGTTGCTGACGACGAACCGGTCGATCTGCGTGCTGCCGACGAGGGTCTCCGTGCCGGTCGACCCGGTGATGGTGATGGTGTCCGTGCCCGAGGTCCAGCCGGCGAACATCCAGCCCGACAGGTCAAGCGCGCCGCCGGCCGTCAGGTTGATCGCGAAAGCCTGGTTCGATGCGGTGCCCGTGACGGCGACAGCGGTCGAGATCTTGCCGGCGCCGAACTGCGCGGCGTTGAAGGTCGCGGTCTGCGTCCCGGAGGTGTTGACGAAGGCGATGGCTTCGAGATTGAGGAAGCCATTGGCGCCATCGTTGGCCGCCGCGCTGAGGTCGATGCTCGTGCCCGCCCCCGCCAGCCCAATCTGCAAGGTGTCGGTGCCGCCGCCGCCGTCGTACTTGTCACCGACCTGAACCTGCCCGGTCGCCGTCACGATCAGCGTGTCGTCGCCGTCGCCGGCATCGATGCTGACGGCCTGGGTGGCGCCGGTGATGGTCTCGTTGCCGCCGGTACCGGTGACGTTGATCGCGTCGGTGCCCGTCCCCCATGTCGCGAAGGTCCACGCCGACATGTCGAACGAGCCGCCCGACAGCAGGTTCACCGCGAGCGTCTGGTTCGAGGAGGTGCCCGTCACCGCCACCGAGGAGGAGATCTTGCCGGCGCCGAACTGGGCCGAGCTGAAGGTCGCCGTCGAGGTGCCCGAGGTGTTGGTGTAGGCGATCGCCTCGATGCTCAGGAAGCCGTTGACGCCATCGGTTGCCGCAGCGCTCAGGTCGATGCTCGTGCCCACCCCCGCCACGCCGATCCGCAGGATGTCGTTGCCGGCGCCGCCGTCGTAGCGGTCGCCCGCCGACACCTGGCTGGTGTCGCTCACCACGAACCGGTCGATCTGGCCGCTGCCGGTGATCGCTTCCGTTCCGGTCGACCCGGTGACGGTTATCGTGTCGATCCCCGAGGCCCACGTATCGAACGTCCAGCCCGACAGGTCGAGCGCGCCGTCGGCGACCAGGTTGAGGACGAGTGCCTGCGTCGAGCTCGTGCCGGTCACGCCGAGCGGCGTTGCGATCTTGCCGGCGCCGAACTGCGCCGAGCTGAACGTCGCCGTCGACGTGCCGGAGGTGTTGACGAACGCGAGCGCCTCGAGGTTCAGGAACCCGTCGACGCCGTCGCTGGCCGCCCCGCTGAGAACGACCGTCACGCCGGCGCCGGCATTGCCAATCTGCAGCGTGTCGATACCGATGCCGCCGTCGTACTTGTCAGCCGCCTGCACCTGGCTGGTGTTGGTCACGATCAGCGTGTCGTCGCCGTCCCCGGCGTCGATGCTCGCCGCCTGCGTCGAGCCGGTGATCGTCTCGTTGCTCGCCGTGCCGCTCACCGTGATCGTGTCGGTGCCCGAGCCCCAGGTGGTGAAGGTCCAGCCGGACAGGTCGAGCGCACCGCCGGCGGTCAAGTTGGCGACGATCGCCTGGTCCGAGGCCGTGCCGGTGACCGCCACGCTGGCCGAGATGCGGCCGGCGCCGAACTGCGCCGAGCTGAAGGTCGCGGTCTGCGTACCCGATGTATTCACGAACGCCAGCGCCTCGATACTGACGAAGCCGTTGACGCCGTCGGCAGCCGCGCCGCTGAGATCGATGCTGGTGCCCGCTCCCGCGAGGCCGACCTGCAGGATGTCGTTGGCGGCGCCGCCATCGTACCTGTCTCCTGCCGATACCTGGCTGGTATCGCTCACCACGAACCGGTCGATCTGGCTCGAGCCGGCGATCGTCTCGCTGCCCGTCGACCCCGTGATCGAGATCGTGTCGGTGCCAGACACCCAGGTCGTGAAGGTCCAGCCCGACAGGTCGAGCGACCCGCCCGCAGCCAGGTTGACGATGATGCCCTGTGTCGAACTGGTGCCGGTGACGGCCAGCGCCGTGGCAATCTTGCCGGCGCCGAATTGTGCCGAGCCGAACGTCGCCGTCGAGATCCCCGACGAGTTCACGAAGGCCAGCGCCTCGATGTCGATGAAGCCGTCGACGGCGTCGGTGGCGGCCGCGGTGAGATCGACCACGACGCCGGCGCCGACCGTCCCGATCTGCAGCACGTCGTTGCCGGCCCCGCCGTCGTAGCGGTCCCCCGCCGACACCTGGTTGGTGTTGCTGACCACGAGCCGATCGATCTGGTCCGAGCCGACGATCGTCTCGTTGCCGGTCGAGCCGGTGACGGAGATGGTGTCGGTGCCCGAGGTCCAGCCGGCGAACGTCCAACCCGACATGTCGAAGCCGCTGTCGGCCGGCACCGTGATCGCCAGCGCCTGGTTGAAGGCGGTGCCGGTGACCGCGACGCTGGTGGAGATCTTGCCGGCACCGAACTGCGCGCCGCTGAAGGTCGCCGTCGACGTGCCCGCCGTGTTGACGAAGGTGATGGCTTCCATGTCGAGGAAGCCGTTCACGCCGTCGCTGGCGGCGGCGCTGAGATTGACGCTGACGCCGGCGCCGGCATTGCCGATCTGGATCGCGTCGAGGCCGCCCAGGCCATCGAACTTGTCGGCTGCCTGGATCTGGTTGGTGTTGGTGACGATGACCGTATCGTCGCCGGCGGTGAGCGTCGGGGTGTCGGTCCCGGTCGTCGCCGTCGTGGTGTCCAGCACGCCGGCATAGGCGGCCATGCCATGCGCCGTCAGCGGGGAGCGAGCGTCGCCGGCTCCCTCGAGTTCCCAGGTGCCGCCGAGCGCCGCGGCGCCGACGAGCTTCGTCGAGGCAACGACCGTCGCACCGGTGACGCGGGCGAGCGCGGCGACGAAGGCGCTGCCGGACAGGCCCCTTCCGGCGTTGCAGGCCCACAGACAGAGAGCGCCATCCGGCGCGAGCGCACGGCCGATCGCGGCGAGATGGGCCTGATCGCGCGCGATCGTCGCGATCGAGAGCGTGTCGGCCGCCCAGTGCAGCGCGCCCGGCGCACCGTGGGCGAACAGGTGGATGGCCCGCAGGTTGCTACGGCCGGCCAGCCGGCGCGCAATCCCGGCCAGCGCCGTTCCGACCTCGCCCGGCATCAGCAGCGCAGATTCGACGTCAGGTCGCAGGTGGCCGTTCAGCACACCCGCGTCGACGATCGTCGGATCGATGAAAGCGATCTCGCGCGCCGCCCATATGCCGCTCTCGGCGCCCCCGTGTAGGCAGCCGATACGGCCGATCAAATCGGTCATGAAGCCTCAACCCCGTTTCCAAGGCCGACCAGCCCCGGAAACCCCAAGCCACCCAAACCACCCTTCGGGCTGCAGCCGTTCCCACACGGCCGCGTCTCACATACGTTTGGGCGATTGCCCTACAACCCGAAAACGACAGCCATTACCTTGAAGACAACCGATCGCCGACGTCGCGACGGCCGACCGGCTACGCCCGCATGGCTGGCTGCCATAGATACATTGTACACCATTTCGGGTGTATTCGGCACGCTAGGGCGCAACAAGGGCGAATATGCGGCGCGTCCGTTCAGGCGGCGGGTCATTTTCTTTCGTGCCCCCGCAAGACAACCGGCACCACGCGACGCCTGCCCTGCCTCGCACATGGCAACAGATATCGTCATCCCGAACGGAGCCGCCCGGAGGGCGCGCAGTCGAGCGACTTCCTTGCCGAAGCAGCAACGAGAAAGGTCCCTCCACTACGCCTCCTTCGACTACGCTCAGGGCAGGCGCTACGCTTGGCGCCGGCGGGATGAAGGCTCTGAATGTCCTATGCGGATGCCCCCGCCAATCCCCCGCCAATCCAGGGGACGGCCCGCTCGCCCCTATTCCACCGTCACACTCTTCGCCAGGTTCCGCGGCTGGTCGACGTCCGTGCCCTTCGCGACGGCCGTGTAATAGGCGATGAGTTGGACCGGCACGGTGTAGAGGATCGGCGCCACGACCGGATCGACCGCCGGAAGCGTCACCGTCGCCGCGGCGTGCCCGCCGAGCCGGGCGGTACCGTTGGCGTCACTCAGCAGGACCAGCTTGCCGCCACGCGCGTGGACCTGCTCGAAGTTGGAGGCGGTCTTGTCGAACAGGGCGTCGCTCGGGGCGACCACCACCACCGGCACCGATTCGTCGATCAGGGCGATCGGGCCATGCTTCATCTCGCCGCCGGCGTAGCCTTCGGCGTGGATGTACGAGATTTCCTTCAGCTTCAGCGCGCCTTCGAGAGCGATCGGGAAGGATGGGCCGCGGCCGAGATAAAGCACGTCGCGGGCAGTGGCGAGGATGTCCTCGGCAATGCGCTTGTACTGGGGTTCCAGCGCCAGCGCCTCGTTGAGAGCGGCCGGCAGCTCGATCAGCGCGTGGGCAAGGCGTGCCTCGTCGCCGGCAGCAAGCGTTCCGCGCGCCCGGCCGGCGGCGATCGCCGCGGCGAGCAGGACCGTCAGCTGGGTGGTGAAGGCCTTGGTCGAGGCGACGCCGATCTCGGGTCCCGCCAGGGTCGGCAGCACGGCGTCGGCTTCGCGCGCGATGGCGCTCTCGGGCACGTTGACGACGGCAAGGATCGTCTGGCCGTGACGCTTGGCGTAGCGCAGCGCTTCCAGCGTATCGATCGTCTCGCCCGACTGGGAGATGGCGAGGCAGATGCCGCCCTTCTCCGGCAGCGGCGGCTCGCGGTAGCGCAGCTCGGACGCCACGTCGACCTCGACCGGGAGCCGGGCGAGCTTCTCGAACCAGTACTTCGCCACCAGGCCGGCATAGAAGGCGGTGCCGCAGGCGGTGATGGTGAGGCGGCTCGCGCCCTGCCAGTCGATCGGCAGGATCGCCGGGAGCCGGACGCTGCGGGTCGCGGGATCGAGGTAGGTCTGCAGGGTGTCGCCCACCACCGCCGGCTGCTCGTGGATTTCCTTCAGCATGAAGTGGCGGTGGTTGCCCTTGCCCATCATGGCGCCGGAGATGCCGCTCAACTTGATCGGCCGGCTTACTTCCTCGCGGCCGGCGTAGATCGTGGCGCCGCCTGGCTGCAGCACCACCCAGTCGTCCTCCTCAAGGTAGGTCACGCGCCGGGTGAAGGGCGCCAGCGCGAGCGCGTCGGTACCGATATACATCTCGCCGTCGCCGTAGCCGACCGCGAGCGAGCTGCCGCGGCGCGCGCCCAGGAGCAGGTCGTGGCGGCCGGCGAACAAAGCCACCAGGGCGAAGGCGCCGCGCAGGCGCTCCATCGCCGCAGCCATCGCCTCCTGGGGCGTGGCCTGGCGCTCGAGCAGCGATGTCAGGAGCTGCGCCACCACCTCGGTGTCGGTGTCGCTGTCGAAGCGGCGTCCCTCGGCGAGCAACTCGTCCTTGAGCTCCTGGTAGTTCTCGATGATGCCGTTGTGGACGACGGCGACGCGGTCCGTGGCGATCGGGTGCGCATTGCGCTCCGACGGCTTGCCGTGCGTCGCCCAGCGCGTGTGGCCGATGCCGATCGTGCCGGCGAGCGGCTCGCGCGCGAGTCGCGCCTCGAGGTTCACCAGCTTTCCTTCGGCGCGGCGGCGATCGATGTGGCCGTTGACCAGCGTCGCGACGCCCGCCGAATCGTAGCCGCGATACTCCAGCCGCTTCAACGCCTCCACCAGCAGCGGGGTGACGGACGCCTTGCCGATGATGCCGATGATGCCACACATGGGAGAGGCTCGCTGGTTGCTATTTGCCGGCGCGGGCTTTCAGCCGCGCCCGAAGCTCGCCCGCCCGGCCCTTCTTTGTCACCTGTCTTGCCCGCCCGAAGGCAAGCGCACCGGCCGGCACGTCCTCGGTGATGACGCTGCCTGCCGTCACGTTGGCGCCGTTGCCGATCCGGACCGGCGCCACCAGCGAGGAGTTGGAGCCGACGAAGGCGTCGCGGCCGATGACGGTGCGGTGCTTGCCGTAGCCGTCGTAGTTCACGGCGATGGTGCCGGCGCCGATGTTGCTCGCCTCGCCGATATCGCTGTCGCCGAGATAGGCCAGGTGGTTGGCCTTGGCGGCGCGCCCCATGCGGGTCGCCTTGAGCTCGACGAAGTTGCCGATATGCACGCGCTCGCCGACCACCGAGCCCGGCCGGATGCGGGCGAACGGGCCGATGATGGCGTCACGGCCGATCCGGGCGCCCTCGATGTCGCAGAACGCCTTGATCTCGCTGCCGGCGCCGACGCTGACGCCCGGACCGAAGCGCACGCACGGGCCGATCGAGACGTCGGCGGCGAGCCGCGTGTCGGCGGCGAGCCACACCGAATCCGGATCCTGCATGCCGACGCCCGCATCGAGGGCGGCCCGGCGCAGGCGCTGCTGCAGGGCGCGCTCGGCGGCGGCGAGCTCGGCGCGCGAGTTGATGCCCTGGAACTCGGCCTCCTCGCCGGTGACGGCGATGGTGCGATGGCCGGCCGCGCGGGCAACCGCCACGACATCGGTGAGATAGAATTCGCGCTTGGCATTGCGCTTGCCGATGGCGCCGAGCAGCTCGGCCAGCAGCGTGCCTGCGATGCACATCACGCCGGAATTGCACAGCCTCACCTGCCTCTCGGCGAACGTGGCATCGCGGCTCTCGACGATCCTCTCGAGCTCGCCGTCGCTTAGGATCAGGCGGCCATAGGGCGCGGGATCGGCCGCCATGAACCCCAGAACGCCAACAGACGCCCTGGTGTGCATGAAGGCGAACACCAGGCGGCGGAGCGTCGCCGTCGTGATCAGCGGCGCATCGCCGAACATCACGAGAACCGGACCGCGATGCCCGGCGAGCGCCGGCAATGCCGCGCGCGCCGCATGCCCGGTGCCGAGCGGCTTGTCCTGCACGACGACCGCGTGCGGCGCGAAGGCAGCGGCCACCTTCTCCGCACCCGGCGCCACCACGCCGACGAGGCGCGGCGTCGGCCGCAGCGCGGAAGCGTTCTCGATCACGTGGCGCAGCATCGGCCAGCCGGCGAGCGGATGGAGAACCTTGGGCAGGCGCGACTTCATGCGCGTGCCGGCCCCGGCCGCCAGGATGACGACGGCGACGGGGGCCGCGGCAGGAGCCGCAGCACGGGACGATTTCATGACCGTCCGATGCCACGGCGCTGGCGGTCCTGCAAGGCGAGTGTGCTAAGGAGGGTGGGCATGCACCCGAACGCCGACAATCTCATCGCCACCCGTTTCGACACCGTCATCTACGATCTCGACGGCACCCTGATCGACAGCGCGCGCGACATGTGCGTGGCGGTGAGCCGGGTGATGGCCGACCACGCCCTGCCGCCGATCAGCGACGACGATGCGCGCCTGTTCATGGGCGAAGGCAGCAAGGTCACCATCAAGCGCGCCTTCGCCAAGAACGGCATCACGCTGGACGACGCCGCGCTGAGCGCCGCGACGCGGCAGTTCGTGGATTACTACGAGGAATTCCCGGTGCGCTACACCGTGGCCTTCGACGGCGTCGCCGAGGTGGTGGCCCGCCTCGACCGGCTGGGCCTGCGGCAGGGCGTCGCCACCAACAAGTTCGAGAACCCCGCGCGCATGATCCTGCGCGATCTCAAGCTGATGCCGCCGATCGCCGACGTCGCCGGCGCCGACACCTTCACCGTCCGCAAGCCCGACCCCGGCCACATCCTGCAGCTCATCGACCGGATCGGCGGCCGCCGCGACCGCGCCGTCATGATCGGCGATTCGATCCACGACGTCGCTGCTGCCCACGCCGGCGGTCTGCCGGCGGTGCTGGTGAGCTGGGGCTACACGGCGCGGCCGGCCAGCGAGCTCGGTGCGGAGGCGGTGATCGACCATTTCGGCCGCCTGCCCGAGGCCCTGCAGCAGATCGCCGCGCGCGGCTGACCCGCTCCGCCGGCGGGCTTCAGCCTCGCGAATCCCTGGAGTCGCCGGGAGACGCCACCGGCGAGGGCGTGCAATCGACGGTGATCAGCCGCGGCTCGACGCCGAAGGCCAGATGGCTGTCAGGCTGGGCGGGCGGCGGCGACCTGGGCCACGCGCCGCTGGCCAGGCGCGCCTCGATGATCGGCACGATCTGCTGCAGCACGATCCAGGCCCGCAGGTTGATGCCGGGCTGGGTGTTGTGGATGGCGTCGGCGAACAGGTCCGGATCGAGCGGCATGTGGCGCACGATGTCGATGAACGGCACGCCGCGCGTGGCGGCATACTTCGCGAAGACGCGATTCTGGAAGGCCGCCAGCCGCGCAATGTCGCGATAGCGGAAGGGGAAGTGCCTGACGTTGAGGTAATCGTAGATCAGCCGGTTGCGCAGCGGGTCGAGGACCATGCCGTCATGCGCCAGCCACATGAAGGATGCGACCGCGAGCTCGCTGCCGGCCTCGGCGAGCTGTTTGCGCATCCGGTCGAGGTCGGCGACGATGATAGGAAGATTGACCGGCAGGTCCGGGCTCGCGATATCCGGGTCGGCCTCGTCGACGCTGCGCGGCCATTGCAGCGTATAGTCGGGCTTGGGCGGCTCGACGCCGCCTTCGGTCACTTCCGTCATGCCGAACAGCGCGCGCGCCCGGCGCGCCAGCGCCGACCAGCCTGACGCCTCGTGCAACCAGCCGGCGACGAACTCTTGCCAACCCTGCCGATGGTCGCCCGACGGGAGCGCCGGCAGATCCCTGACCAGCGGCTTCAGCTCGAACTGGTTGGCGCCCTCGTAGTAGAGAACCAGGTCGGGGCGAAGCGGCAGCACCTCCTGACGCACGATCGCCTCGATATCGGAGGAGACCACTGCCTCGCGGCCGGCATTGATGACCTCGAACTCGAGGCCGGGATGATTGGCGGCGGCCCACAACCCGAGCCAGTGGTGAAGCATCTCCGCGCCGGAATACGCCGTGGCGTGCGCCTCCGCCGTCGTCGAGGCGCCGACGAGGACGATGCGCACCGTATCGGGCCGGCGCTTGAAATCGACCGGCGGTCCGCGGAAGCCGAACTGGTTGGTCACCAGTCCGAGCGGCGTGGTCGTATCGGGCAGGTAGCGGTAGATCGGCCGGCGCTGGCCGGAAGGCGGGTCGAAGACGATCAGGCGACCTGGCGCGCCGCTGAAGAAGGAGCTGGCGCAGGGATCGCCGACGAAGGCGGCGTTCCAGGCCTTGAAGTAGTCCGGTGGCTTGAAGTCGGTGCGAAAATCGGCCTGCGCAAAGGGGTCGGCCGACGCCGCCCCTTCCGTCCAGGGCGAGCGCTGGCTGCGGTTCGGCAAGGGCGGCGGCGGGATGTAGAACCAGGCGCGATCGACGCCGGCCGCACGCGGCACCGAATCGAGATGCCGGGCCGTGGTGTCGAGGCCTATCGAGCCCTTGGCTTCGGGCAGTCGGAGTTCCGCGAGCGAATGTCCATCGATCCAGCGCGTCGCCACCTCTGCCACGAGAAGGCAGATCACGACCGATACCGTGACTAGCAATCCGTTTGCCAAAGCCCGTCGCATCACGGCCCTGTGATCTTCCGAGCCGCAGTGTCTTGTCAAGCGGCAGAACGCTGGAGGTCGATCGCTCCACCCGACCCCACCGACGGGCCGCGGATCGACCGCGGGCGCGGTGCTCCAAGCCGCCCGCTCGAGCGGCAGCGCCGGGCAGGCAGGCCGGCGCCGCACCACTTGCTGCACCACCCGCTGCACCCCAGTTGACGTGCCCCACCCGAGGTCCTATACGCGCCCCTTCCGGGCGCTTAGCTCAGCGGGAGAGCACACCCTTCACACGGGTGGGGTCGTAGGTTCAATCCCTACAGCGCCCACCATCTATCCCTCGGAAATCATTGAACACTTGGCGTCGATCCTCCTCGACGCCCTGTGGAAGAACCTGCGTTTGCCGGCATCAAACGGCACGCACAAGCTCGATCAGGGTCAGGCTGCCTGTACAGGCGGTGCGGCGCGCCTGGCGAGCCCCTGCCGGTCGGCCTCGGGACGGATGAATATCATCCCGATCAGGCCCCCCACGGTCAGCAGGCAACCCAGGATGACGAAACCGCGGTCGTAGCCGGCAAGACGCGTGGCCGCCGTCTGGACGACGCCACCCATGAGCAGAGGTGCCGCGACGCCGCCCAGGGTGATGATCGAGTTCACGATGGCGAGCATGGCGGCGCGCTGCGGTTGTGGCGTGAGCTCGCTCACGATCAGAGGAATGATGACGAAGGTCGTGCTGCCGATCGCCGGCCCGACGACCAGGATTGCGATCTTGAGCTCGGGTTGGGAAACCAGGGCGATGAACGGCAGGATGCATCCGCCGATCGCCATGGTGAGGCAGGGAAACACGGCACGCGCCGTGCGGCTGGACACGCCGTTCTTCATCAGGTGCTGGGAATACCAGCCGCCGGCCAGGACGATGACCATGCCCGCAAGCCAAGGCAGCACGCTCAGGTCACCGCCGACCGTCTGGCTGAAGCCAAGGCCATCGACCAGGTATGACGTGAACCAGGTCAGGCCAAGGGACAGGCCCCAGTAGCTGGCGAATCCGACGCAACACACGGCCACGATGCTTGGGCAGAGGAGAAGACGACGATAGGAGATCGCGCCACCGGGCTGGCTCGACGCGCCGGTCGTCAATTCATCGTGCGACTCGTCGACCAGGATTCCTTCGCGGCCGAACAGCGCCCACAGCACGGCCCAGGCAAGGCCGGCGATACCGAGTGCGCCGAAGGCCCAATGCCAGGAATGGTTGACGATGATCCAGTTCAGGATCGGCACGGCGACGATCACGCCGATCGACGATCCTTGGGCGATGACCGCCGTCGGCAGCCCGCGCAGTGAATCGGGAAACCACTTGTAGACGGCATGCATGGCCACCGGATAGGCCGGCCCTTCGGCGACGCCGAGCGCGATGCGACTGGCGAGCAGGACCTCGAACGTGACGGCGCTCAGCATGGGAAACTGGATCAGCGACCACAGCACGGCCATGGCGAGCAGCGTATGACGCGCCTGAACGCGATTGGTGACGAAGCCGACCAGCACGGCCGAGACCGGGAAGAGCAGGAAGAAGGCAGAGCCGAGCAGGCCGAACTGCTCGGGTGTCATCTTCAGTTCGTCCATCATCGGCTTGGCGCACAGGCCGATCACTGCCTTGTCGGCGAAGTTGATGAGCATGAACAGGAAGATCAGGGCGGTGATGCTCCATGCCCCGGGCTGGGGCCGTTGCCGATCGGTCACGCTCCGCTCCCCCTCGCGCGTTCGACACGAGAAAGGGCGCCCGCGGGCGCCCTTTTTCCTCGGTGTGGAAGTGCTCAACCCTTCACGACGGGCACTTGCCGTCCTCGAGTGGACGATAGGCTTGATCGCCGGGTACCGTCGAGATCAACTTGTAGAAGTCGTCCTTGCCCTTGGGCTCGGACGGCAGAAGGCCAGGCGCTGATCCAGCGATGGAAGTGTGCGACATCCAGGACCGCCGTCCGCACGACGTCTGCCATGCGTCCTGGCGAAGAATCCCTCGCGCGGGGCGACCGATGACGTCTAGCCCGATCGCCGTTCTCGCCCATGTGACGCTCGACACCGGCGACGTCTTCCTGAGCCCGCGCAGCGCGGCCCGCGAACGCGCCGTTGCGCTCCTGCGCGCGCGCCTCGCCGGCGCGCCGCTGTCGTCCGGCAGGCTGGTGCCGGTGCCGTGCCGCAGCGACTATGCCTATCTCGCGACCGTCGAGCGAGCCGGGCTGTTGGTCACGCTGGTGCGTGTCTCCCCGCACGGCCCGGCGCCCGTCGTCACGTTCGGGGTCGCTGTCGACGACAGCTACGCCGATCTTTGGGCGCTGCTTCACCGCCGGCACAGTAGCCTCCGGGGCCTTGTGCCGTGCACCGAACCCGGCGATCCGCCCCAGCCGCCCTGGCTCGCCGTCCGGCTGGAGCCCGCGGCACCGTCCATTCCTCCTGCCGACCTGCTCTGGTTGGCCGACTTCGAACGCACCTTGGCGTGGGCGTGGATCGACCATGTCGGCGAACGGCGGAGCGAGGCGACTGCGTGAAGCAAACCCATGGCCGGCAACACGCCGCCAAGGGAAGCTCTTCCCTTTGATCGCGCATCCAAGCGCGGCACGTGAATGGCGCGCTTGCAGCGCCTTTCCTGGGACGGACTTTCGTCGAGCACGCAGCGGGCTGAGCCATTCCCCTTGTCGACCGGCGAGCGGCAACCTTATGGTGAAAGCAATCAAGCGTTACCGCCGGGGAGACAGCGCATGAACAGGACCCGCAAGATGCAAGCGGCTGCCGTCAGACCAGCGTCCCCGACATCCTCGCACCCCCTGCCCGCTCCCACCCTCGTGCGCCGGGCGCGCGCCGCCGCCGTCTCCGTCCACGACATGACCGCGGCCCCGTGGACCGAGGCGGGCAAGGCCGGCATCGTCCAGAAGGTGGTGCGCGTCGACCACGCCAAGGGCCACTATCTCGGCCTGGTCGCCTTCGATCCGCTGGTGGCGAGCGGCCTGCACCAGCACCAGGGCGTCGCCACCAGCTACGTGCTGGAGGGCTCGCTGACCGACTATGCCGGCACGATCCGGCGCGGCGAGGTCGGTATCAACTTCAAGGGGTCGACGCACGACGCCATCCCGTACGAACGATGCCTGCTCGCGGCGCGGCTCGAGGGGCCGGTCACCTATCCGCTGCAGGACGGCCCGATCCATCGCCTGCACGCCGGCGCACGCCATTCCGCGATCGTCAATCGCGCGCCCGAGGTGATGCCCGACACCAACGTCATGGTCGAGGCGCTGCCGATGGCGGTGACGGCGGTGGCGGGCGTCGGCCGCCGCCTGATCTTCGACTACCACGGCACCGGCGACGACCGTCGCCTGGTCCAGCTCCAGATCCTGCCCGGCACCGCCATCCCGGCGCACCGCACCACGGAGCTGGTCGAATGGTTCGTGCTGGCCGGCGACGTGAGCATCGGCGACTCGACGGCGCGCGGCGGCACCTTCGTCTGCATCGAGCCCGGCACCGAAGCGATCATGACGAGCCGCTACGGCGCGCTGTTGCTCGCCTGGTCGGAGGGCCGCATCACATGGTCCGACGGCACGCCGCGTCCCGACCTCTACGGCTTCTGAGGCGCGGCCTTCGATCTTGCTCCCGCGATAGGGCTCGGGGCAGGGCGCGGGCGAGCCGCGTGCCCGAGTTGTCCGGATGGTCGCTCGGAGAGCGTCGGGATATGATGCCGGCATGACCAAGGAAGCCATCAGCCCCGCCCAGTTCCTGACCTCGCTGTTGCGCGCCGTGCGCGACGTCACCGGTCACCGGCAGCCTCCTGCTTGGACGCACGTGTCGAAGGTCCAGGGCAAGCTCGCGACCGACAACGTCGACGCGATCGATGCCGCCATCCGGATCGCCGTGAAGAAGGGCTGGCTGCGCGCCGACGGCGACCCCGCCTCCTCCATCACCATCACCGTTCAAGGGGTGAAGTTCCTGGAAACCTAGACCCGGCATGTCCACAGCGACGCCGGGCGCGACACCCGAGCTCCGATGACATCGTCGCCGGCCTCGATCACCTCCTCCGAAGACGTGCTCGCGGGCCTCGTCGAGCGGGTCACGTTCCACAATCCCGACTCCGGCTTCTGCGTCCTTCGGGTGAAGGCGCGCGGACACCGCGAGCTCGTGCCGGTGGTCGGGCACGCCGCGGTAATCGCCGCCGGCGAATGGGTGACGGCCTCGGGCGAATGGGTCAACGACCGCGCCCACGGCCAGCAGTTCAAGGCGCGCTTCCTGCGTACCTCGGCGCCGACATCGATCGACGGCATCGAGAAGTACCTGGGCTCGGGCATGATCCGTGGCATCGGCCCGGTCTATGCCAAGAAGATGGTCAAGGCGTTCGGCGACAGGGTCTTCGACGTCATCGAGGCCGAGCCGGCGCGGCTGCGCGAGGTGACCGGCATCGGCGCGGTGCGCGCCGCCAGGATCACCACGGCGTGGGCCGACCAGAAGACCGTGCGCGAGATCATGGTCTTCCTGCACAGCCATGGCGTCGGCACCGCGCGCGCCGTGCGCATCTTCAAGACCTACGGCACCGACGCCGTCCAGGTCATGAGCGAGAACCCCTATCGGCTGGCACGCGACATCCGCGGTATCGGCTTCAAGACGGCCGACGCCATCGCGCAAAGGCTCGGTATCGCCAGGACGGCCATGATCCGGGTGCGCGCCGGCATCTCGTATGCCTTGACCGAGGCGACCAACGCCGGCCATTGCGGCTTGCCGCTGGAAGAGCTGTTGCCGCTGGCCGCCGAGCTGCTCGAGGTCGAGGCTGCCCTGGTGCAGACCGCGCTCGATCTGGAGCTGGCGGAAGGAACGGTCGTGGCCGACCACGTCGGGGACACCCGGTGCATCTTTCTCGCGAAGCTCCATCGGGCGGAGCGAGCGATCGCCGAGACCCTGCTGCGGCTGTCGTCGGGCGCCCTGCCATGGCCGCCGATCGATACGGAAAGAGCGTTGCCGTGGATCGAGGCCAGGACGGGACTTGCCCTGGCCGAAAGCCAGGCCGAGGCGATCCGCCTCGCCTTGCGATCGAAGGTGCTGGTGATCACCGGCGGCCCCGGGGTCGGAAAGACCACGATCGTGAACGCCATCCTGCGGGTTCTGGCAGCCAAGGACACGGTGCTGCAGCTCTGCGCGCCGACCGGGCGCGCCGCCAGGCGCATGACCGAGGCGACGGGCATGCCGGCCAGGACGATTCATCGCCTGCTCGAGACCGATCCGCGCGCCGGCGGCTTCAAGCGGGACGAGCACAATCCGATCGACTGCGACCTGCTGGTGATCGACGAGAGCTCGATGGTCGACGTCCTGCTGATGCAGGCGCTGCTCGCTGCCGTGCCCGGTCATGCCGCCCTGCTGATCGTGGGCGACATCGACCAATTGCCATCGGTCGGCCCGGGACAGGTGCTGGCCGACATCATCGGCTCGGGCGCGGTGCCGGTGGTACGTCTCACCGAGATCTTCCGGCAGGCCGCCGAGAGCCGCATCATCGTCAACGCCCACCGGGTCAACCGGGGCCTGCTGCCCGACCTCGCGCGCCCGGACGGCGACAGCGATTTCTATTTCGTGCCGGCCGACGAGCCGGAGACGGCGGTGGCGCGTGTGGTCCAGCTGGTGAAGACGCGCATCCCGCACCGCTTCGGCTTCGACCCGATCCGCGACATCCAGGTTCTGTGCCCGATGAATCGCGGCGGCGTCGGCGCGCGCTCGCTCAACATCGAGCTGCAGGCGGCGCTGAACCCGGCCGGCGAGAAGAAGGTCGAACGGTTCGGCTGGACCTTCGCGCCCGGCGACAAGGTCATGCAGATCGAGAACGACTACGACAAGGACATCTTCAACGGCGACATCGGCTACATCGACGATGTCGACCCCGCCGCGGCGGAGCTCGTCGCGAGCTTCGACGGCCGGCCGGTCACCTTCCTGTTCGGCGAGCTCGATTCTCTGGTGCCCGCCTACGCCGCGACCATCCACAAGAGCCAGGGCTCGGAGTATCCGGCCGTCGTCATCCCGCTGCTCACCCAGCACTATGCGATGCTGCAGCGAAACCTGCTCTACACCGGCATCACGCGCGGCAAGAAGCTGGTCGTGCTGGTCGGCCAGAAGAAGGCCGTCGCGATCACGGTGAAGAACGTATCCGGGCGCCGGAGGTGGTCCAAATTGAACGAATGGCTCGCTGCCGGCGCCAGCCCCCTTCGACAGCTAACGTCATGAGGGAGATGCAGTGTCGACCTCCAATGTTTCAGCGAACTCGCGGCCGGAAGCCGGCTAGACAGCCACGCCAAGGCGGGCAGGTCGCTACCGACAGCTTTGCGAACGCGTCGCCGGGAATCCCCGAGGCCCGAGAGATCGACCGGACCAAGGGTCCTTTGTCGACCAGGCGCAGTTGCCCCCGCCGATACGCGACTCTACGATCCCCCGAAACAGCACAGGGGCAATTCCGGTGACGCGCGAGCAGCGCAGATTGGCGGCGATCGCCTCGGTCGACGTGGTGGGCTACTCGCGCCTGATGGGCAAGGACGAGAGCGGCACGCTGGCGGCGTTGAAGGCCATACGGCGCGAGGTGGTCGATCCGCGGATTGCAACTCACGGCGGACGTATCGTGAAGACGACTGGCGACGGTCTGCTGCTGGAGTTCCCAAGCGTCGTCGACGCGGTACGCTGCGTGGTGGAAATGCAGACGGCGATGGCTGTGAGAACAGCCGAAGTCCGGGAGGGTCGCCGGATCGCCTTCCGTATCGGTCTCCATGTCGGCGACATCATCATCGATGGCGACGACATCTTTGGCGACGGAGTGAATATCGCCGCACGCTTGCAGGAGATCGCCAAACCCGGCGGTGTGTGCGTGTCGAGCCGGGTGCACGACGACGTGCGCGATCGACTGGAGACTGCGTTCGAGGACGGAGGCGCACAAACGCTGAAGAACATCGCGCGGCCGGTACACGTGTGGCGTTGGGTTCCAAGGTCGTCTTCAGCCCGGGCGACGAGCGCGCCCTCCACAGCAGACGTGCCGCTTGCGCTACCTGACAAGCCGTCGATCGCCGTCCTTCCGTTCCAGAACATGAGCGGCGATCCCGAGCAGGAGTATTTCGCCGACGGCGTGACCGAAGACATCATCACAGAGTTGGCTCGGTTCCACGAGCTGTTCGTGATCGCACGAAACAGCAGCTTCACCTACAAGGGCCGCTCCGTGGATGTACGCAGCGTCGCCGGCGAGCTCGGCGTTCGCTATGTGCTCGAGGGCAGCATACGACGTGCCGCACAACGAATCCGCGTGACGGGCCAGCTGATTGACGCGACCACCGGCAACCACATCTGGGCGGAGCGCTACGACCGCGTCCTCGAGGACGTGTTCGCCGTCCAGGAGGAACTGACCCAGAGTATCGTCGGTGCCATCGCGCCCCACATCCGTGACGCAGAGGCCGCGCACGTACGGCGCCGCCCAGGCAGCCTCGGCGCCTACGAGTTCGCCGTTCGAGCGAATGCCAAGGCTTGGGAGGCTTATGCTAAAGCGGATCGTGCATTGCGAGACGAGGCACTTGCCGATGCTCGATCGGCCCTGGCGATCGATCCGGATAGCACCATCGCACTCAACGCCATTGCGCTCGCTCAGTGCCAACAGCTCCCTCTAGGAATCGCGGCCGACCGACAAGCCGTGTGGCAAGACGGCCTGGCCGCGGCGACGCGGGCGATTGAAGTCGACCGCAACGGCAATGTGGGTCACACGTGGAAAGGCGTCCTGCTATCCTTCGCGGTCGAGGACAAGCACCGGAACGATGCGCTTGGTCACGCACGCCGTGGTCACGAGCTCAATCCATATGACTCGCTGTCACTGATGATGCTGGCCTTTGTAGAGATCAACGAAGGCGACGCCGAAAGTGCATTCGGCCACCTGGAGCAGGCACTGCGCATCAGCCCGCGCGATCCCTTGCGTCATTTCATGTTCCATCAACTGTCACGGGCCTGCTTCATTACCCGTCGTTACGCTGAAGGAGAGGCGCACGCCCTCGCAGGGATCCGTGAGGCTCCCGACTTGCCACTCAGTTATGCATTGCTTGTCAGGCACCGAGTAGGCCGAGAGGACATCGAAGGCGCCCGCGCAGCACTAGCGGAAATACTTCGACTAGATCCGAATCATCTAGACAGATGGCTGAGAACTTCTGCCCCGCCAGGGGGCTTTCGCATCGCCGAGCACCACCGCCGCTATGATGTCTTCCTGCGCGTTGCTGCCAGCCTCGAGGACCCAAGTGCTGCCGACGCGCTTCGATGAGCCGAGAGCAGCACCGCCTCGCCGCCATCGCGTCGGCCGACGTCGCCGGCTACTCCAGGCTGATGGGTCGCGACGAGAGCCAAGTGGGGCCCGAGCTTGAGGTCCGCTATGTTCTTGAGTTCGCAGGCTTTGCTGGTTGCGGGGGCGGGATTTGAACCTGCGACTTTCAGCTTGCGAGTTCACGAACTCCCGGCCTGCGCCAGGGTGACGAGGTGGAGCACCATGTCGAAGGTCAGGTCGTCCTTGAGCGCATGATGCTCGGCGATGTCCCGCATCGTATCGGCCGACAGGGGAGGCCTCCCCGCGGCAGCGCGTCGGCTGGCGATCAGTTCCAAAGTCTCGTCGTCCATGATCAGCCTCCCGGGGTGCCGGGCAGGAAGCAGTAGACTAGCCCCGCGAGGCTGGCGCACACATGGGCGTAGAGGGGCTCGCGGTTCAGGGCGGGATCGAGCACGACATGATGCGGCACGACCTGCCAATGACCATCGATCAGGGCCCGCCATTGGCCGTCGTCGCCCCGGAATGCCCGGGTCGGCCGGCAGTCACCCTCGACACCTCCGTCCGGCGCCACCCGTCGCCCGCTGCAACACGACAGTCCCGTGCCCGGCTGCTCGAGAGCCCGGTACCAGTCATGACGCTCGCCGTGGCCCTGCCCGTGCCCGCCGTCTTGCGCACGCGCCGGCCTGGCAATCCCGATGGCTCCGATCAGGGCAATCACCAGAAGCAATACTCCAACTGCCAATATGCTCGGTTGCCGCATTCCACCCTCCTTGGTGTCTGCGTCGGTTAAACGGGCTTCGCTGCGCGTCGGCGGCGTGATCGCTCGCCGGTCAGTGCCTGGGGGGCTCGTCGGGAAATACCGCCGTGTCGCCGCGAAGGGGTTGCAGCGCGCGGGCATTGCCGGGCTCGGCCGCGCTATCGTGGCCGCCGACCCCGAGGATCCACACGACATACTCCTCGGCCAGCCGGATGGCGTCCTGCGGATTGATCGTGCCGGCGTCACAGTAAGCCAGCATCCGAACGGCGAGATGCAGGCACTCACTGCGCAGGGCAGCCAACGGCGAAATCTCCTCGTTTGTACTCATCGGTCCTCCTGGGTTGGATCGTGTGGATGATCGCCTTCCGGGCGATTCGCCTCGACCTTGAGGTCGGCCTCGGGAAAGCTTCGTTCGAGCAGCGACAGGGCGCCAACCAGGCCGATCGCCGCGAGGTGACGCTCGACCACCTTGCCGGGCGGGCCGAGGTAGTTCCGCGCGACATGCGCCAGGGCGGTCGAATCGTCGGCACTTCCGGCGTCTGCCCTCGCCTTCGCCAGGGCCTGGTCCAGGAGTCGCAGCTGCTCGTCATCGAGAGCAAACGTGCGGACCGTGGTTCGACTAGGCGCGACATCCTCGAAGCGCGACGGAGGCTCGTCTCGGCATGCCTGGACGAGGTCGCGCAGCCTCGCCACCGTCATGCCGGGCGCAGCTGCGCGCTCGAGCCACTCCGCGGCATTGCCGCTCTCCAGGACGGGTGCCAGTTCCTTGAGCTTGGTCCAGCCAATCGGCTTCAGCTCGTCCCAGCCGAGCCCCAGGCCCGACACCGTGTTGTAAATCTGGACGAGATAGTAGGCCTTGCGCCGCTTGAAGCCGTGGCGCCTCTCGACATAGGACGCGAAATCGACGTAGCCCGCGCCAGCATACCATCTCTCGGCAAGAATCCTGGCCAGGACCCCGCCCAGCCTGAAGGCATTGTAGTCGGAGGCATCGGCGAGCTCGCCCACCAGCGCGTCCGCGCGCGCGGCGGTCAGGTCCTCGATCTCGCGTGCCGTTCGAGCCAAGGCATCGGGCCCGAGCACCTCGCCGTCGAGGCCGGCCAGCGACACGATCTCGGGTTCCGGCGAATCGGCATTTCTCGGCAGGGCCAGCGGCGAACTGGTGGTCATGCGGCGGCTCTCCTCACCGGTCGGATCTCAGCCGACGAAAGCCTGCGTCGGTGCGGCGAATGCCGGCGGACAGCGAACGACGCCGTGCGCGGACTTGAACTGATCCAGCGCCTCGAGCTCCTGGTCGCGCGTAAGGCGGGGGAAAGCCTGAAGCCGCAGCAGCCGTGCCCGATGAATGAGCAGCAGGGACGAGCGGCGCTTGAACTCCACGGTTCCCTGTCGCTCGCTCAGGTTGCGCGCGCTCCACGAGAGCTGGGTCGACGGAAGTGGCGCAGGCAGGTCCGGCTCTTGCCAATCGAGCAGCATGATGAAGCGCCCCTCCTTGGGCTGTTCGAGCACGGGCAGCACGCGTCGGCGTGCTTCTACCGGGCGATGATGTCGGTGCGATGGCGTGCAAGGCTGCTCGCTGACAGCCTACAAACGACCCTCCTTGGTCTGCCGATCACTCTGTCCAACCGGGACGCCAAGTCAAGAGCTTCCGGGAGCAATCGGGATCAGTGTCCACAACCAAGCCTGATCCGCAGGCCTCTGCCTCCAAATGCGCATTTCGGATGTTTGTTAGGCAGGCTCTTTGCTAGAAGCTCAGCACCGACCCCGGCGGAGATCCGATGCGCCTTACCTTCTACACCGACTACGCGCTCCGGATGCTGCTCTATCTCGGGACGCGGCCGAACCGGACCGTGACGATCAGCGAGGTCGCCGAGGCCTACGGTGTCTCGAAGAACCATCTCATGAAGGTCGCCACGCATCTCGCCGCCGGCGGCTACGTCACCGCCACCCGCGGCAATGGCGGCGGGATGCGGCTCGCCCAGAAGCCCGAGGACATCGTCGTCGGCGAGGTCGTGCGCCACACCGAGAACGATTTCGACCTGGTCGGGTGCTTCGAGGCCGGCGGGCCGGGATGCCGCATCGAGTCGGCCTGCCTGCTGCGAACATCGCTGCGCAAGGCGCTGGAAGCGTTCTTCCGCGTGCTCGACGACTACACGCTGGCCGACCTCCTGGTCACGCGGCCGCTGATGGCCGAGTTGTTCCATCTCGACGAGCCGGCGGAAGGCCCGGCCAGCCCGGTGCTCGGCAAGCGCCGCGCCTGGTGAACTCAAAGTGGCATAATTGATGCATCTATGATTTCGCCGGTCGCGAGGCCGGCGGTCTCATGGAGCCGCGTCAATGTCAGCCAGCGCCAGACACCCGCATCCCGACGTCGCCGCCGTCCTCGATGGGCTCGACGCCTCCGACCAGCCGGTCGAGGATGCCCGAGTCTTGCCGCCCGAAGCCTACAGGTCGGCCGCCTTCTACGAGTTCGAGAGGGAGGCGGTGTACATGCGCTCGTGGCTGTGCGTCGGGCGCGCCCAGCAGATTCCCGAGCCGGGCGACTACATGGCCCTCACCCTGGCCGACGAGCCGATCCTGGTGGTGCGCGGCGCCGACCGCGCGATCCGCGCCATGTCGGCCGTTTGCCGTCACCGCGGTCACACCCTGAGGGAAGAGTGCACCGGCAATACCCGCCTCTTCACCTGCCCCTACCATCGCTGGAGCTACGACCTCGCCGGCGCGTTCGCCGGCGCGCCCCACATGGCGAAGACCGTGGCCCTGGCTGAGCTGAAGAGCGAGGCGGGCCTGCCGCAGCTGCTTGTCGAGCTGTGGTACGGCTTCATCTTCGTGAACTTCGATCCGGCGGCGCGGCCGCTCGCCCCGACCATGGCCAAGCTCGAGCCTTACATGGCGGGATACGACCTCGACAACATGGCCACGGTCGAGCCCGAGATCACGACCAAGCCGTTGCCGTGGAACTGGAAGATGCTGCTCGAGAACTACATCGAGCCCTATCACACCCAGTTCGTCCATCCGGTCATCCACGACTTCGCGCCGAGCGTGGGCGTCGAGTTCGACCCCTGGCGCGGGCCGGACGACAACGTGATCGTGCGCTACGTGCCCTTCCTCGAGCGCGACGGCAGCCTCACAGAGAAAGGGTGGGCGGCACCGGCACTGTTCCCGATCATCGAGACGCTGAGCGATAAGCAAAGGAACCGGGTCGGCTTCGGCATGGTGCCGCCCAACATGAACATCATCTTCATGCCCGACATGCTGTGCTACGGGCTGGTCTTCCCGCAGGGCCCGAGCAGCCTGAAGGTCGGCGGCGGCCTGTTCACCGCCGGCGGCTGGTGCATGCCGAAGAGCACGGTCGCCTTGCCCGACTTCCATGCCCGCGCCGGCCGGATGATGGAAGGCTCGCGGCAGCTCGGCGAGCAGGACACCACGGTCAACCTCGCCATGCAGCGCTCCAAGCACTCGCGTTTCGCGCCGCGCGGCCGCTTCAGCTACCTCGAGGAGACATTGAGCCAGTTCAATCGCTGGCTCGCCGTGCGCTACCGCGCCGAGGCGCGACGGCGCGGCTATCCGATGTCCGCGCCGACGCGGGCCGCCGCCGAATGACCTCGCCGGCCGATTTCGACGATTTCGCCGGCGCCTTCTGCCCGCACGGCCGCTTCGCCCTCGCGGGGGCGGCGAGCGGCCCGCTGGCCGGCCTCACCTTCGGCGTGAAGGACTTCATCGACATCGAGGGCCATGTCACCGGCGCCGGCAATCCGCGCTGGCTGGAGACACACCCACCGGCGTCGGCGACGGCACCGTGCGTTCGGACGCTGCTCGCCGCCGGCGCCACCATGATCGGCAAGACGATCAGCGACGAGCTCGCCTACAGCCTGAACGGCGACAATTTCCACTACGGCACGCCGAGGAACAGCGCGGCACCCGACCGCGTGCCGGGCGGCTCGTCGAGCGGCTCGGCCTCGGCGGTTGCGGCGGGACTGTGCGACTTCGCGCTGGGAACCGACTCGGGCGGCTCGGTACGCATTCCCGCGAGCTACTGCGGCGTCTACGGAATACGAACCACGCAGGATCTCATCCCGCTCGACGGCATCGTGCCGTTCATGCCGAGCCTCGACACGCTGGGCTGGTTCACCCGCGACGCGCGCCTGTTCGCCGGGATCGGCCGGCTGCTGTTGCCGCCGGCGCCGGCCGACGCACCGCCCTTGCGCCGACTGATGCGGTCGAGCGACGCCGAGGCCGAAACCGACGCGGCCTCGCTCGAAGCGCTGCAGCACGCCTTCGCCGCCGTCACGGTCCGGCTCGGAAGCGCCGAGGCAGTGCGCGTGGCACCCGACGGCCTGGAAGCCTGGCGCAACCAGTTTCGCCTGCTGTCGGCGGCCGAGACATGGTCGATCCACGGCGCCTGGATCGAGACCGCGAAGCCGGTATTCGGGCCGGCGATCGCCGACCGCTTCGCATTCGCCCGCGAGGCGTCGGGCCTCGACGTCGCTCCGGTGCACGCGGCACGCGACGCAATCCGCCGGCGCCTGCGCGAGATCGTGCAGCACGACGGCGTGGTCTGCCTGCCGACCTCTCCCGGCCCCGCCCCGTTGCGCTCGGCAACCGGCGAGGCGGTCGAATCCTTCCGGCAGCGCGCGCAACGCCTGACCTGCATCGCCGGGCTGAGCGGGCTGCCGCAGGTCAGCCTGCCCGTCGCCACGGTCGACGGCGCACCACTCGGACTTTCCCTGATCGGCCCGCCGGGCCGAGACCTCGACCTGCTGGCGCTCGCCGTCGAGCTCGCAGGGTCCCCCATCGCCGCTCACTGAAAACGGAGGCATCATGCGCAGCGACCGCAGACGACTTCTCACCGCTCTCGCAACGGGCACGGCCCTGGGCATCCTGATCGGCGCCGGGGCACCGGCGGGCGCCCAGGACATCAAGGTTGGCATCCTCGTGCCGGGCTCGCAGACCGACAAGGGCTTCATGCAGTCGGCCTATGGCGGCGCGAAGAAGGTCGAGCAGAACTATGGCGCCAAGGGCAAGGTGCAGCTGATCGAGAACATCAACTACGCCGACATGGAACAGGCGCTGACGCAACTCGCCACCGACAACAAGTTCGTCGTCTCGGTGAGCGGCGCCTCGCAGGCGGCCATGACCAAGGTGTCCAAGCGCTTCCCCGGCGTGAAGTTCAACCTGGTGGGCGGCGCCAAGATCAGCGAGGCGACCAACATGGCGCAGTACGACATGCGCCAGGCCGAGATCAACTTCATCTCGGGCGCGGTCGCGGCCCTGTCGAGCAAGTCCGGGACCGTGAGCTTCGTGGCCGGCCTCGAGATTCCGGGCGTCGTCAATGCCAGCAAGGAATTCGAGAAGGGCGCCAAGTACGCGCGGCCCGACATCAAGACCATCGTGGTCTTCACCGGCAGCTTCGACGACGTGGCCAAGGCCAAGGAAGCCACCCTGGCGACCATCTCGCAGGGCGCCGACGTGCACGTCCATGTCATGAACAAGGGCCTGCCCGGCATCGAGCAGGCCGCGCGCGAGAAGGGCACGCGCATGATCGGCGGCCCGTTGCCGGCATGCGGCAGCGATCCGCTCTACATCGCCTATTCACGCACCGGCGTCGGCTATCTCGTCGACTACGCGGTGAAGGCCTTTGTCGACGGCACCTGGAAGCCGGGTCCTGCCTCGTTCGGCCTCAAGGCCGGCCCGGAGGCGAGCGACATGGTGCTGTGCGGCACCCCCGACCCGGCGATCAAGGCCAAGGTCGACGAGATCAAGAAGGCGATCATCGGCGGCCAGATCGTCACCCTGGATGGTTGACCTCGTCTCGCGGCCCGGTCTGTCGCAGCCGCCTGATCCCGGCTGCGACAGACCGAGCGGCATACGGCGTCGGCAAGCGTTTCGGATCGCTCTCCGCGCTTGCCGACGTCGACCTCGCGCTGCGCGCCGGCGAGATCCACTGCCTGCTGGGCGAGAACGGTGCCGGCAAGTCCACGCTGTGCAATCTGCTGTTCGGCCTGCAGGCGCCGGACACTGGCCGCCTGGAGCTTCTCGACCGGCTCTATCGGCCGCGCCGGCCGGCCGATGCCCTGGCGGCCGGAATCGCCATGGTGCATCAGCATTTCAGCCTCGTCCCCGAGCTGACGGTGCTCGAGAACCTCTGCCTCGGCAGCGGCTGGCGCCGCTTCGACCGGGCGCGCGAACGCTCCCGAATGGCGGCGACGGCCGAGCGCTTCGCGATCGACGTGCCGTTCGATGTCCTGGTCGAGACCCTGTCGGTCGGCGAGCGCCAGAAGGTCGAGATCCTGCGGTGCCTGGTGCAGGAGCCCGAGATCGTCGTCCTCGACGAGCCGACCGCGGTGCTGCCGCCCGGCGAGATCGACGCGCTGCTCGGGTTGATCAGACGGATGGCCGAGACCGGCAAGGCGATCCTGCTGGTGACACACAAGCTCGCCGAGATCGAGCGCGTCGCCGACCGCATCACCGTGCTGCGACGGGGGCGGGTGACGCTGCAGGCGGCCGGCCGGGAGGTCGGCCGGCAAGCGCTGGCAACCGCCATCGTCGGCGACGCCGTCGCCGGGATCGACGTGACCGCCGACCGCGGGCCGCACCGCATCGTCCGCGGCCAGTCCGGCGTCGCCGTGCCGCCAGCCGCCCTGATGCTGGACGGCGTCGTTCTCCTCGATCGCCTTGGCAGCCGACGGGTCGACAACCTGACGCTGATCGTCGCCGCCGGCGAGATCGTCGGCGTCGCCGGTGTCGAGGGCAATGGCCAGAACGAGCTGGCGCTCGCCCTTTCCGGGCTGATGCTCTTCGCCCGCGGCCGCTACTTCGTTGCCGATACCGAGCTCACCGCCGCGTCTCCGGCGATGGTCTCGGCGGCCGGCGTCGGCATCATTCCCGAGGATCGCCACGCGCTCGGCTGTATCCTCGGCATGGCAGTCGACGAGAACATTTTCCTCGGCGCCCTCGGCGAGTACCGGCTCGGCCCCTTCGTGAATCGCAAGGCGATGCGGCAGGCGACTGGCGAGCTGATCCAGCGCTTCGACATTCGCTGCGAAGGCCCCGCCGCGCCGTTCGCCAGCCTGTCCGGCGGCAACCAGCAGAAGGTCGTGCTGGCTCGCGAGATCACGCTCAACACGCGGCGCCTGCTGGTCGCCGCGCAGCCGACACGCGGCCTCGACATCGGCGCCACCCGCGCGACCTACGGCCACATCCAGTCCGCGGCGCGCGACGGCGCGGGCGTGCTGCTCGTCTCGAGCGAGCTCGACGACCTGATGGCGATCTGTGATCGCATCGTGGTGATGTATCGTGGCCGCATCATCGGCGAGCAGACTGCTGGCGCCTACGATCGCACGGCGCTGGGTGCCCTTATGGCAGGGCACGCGTGACGGCGCTCGCCGCCATCCTGCGCCGCGCGTCGACCTCCTCGGCGGGGGCCGTCCTGGTTGCGCTGCTCGCCGGCCTGCTCCTGATGGCCCTGCTCGCGCCGTCGCTCCCCAACGCGCTGGCAGCGTTCGCCCGCGGCGCCTTCGGCACGACCTACGCCGTCGGCGCTTCGGTCAACCGCGCCGCCGTGCTCGCGCTGGTCGGCCTCGGGTTCATCCTGGCCTTTCGCGCCAACCTCACGAACATCGGCGGCGAGGGCCAGCTTGCGATGGGCGGCATGGTTGCTGCCGCCGTGGCCTTGAAGACCGATGTCGCTGGCCTGCCGCTCGGGCTCGCCGTCGTGCTGCCGGCGCTGGCCGGCGCCTGTGCCGGCGGCCTGTGGGCCGGCGTAGCTGGCTGGCTTCGTGTGCGGCGGGGCACCAACGAGGTCATCAGCACGCTGCTGCTGAGCTTCATTGCCCTGTGGCTCGTCTACTGGTCGGTCCACAGCGATGCGCTGCTGCGCCAGCCGCGCACCAGCGCGACCTCGCTGCCCGAGTCCGAGGACATCCCCGACGGCACCATGATCGGCATGCTGGTGCCGCCGATGCACCAGGGCATCGTCGTGGTGATCCTGCTGGTCGGGCTCGTCCATCTGGCGATGACGCGGACGGTCTGGGGCATGCGGCTGCAGGCGATCGGCCTCAACGCCGCCTCGGCGCGGCGCGCCGGGCTGTCGATCCCGCGCCTGACCATCGGTGCCATGCTGGCGAGCGGCGCGCTCGCGGGCCTCGCCGGCGCCTTCATGATCCAGGGCGAGCAGTACAACCTCAAGGCCGGCTTCAGCTCCGGCTATGGCATCGACGGGCTGGTGGTCGGCCTGCTGGCGCGCGGTTCGGCACCGACCGTGCTGGTGTTCGCCCTGCTCTTCGGCTTCCTGCGCTCGGGCGGAATCGGCATGGAGATCGGGGCCGGCGTGCCGTCGGCCGTCGTGCTCACCATGCAGGGCCTGGTCATCCTGGCGGTCGCCGGCATGGAATTCCTGCGCCAGAGGCAGGCCCGGGGCGTGCCATGACCGACGCCATCCTGGTGGTGCTCGCGGCGTCGACCGTCAGGCTTGCGATCCCGCTCCTGTTCGCCGCCCTGGGCGAGCTGGTCAGCGAGAAGGCCGGGCTGCTGAACCTCAGCCTGGAGGGCATGATGCTGGCGGCCGCATTCGGCGGCGCGCTCGGCTGCTTCGCCAGCGGCTCGCCGGTCGTCGGCCTGGTGGTCGCTCTGGCCTGCTCGACCGTGGTCGCCGGCCTGCAGGGCCTGTTCAGCATCGTCCTGCGGGCCAACCAGATCGTGAGCGGGATCGGCCTGAACATCGCGGTGCTCGGCGTGACGACGATCGCCGCACGCGCCCTGTTCGGGCGCGACGCCGGCTTCACCATCCCGGGCTTCGGCAAGCTCGCCATTCCCAGGTTCGCCGACCTCCCCTTCTTCGGGCCGGTGCTGTTCTCCCAGTCAGGTTTCGTCTATGCCGCACCGGCGGTCGCGCTGCTGATCGCCCTCCTCCTCTATCGCACGACTCCCGGTCTGGCCTTGCGCGCCGCCGGCGACGAGCCGCGCGCCGTCGACAAGAGCGGCGCCTCGATCGCCGCCATTCGCTGGCTGGCGATCCTCGTCACCGGCCTCGCCGCCGGGCTGGGCGGCGCCGTGTACTCGCTCGCCGACATCCATACCTTCACCGAGAACATGACCTCAGGCGCGGGCTACCTCGCGCTCGCCGCGGTCATATTCGGCCGTTGGCGGGTCGTCGGCACGATCGTCGCCAGCCTCGTGTTCGGCGCGGCCGCCTCCCTGCAGTTCCAGCTGCCGGCGCTCGGCGTCGATTTCCTGCCGCCAGCCCTGCTGATCATGATGCCCTATGTCCTGGCGCTGCTGGCGGTCTCCGGGTTGGTCGGCCGTCAATCGCCGCCGCGCGCGCTCGCCCTGCCATTTCACCGGTAGGGAGTCGCCGTGCCGAGCCCGGCCGCGGCGATAGTCGCGCAGCAGCTGATCGATCCGGCGCAGCAGCGCGTTGATGGAGCTGTTGTTCAGCAGATTGGCGTCGCACTCGAATCCCGGCAGCCCTTCTTCCAATGTTCCCTGAAGCCCAGAGACGTCGCGGGCGACTCGCCAGACCAGGCCGCCGAGGTCATGCACGGCGTCGTACTCGTTGCCCGACCGGCAATCGTCAGCCACCACAGGCCCCTTCGGCAACGCCTGCAAGACGGCTCCGCGCCAGCAGGTGACCCACAGGTCCGGGTGAAGCCTCCATCCCCAGCTGCTGGCCAGGGTCGACATCGCGAGCCGCGGCGTGCGGCCCGCCAGCTCGGGCACCGGCACCATCTTGAGATCGCCCTCGATGCAGCGCTTGACATAGTCCGGCGGGCAGCCCTGGCGGGCCAGCATGCCGGACATCATCTGCTTCAAGGGATCGGAGAAGCGCAGGCGCTGAAAGCCGTGGCGCAGGACAAGATGATCGGCCACCGTCGTCTTTCCCACGCCGGTCGTGCCGGTCAGGGCAATCACCAGACTCATCGATCCACCCTCCTCGGTGTCACGTCGGCGCGCGCAGCGCCTTCATCCTGAGTAGCCGACATCCGGACGATGGCAATCGAAATCGCGGTGGGCGATTCACGATTCCTGTTGTCACGCCTTCGCCTTCAACCCCGCAATCTCCGCCTTGAGCTTGGCGACGTCTGCCGCCAGCGCCTGCACGGCGGCCGTCAGCACCGGCACGAGATTGGCAGGGTTCATGCCCTGCGGCCTGATGGTGCCGGGACGGTGCAGATGCTCTCCGTCGGGGCCCTTCGGCCCGTCATGACCCCAGATATCGTCCTTCCGGCCGGTCGCCGCGAAGGGCAGGACGGCCTGCACCTCGTGCGCCAGGAAGCCCATGGAGCGCTCGCGCGACTGCTTCCAGGTGAACCAGCCCGGGCGAAGCTGCGCCACCAGGGCGACAGCGTTCTCGATCGCCGCGAAGTCCTCCTTCAGCCGGTAGTCCGACGGCGGGTTGGCATGGCCGTTGAAGGTAACCGCGGCCGCGCCGATGGTGACGCTGCCGACCGGCGTGCCCTGATAGGCGAAAATCTGGATGGCGTCGCCGCCGCCGCTGTTGTTGTTCAGCAGCAGCGACCAGAACTGCCCCTTGGACAGGAACAGGGACGAGCCGCCGATCCCCGCCGTGGCATCGAAGGTCATCGCTCCGCCGACGATCGCATTGCCCGAACCCGGCTGGTCCGTGGTGTTCTGCCCGTGGCGGAAACTGTTGATCTGAGTGGCCGTGACCGTGGTGAACCGGCCGGTCGACGGCACCGTGGCTCCGATCGCCGTGCCGTCGATCGCGCCGCCCGAGACGGAGAGCGCGCTCGCCGATTGGGTGGCAAGGCCGCCCAGCCCCAGATTGGCGCGCGCTCCGGCCGCCGTCGCCGCGCCGGTTCCGCCGCCCGCGACGGAGATCGCCTGATCGACAAAGGTCGTGCCGTTGTAGCGCTGCAGCTTCTGCGCCGCGACGTCGTAGCGGATGGCGCCGGTCGGCGTGTTGGTGACCGCGGCATCGAACATGGTCGCCGACGCCAGATCGCGATCGGCGAGAAGGCCCGGCCAGCTCACATAGAGGTCGGAGGCCGTCGGCTTGCTCCAGTCGGGCATGGATCACACTCCTCTCGCCGTCCAGCTGACGGTGCCATTTGCACGCGTGCCGCTGCTGTCGAACAGCAGCACCTTGAAGGTGGTTGGATTGGCGCCGCCCGCGAAGCTGTAGACCGCCGTCAGAGGCGTCGTGCCGGCCGGCGTCAGCGTGATCGCCGTGACCGCGGCAAAGGCCTGGGCGAAGGCGACGGCGGTGCCACCCGGGTCGCTCGCGACGGCGGCGACGCTTCCCGAATCGGTCTTGAGCTTGGCCGCAAGCTTGAGCGACAGGCCGGCAAGGATGCAGAACGCCGCGGCGCTGCCGGCGAGATCGACCGTCACCCGCACATAGCGGAAATTGGACACATACTGCTGGCTTCCGGTGCCGACCGTGGTCCAGCTCGCCGCGTCGAGGCTGGTCTCGATGGTGATCGTGCTGGCGACCACGCCGTGGAAGTCCGCCTTGCTCGAGGTCACCGTGGCCAGGTCGGTGGCAATGACGCTACCGAAATCGAAGGTCTCCCGGTACTGTGCCGTCGTCTGTGATGGCTCGATGAAGTGGATGTAGCCGGCATTGATCTGGTCCTGCGGCGAGCTCCAGCCGCGCGCACTGAAGTGCGATGCCCAGCTCTCGCCGGTGGCGACCGGCCCGATCAACCGGCCGTTCTCGAGATGTAGATTGGTCTTCGTGCCGGCGAAGCTCGACTGCCACTCGTTGTGCAGCACGTAGTCGGGCGGTGCGCCGACGATGGCGACGACCGAGGCCGGCGCCCCTTCGTTGCCGGCCGAATCGATTGCCGCGATCCAGTAGGTGAAGGTGCCGCCTGCCGTTTCCGACGTCGAGGTGAACGTGCCCTGCTTCTGACCGACTACAGTGCCGCCGGCCCACGACGTGCCGCGCTTCACCAGGTAGTGCGCAATGGGCAACGCCGAAGATCCAGCCGTCCACCTCAGCAGCACGTTGTTGTCGATCACCTGCGCGGCGAGTCCCGACACGGCACCGGGCGCCGACACGAGCACGGTGGTCGCCACGGCCGGCCCGACGGCGCCCGAGACGTCGATCGCCGCGATCCAGAACAGCCGGGCCCCCACCCACGTGACCGGCCCCTGCAGCGTCGTCGCCTTGGTCGTGCCGACCAGGGTGCCGGCAGCGAACGATGCGCCCTGGCGAATCTCGTAGCGATCGACGATGAGGGTGGACGATACGGCCGGCCAGCTCAGCCGATAGTCGGCGCCATCGATGACACCCGCGACCGAGGGCGAGCCGGGCACGGTCACGCTGACCGTGAGGCTTGCCGGATGAGCGCTGTAGACTCCTTGCGGCGCCGTCACCGCCGCCACCCAGTACGTATAGGTCCCGACGGGAAGACCCTGGCGGGCGAACAAGGCCTCGACCGTGGTCGCCACCACAGTGCCGCTCGCCCACGATGCGCCCTGACGAACCTCGTAGCGGCTGACATTGAGGTCCGGCACAGGCGTCCACTTGAAGGCGACGCCGGTCGTGTCGGTCAGCAGCGTCAGGCCGGTCACGTCGGATGGCTGGATCTGCGAGGTGAGCGCAACGGCGAGCAGCTCCGCCCAGGCGCTCACCTTGCCATTCAGCGACTTCGCGCGGACCCTGAAATCGTACACGCCCTCGACCGAGTCCTGGTACTCGATGCTGGTCGTCGAGCTGACGCCGACGTCGACGTACTGCGAGTCGTCGGGCCCGCGCACCTGGATGTCGAAGGCATAGACCCTTGCATCGTCCGGCCTCGACCACGACACGATGATCGAGGTGCCGATCGCGGAGCCGGCGACGTAGTTGCTCAGGACGGCGCTCAAACCGGTCGGCGGCGCGACGGGCCCCGTCGGAACGACATTGTAGGGAAGCGACGTCGTGACGATGCCGGCCTCGACGCGGCCGAACTTGTCGGCGTCGTGGAAGACCGCCATGACCTCGAACGTTGCCGGCCCGACCTCGACGTTGGACACCACCAGGAAGTCGCGCGTGGCGAGCGCGGTCGACGTCACCACCCAGACGGCACTGACCAGCGGGAGGGTCGGCAAGGCTGTCGACCAGATGAACAGGCTCGTGCTGCCCGGCGCGTTGGCGAGCGTACGGCTCGCCATCGTGCCGTCGGGCAACATGACCCGCAGCGTGTAGATGCGGCCGGCAACGATGGTGTAGGGCGCGTCGATGGCGAGGCTCGTCGCGCTCGCCGACGCGGCGCGGCCGCCGAACACGGACTGGGCATAGTTCTCGTCGGCAATCGAGATGACATCGCCCGGGAACTTGTCGGCCATGTCGAGGCCGGCCCGGAAATGGACCGTCTCGGTCGCCGTGCGCTCGGTGTCGAGCACCCACTTGCCGGCCCGGATCGCCTGGCCGCGGCTCGTGCAGCCGGACGCCACGACATCGATCTGCCGCACGCCGTACAGCCCGACGCCGGCCGGGTCCTCGACGAACTCCGCCGCCGATCGGTAGCCGTCGAGGGGATCGTTCCAGATCACCTTGGCGACCGTGTGCCGTGCCTTCTGCGAGGTGCCCTCGTATTTGAACTCGCCGCCGATCACGTTGCTGTTGGTGAACAGGGCGACCGGCGCCTTGGGCATGTCGGCCGTCGCCCGCACCGCGCCGGAGCTCCAGAACGGCATGCCGCGGAAGATCGACGCCATGGTGTTGATGGCGGCGTAGGCTTCCTGGCGACTGTTCAGGCAGATGTTGCAGGTGAAGCGCGGCTCGACGCCGCCATTGCCGTCGTCGACGCCCTGGAACACCATGTTGGCGCCGCTGGCGACCACGGCATCGCAGTACTGGGCGATGGTGTAGAGGTCCCACTTCCAGGGATCGACGGCGCTCGACGGCAGGCCGAGCCCGTATCGCGTGTTGGTCAGCAGGTCGTAGAAGCACCAGGCGGGATTGTCCGTCCAGCCGACCAACCAGGTGCCGTTCCAGGCCCCGGTGTACTGGCGGGTAAGCGGGTCGTAGTTGGCCGGATGCCTGACCTTCAAGCCATGGATGTCGTAGGACCGGGTCGGCGCGCTGCCGCTGAACTGGGCGGTGTCGATCTGGATGCCGCAATAGGCGACATTGGGATGGGCGAGCTTGCCGTCGGTCACCAGGGTGTACGAGGTGAGGTAGAACTCGTCCTTGATGCGGGACTGGTCGATGTCGACGCCGGGCCGCTCGACCTTGAGCTGCCACGACGTGCCGGCCGGCAGGGCGATGCGATGATCGCGCTGGTAGGGACTGGTGCACTTGCCGTCGAACGCGCTCCCGACCTGCAGCACGAACGGCCCGGCTCCGGTTTTCAGGTGGATGTTGTAGGCGGCGGCTCGCGTCTTCACCGAGCCATCGGCGTCGGTCTGGTCGTAGAGCGCCGGGATCGAGAGCTTGACGATCACCGCGCTGCGGGTGGCGCTCGGATCAGTGAAGCTCACCGTCACTGGCGCAGAATGCGTGACCTTGATCCCGAGCCCGCTGCCGACCTGGACCACGCTGCGGCTCGAGGGGAAGCCCGCCATGTAGGGCTGCGCGCCCCACGGCAATCCGTAGCGCGTGTCCCACGAGATGCCGGTGAAGTTGAACGTGCCGTCGGCATTCTGCAGCGGCGTGTCGTTGAAGAAGATCGACTGGTCCTCGGCCACCAGGCCGCGGATCTCGCCCTCGCACCAGACGTCGAGGAAGCGGGCGATCGAGCGCGACTGCAGCGAGTTGGGCGCCTCGCTCGGCACGCGGCCCATCGGCTGCGTGCCCTGTCCCTTGCCGAGCACGCCGCCCCGCCCGAAGACGGCTCGCTTCTCCACGATCGCCATCACAGTTCCCCGCCGGAGAAGCTCGCGCGCGCCGTCGTGCCGGTTACCGCGCCGGCGCTTTGGGCGCCCTCGACCTGGTCGGTGCTGACCGATGACGACACCAGCGCCGAACCGACGCGCATGCGCCCATAGACGATCGGGATCGGCCCGCCCTGCTCGGCGGTGTTGGTCGGGCCGTTGTAGATGAAGGAAGGCCGCGCCTCGGGTCTTTCCGCGGAGTAGCTCGGCGCGACCTGCGGCGTCGGTGACAGGAGCTGGGATACCCCGCCCAGCGCGATCATGGCGCCGATGCCGGCGATGCGGCCATAGGTGACGGCGCCGATCAGCGGCAGCTCGACCGAAAGTCCCAACCCGAGGCCGGCCGCCGAGGCGCCGAGGCCCTCCGAACCGGCCGCTACCGCGGCCGTGCCTGCTGCCGCGGCACCGGCCGTGAAGAACGCGCCGGCGACCATGGCGACGCCGAGCACGATCTTGCCCACGGCCAGGCCGCCGTTGCCGCCGCCCTGACCATAGGCGGCAGGCACGATGTGCAGGTCGTGGCGGCTGAGCGGCATCGCCACCTCGACCAGCGCGATCGGCGCCCCCGCGCGACGCGTCGCGCCCTTGACGAAGGAATAGGCCGGCCCGCGCAGGAAATCGCGCTTGAATCCCGGATGGTTGGCGTCGAGCGCCCACACCGCCTCCGGCAGGGATTCGATGTCGAGCTCGTGGCGCCAGCCGTAGCGGCGTCCCAGCCCGCCATAGAGGTAGACCTTGCGAAGCATCACAAGAATCCCGGTTCGACCATCGAGCGCAGGCGCATTGTCTTGCGGTGGAACTTCTGGCGCCACGGCCCGAGCACGTCGACGCGAGAGAGCCGATTGCCGAGATGGTGCAGGATCAGGCCGTGACCGAGGTAGATGCCAGTGTGGTTGATCACCCTGGCCGCAACCTGGAACAGCGGCACGTCGCCGACCTCGAGCTCGGCTTCCGGGCCAAGCGCATCGAACTCGAACTCCCCGAGATTGTCCTCGATGACGTTCTGGCCGATGTCCCACCAGCCGGGATCGCGCGGCGTCAACGGCAGGGTCAGGGCCTTTTCCCGACGGTACCAGTCGCGCACCAGCGCGTAGCAGTCGGCGACGCCGTGACGGAACACGCGGCCCTCGTAGGGAGCGATGGGCAGGCCGTCGCCGAAGAAGAACAGCTCGGCGCCGTGCACCGGGCTCAGGGCCACGATCCCCCAGGGAATCTCCCCTTCCGCCTGATAGGCCATGTCCGTGCGTGTCGGGCAGGCAGGCCCGTCGGGATGGGAATGGATGACGGCACGCAGTCGACCGGATTGCCTGGCAAGCAAGATTGTCGCGGCGTCGATCTGGAAGGAGCGGACCGGATCGTCGGCGACATTGCGGCACGGCGCGTAGTCGTCGCCGAGGACCAGGCCGCAGGACTCGCGCGGCGCCTCGGCTCTGGCGTGCGCGATCAAGTCGTCGCGGCACTGCGGAGAGATGTCGAGCATCGCCTCACCGTGTCCTGGAGATGCCGGGAAAGCCCGAGAAGGGCAGCTCGCTGGCGGCGCCGAAGCGGGCCTGACAGCCGGTCAGGCGCTTGCTGCAGCGGTCGGCCGCCGGATCGCTGGTCGGCGCATCCTTGCTGGTGAACCTCGCCACGCCGGCATAAGGGCAGGTGCCGTAGACGAAGGCCGTTCCGTTCCAGCGCCGATAGGTCTCGCTGCAATTGTCGCGGATCAGCTGGCGGCGGGGCAGCATGACGCCCTGCTGGTCGAGCGCGGCCGCGAGCTCGAACTCGATCAGGCCCTTGGTCTGCTGCGACTTGCGATCGATGAAATAGATGTCGGGAATGAAGCACGAGTTCGGGTCGGCGGCAGGCTGGCCGTCGAGGTACTTCACCAGCGTCTTCCAGCGCGTCACCCTGGCGCCGACGAGATCGTTGTATTGGATCACCGCCGGCAGCAGCAGCCCGGCGACATTGCCCACCGTGAGCCTGGGCTTGGGCAGGGCTCCGCGCCCGGCCCACTCGAAGCCCGAGGCTTCGAGCGGAAAGGGCGTGTAGACGTGCCCGCGCCACGCCGGCAAGGCGCCGTTGATCGTGCCGGCGCAGAGGTACCACACGTCGCTGCCGCCCAACGGCGCGGTGTCGATGTCGAACAGCACGACGACGTCGCCCGGTGCCAGCGACTGTGCATCGGCAGAGAGCGCGGCCGAGAGGGTCACAGGTCGAACACCTGCTCGAAGCGCGCCTTCACCATCCCGGTGTTGCCGCTGGTCTTGGTGACCGACCAGGTCTCGCACTTGAACTGCAGCGCGCCGGCGGCGCCGGGCGGGGTCCACAGGAAGGCGAGATAGCCTTTCTGCGCGGCGAGAAACGAGTCGATCGTGCTGCACTCGGCAAAGGCAATGCCCTCCCACACGACCTGCCAGCTCTGGGGCGTCGCGTTCAGGCCATCGCCGGCACGCTGCTCGTAGCCGTTGCCGAACGCGTTCTTCAGCGTTCGCGGCGACCGCGACAGCTCGCTGCCGAACGACGCGGCGATGCCCGGGAAGGCGGTGGTCGTCGGCATCAGTGAACCAGGCCGCTGCCGAGATAGCCGGCAGGATTGAGGAGCCCGCCTGGCCTCATCTGCTCGGCGAGATTGCGATTGAACGCCGCGCTCACCATGGCGCCGATGTTGCGCGCCTGCTCGGCCGGATCGGGACCGGCGACGGCCTCGGCGGCAGCACCCCCACCGCCACCTCCCGTCACGTTGATCACGATGCTGGTGGCGATGCTGCCGATGCCCGAATTGCCGCCCCGCAGCGTCACAGGAATGCGGCCATTGGGCACGGGAACGTAGGCCTCCGGGGTCGACCCCTCGCCGAACAGCGCGAGCTGCGGGCTGGTGGCGATGCCACCGGATGCATAGGTGCGCAGCGGCACGGGGCCGCGACTCGTCATGACTCCGCCGCCGGCGAACAGGGAGGTCATCCAGCCGAAGGCGCGGCCCAGGAGGCCGGCGTCGCCGGTGCTGCGGCCGCCGCCAAAAACCGCGTCGGCCAGAGGCCCGGTGACGTTCTGCCGAATGGCAATCCGCGCAAAGTCGGTCACGACGGAGCTGATCAGGCTGTGCATGGCAGACCGCCAATCCCGGGTCTGTGTCAGGATGCCAGCCAGGACGTGATCGGTGGCCCCGAGCGCCTTGGCGATCCCGCTCCCGTAGGCCTGCCAGTCCGCGGTGACATCGCGCAGGGGCGAGCCGATTGCACCGTGCTCGGGGTAAGTCGATCCGATCCAGCCGGGCCCCATCGCGACCGACGGTCGCCGACCCTCCGCGGCCGCGACAGAAGGAGCGCCGCGCTCCGGCAACCAGGCCGCGCGATCCGCGGCAGCCCCTTCGATCTGCCGGCCGGCCGGTACGAGGCGCTTCAGGGCGAGCGTCAGCCGCTCGAGGATGCGCTCCTCTCTGTCCCCGCCGTCCTCGATTTGCGGCCGTTCCCCGACCTGCATCGTCGCCCGGGCCACCTCCCGCAACAGCGACGTGAAGCAGGCGCTGATCTCGGCGATGAGCGCGCGCCGCTCCTCGGTGATTGCGGCGACATCGGAGGACACGTCGAGCACGGATCGCGCGAGAGCATCCCGAATGGGATACCCCGGCATGAGCTCGGTGGACGGGTCTGCCCGCCTGCTCGCCGCGCCCGGTACCGGGACGACAGGCCTGGTCTCCTCCGTCCCTTGCTCGATCGGCCTGCCGGAAGAACGCTCGAGGGCCATGCCGGGCATACCGCTGCCCTCTCGCCAGAAGGACGCACCGGGATGACTGCGTATCAGGAGGACCTGATTGCGCAGGGTCGCATCGACCGCCGCCTTCAGCTCACGGATGGTCGCCAGGTCCGGCAGATCGAACGCGGCCGCGCTGGGGCGGCCTTCGCGCAGCCCGAAAGGAGGATCGTCCACGCTGAAAGGTCGGTGGTTGCGATGGCCTCGCCACCCGGTCGCCTCCCGATCATCTGCTGCTGGCGATCGTCCGCGCGAGGAGGCAATCCTTATTGCTGCGTCCCGGTCGGCCGCGTCGACCTGGTCGAGCACCCTGCTCCGCAGAATAATGATCGGCTCATCCCGCTCGGTGCGACGCACGGTCCTCTCGCGGACGACGTCCCCTTCCGCCTCCGGGGCCCGGACACCATCGCCGGCCACCCACGCCAACAGCGCAGGATTTTCCGCGACATCGGCCCTCACGTCCCGCACGATTCCGGTCAGGGACGCCATTCCCCTCGCCGTCTGCTGCAACGACTCGCGAAACGCCTCGACTTGGCGGGCCGCCAGCCGATAGGCCGCGCCGACGCGGTTCGTCGCTTCGCCGTGCTTCCTGAGGAGTTCCGCCGCTTCGTTGCGCATCCTGAGCACGAGGGTCAGCTCGGTCTGGGCATTCATGATCTCTTCCTGGCTTCCTCTCGCTGTTGCGCCTGGCACTCCGCGACGACCGAGTGCACCAGCCGCATGAGGGTCACGTACTTGACGGCCTGGCCCATGAGCGCGCCGTCGTCGGCCAGCACGCCTTCCGTGTAGAGCGCATAAAGTCCCAAGAGCTCCGCAAAGGCGGCGGGCTCATCCTTCACCGGGCGGCGCGGACAGGCCCACGATTCCGCTCCATCGAAGACCACCGGCGCCACCGCCTTGTCGATCCACGCCCCGGTCTCGTCCTGCCGTGCGTTGCAGCCGTACTCCTTCTGTCGACGCGTCGAGCAGCTGCTGCAGACACGTTCCGGCAGCAGGACGAGCGCGGCTACGCCGCGACGGACTTTTTTGCGTCGTCGGGCGTCACCTCGTTGATCCTGCGAATGGCATTGGCGAGCTCGCGCACCAGATCCTGGCCCAACACGGCGAGGCATTCGTCGGCGACGGCGACATACCTCTTGCCCAGGACGATGCGGTCGGTGGTCGTGAACGGCACGTCGTTGCCGCGATCGTCCCTGAAATTCTCCCAACCGCGCAGGCCGAAGCGGACGGCCTCGAGGTTGGCCTCGCTCATCTTCACCTGGGCCATCGCGATGCCGCCGGCGTCGCTGTCGCTGAAGGTGAGCGTGCGGTCGAAGACGTAGGCCGATACGAAAGCGTCGATCGCGCCGATCGTGAACTTCGTGGCGTCTGCCGAGCCCCTGGCCGGATCGCTGTCCGATTCGATCACCTGCACGGACGACAATGTGAGAGCCCTGATCGCCATTCCACCCTCTCCGGGTTGCTGCTCGACTGTACGAGCACGATAGTGACCGCGTTCACGGCGCCTACCCGGGGCAAACGGCCTGGATCGCCATTGCGGCCACCGACCTGTCGTGCCGGCCGTCGACGGTGCGGCTACTCGAGATGGCAGGCGTCGCGCAGCGCGGCCGCATCCTCCTCGAGACCGTCGAGGCGAAACCCGAGGCGTGCGGCAACCTCGGTGCCGCCCGGCGCCGCGTGACAGGCATGGCGCACGCAACCTAAGCTCGGCGCAGGAGGAGACCACGCTTGACCCAGACCATCGAGCTCAACGTCAATGGCGCGCGCAGGGCCGTCACGGCAGACCCGGCCACGCCGCTCATCTACGTCCTGCGCAACGACCTGAAGCTCAAGGGCACCCGGTTCGGCTGCGGCGGCTGGACGGGCGCGGCATCCAATCCTGCAACACCCCGCTATCGGCGGCGGACGGGCGCGAGGTCACCACGATCGAGGGCCTGGGCGGCGAAGGCCAGAGCGGCGAGCGGATGGGCGGCAAGGCGGCGGCGCATCCGCTGCAGCAGGCCTTCGTCGACGAGCAGGCGGGCCAATGCGGCTACTGCCTGACTGGCATCGTCATGGGTGCCGCGGCGCTGCTCCGCCGCAATCCGTCGCCCACGGAGGCAGAGATCCGGTCCGAGCTCGACATCCATCTCTGCCGCTGCGGCGCCTACGACCGCATCCTGCGCGCGATCCGGCGCGCCAGCGAGACGATGGGCAAGAGGAGCGGGTGAGATGACGTCCGAACCGCTTCCCCCGAGCCTCGCCCGCAACCGCCGGCTCGACCGCTGGGTCGAGATCAGGACCGACGGCGTCGTCGAGGTCCGCACCGGCAAGGTCGAGATCGGCCAGGGCATCGTTTCCGCCCTGGCGCAGATCGCGGCGGAAGAGCTGGATGTCGACTACACCCGCATCCGCATGATCCCGGCCGATACCGGCCGCAGCCCGAACGAGGGCGTCACCGCCGGCAGCCGGTCGACGATGGACGGCGGCGGCGCGCTGCGGCAGGCCTGCGCCGAGGTACGCGACGCTTTCCTGCAGGCCGCGGCGCGGCGACTCGACGCCGGAATCGACGAGCTGTTCGTGCGCGACGGTACCATCCACCGCAAGGCGAGCAACGAGAGCGCGACCTATTGGGAGCTGAGCGCCGAGGTCGATCTCGCCCGCGACGCCGATGGTCGCGCGGCGCCCAAGCGCGCCGATCAGCTGACGCTGGTCGGCAAGCCCCTGCCGCGGCTCGACCTGCCGGACAAGGTTACGGGCGCCGGCGTCTACGTGCACGACCTCGAGCTGCCGGGCATGCTGCACGGCCGGGTCGTGCGCCCACCCTCCTATGGCGCGGTGCTGAAAGCCTTCGACGGCACGCGGATCGAGACGATGCCGGGCGTGCGCGCCGTGGTGCGCGACGGGCGCTTCCTGGGCGTCGTCGCCGCCCGCGAGGAGCAGGCCGTCGCCGCAGCGGCGGCATTGGCCAGATGCGCCGCCTGGCAGGAGGCCGCCGACCTGCCGGACGTCGATGCCTTGCCCACCTTCTTGCGATCGCGGCCCTCTCAGGTGAAGGTCCTGAGCGAGAAGGGCGTGCCGCAGGATAAGGGCGCGCACGCCGTGAGCGCCAGCTATTCACGGCCGTTCCTGGCGCACGCCTCGATCGGGCCGGCCTGCGCGGTGGCGCGGGTGCAGGCCGGCGCAATCGAGGTGTGGTGCCAGAGCCAGTCGATCCACCCGACCCGGCTGGACATCGCCAAGACGCTCGGCGTCGCGCCCGACACGATCACCGTTCGCCATGTGCAGGGCGCCGGATGCTACGGCCACAACGCGGCCGACGATGCGGCGCTCGACGCGGTGCTGCTCGCCCGCGCCGTGCAGGGCCACCCCGTGCGGCTGCAATGGTCGCACGAGGACGAGCTGGCCTGGTCGCCGTTCGGGCCGGCGATGCTGGTCGCCATGAACGGCACGGTCGATGATGCCGGTCGCATCGTCAACTGGCGCCATGAGCTGTGGAGCAATCCGCACATCGCGCGACCGGGCTTGCAGGAAAGCCCGTCCCTGCTGGCGGCATGGCACCTCGGCCAGCCGTTCGCGCAGCCGCCCGGCATCGACTCCCTGCCCGGCATCCAGCCGACCAGCGAGCGCAACGCGGTGCCGATCTACGATTTCGCCAACCAGCGGGTCGTGCTGAACGCGCTGGACCGCCTGCCGGTCCGCACCGGCACCCTGCGGGCGATCGGCGGTTTCCTCAATACCTTCGCGATCGAGTGCTTCATGGACGAGCTGGCGCACGCCGCCGGTATCGAGCCGGTCGAGCTGCGCCTGAAACACTTGAGCGACGCGCGGGCGATTGCCGTTATCGAGGCGGCGCGCGAGCGGTCGGGGCTCGCGTCGCGGTCGCGGCACGACGGGTCGGGGCGCGACGGATCGCGCGGCATGGGCCTGGGCTTTGCACGTTACAGCAACGAAGCCGCCTACGCCGCGGTGGTGGCCGAGGTCGAGGCCGGCGAGACGATCAGGGTAGTGCGCGTCGTCGCCGCCGTGGATTGCGGCCGCACGATCAACCCGAATGGCGTCGCCAACCAGGTCGAGGGCGGCATCGTGCAGACGGTGAGCTGGGTCCTGAAAGAACAGGTGCGATTCGACCGGACCCGCATAACCACCAGGACGTGGGACGACTATCCGATCCTGCGCTTCAGCGAAGCGCCACCGGTCGAGGTCTCCATCATCGACCGGCCGGACCAGCCGTCGCTCGGTGTCGGCGAGGCGGTGGCCGGCCCGGTCGCGGCAGCGATCGCCAACGCGGTGTTCGACGCCATCGGCGTGCGCGTGCGCGACCTGCCGTTGACGCGCGAGCGCCTGCTGGCAGCGATCGACGACACCTGATCGGAGACGGGGGAGGCGGGGCACGAGCAACAGGCAACGTCTCGCGGCGTCACGGGGCGCGGACGGGGCGCCGACGCATAGGCATCAGAATGCAAAGGGACCTCACCCTGAAGAGCGGCCTGGAGGGCCGCGTCTCGATTAGGGCGAAGTAACCCTCGCCCCTTGGTCGGCCACAGTGAAGAGCGCCGCGACACGACTTTTTTTGACGATCTCTGTGTGGCCCATCCTTCGAGACGCGGCCTGCGGCCGCTCCTCAGGATGAGGTTTCCTTCTATTTTGACGCCTATAGGGCGCCGACGGACGTGTGCACCGAAAAGTAGGGGCCGCACCGTCGCCGGTGCGGCCCCAGTCGCCCGCTTCTTCTGTTTCGAGCGGTTGGTCAGCAGGCGTAGAGCAGGATTTCGTCGTCGCCGTTGAGGCGATTGAACTGCAGCGCCGCATCGAGCGCGGCGAGGCCGTTGCGATCCTTGTAGGCGAGGCCTGTGTACTGCACCGCGGGCGCGTGGATCGCCCACATGTTGCCCGCCGCCGTTCCGACACGCATGCCGAACGGCATTTGCCGCCCGTTGGCGAGCTTGGACCAGAAATCCTGCTGGGCGACCAGGGTGGCCTCGGGATCGACGCCGCCGGTCGAGCTGCGCTCGGTGACGCGAATGCCGGTGAAGCCGTCGGCGGCGTTGATCGACATGCGCGGGTCGATCCGGTTGCCGATGTCGTAGGAGAAGGTGTCGACGGCACAGATGTTGCCGATCGGGCCCGCCACGCCGAAGCCGTCGAGATGCAGGCGGCCGAGCTCGCACTGCTGCGGCAGCGTCGTCTCGAACACCGGGTTGGCCGGCAGCGGCACATCGGTCGGTGCGTTGTAGAAGCCGGTGAACTCGAACTCGACGGTGGCGCGCTGTCCCGCCTGGGCGTTGATCCTGAACGAGCCGTAGGCGCCGGTCAGCAGATGCGCCATGCCGTCCTTGAACATGCGGATGGTCAGGCTGCCGTAGTCGGAATCGTCCGACGAGGGCAGATACTGGATCCCGGGCGGCCAGGCCGTCGCCACCCAGGCCTGCCCCGCCGCCAGCGTGCCTGACCAGGTCGGCGTGATCGTTGCCGCGGCAAGGCCGCCGCCGAGCGTCATCGCAGCGCCCGAGATCATGGTGACGTTGCTCTGTGTCGCCGTGCCATCGTCGTAGCCGATCGAGCAGCGCGCCACGCCCGACGCGCCGCTGGTGGTGACCTGGACATGGATCGTCTTGGGCTCGGCGAGCGTGGACAGGCTTCCGCCGCCGTTCCAGCCGACCGCCGGCGTGTTGGGCTGCGCGGCGGCGAGGAAGGCGCCCCACCAGGCCGTGCCGCGGCTGGTGGCGACCATGGTGCAGCCGCGCAGCAGGCGGCCCATCCGGCATTCCGTGCCGACCGACCCGCCGCCGCGCAGCTCGTGCTTGAACGACATCCTGCCCATCTTGCGGGTGATGATGTCGGCGCTCGGCGACAGGTCGTTGCGGTAGAGGTTGCGCTGGATGTTGCTGACATCGAGCTTGTAGTCGGCGTCCTCCACCAGCATCGGGCTCGTCGAGTCGGAGAGTGTCGCGGCGATGCCGTAGCTGCCTTCGAGCTCGGCGTACACCAGGGTCTTGCGCGTCAGGATCGACATGTCAGGGCTCCCGGCTCAGGCGGCAATGACGAGAGCCGTGCCGCCGGTGGCCGATCGGCAGGCCTCGAGCTTGGCCGCCAGCTCCTTGATCGCGGCGGCGACGCTCGTCATCACCGCGGTGGCGTTGGCCGCCTTGACGATGGCATTGGCCGCGCCGGCGTCGGCACCCGAGGCAGCCGCCCCGGTCGAGACCGCGACGTCGGCGACGATCAGCGAGGTCGAGTCGAGGCCACCGGAATTGTCGACCAGGGGCGGCACGCCACAGGCGACCGCGAGCGTGTCGACCGCGTAGCCCAGCTGCGCGATCCGGTTGCGGATGCCCGCCAGGACCGCATTGGCGCCGGCGGCCGACGCCATGGATGCTCCCACACCGTTGTACGAGGTCGTGATTGCGCCGATCGTGCCGTCGGCTGCCGTTCCCGACAGGGCGTCGACCAGCACGCCGGCGAGCGCCGGCACCCTGCCGTGCAATTGGTTGCACTGGGCGAGGACTTCCTTCAGCGCATCGACCGCGGTGGCGAAGCCCGCTTCGAGCGCGGCCTTCTGCGCGGCGTCGTTCGTGCCGAGCGCGGCCGGCGTGAACGCCGCGATGGGGTCGAGCGTGCCATCGGCCGTTGCGCCGCCCGAATTGTCGATCAGCGCCGGCACGGCCGAGGCGGCGATGCGGGCGACGCTCTGCGCCAGGCCGCGCAGGGCCGGCGTCAGGCCATTCTGATCGACGCGATAGACCTGCGACGCGGCCGAGAAATGATTGGCATAGATCCGTACGGGCATCGGGGCGCACCTTCTGGTCGTGCGAGGCCACGATCGGCCTCTCCATGGCGGGATGAATAGGCGGCCGCCGCGCCAGGCGGGACGGCCCTCAGCCAGAGTGGCTCGCTTCTGCCGCCACCACCCGGGGCCGTCGGGACACAGGCGTCAACTCTTGCGGAGCCCGAAGCAAAGTCCTCATCCTGCGGAGGCCGCGAAGCGGCCGTCTCGAAGGATGGGCTGCACAAAAATTCGTAGAGTAAGCTGGCTTGCAGCGTCCATCGTGTTGCCACCCTTCGAGACGCGGCCCTCCGGGCCGCTCCTCAGGGTGAGGCCCATGAGAGGTTCCCGCCACCAACTGGCCGCCGCGTTCACGCCAGGCGACGCGGGTCCTGGACGGCGTGGCGGTAGGTCATGTCGAGGAGGACGACGCCGCGAACGTGCGTCTGGTTGTCGTCGCTGACCTTGTGGTCGTTGCCGGCCTCCTGGAGATCGATGACCAGCCCGCCGAGGGACGGATCTTCCGACACCCGCCGCTGCAGCGCGCCGAAGGCCCGGTTCATCTCGGCCGAAGGCCCGTCGCCGGACTGGATGACGAGGGCGACCTCGAGCGCGACGCGCAGCACGCAGTGCCTGACCATGAGGCGGCTCGTCTTGCTCTCGTGACCGTCGAACAGGCCGATCGTTCGTTGCTTCCTGAAGGTCCACTTGCCCGCCGGCGCCCACAGGACCTGGTCCCAGGCGAAACCGTAGGGGTCGCCGACCGGCAGATGAGCGCGCTGGGAGCGCAGGCGCTCCACCAGCGCCTCGAGGGCACGCTGCCGGATGGTGCGCTCGTCGGGCACGAAGTCAGCCACGGTTCGTCTCCCTCGGCCGGGCCGCCGGCTCAGAGCGTACGGCTTGCCCTGGGGATCCGTGCCCAGGGCAGATAGCGCATCCTCGACTCGACGATCCGGTCGAGCTGGGTCTGCAGCGCTGATGCATCGGTGGTCGACAGGTTGGTCACGAACGCCGGGTGGGCGTTGAGCGCGATGCGGGCCGCGAGCTGCGCGGCGAGCGACAGCCAGGCCGGGACGTCCCTGTAGGTCTCGCCGTCCTCGGTGGTGAAGCCCGCCTGGTAGGCGACGCGCAGCCACAACGGCTGCCCGCCGGGCGGGCAAATCGCGCTGACCACGCCCCGCTCGCGATCGACGTCGACCTCGTCCGAGATTTCCCGGGCCGACACGCCGAGCGCACGGCGATCTTGTGCCGCCCATACGGTCGGCGCGGCACGGACGAACCCGCGGGAGAGCGCGAAGGCCGCCGAGCTCTCGCAGAGCCGAAAGTCGTCCTCGCGCGCGGCAAGGTCGAGCGTGCCGCAGCGCAGGCGCGCGGCGAGATCGAGCGTGGCGGCCTCGAGAGCGGCGAGAATGGCATTCTCGCCGTCGCGGCCGTTGTCCACGCCGATCGCCTCCTGGACCGATTGGAGCGAGGCCAGGCGCATGGCTAGATCGACACCGAAGGTTCGGCAGGTGCCTCCGGCGGCGGCGTCCGCCGGGCACCGGCCCCGAGGCCGTCGAAGGCCACGGTGAAGTAGTGCGGCAGGCCGGCGAGCGCCTCGGCCACCTCGTCGACCACCACGACGGGCTCGTTCGCGGTGAACACGAGCCCGTCCAGGCGGTAGGTCCTCGCGCCGTGCAGCGTTGCTGTAGCTGTCGCCATCGCCGCCGTCCCAGGAGCGCCACTCGCGTGGCGCGCTCCCGGCATCCTCGCGCCGTGCGGGATTACTGTCGCCATCGTCCCCTCACACCGACGCGATGTTGGTGAACTTGACCAGCGCGTCGACCTCCTCGACCTGCACGGCGACGCGCGCCGTCAGGACGACGATGTAGACACGCTCGGTGATGCTCTTGTCGAACTCCAGGCTGACCTGGCGCTGGATGCCGAAGATCAGGTTCTTGGGGTTGGTGAACAGGCCGGTGGATTCTGGCATCAGCTGGACGGACTCCAGCGGCACGCCGAACGGCGACAGGCTGCTGCGCCCCTGGACCTGCGAATCGCCCAAGGTGCCGACCCGGTTCGCGATGGTGTCGCGGTACTCGATCTCCTGGTTCACCGAGACGAGGTGCTTCATCAGGTTGAGGTTGCGCTGGTACGGGCCCGGCATCGCCTTCATGCCGGCCTTGAACAGCTCCTTGGAGATGGCGGCGTTGCTCCAGTCGACCACGTGGCCGCCGGCCGCGAGCTTGAGCCAGCCGTTGAACATCGACAGGTAGGCCTGGTCGTCGGCGTCGGCGCCGTTGGTGTAGGCCGTGTCGGCGAGCAGGCACAGCTCCTCGAGGTCGAGCGCGGCGCGCTCGGCGATCAGGGTCACGATGGTCTCCTGGAGGCCCGAGCTCCACGGCGTGTTGGGTGCCGCGTTCTCGGCCACCGTCATACGCTCGATATTGTCCTCGAGGACGTCGTAGGGCAGCCGGACCTCGGCGATCACTTCCTGCGTCGTCATGGTGATCTGCTCGGTCGCCGGCTTGGCGCGGCCGCCGAGCCCGGTCGTCGACACATTGTCGAGCGCGACGCCCTGGGTCGCCTTGCGGAGGATGCGCTTGGCGAAGCCGATCTTGTTGATCCGGCGCTGCGGCGCGGTCATCTCGACCACGCGGGCCTGCCGGATCAGCGTCGGCTCCTTGATCAGCTTGCGGATGAACGCCGCACCCTGCTCGGGCTGCAGGAGCCCGCCATTGGCGCTGAGGTCGGCGAGCGCCAGGTCGGCCTTGCCGAGAAGGGCTGCGTTGGCAGTCATTGTGTTGGCCCCTCCTTGGGGCGCGCCGCGTATGCGGCAATCTAGAGGGAAACGACGAGATCGAACGGCGAAGCCGGCGGCCGCGATCAGCCCTGGCGGCCGAAGCCCGCCATGCCGGTATCGAGCAATGGCGGCAGGCCGACGGCCTTGCCGGCGCGTGCCGGCGACGCCGGCGGGTCGCCATAGGCAATGCCGATGACGGCCCCCTTCATGCTGGCCTCGGTCTTCCTGACCGTAGCCTCGACGGCGTCGAACCGGACATCGATCGCGTCGAGCCTCGACTGCACGAGTCCCGACAGCGCGTCGAGCGACTTCACGAGGGCATCGAGCTTCGCCGCGACCGTGGCGTCGCCCGCTTCCGTCTCGCGCCCGGGCGCGGGCACGGGCTCGAGCGCCGGCTCGGGTTCCGGCGGCAGGGCTGCTTCCGACTTGTGAAAGAACCTGAAGAAATCCACGGGACCTTTATCCTTCTTGGTGAAGCGGAAAGGGATGCGGTTGGCGCCGCGCCGCACGAGCGAGACGAACCGCACATCGACGTCGCTCAGCGCGTGGGCGCGGATTCTACGGAACACCGAGCAGGTGCTCCGCGAACGAGTAGCGGTGAAAGTGGCCGGCAGCGTCCTCGGTCACCGTCCCCTTCCGGATGCCGTGCCTGTGGCCCGCGACCTCGTCGGTCTCGCCGCCGAGGAAGCGGCCGGCCTCGTCGAAGGCGACGACGAAACGATGGCAGTGGCCCGCCGCCTCCTGCGACCGTCCCGACACGCTGTCGGGGATGTCGAGCTGAACGGTCGTGGCGGCGCGCAGGCCCATGCCCTCGAACGAGAAGCCGTTCAGCTCGCCCTTCTTGATCCTGGCCCACAGGCCGGGGTCGGGCACCCTCACGCCGATCACCCAGGCGCCGGGGATGAAAGTCGGATCGCCGTCGCGGGCGATGAAGCTCTCGACGACGTGGCTGCCGTTCAGCGCCCGGTCATGGTCGGTGTCGACGGCAGCCTGCCGGCCCTTCTGCAGGAACCGATACGCCGTCCTGGCGATCTCCGCGGCCGACATGCAATCGCCCTGGGCGTCGACCAGGCCTGGCGCGAGAACCTCGCCGAACACGATCTGCAGCTCCGCGTCTGTCTTCTTGATCTCGACTTCGACTCGATTGGACATGTGATCCCGTGCTGGTTGCCGGATGACCCGGACGATAGCGAGGGTGCGAAGCCGTGCGAGGGACTGACTCCACCGAACCTGCGATCTGGCGGCAAAAGCGATCCACCCGTCGCGCTGATGCCGGAGTGGCTTCCGCCAGCACGGCAGCACACGTCCCGGGCCGGGCCGAGCGCACGACTCTCGACCCGATCGAGCCCGGGCGGCTGCTCCCGGATCGAGGGATTTCGGCAGGGCGCATCGAGGCCGGGCACTGGCCTAAGTCACCTAAACTTTGGCCGGTCCAGCAAAGTCCTCATCCTGAGGAGGTCGCGTAGCGACCGTCTCGAAGGATGGGCGACACACGACATCGTCGCAAAATAGATGTCGCGACACTCGGTTTGTTGCGGAACAAAGGGAAGGTTACTTCGCCCGAATCGAGACGCCGCGCTCCGCGCGGCTCCTCAGGGTGAGGAGGGGAGCGCGTCGAAGGACGGGCCGCTCCTCAAGGTGAGATCTTCGGTAAGGCTGCTAGCGCCTATGGGCGCTTCGCTCTCGCCCGTCGGACCGCGGCTTGCTTGCGGCATCCCTGCCCTCGGCTCACGTCGGCCGAGCGAAGGGTGGCTCACTCGGGTCGCGCGTGAGGCGAGGTGTACTCGACCCGCGCGCGGCGGCGCTCGAAGGTGACCCTGGCGGTGTTGTAGGCATGAACGGCGGGGTCGAAAGGCACGTGTGCCTGGCTGGCGTCGAGGAGTTGCGCGGCCTCGTCGATTGTCGTGGCCGCCATCGCCAGGGCGAGGTCGGTGGGCAAGGCTTGCTCGCCGACGCCACCCGCGACCGAACGTCCGCGGTCGCTGTGATCGACGGCGCCGGCCACGTCGCCCGCCGACACGGCGGCGAGCACGCCGCAAGCGGTCGCCTCGGCGATGGTCGACGCTTCGAGGCCGGCCGCGATCGCGGTCGCCGACGCGGCCCCGGCGGCGGTTGCCGGGATCGTCTCGAGCGTTGCCACCACGAGCGTGCCCAGGGCCGCCGCTTCCTCGGTCGCCGGGGTGCCCTCGTCGCTGCCCGCCAGATACGCCGGCAAGCCCGTTGCATCGTCGGTCGCCGCGCCGACCGCGTCGCAGGCGGCCGCCAGGATGGCGCTTCCCTCCAGCGAATCGGCGAGGGCCTGCAGCTCATCGACCGACCCGACGCCCGCCGTGCCGGCAAGCGAGGAGTCGACGGCGCCGCCCGCTTCGCCGATCGTCGAGCCGCGCACCAGGCTGGCGACGGCATTGCCTGTCGCGGAGCCCGCTTCCAGGACGATGGCGACGCGCGAGGCGACGGCGACGGCGTCGTCACCCGCCGCCCCGGATTCGGCGGCGTGCACCGCTCCCGAGACCACGGCCCAGACCGCAATGGTCGTCGCTTCACTCTCGGCGACGGCTCCGCCCGCGATCCAGTCGGCGGCGCTGTAGTCCAGCGCGGCCACATGCTCCTGTGGATCGGCGCCGAAATAGACCAGGCTGCACGCGGCCAGCTCGGCGGCGTTCCCCGCTTCCGCGCCATCCGCGCTTTCGGCGAACAGGCGGCCTGCGTCGGTCGATTCCCCGGCAGCCGTAGCCTCACCGCCGGCCGCGTGGCCATCGCATGCGGCTTCCGCGAGATCCAGGCCCGCTACGCTTTCCGCGGCGCTGCCGCCCAGCTCCGCCGACCTTACGGGCAAGTCCGCGGCCACCGCGCTTTCGGCTGCCGCGGTGGACAGCGTCACGGCAGCTCCGGCCACGTCACCCGCCGCAGCGGTCTCACCACCGAGGCCGACCGCGATCGACGCAGCCGGCGCGTCATCCTCCGCCGCGGCGAGCTCGTCGCAGCCGGCGCTCATCGACGAGGATCGATCGCATTCGTCGACGGCGTCGGCCAGAGTCTCACAACTCGCCCACAGGGCTGCGCTGCACGCGCTCACCTGCACGGCGTCCGCCGCCTCGACGACCGTCGGCCAGGCAGCCAGGGTCGCCGCCGGATTGTCACTGGCCGAGGCCAGTTCCTCCCCCGCGCCGTGAAGGGTCAGGACTGCCTGCGCGACCTCGATCGCCCCGGCGAGCTCGCCGCTGCCGGCGGACAGGCTCGCTGCCGCAGCCGCAACCTCCCCTGCTGCCGCCGCGTCGTCGAGCGACGGGACGAACGTCGCCGTGGCGCTTCTGACATCGTTGACGCCCGACGCTTCGCCGATCGCGACGGGCCGGACGGCCACGCCATCCGAGGCGTCCAGCACGGCGGCAGACTCGCTTCGTCCTGCAGCCTGCACCTGACCGGCGACGTACCGGTGCCGCGTCAGACGGGCAATGCGGCGCTCCAGGGACGGAGACGGCTCGTGAAGCAGCCAGGCGTGGGTCCGCTTCTGGGCGAGCGGGACTGCCGGCAAGCGACGCGCCGCCCCATCGGGGCTTCCGCGCGTTCGCCGCAGCAGGTTCACCCGCTGCGCCGCCGCCGGGCTGCGAAAGACGTGCGCCTTGGGCATCGTTCAACGCCTGATGTAGGTCAGGCGGACCCGCCGGTCGCCGGTCGCTGGCACGATGGGGGCGACGATCGACCAGCCGCTGTTGCCGCCCGCGTCCGTGGAACTCGTCGCCGTGAAGCTCGCCCCGCCCGAGGCATGCGAGTCCTTCAGGACCAGCCACTCGCAGGTGATGTCGCCGTCCGGGCACGACAGGTACCAGGCGACCCCGCTGGTCCCGCTTCTCAGCGTCGTCCGGGTGCCCGCGCCGGTACCTCCCAGCGTCACGGTCGTCGCAGTCTGGGTGGTACCCGCCGCGAGCTCGATCACATGCAGGCCGGCGTCCGACCTGAGATCATCGAAGGTATTGGACCCGGAGATGCGCAGCGTCCCCGTGTAGGCGCCGGAGAACCAGACGTTGCAGTAGGTCTTGCCGCCGCCATTGAACGCGCGGTCCGCCCCGGATCCGTCGGTGAACTTGATCGTCGAGGTCCCTGCCGCCAGGCCGCCAGCCACGAAATCCCACGCAGTGCCGGCTCCGGTGACCGTGACCAGGGACCCGTTCAGAACCGTCGAGGCGCCGGCCCCGGTGCTCCTGAACTGCCCCACCGTCACGGCGTACCCTGCGGTATCGAGCACGCCAGTGGAGGAGCAGACCAGCGACGCGCTGCACCACAGCGCATCGGCCAATGTCGTCGTCCCGCCCGCGATGACCACGCCCCGGGCGTCGTAGCCATGCGACCTGAAGGTACAGTCGCCCGTGACGACGAAGACACCCGTCGCCGGAGGGTCGACGATGGTGACGCGAAACAACGTGACGTCCCCGGCGACGCTGATGTCGTACGTGCCCTGGAGGTCGAGGGCGACCGTGGGGCCGCTAAACCGAATCGACCTGCAGAACGTGTCCACCCCTAATGTGATGACGAGAGGTACATCAGTACTACCGGTGTTATTATCGAACACCACATCATCAACCGCGGTAGGAACGGACGCTCCAGGCGAGCCACCTGGAGTGTGGGCCCAGTGGGACGTGTCCGACGCATCCCACTGACTTGAGTTTCCAACCCAGTATCGAAGAGCCATGCAAGCCTCATCTCGGCCTATAGGCCCAGTTCCTCGTACGTTATCGTACCGGAAACGACCATCGCTGCAGATGGCGCCGCCGCCAGCGACACAATAAACCCCGTCCCGGGCGCCACGAAGATCCGATCCTCTGGTGCGGGCATCCAGAAGAAGCCATTCAGAAACTGCCATACATCGGCATGAAGAGTCGCCAGAGTTCCTGCCGAGGCTTGGCTCGTGTCGTTCATATGAATGGTGCAACCCGATGATGCACCACCCGGCGCAATGTTCTGGGGCGTCGGCGTTGATCCACCCGATCCCTGGGTAACCGTCGCAGTGTGTCGAACCAGCTTCAAGTCTCTGCCTTCGACGGCCACGAGGGTCTTCTGACTCAGCACAATTTCGTGAATCAGGAGCGGATAGGTAGCACCTGCTTTGATGTGCCAAAGATCCTGCACTGTCGAGATGGACACGGCACTCATTGGAATCTTGAAGATGGCCATACTACTGGTCCTCATGCATGCGTCTTCCAACAGTCTCGAAGCAAGCACCGTTGGTCGCCAATCCGGGAAACCGAACCGATTGCAACTACAATGCTAACGAGTAGCTGACGTTCAATGTGTCACCATTGGCGACGGTCTTGTCGCCTCCAGAGAACAGGCCTGCGCTCAACAGAACACCGGCCGTTCCGTCGACAGCATTCGTTGCCGCAGAGCCGAGAACCATAAAGCATCCCTTCACGATGCCGCTGCCCGTGATCGCGAACGAGAGGGGAGCAGAAAGCGCCTTCGACCCGCCGGAGGCACTTGCCCATGCTGCTGTCTTGCGATTGCCGGAATAGGTCGGCGCGTTAGCATTCCCAGCCTCCGTCCACCCACCATGACTCGACATCGTGTCCGTGGCAGCGACGGCCGAATACGACGTGCTCGATATCAAGCCCCAAAAGGGGCCGGTCACTGTATAGCCCGACCCAGCCAAAGCCTTGTCAAGCAGCTCGTTCTTGCCCACCGTCGTGACGAGGTTCCGCGCTTTGTCTTGCCACTTGCTCCTTCCACTCACGTCGACGCATTCAACCAGGTAGACTCCCTTCGCTTCGACACGCTCTTCGTTTGCCGAACCACGAACCACGGCAGCACCACCCAAATCTGCCACATTAAGCAGTTCCATTTCTCGTCCTCCATTAACAGTGTTCGTGATAGCTGGCGGCGACAGCTGGCTATCACAAAAGACTTATAAGTCCGATTACGGAATCGACCAGTTGTGAATCCCCTGGCCACAACGCTTTGGCTCTACTCGCGAGCCACTACCTGGTTATTTGCTGCGTTACTCGGAACCTCCCCTCGATGACACGGCTAGTTCGGCCCGCGGCATCTACATACTGCAGATCGTAAACAGCCTCACGCGTGGGACTGAACGTTGCCGTCACAGTGGCAGGAACAAATACCAGAAACTGTCCGCTAGGACCTTCGATTTGGATCCCACCCTTATTGCCACTATCTATATCGAGAAAGTACGACTGCGCACTAATGCTCCAGCGCACTTGCATGCGAGCAAACCCGCTTGTGATGTCAACGGGGATGTCCGTGTCACCGCGTCGATAGTTCACGACGAAGGCCAGATCGGCACCCTGTTCACAGACCAAGTCAAACTTCGTTGCCATGTTAGGCTATGCCTTTCCGGTGCATCTCCACACGCTTCTTTTCAATCCTTCGGAAGTAGACAAAGGCAACGACAGCAAGAAGGACGGCAACTCCCCCAAATCCCATAAGTAGCGCTGGCGTGACACCGGCAAACATGCCTACAAATGCCTCCTTTAGGGCTTGAAGGCCTGTCATGATGCCAGTTGCAATGCCAGCGCCCCACGCGATTCGTTGTCCTACTCGCGCGCTCTTGAGAATTGCGCTTTCCGATAGATGCGCCCGCACTACATTGCCGGTGTCGGTCATCTCATAGCCAGGTGGCGGCACGGGGACCATTGGTGGAATCGGCTCCAGCACTGCGTGCGGACGGTCTCCTGTTTCACCGTGGATATTGCCCGTCGAGGGATCTTCGACCGGCCTCGGAATCGCGGCAACTGCCGTTGGTCGAGCACTGGTTTGGATCAGATTGGAGTGCGTCAAGGCATCCCGAAGTCGTCTGAGATAGGTGTGACGCGATGCAAGGCCGATCGTTCCACCATTCACCTTGATCACGCAGCGGACAAAGTCACCCGCGTCTGCGAGCTCGTTGCATCCCATACGAGACCAGTACTCCGCGGCTGACATTGCGCCGTAGTCAGGTTGCAGAAGCAGATCGGGGTCACTTTCGTCCGGCAGTCCCAGCGCTCTAAAGAACCGAAGATAGTTGGTTCGCCCAGTGATCTGCATAGGCCCGCGACCGCGATACTTCCAGCCGTCCCCCGGCTGAACGTTTCCCATGCGATAGCCAGGCGGCCGATGGATGTCTGCGTAGATGTAGTTTCCAATTGCTTCAGCACCTAACCGAGCCAAGTCGTACGCTTTCTTTGGATTCGCCTTGAACATGGATGGAAAAACCTCGATGAGGCGCTCACCTGAGTAATTGAGATTCTCCTGCTTGGCTTGGAGTTGTCCGGTTTCCTCAGCCACGTTCGCCAAGAAGTAGGTGATTCGATCTGGAGTAGTTATGCCATAGGACTCCATTGCCCTAACTAGAGCCGGATACCAGGTATGCAAACGCCCTAAGGATCGAGCAATGGGAAAGGCGAGGCCCAGTTGATACTCGGTAATCATGGAAGATCCTGTCTTGGTGAGGGAGGCGCTCGCCGACGCATCAAGACTTCACGGCGTGCTGGTTCACGCCGTGAACAAACAGCCCTACCTCGCGCAGGTCTTGTCCCAGACGTCGTTGTGCGCGTTCAGCTGATCGAAGAGCGGTCGCCACACGGTGCGCGAGTCGGGGGAGCGCTTGGCGTCGTCGACCTGGGCGTCGGTGCCGTGGATGCGGTTGAACGAGGCGCAGGGATCGGGGGCCGCGACGATGCGGCTATCGGCGGCCGGGCCGCAGCCGGTCGAAAGCATCGTCGTCAGGCAGAGCAGCAGCATCGGCATTAGCCTTTGCCCGGCGCTTGATGGCCTCATTGGTCCTCTCCAGGGTTGCCGAGGCGTTGCGGGCGACGCCCGCCGACTTTCCCTCGTGGTAGATCCAGCCCGCGCCTGCCAGCGCGACCAGGACGGCGACGGCGGCAAGGGCCGCCTTGGGGTGAAGGGCGAGCACCTCGGGCTCCTACGAGCGGGCCGGCCGGCGGGTCGCCGTTGCTGCGGTGGCTTGGCCCTGCCGCAGGGCGGGCCGGGCTCTCGGGTCCTTCATGCTCTCCTCCTCGATCCGTGGTGTCGTGAAGCCGTAGTGTCGGAATGCCGTGGTGCCGTGGTGCCGTGGTGCCGTGGTGTCGTCATGCCGTGGTGCCGTAGCGCCGGATTGCCGTAGTGTCGTGATGCCAGCCACTTGGCCGGTCCTGCTCGCCGGCACGACGATGCCATCGCCGTGCAGCGCGACAGCGCGCGGCCCGTGCGAGCCCATCCTCATCCGGTCGCCGCCTCGCCTGGATGGCCGGCGCCCTCCGCTCCGGCCCGGGAGAACTCGACATCGAGGCCGGCCACCCGGTTGACGGCCTCGATCAGGCTTTGCGGCTCGACGCCCGGGAGCTTCGCGGCCAGCCCGAGGGCGGCGATCTGCTGGGAGACGTCGGTGAGCTGTAGCGGCCGCGACCTGAAGACATAGCCGGCGCCGCCCAGCGCCGGCAGGAGCTTGCGCGTCACGATCTCGTCGAAGTGCGCGCGCTCCGGCCCGAACACCTGGGCCTCCGCCGCCAGACAGCTCGCATAGGCCGTGGCGAAGTTGAAGTCGGCGGACTTGCCGAGGAACAGCGGCGAGAAGCGGAACGCCCGCAGGATCCGCTCGAAGCATTTGTCGTCGTACCTCTCGAACATCGCATCGCCCGAACGCTCGTGCCCGAACCGCTCGACCGCGACGCTGACCCCGCCGGCGCGGTCGAGCATGCCCTCGCTCGACGGTACCTCGATGATGGCGACACGCTGCTTGTGGCCCGGCGCGAACTGCTGCTCGAGCGCCTGGCGGGCGTCGCGCGCCACCGAGCCGCCCTGCACGATCAGCAGCGCCGGCGGCAGGCCGCCCGCCCGTAGGTAGGCGATGTTGGCTTCCTCGGCGGCGCGCGAGCCGATCACCGAGGGGATCTGGCCCTCCCAGCGCGGCACGCCGTACGGGCTGTCGGGATCCTGCCCGGTCTGGAAATAGATCAGCTCGGTGGCGCGGTCCTGCGGCGCGACGGGCTGGTCGGCCGACGCCCATCGCCCGCTATGCTTGTCGAGCTCGCGCGAGGCGCCGAACTCCCGGAAGAACAGCAGCTTGCCGCCCATCACCTGGCAGAAGCGCCGCTCGCGCAGCATGACCTCGTAGGAAGCGGCGGCGCCGTTGCGCGTCACCGTCCGCGCGACCGCGACCGGCGCGTCGAGCCGGACGATGCGAAAGGTGCGCGCCGGCGTGCTGCGCAGGAAGACGACCTCGCCCTCGAGGTTGCGCATGACCTCGAGGAAGCCGTAGCCCACCCGCTCGAGATCGCGGCGGAGGTCGCGCCGCATGGTGACGAACGACTGCCCCGGAAACGGCTCGTCGAAGAAGGCGGCCAGCCGCGCGACGACAGGGTCGTCCCGCTCGTTGGCGTCGAGGTCGGGGTCCTTGTTCGCCTTCTCGATCGCATGGCCGGTCCCGTCCGTGTTGACGACCATCGCCTCGATGCAGGCCCCCAGCACGTTGCTTTCCTGCGTCAGCCGCTCCAGCACGCGCGGCTCGTAGGGCGGCCTCAGCACCTGGCCCGACGCCTCCAGGCTGCTGCCGTAGAACGGGCTGAACTCGTCCTCGACCTCGCGCGTGTTGGTGGCGATGACCGGCCGTGCGGCCGTATCCAGCATTCGCACCCTCACCTCGCGCTTGCCGCGGGTGGGCGCCGTCCGCCTCGAGCTGCTGTCGTCGGTCACCGGTCCATCCCCTTCGCGTCGGCCCCTTGCGTGTTGGGGCCCATGCGTGTCGGCCCCCTGCGTATCGGGACGTTAGGCAGGCGGTGCGGCCGCTTGCACCGCCGCCGGCTGCGCCGGTGCGGTTCTGCCGCCATGTCGAGGGGATGCAGCCGGGCGGGCTATCGTCGCTTCGTGCGCTCCACGATGGCCTCGCCCGGCGCGCCATCGCTTTCATCTGCCTTGCGCTCGTCGTAGCTGCGCTGGCCGAAGTAGCTCGCCTCGCCTTCGTCCATCGCGGCGATCATCGTCACGACGTCGTCCGGCGTGACGAACAGGATGAAGTTCCGGTAGCGCCGGTTGGCCACGGGATGGGTGATGCGCGAGGCGCGGCGCGCCATGTCCGCGATGATCTGCCCGGCGTCGGCGGAGCCGAGACCGAGGCGTTCCGCCTGTCTCAGGGCGTCCGGCGTGACCGTGAAGCTGCGCGCCATGCGAGCCGTCCCCGCCGACCGGCTGTCACGTCTTGCGCGCCATGCGATACTTCGGCCCGATCAGGATGGTCTTGCTGCGCGGCGCATCGATGCGCACCCGGGCGGCGCGGGTCGTCATGCGATCGCCGGTCTGGACCAGGACGTCGGGCTCGATCTCGCGCATCTCGTCGTTGGTGATCTCGAAGGCGGCACCATCGCGCGGGCGCTCGAGGCGCACCGTCGTCCCGGCGATCCCGGACAGCACGTAGCGCTCGTCGGCGATGAAGAAATCCTCGCCCGTGCGAAGCGAAATGACCAAGCCCATCGGGTCCCCGGGACTCCTGCGCTGCAGATCGACACGAGGCGCTCGCGGACGGAGCCGCGCACTTGCCTCGTGCCGACACTACACGATTTTGCGCCGGCCATCACACACCTGTTCCTCCTCGCGATGGAGGTCGCTCATTGGGTCCTCTCCGCCCGCGTAAGCGGGGGGAGAGGAAGGGGCCCCGCGCAGAGCGTGGGGGAGGATAGGTGGGTGAATGCCCCAGCCCCGAACCGAGCGAGCGCGCGACCTTCGCCGCAATGGTGCGCCCTGGCGAAAAGATCGTCTGGGAGCTGCTCCGTGCCGAGCGCATGGACGGCATCAAGTTCCGCCGCCAGCATCCGATCGGTCCCTGCTTCGCCGATTTCGCCTGCATCTCGACATGACCCACCTCTCCTGGCCTCTCCCCCCGCTACGCGGGCGGAGAGGAACATGAGGCTTCGCATCTTGTCCGCCCGCGATCAGCGGGAGAAACGTGAGTTGATCCACTCCGTAGCAGCTTCGCTGGGGAGACCCCAAGCACGCCGGCGCGCACCACGATGCTGAGAAGATCGGGGCGGTACCCGCCCTGATCTTCATAGGACGAGAACCGAGAAGGAGTCTCCGGGGGTCAGCCCGCGTCGGTCGCGATCGACAGGCCGTGCCTCTCCGAGCCGGCGCGGCCGGCGGCCAGGGAGCGGGCGTCCCGGTCGGCCAGCCTGCCGGCGATCTGCGCGAGGGCGCCGCGCATCGGCACGCCATGGCGCACCCATGTCTCGCGGCGATAGCTGAGGCCGAAAACGACGCCCGCCATGGCGTCGGCGCAGTCCTTCGAGAAATGGGGCGGGTGGTCGATCCGGCCGGTCCGCGGGTCGCGTTCCAGCCTGACCAGCTCGGCCTGGGCCCGGGCATGCGCCGGCGCGGCGACCCGTCCGTCGTACAGCGCCGTCTTGGTCACGTCGTAGGGCAACGGGTCGGCATCGACCGACTGGGGGCCGGTGCAGAACCCCTGCTGGCGCAGCAGCTGCATGCTGTCGCGCGACTGGAAGGTGTCGAAGGTGATCCATTTCACGGTCACGCCGAGCTCGGCCAGCCGGTAGAACAGCCGACGGATGCTCTCGAGCTCGATCTCGCCATTGCGCGGCGGCGCGACCTCGAGGACGGCATCGAAGCAGACATGCGGCAGGATCTCGGCGACGCCCTCGCCGCGCGCCACCTCGACGAAGCGATCGACATGGCCGATGGCGATGCCCGCGCTGTCGCCCGACACCGCGAGATCGACATGGGCGAACCGCGGCTCGCCCGGGCGCTCGATGCGCCCGGGATAGATCTCCAGCCGCGAGGTGACGAAGTCCGTGCGCTCCAGCGAGAGGATCGACCGGCGCACGCCGAACACCCGCGCGACGGCGGCGGTGTCGACCAGGAACGGATGCAGCGCGAAGGTCGAGGCGCCGGCGATGTCGCGGATGGCCGACAGCAGGCGGGATGCGCTTCACCAGGTGCCGGTCCGCGTCCGCCACCGGCTCGCCCGGCTCCATCAGGCGCGGCTTGCGCGCGAGGTCGCCGAGGAACAGCCGGAAGCGCTTTCCGCCGTAGGTGCCGGGCGGCTTTATCTCGAACACCGTCTTGTCGTAGACGAAGATCCGCGTGCGCCCGGTCTCGGCGATCTCGCGCCCGGCCTCGGCGATCTTGAGGTCGGTGAACTCTCCGGGATAACGCTTCGAGGAGACGAGGCAGACCATGCCGGGCAGCCGCTCCGCCGTCAGGAACCGGCTCTTCCGGCGGCGCACCAGGCCGTTGTACATCTCGAGCGCCTGGTCGAAGACGCCGCCGTCGGCGGCCTGCGCCGAGCGCCCGACGACGCGCATGAAGTTGATCTCGTCGATCAGCGCGTTCAGCACGTTGGCGCCGATCGCGGCGTGCACGCTGCCGCTCAGCGGCCGCACCACGATGCGGCCGGGAAAGATCATCTCCGCTTCCAGCCCGCGATCGAACGGAAAGCAGCGCATGAAGTAGGGCGAGCTCGCGATCATGGCGCGAAAGCGCGCGTAGTCGTTGCTCTTCGCCACCTGGGCGTTGAGCGACTGGAACACGGTCAAGAGCTCGGCCGCCGGATCCTGGGCGAAGGTGCGATGCGGGTCCTTCAGGCGCGACAGGACATAGATCTGGTAGGCCATGGTGAGCAGCGCCGCGGTCGTCTTGCCGGAGCCGATGCCGCCGGTCAGCACGCTCTCGACATAGCGGCCCGAGTTGAGCTCGATCAGGGCGGCCATGATCGCCGGGTAGACGATGCCGCGCCGGCCGAGGAAGCGGCGGCCCTCGACGAAGGTCTGGATGTCGACCGGCAGGCTGGCATAGTGCGACGCCGTCGCCTCGAGGCCGCGGAAGTGCGTGGCGGCACGGACGATGTAGTCGTGGCGCTCACCGGGCGGCACGATCCGGTGGCCTGCAGCATCGATGTCCACGGAGTGCGCCAGGACCTCCGGGCCGTTCTCGACCTCGTCCTGGAGCAGGGCGTGGGCCGCGCGGAACTCAGGCGTCATCGTCGGCAGGGTCGGAAGCCGCTGCCCCTTTGGACTCGGTCTCCGGAGCCATGTCGCTGGTGACCGATGAATAGCTCATTCGCTCCAGATCGGCCTGCGAGAACGCCGGCAAGGACCTTCGGGAAGGACCCGGCTCGGTGGCCCAGCGACCCGCCGCGACCCGTTCGAGATGGCCGAGGTCGAACTGGAGCTTGGTGAGGCCGTCGAGCGCCTTCGAGTAGACGCCGAGGTGCTTCGTCGCGTCGCCGCCCGACGGCGGCTCGCCCGCTTCCGCCTCCAGCGCGTCGAGGAACCGCAGACGCAGGCGCTGGCAGAGCTCTTCCTGCGCGGCCAGGACGTCGAGCGGCTTGGCTCCGTCGGGCCTGGTTGGCCACTCTCTGTCGGTTCGCGACATGGATCAGAATGCAACGACGTTGGTACGGTAGACGAAGCTGGGACCGGCCGCGTCGGCGGCGACGAGCGTCGCCGGCAGCGCAACGAAGCCGTGCGGCCGGATCAATCCCAGCACGCCGAGACCGCGCTCCGGGCGGCTGCTGCAGTCGACCGCGACGACCGATGCGCTCAACACCGGCTCCCTGCCCGTCAGCCCGCGGTGGCGCAGGCAGAACGGACGAAAAGCGATCTCGTACCAGAAATCGACGCCGCGGCGGCGCAGCTCCGCCCGGGACAGGCCGATGCCGTGGCGGGCCAGCGGCTTGCCGAGGTCGCGGGCGAAGCGCAGCGAGCCGGCCCGGCTGTAGCCGACGGCGATGCTGTCGAAGCGGCGGCGCCGCAACGAGCCGTGGAGCGTGTCGAACGCCGCCGACAGCATCGCCTCGAGGGTGAAGTCGCGCGGCACCACATGGGCCACGCCGCCCGAGCCGCCATCCTGTGCAATTGATTGCACGGCCGCGCCCTAGGGCCGGAACCAGAAGTAGGCGACCAGGGCGGACACGACGGCGAGCGCCATCGCCTTGCCGAAGGTCACCAGCATGCTGCGCTTGATGGCGCGGTAGGCGTCGATCAGGGAACGCAGCTCGGTCAGGTCGCGCAGCGCGTGCTGGTCGCCGAGGCCGATGGCGGCGAGCGCCTGCCGAGCGCCGCGCTGCGAGGCCTCCTCCATCAGCGAATGGAGCTGCGTCTGGGTGAAGGTGTAGGATTGGTCCATGACGGGCGCCAGTGATACCTGGAGCGCTCCGAAGCGACAGGGCACCCGGCGGCGGTGGCTGCATTCTGCGGCCATCCCGCGAACGGCCATGGGCGGGGCTGTTCCGATACGCCCGCCCCTCGGCGAGGGGCGGGCGCCACGGCTAGATCACTCGTCGCAGCAGGAATTGCCCTCGTCGCAGCACGGCTGGTCGTCACAGCAAGGCTGTGCAGCGTGCGCCGTTGCGCCGAAGGCAAGCAGCAGCAACAGGGTCGTCAGGAACGTACGCATTGAGAGTCTCCGTTGAGAGGTTGAAGGACTCGATCGACAACGGAGGTCATCGGGGAGGCGGGTCGGCGGGCTGCAGGTCGAACCCTCGAAAGGCGGCCCGAGCACGGCCCGACCACGAAAACGACACGACGAGCAGCGGCCCGGGTGCGCTGGCCTGCTCGGCGGGCGCGGTCTGGCAACCGGCGCAGCCGAGCCCGCCGGCAACGGAGGCGAAGCCATCGCAGCAAGGACACGAATCGCTTTCGCCCGTCTGCTGAGACTTTGGCCACGCAGCAGCGACGGCTGGCGCGGCAACCCAGACGAGGGTCGCAACCAGGCCGAGGCATGCCATAAGGCGGGCAACCAGCGTGAGCACGTCCCAACCATACCTGCGGCAGCGTTGGACGGCTATCGGCTCGCCGTTTCGTGAAGCGCGGCGGTTCTTGGGGACCCTTCCAGCGAGCTGTCCGGCATGAATCAGACTATGGTCTGATCTGATCAGATACATATCAGTGCATAGACTGATAAATGGCAGGCGCGACCTCCCGCCATCCTGAGCATCATCCAAGCGTCACCAGGCAAAGGCTGACGACGGCATGAGCGCCAGATCGATGGACCCGGCCCATTTTCTTGGATTGTCTTCCATTATCGTAGTTCAGCTACGATTTATCGCTATCTCCTAAGCCTTTCCTCACTTTGGAATCATCTGTAAAATCGTAATATGGCTACGACTATCAGGAATAAGCTAAAGCGGCTCCAGTCCCGCCTGGCGCCCGGGACCCCGGTGACTTCCGAGGATCTTGCCGACCTCGGGATATCGGCCGATCTCGCCGTGCACTACGTGCGGGCGGGCTGGCTGGAGCGGCTGGCGCGCGGGGTCTATTGCCGCCCCGGCGATCCGCCTGCCTTGCACCCGAGCCTCACCCTGCTGCAACGCAGCCTGCAGGGCCTGCATGTCGGCGGCAAGTCGGCGCTCGACTGGCATGGCATCCGCCAATACGTCTCCCCGCGCCCGATGCTCCATCTCTACGGCTGGCAGGCCGGGCGTCTGCCCGAGTGGTTCACTCTGCGGTTTCCCGCCGAGTACCATCGCAAGCGATTGTTCCGGGAGCGTCCCGACGCGCTGATGCATGTTCGGCCTTTCGAGAACCGCCAGGGCGCATCGCGCCAAGGCGCACCGCTCGTCTCGGCGCCGGAGCGCGCGCTGCTCGAGGTGTTGAGCGAGGTTGGCGTTCGCCAGCCACTGCAGGAAGCCCGCGAGCTCGTCGAGAGCACCTACAGCCTGCGCGCCGCCGTGCTGCGCGATCTGCTGAAGCGCTGCACCAGCGTCAAGACCGTGCGCCTCTGCCTGCAGCTCGGCCGCGAGCTGTCGCAGCCCTGGGTCGGCAAGCTCGACCCTTCCCAGCTCCCCATGGGCAGCGGGCGGCCCTGGGTGTCCCGCTCCGCCGAGGGCCTCCTCGTGCTCAAACCATGAACCAGGTCTTTCTCGACAGTGCACGATTGTTGACGCGCGTGGCGCCGCTCGTGCTGGTCGGCGACACATTCGCGCTCAAGGGAGGCACCGCCATCAATCTCTTCGTGCGCGACATGCCGCGGCTCTCGGTCGACCTCGACCTGGTGTTTCCCGACCATGCCTTGCCGCGGGCCCAGGCGCTCCAGCGCATCAACGAGGCCATACGCCAATCGGTCGCGCGCCTGAAGAAGCAAGGTTTCCAGAGCCATGCCCCGCCTTCGGATGCCGGGGAGACGAAGTTGACGGCCGCGTGCTGCAGCGGCTTTCCGGCGTCGTCGGCGCCAGGGGCCATCGATTGCCGGAAGCTTCTCGCCGCCGGGTGACGAGTGGGCGACGCGACCCGCACGACCGGATACGTCGGCCTCAGTTCATGGGGGCGACATGCTTTCGAATGTCGGCCAGGAGCGGCTCGACGCGATCCAGGTCGTAAAGTCGAACCTGATGATCGGAGAGAATCTGCCTTACCGCACCGCTGTGCCGTTCGGTCTCCCTGGCGAATCGCCCGACCACCACCAGGGTCATTCGACCATGTTCAGGATGCTCGGTACCGTGGAGAGCCTGCCCTTCGACGGCGCGAGCGCTTGCAGCCTTGAACCAACCATCTGCAGACGAGAAGTCGACAGGCGCAATCACATTGAAGCGCCCGTTCCTGTATCCGAAGTCCGCCTCGAAAGTCGTCCCGATGTCAGGAAGTTTCTGCTTGATGGGACGGTGAACTTGCTCGAACAGGTGCTCCTTCCGCAGAATCGAGGTGAGCAGGGTCTTGGCCCGCGGGCCGCGCCTCCTCGTGGGTTCCTGAGGGCCGACGAGTCTCTGGAACAGCTCTGCCAACTCGTCCTCCGGATCGGCAACCTGCATGGGACGGACGACCGAGAAGCGCAGCGCACCGCCACGCCGATCGATGAAGTCCTGCAAGTCCTCCAGGCGCCCGAACTCGGAAGCGTTGCCGAGACGCGCTCCAATGGCGTCTCGTTGCATTTCCAGCAAAGCCTCGTCGACGCTTCCAAACAGCTTCTTCGCCCGACGGAAGTCGGACGCAAACTGCGCCCGAAGAAATCGCTTCTCCGGACAGAACAGCACCGCGCCGATATTCACCGTCTCGAGTCGCGTCGGGTCCGGGCTCACCTGAATCGCCGCGTAGTACCCCTTGCTCGTGGTCATTGGCCTCTCTTCCGATGCCTGCGGCCGCTTGGTTTCTATCGCGGCCTGGAAATCGTCCTGGCCCCAATCTGGTCCCCCCGGTCATCCTCGCCTTACGCAATTCCTCACTCGACAATCGGTTGCCGCGGCGTTCAGTTCGCCCGCGCGAGTTGGCAGCCGGGCCTCCACGAAGGCCCGATAGTCATTGCGGGGCTAAACAGAAACCCGGCTGCTCGTATCACCTGAAGCGAATGCGCGCATGTAAGCGACGATCATCTCTTTGGTCCGATACTTGCCAAACGCCTTTTCGTCCTGCTCCCGCACGATGGGGAACGTGTCGAGGATGTAAGCGGCATCATTCTCACCGATGCCGTATAGGCCAAAGAACACCGCGTCGAGGCGGGCACGACGGTGTCGGCGGTCCTCGGTGTCCCAGCGGAATGGTTCGCTGTCGCAGTCGAGGTCTTCCGCAAAGGAACGCATGTCGTGAGCGGTGTAAGTCAGGTGCAGGACTTCCTCCCGTACCAGATCGGCGGCAGGCCGCTTGCCGATCATACGTCGGTAGCCTTCCTGCGGGACGACGGGCAGTTGCTCGACGATGAACCAATTGAGGTGTTGTCCCTGGACTTTTTGGCGGGCAACAAAATCAAAAGCGACCGAATTGAGGTTTGCGAGCCACAATGGGGAATCACGCCGATAGTCTTCGGCATCCTTGTCGTCGGCAGGTACGATCAAGGGCAGCGTATTTCCGACGCCAAAACCCGGGACGATGCTCGCGATCATTGTTCGCATGTTCGTCGGAGCGGTCACGTCCTTGAAGCCGATGGCCCATTTCAGACCCTTTGGCCACGTAACGGCGGTGTCAGCCACGTAGAATTGCGGCCTCGGATACCAGTTGGGGTCCTCGCTTTGGCGGGCAGTTGCGGTCTCGGTGACCGCAGGACGATTCAGGTTGTCGGGGTTCACGACGACACTGGCTGCCCGGTGGTCGAAGGCCTGAACCATCTTGCCTTCATACAGCGGCACGAACTCCCTGCTGCCCTTGCGCAGCCGGCCGCCCTCGACCGGATAGACGCCTTCCTTCTCCAACTCGGCGCGCGTCCGAAAGCGCCCGGCATCGTTGGTCATGTGAAACATGGTGCTTTCCTCCTCGGCCCGCTCGCGAATGCGTGCGCGGATCGCTTCAACGCGCTCCTGCAAGGGCGACCGATAGACAGTCTCCAATCCGAAGGCCTGCTGGGCCTTCGTTTCGGCATCCGCCATCGCAGCCAAGGTCCGGTCTGCGAGCATGTCCACCAAAGTCACCAAAAAGTGGCCGCTGCCCATCGCAGGGTCACAGACCCGCAGCGTGAGGAAGGAAGCGGCTGGGTCGACCGTGCTTAGATCGGCCAGCCGCTGGGCTTTCGGCCGGCGCTCCGACGCAAGCCTCGCAAGCGCCGAGTCGAAGGCCTGTTGGCGTTCGTCCAGCAGCGGGCCGATAGTACGCTCGACAATGAGGCGGACCAACTCGTCAGGGGTGTAGTAGCTGCCGCTGCCCTTGCGCGCGAATATGTTGGGCTGGATGGTGGCCACTTCATCCGGGTCCGCGACGACCGCGAACTCCAGCAGCCGCTCATAGATCGAGCCGAGTTGCTGCACCGACAGGTCACGGTAGTTGATGCGCAGCTTTCGCTCGCCTTCGGTGCGGCGCGAGAGGGTGTCCACGACCCGCGCCAGCACGGCGTCCGCGAGCCCGGAGCGCTCCAGCAGCGGATGCTCGCCGGCATCGAAAAGGCCGCCGTTGTAGGGCGGCAATCCCAGCGCAGGGTCGCCGCCGTCGATGGCCTTGAACAAGGCGCGAAGGCTTCCGTAACGGGTGTCGATGCGATCGCTCAGCACGTCGCCGCGGTCGAGCCGCTCGGCAATCTCCATGCGCTGGCGGTCCAGTGAATAGGCCTGGTAACCGGAATGGTCGACCGGCAGCAGCCGACGATCCTCGGCGTAGAGCACAAACAGCAGCCGATACAGGAGCGTCAGTGCGGCACGGCGAACCTCTTCCAACTCGGCCTCGGTCAGAGGCCGCCCTCCCGCTGAGCCGGATGCCGCCTTCGCCAGTGCCTTCACCAGGTCGGGAAAGACCTGTCCGAAGACCTGTTCGCTCAGGCCTTCGGCGACCTTTGCTTCCCACTTCCGCGTTTGCCGCAGCGCTTCGACATGGAAACTCTGGCGTGCACCGTCCATCGGCAGGAAGGAGGCGCGGCGGAACATCAGAACGAAGACCCGGAGCCAGTGATCGGCACCAATGCCTGCGTCAAACAGGTCGAGTGGGAATCCCGGTACGCCGAGGACCGCCGGCAAGTCGAGCTCAAAAAATTCCTCGGCACGGCTACGAGCACCCTGCCAGTAGAGCCGCCATTGTCGCCCGTTGGTGAGAATGCCCCATTCGAGCTTACCGTCGCTGGCCTCTTCCGCGCGCCGGAGGTAGCGGAGCATCTGGGACGATGGCGTGCCTTGTGCGTCGGCGCGGTCGAGAGGCCGCAGCCAGCGCTTGGCTTCGACGACGGCGAGCCCGTGACGATAGCGGTTGGCCGGTTCCCTCTCTCTGCCTGCCGCCGCCTTGCGCTCGGCATCGGCAAACAGCAAGGCGTCGGGAACATCGTCCCGGCGGCGAGCAGAAACCTGCTGCTGGACGAGAACATCGGTCCAGCCGAGAGCCGCGAGGACAGGGTAAATCAGGTCTTTCTCGGTGACGCCTTCGTTCGGCTTGTGGCTGGCGGCGAACTTGGCGAACAGCGGCGCGAGCTGGGCGCGAAGCGCAGTCAGGTCGGCATCTGCCAACGCTTTCCAGGCCGCCTCTTCAGCGATGCCTATTTCGAGGTAGTCGCGTGTGTAAAGCCCGCCTTGCATGTTCGCTAGCCGCTATGCCGCGAGCGGACCAGCCCTTGCATGTCGCGCAGCATGGTCAATCGTGTTCCTCCCACCTCCGCCAAACCTATCACGTGTCCTGGTACGCGCTCCTGGAATTTCCGGCCGAGCGAAGCTGACCACGCACCGTACCGAACGGCCGGCGATCTCGACTACTCCCGATAAGTGTCCCGTAGATGGGCCCGAGGGATCAGGAACTTTCCAGGGTCGGCTGATCGTCCAGAGCGTCGTCGTCGACGTCGCTGTCGACGGAACTCTCGAGATTGGCCTTCACCGTCGCGCAGCGCCTTCGCACCTCGGTCGCAAAGTGGGGCAACATGGGGTGGTCTCCGGCAGGCATGGCCCGGACTTCCTGGCAGGCGGCATCGATCTCGCCATGAACCCTGGTCGCCAGCGCGCCGACCCGGCGAAGCACCGCGACGCCGCGCAGGCCGCACTCCGCAGCCATCCTTTGCCAGTGGCGGGCGTGGATGTGACCTCCCCGATTCTTGCCGCCGATCGTCTGGGCGAGATTGGCGGTGATTCCTTCCCATGCCGCTGCGCACATCAGGTCGTACAGCGGTGCGAGCCCGGCCCGACGGCCGTGGAACAGGACGGAGTAGTTCTTTGCATGCGCGTCGGTATTGCAGATCAGGACGTTGAAGATGACGGCATCGAGCAGTCGCAGGCGATCCGCCGCCGTCATGTACCTTCCGACGAGCGCGAACATGTCGCTGAGCCTCGGGCCCTTGAAGCCGGATTGGTTTCGCTCGTACTTCGCTGCCGGCGGCTTGCCGAGAGCCTGGCAAAAATCCTCCTGATGGATCCGGCGCCAGCGTCCATCGACGAATGTCCTGTCGTAACGCTCCACGAGCAGATACGAGCGGCCCTTCGCCATGCCGGTCGTCGCGCTCGCAGCGCGCATTCCACAGCGGTGCGCCAGGACAAGGCAGAACGCCTCGTTCTGGACGCTGCCATACAAGTGGTTGTTGTCCGGCTTCAGAATATGGGTCGATGGCGTCCCTCCCATCGGGATGGCAATACCGCCGTCCACGACCGCGACGGGCAACTTCTCCTGGGCGCCTGCCAGCGACATGGAGATCCCTTGGTCGCCGGCCAGGAAGGGGCGTCGCGGCAACTCCTCGATGAGTCGCTCGAGGTCGGCCTCCGATCCGACGGGTCGCCAGGTCGGCCGATCGTCAGGACGCGTTCGACCGACGCTGATGGCGCCGGCGACATCCCGCCCGATCTTCTCCAGCAATCCGATGGCGTCCTGAGGCGCCACGCCCAGCCACCGCCCGACGAGCGAGAGATGGGGATTCTCCGGAAGCAGATTCATGACCCAGGGCAAGACGATCTCGGGCCCGAACTGCACGCCTTCGATCGGCATGAGCAGAGACAACGGAAAGGCCTCGGGCGTCGCTTCCCAGCCTTGGTCATACGTGAAGGACGGTCCATTCGATCCCACCGAGATCTCGCCGATCGGGACGTCCTCGAAATAGAGCGGAACGGTCATCGCGACTTTGCGGACGCCGGGTGGGCTGGCCGACGGGGCGACACCTGGGGCGGTGCCTCGGCGACATCCGCCAGCTTCACGCCTACCGCGCGCGCGACCGCGAGTGCCTTGCCGATCTGGCAAGTCGGCTTCCCTGCTTCGAGCTCGCCGATGAAGCGTGGCCCGACGTCGACAGCCAGGGCGAGTTCTTCTTGAGTAAGGTCGAGGGCCTGACGACGTCGCCGTATCAAGGCTCCGAATTGCTGCGGTGTTTCGATCATTGGCTTCCCGAACGGGAAGATCGTGCTTCACAGCGCCGATTTCAAGCCTGATCTTCCCGAACGGGAATGGAATCACTCGGAGGAGCGCGCATGACCCCAATCTTCCCGAGCGGGAATGCGCGAAGTCCCGCAACACCCGGCACCTGGTCGGCCGGGCCGTACACTTCGTCGGAAGTGCCGCCCACGATTCAGTGAGAGATCAAGTTCCCGGCACTCCCTCCGCCTCGATGGCGTGCCACGTCCCCGGCGCCCACGCCGCGACGCAGCCCGCCGGCAGGACCAGCACCAGCGCGCCGTGCTCGACGCGGAAGCCGTGCGCGGCGACGGTGCGCGCCGCGCCGTCGGCCAGGACGACGCGCCAGCGCCTGGTCTGCGCGGGCGGGGAGAAGAGCGAGGGCTGGTCGGTCATCGGTTCGCCCCGCTCCGGTTCCTGCTCCAGCTCGACTGCCTGCGGTCTGCTCCAGTCAGTTGCTCCGTCCCCCTACGGGGGACCGGAGCAACTGGAGCAACTGGAGCAAGCGCGTCCGTTGGTGCAGTTGCTCCAGTTTGCTCCAGTCCGATTTTCCAACTGGAGCAGCCGATGGCGCGGCCTGCGATCATGGTGTTTCGACCCACGTTCCAACCTCCACGTACTTGCGCCGCCGGCGGCTGCCGTCGTCGCGCTCGACCGTCACCAGCGAGCGGTTGCCCAGCCACGTCCTGAGCAGCGCCTTCACCTTCGCCCTGTCGGGCTCCTCGTCGAGGTCGAGCTCGAGGACCTCCGCAATGGCACGGCCGACCCACTCCCCGGACCGCACGTCGGCTCGCCACCGTCCACCGGCGACCCTGTTCTGCACCGCCTTGAGGTCGTGCGACGTCAGGCCCTCGAAGGCGTCCGGCCAGGACCACGCGGTCACGACGCCGACCTGGTCCTCCGGATACGTCGCCGTGCCGTTGCCGAGGCCGACGCCGACCAGCTTTCGCCACGATGCGGCGGCGGCCGGCGGCGCCATGTTCGCCTTGCCGTTGTCGATCCTGAAATAGAGCCGCCGCTCGTTCGGGACGATGTCGGCCTTCGTCGCCTCGACCAGGGTCATCGGGTATCAGGGCACTGGCGCCGCGGGCATCCTCGACCGTCAGCTCGGCGCCATTGCCCTTGCGAACGTGGTGGATCGTCTCGATGGCGCAGTCGCAGCGATCGGCCACGCCGGCGAGCGCCTTGGCGACCATGTCGATGGCGCCGTTGTCGTTCTCGGGAACGGCGTGGATGGAGACGAACGGGTCGAACAGGCAGGCATCGATGGCATGCCGGCCGAGCGTCTCCATCACCGAGTCGATGTCGGGCCGGTTGAGGACGATGCCGCGCTGGCGATCGTCGATGGCGACCTTGATCTGCATGTCGCGGCCATTGTCGATGAACAGACGGCCGGCGAGGTCCGCCTCGTCGAGACGGTAGTGCAGGGCAATCGCGGCGATCCGCCGGTGCAGCTCCTCCTGCGGATCCTCGCCGTTCCAGTACCAGACCCGGGCCGGCCTGATGGGCGAGCCGGTCAGCAGGTTGCGGCCGCACGCCATCGACACCGCGTCGAGCAGGGCATGCGAGGATTTGCCGACGCCGGCGCCGGAGATCGTCGCGGTCAGGAACTTCCGGTTGTAGTGCCGGTCGTGCAGCCACTGCCGCGGCGGGATTTTCGCGGGGTCGATCCAGCGCCAGGGCGTCGCCGTCACGCGGTCGGGCACGGGTGCGTCGGCCGGCTCCCCGGCGCCCGGCCCTTCCACCGTCCGGCTGGCATCGAAGGCCAGGCGCAGCCGGTCCGGCCCGTGCGCGCGGAGGATGTCGTTGGCGTCCATGGTCATGCCGCCACCGTCGGGGCGTCGCCCAGAGCCACGATCTCGGCCCGCAGGCCGCGCAGCCGCAGCCGTAACCGGCCGACCAGCGCCTGCGCGTTCCGTCGACCGGCTTCGTCGCTGTCGGCGACCACCGACACCGCGTCGGTGTAGACCGGCACGCGCTCGGCGAGGGCAGGCAGGCGCGAGGCGCCGCCGGCTGCCCAGGCGCCGAGACCGGTCGCCTCGGCGATCGACAGCGCATCCTCGGTGCCCTCGCAGATCGCCAGCCCCAGCCCGTCGTTCAGCGGCGCCAGCACCGTCGGCCAGCCGGCCGACCTGCCGATCGAAATCTTGTCGCTGCCCGGCACCTTCGCGCCGTCGGGCAGCAGGCAGGTGATCTGCACGCCCCGCAGCGCTTCCTCCCGCATCACGAGGATGCCCGGCTCCGGCTCGCTCGGGATGCCGTAGCAGGTGATCATTGCCGGGCCGTGCTCGCGGCACGGCGCCAGGTAGCCCACCGTCGCGGGAATTGTCCCGCCGTAGCGCCGCACGTCGCGCAGGTAGACCTCGACGACCGATCGCCGGGAATCGGCCCGGCGGCGCCACAGCCAGAGCGCCTTGCCGAGCTGCACCGCGATCGCCTCGCGATCACGGACCGCGGCGGCAGCCCGGATCACCCTCAGGCTCTCGGGATCGATCCGCAGGCCGCTTTCCCGGCTGCCGGCATGCGCCTCGCCCCGGCTGCCGCATCGCGCGCAGCACCAGGTCGCGAACCGCTCGTCGAGGAACCAGACGCGCAGCACCTCGCGCGTGCGGTTCTTCGGCGCGCGGCGATGCGGCCCGCACTCGGGACAGGGCCGGTCGTGCACGCCGAACTTACCGCCGACCAGGATGCGGAGGTCGTCGAGGGAGAAGGCAGCCGTCATTGTGCCACCCCGGGCGGAGCCGCCGAACAGATGCTGACGACAGCGCCATTGGCGGCGCAGTCGGGGTACCCTTCCTGCGGGTGCCGCAACGAGAGGGGTTCCTCCACCACCCGGTCGGCATGACGGTGCGCTTTCATAGGCGAATGCCCCGAGGGAGAAACGCCGGCGCGGCCGGCACGCCGGACGATCAGCGGGACGTGCTGGGCAGTCGCAGAAGCTTCCCCGGCGGATCGGGCTCGCGGCCTGGCCCGGGCAGAGGGGTGTAACCTCTCGGCTGGCCGAGATCCGTCCACACCATGTCGATCTCGTAGCCGAGCACGGCGACCAGCTTCTCGACCAGCTCCAGGTTGCCGCGCGTGCGCCCCAGCTCGAAGCGCGCCAGCGACGCCCGGTCGACGCCGGCCAGATGGGCGAGCCGCCGCTGCGACAGGTTGTGCGCCAGGCGCAGGCGCCTGACCTCGGTTCCCCAGAAGAATACCGGCCGCTCGGGCATGGCGGATCGACGCCAGACGACAGTCATCGGCATGGGCTGCCCCTCCTTGGGCTGCGATTCACTGTAGGAAGAAATTATCGTTTGGGAAGGGGGACAACAGCCGGCCGCGCGTGGCCGAAGGACCCGCCGGGCAAGGTTGTGCTATCAAGGGCGTGTGGTTGCGAGTCTCGACTTGCGGGGGCGGATGAGACGGCGGGCACTAATCGGAACGATCGCCGGTGTTGCCTCGTGGCCGATCGCCGCGCGGGCGCAGCAGAAGGCGACGCCGGTGATCGGCTACCTGAGCGGCGGCCTGGCCGACACGGCTGGATCGTACAGAGCCGCTTTCCGCGCGGGCCTGCGTGAAGCCGGCTTTGTCGAAGGACAGAACGTGACGGTCGAGCATCGGTACGCGGAGGGCCGCTTCGAACGGCTGCCGGCTATGGCCGCCGCCCTCGTCAGCCGCAAGGTCGATGTGATCTTCGCTGGCGGAACCCAGGCGACGCGCGCGGCAAAAGCCGCGACCTCGACGATCCCGATCGTCTTTCTCATCGGCGACGATCCCGTTGTCGAGGGCTTCGTCTCGAGCCTCGCCCGGCCGAACGGCAATCTCACGGGCATCAGCAATCTCCTGGCCGACCTCGCGCCCAAGCGGCTCCAGCTCCTGGGCGAGTTGCTTCCGCGGGCCCGGCAGATCGCCCTGCTGGTCGACCCGCGGAACCCGAGCAACCGGCGGACGATCCAGGAAATGCAGAACGCGGCGCAGGCGAAGGACCTCGCGCTCCATGTCGTCGGCGCCGTCAGCGAAGCCGAGATCGACGGCGCCTTCGCCTCGCTCGCCCGGCTGCAGGCCGACGCGCTCGTCGTCCATGGCGACCAGTTCTTCACCTCCAGGCGCGAGCAGATCGTGGCGCTGGCGGCGCGGCAGGCCGTTCCGGCAATCTACGCAAGCCGCGATTTCGCGGCGGCCGGTGGCCTCATCAGCTATGGGCCGAGCCTGACCGCCGGCGTCCGCGACAGCGGCGCTTATGCGGGACGCATCCTGAAAGGCGCCCGTCCCGCCGACCTGCCGGTTGTCCAGCCGACGGTGTTCGAGCTGGCCATCAACCTCCGAACCGCCCGTACGCTCGGGCTCGCGATCCCTCCCGCGCTGCTGGCCCGCGCGGACGACGTGGTCGAGTAGGCTGCCGCGGCCGAGCGGCCGAAGACCACACGCTGAGGAGCGGCCCGTCCTTCGACGTGCTCCCTCCTCACCCTGAGGAGCCGCGCGGAGCGCGGCGTCTCGATCCGGGCGAAGTAACCTTCGCCCTTAGCTTGCTCAACGATTTCGAGTGTCGCCCATCCTTCGAGACGGTCGCTACGCGACCTCCTATGAAAATGCGCTCCCAGCCATGAGCTTCCCTCTCGCAGCGCCACCATTTTCTCAGCATCGTGGTGCGCGCCGGCGTGCTGGGGGTCTCCTCAGGATGAGGACTTTGCCGGACCAGCCAAAGTTACGTCAGCGCCACAGGAGTGGCGCGCTCCCAGCGCATGACGCGCTCTTCCATCGAAGTCGGCGCCTGATGGGGCTCCCGCTCAGTACCGCACCTCCACCCGCCTCCGTTCCGCGATGCTCGCGTGGTCGTCGTACTCCTTCTTGGTCGAGCGGTCGGGCAGCTCGACATCGGCGTGCTTCACCTTCTTGTAGGGAATCCTCGACAGGATGTGCGAGATGGCATTCAGCCGGGCGCGCTTCTTGTCGTCGGAATGCACGATGTGCCAGGGCGAGTCCGGCGTGTCGGTGTGCTCGAACATCATGTCGCGCGCCTTCGAGTAGTCGTACCAACGCTTGTAGGAGGCGAGGTCCATGTCGGAGAGCTTCCACTGGCGCAGGGGATCCTCGATGCGCGCCCTGAAGCGGCGCTCCTGCTCCTCCTGGCCGACCTCGAGCCACAGCTTGATCAGGCGCGTGCCGCCGTCGATCAGGAACTTCTCGACCACCGGGCAGATCTCGAGGAAGCGCCGGTGCTGCTCCTTGGTGCAGAAGCCCATGACGTACTCGACGCCGGCGCGATTGTACCAGCTGCGGTCGTAGATCACGATCTCGCCGCCGGCCGGCATGCGCTCGATGTAGCGCTGCATGAACATCTGCGTCTTCTCGCGGCTCGACGGCGCGGGCAGCGCCTCGACGCGGAAGGAGCGCGGGCTCACCCGCTCGGTCAGCGCCTTGATGGTGCCGCCCTTGCCGGCGGCGTCCCGCCCCTCGAAGATGATGACGACGCGTTCCTGCGATTCCTTCAGCCATTCCTGCAGGTGGCACAGCTCGATCTGGAGCTTGTGAAGCTCCTTCTCGTACTGCTTGCGCTTCATCTTCTCCGGAGCGTCGTTGGCCATGTCGTGTCTCCCCTTGAACGCCTTGCGCGGTGGGCACATGTCCCGTGTCCCTCCCCGGTCATCGGGGGAGGTCCCCCGTCATGCGGGGCGGAAGGGGCAGGCCTCACGCGAGATTCATGGAGTTCCGACGTCGGCCTCTCATGGATCTCGTCCGGGTCCCCGCCTCCGCCCCGCATGACGGGGCACCTCCCCCGGTCAGGGGGAGGAAAACGCACCGTGACCACGCCGCAGCTTTCACATAGAAGTCTGATCGCCTGCGAGACATCACGCAATCGTAACGAAGCTCCCTAAATGTAACCGGAGCGTGGCCGGAGCGTTTGACCCAGCGCAAGGCGGGCGGCCACCAATCGCCTATCCGATCCCTCAGATTCTTCCTCGAGCTCGGGAGTGCACCATGCCAGCGGACCCGCACAGCCAGACGCCGGTCGACCAGACGCCCGCCCGCCACCCGTCCGCCAGCCAGATGCCCGCCAGCCAGATCTCCGCGGGCTGGGGCCTGACCTTCGCCCAGGATTACTGGATCGACGCGTGGCAGCGCACCATCCTGACCCTCGATACGCTGCGCCAGCGCGGCAACACGTCGCTCGAGCGCAGCAAGGCGGACGCCCCGCACGTGCTGGGTTTCGCCTTCGAGCTGGTGGTCGACGGCCGCACCCTGCCGCGGCCGGTCAACTACATGCTGGTGCGCATCGTGCCGCCGGAAGGCACCCGGATCGATCCCGGCAAGCGACCCTTCGTGGTCGTCGATCCGCGCGCCGGGCATGGACCGGGCATCGGCGGCATGAAGCACGACAGCGAGATCGGCGTGGCGCTCGCCGCCGGCCATGCCTGCTACTTCGTCGGCTTCCTGCCCGAGCCGCAGCCCGAGCAGACCATCGAGGATGTGTGCACGGCGGAAGCGCATTTCCTGGAGGTCGTCGCCCGCCTGCATCCCGACGCCGACGGCAAGCCGGTCACGGTGGGCAACTGCCAGGCCGGCTGGCAGATCATGATGACCGCGGCGATCCGGCCCGATCTGTTCGGCCCGATCCTGCTCGCCGGCTCGCCGCTCTCCTACTGGGCGGGCGTGCGCGGGGCCAACCCCATGCGCTACCTCGGCGGGACCATGGGCGGCACGTGGCTCACCGCCCTGTCGGGCGACCTCGGCCACGGCATCTTCGACGGCGCCAACCTGGTCGCCAACTTCGAGGCGCTGAACCCGGCCAACACATATTGGCAGAAGCCCTACGGCCTCTATTCCAAGGTCGACACCGAGGCGTCGCGCTTCCTCGAGTTCGAGACCTGGTGGGGCAGCCCGGTGCTGCTGAACGCCAAGGAGATGCAGTGGATCGCCGACAATTTGTTCGTCGGCAACAAGCTCACGTCGGGCGAGATCCATACCTCGGACGGCCGCCGCGTCGACCTGCGCAACATCCGCTCGCCGATCATCGTGCTGTGCTCGCACGGCGACAACATCACGCCGCCGCAGCAGGCGCTGGGCTGGATCACCGACCTCTACGAGGAGGATGCGGAGATCGTCACCAACGGCCAGACCATCGTCTACACGCTGCGCCAGTCGATCGGACATCTCGGCATCTTCGTCTCCGGCAAGGTGGCGACGCGCGAGCATGCCGAGCTCGCCTCCTGCATGGAGATGATCGATCTGCTGCCGCCCGGCCTCTACGAGGCGGTCATCACCGAGGTCGACGACGGGACCGTCCATCCCGAGCTGATCCACGGCAGGTACCTGTTCCGGCTGGAGGCGCGCTCGCTCGACGACATCCGCGCGCTCGGCAACAACGACGCCGAGGATACACAGCGCTTCGCCACCGTGGCGCGCGTCTCGGAGATCAATCACGGCCTCTACGCGGCCTTCGCGCGGCCGGCGGTGCAGGCGATCGCGGGCCTGCGGTCGGCCGACATGGCGCGCCAGACGCATCCCAACCGGCTGCGCTTCGCGATGTTCTCCGACCAGAACCCGGCGATGGCGCCCGTCGCGGCGCTGGCCGAGAGCGTGCGGGCCGATCGCAAGCCGGTCGCGGCCGACAACCCGCTGCTCGCGATGGAGCAGATGGCGTCCAGCATGATCACCACCTGGTGGGAGGGCTATCGCGTGGCGCGCGACGCCATGACCGAGGCGGCGTTCGTCACCGCCTACGGCTCGCCGTGGCTGCAGGCGATGGTCGGTCTCGCCGCCCCCAACGGCTCCAGCCAGCCGCACCGCCGCATCGAGCGCGATCTGGCGCGCGAGGCGACGGCGGCCCATGCCGAGGCCGAGCTCGCCACCCGCTTCGAGGTCGGCGGGCTGCCCGAGGCGGTGGCGCGCGCCGTGATCCATGTCCGCCTGCCGCAGAAGACCGTCGACGAGCGCGGCTTCAGCGTGCTGCAGGCGCTGCGCAAGCTGCAGCCGGCCAATCGCCGGCTGGGCGCCGGCGAGGTCAAGGCGCTGTTCCGCGACCAGTTCCTGCTGCTGCGCCTCGACGAGGAGCGCGCCGTCGCGGCGATCCCGCGCCTGCTGCCCGACGACGCGGCGCTGCGCCACAAGGGCTGGCAGGCGATCCACGACGTGCTGCATGCGAGCGGCCCGCCGCCGGAGGAAGGTCGGAAACGATTGCGCCGCATCGCCGCGCTGTTCGGAGTACCCTCCCCGGATGCCTGACACCTCAGCCCCGCCGCCGCGCGCCCACGCCAAGTACGACCGCCTGATCGAGGTCGCACGCAAGCACGAGCCGATGCCGACCGCCGTCTGTCATCCCTGCGACGCCGTCTCGCTCGAGAGCGCCGTCGAGGGCGCGCGGCTCGGCCTCCTGAGGCCGATCCTCGTCGGCCCGCCGGCGCGCATCGTCGACGTCGCGTCGCGCCACGGCTTCGACATCAGCCCGTTCGAGCTGGTCGCCTCGCTGCACAGCCACGATTCGGCGGCCAAGGCCGTCGAGCTGGTGCGCAGCGGCCGCGCCGAGGCGCTGATGAAGGGCAGCCTGCACACCGACGAGCTGATGGCCGCGGTGGTGTCGCGCGACAGCGGCATCCGCACGGCGCGCCGCATCAGCCACTGCTTCGTGATGGACGTGCCGAGCCATCCCGAGGCGCTGATCATCACCGACGCCGCGGTGAACATCGCGCCGAACCTCGAGGACAAGATCGACATCGTGCAGAACGCCATCGATCTGGCGCAGGCGCTGGGCGTCGGCGAGGTGCGCGTCGCCATCCTCTCCGCCATGGAGACGGTCAACCCGCGGGTGCCATCGACCATCGAGGCGGCAGCGCTGTGCAAGATGGCCGACCGCGGCCAGATCACCGGCGCCGTGCTCGACGGCCCGCTGGCGCTCGACAACGCGATCAGCCTGGAAGCCGCCGCCATCAAGAACATCGCTTCCCCGGTGGCCGGCCGCGCCAACGTGCTGGTCGTGCCCGACCTCGAGGCCGGCAACATGCTGGCCAAGAGCCTGTCCTTCCTGGCCGGCGCCGACGCCGCCGGCGTGGTGCTGGGCGCACGCGTGCCCATCATCCTGACCAGCCGCGCCGATTCGCTGACGACGCGACTGGCCTCGTGCGCCGTCAGCGTCCTGGTCGCCGCGGCGAGGCGTGCCAGCGCCGCGGCGGCACTCGCGTGAGGCCATCTGGACAGCAGGGTGTTCGCCTATCCATTTACGCCGTCATCCCGAGCGGAGCCGAGCGCAGCGAGGCGCAGTCGAGGGACCTTTCTTGCTGCGGCGAAGAAAGGTCCCTCGACTACGCCACCCTCCGGGCGGCTCCGCTCGGGATGACGGCGTAAATGGATAGTCGAACGCCCTGCTCCGGACAGGACGACACACAGGCAAGAACCCCGAGGGAATCGTGACCGAACCCATCCGCCCCGTCCTCCAGGGCCAGAAGGCCCTGGTCGTCGGCATCGCCAACGACCAGTCGATCGCCTACGGCTGCGCCCGCGCGTTCCGCGAGGCCGGCGCCGAGCTCGCCGTCACCTGGCTCAACGCCAAGGCCCGCCCCTACGTGGAGCCGCTCGCCACGGCGCTGGAGGCGCCGATCGCGCTGCCGCTCGACGTCTCCCAGCCCGGCCAGCTCGAGGCGGTGTTCGCCGAGATCGGGCAGCGCTGGGGCAAGCTCGACATCCTGGTGCACTCCATCGCCTTCGCCCCGCTCGAGGACCTGCGCGGCGGCCTGCTCGATTGCTCGGCCGAGGGCTTCGCCAGGGCGATGGACGTCTCCTGCCACTCCTTCGTGCGCATGGCGCGGCTCGCCGCGCCGCTGATGAAGGACGGCGGCACGATGTTCGCCATGAGCTACTACGGCGCCAATCGCGTGGTGCCGAACTACAACGTCATGGGCCCGGTCAAGGCGGCGCTCGAGGCGTCGTGCCGCTACCTCGCCTACGAGCTGGGGCCGCGCGGCATTCGCGTGCACGCCATCTCGCCCGGCCCGCTGAAGACGCGCGCCGCCTCCGGGCTCAAGGATTTCGAGCTGCTGCTGAACGAGGCCGCGCACAAGGCCCCGCTCGGCGAGCTGGTCGACATCATGGATGTCGGCTGGACCTGCGCCTATCTCGCGACGCCGTTCGCCCACCGCATCACCGGCGGCACCGTCTACGTCGACGGCGGCGCCAACATCGTGGCCTGACGTGCCGGCCCCGGAGGCAGATCCCGGCTGCGTCGCCGTCCTCAACGCCGGCTCGTCGAGCATCAAGTTCGCGCTCTACGAGGCGGGCGCGGACGGCGCGCTGCTGTTCCACGGCCAGGTCGAGCGGCTGGGCGGCGCGGCGCGGCTCGCGGCGTCCGACCGGACGGGCAGGACCGTCGCCGAACGCGACTGGCCCGAGGGCGCGCTCGACCATCGTGCCGCCACGGCCGAGATTCTCGCGCTGGGACACGGGTTGCTGGCCGGCCGCAGGGTCGCGGCGTTCGGCCATCGCGTGGTCCATGGCGGCGTCAAGTTCGCCCGGCCGACCCGCCTCGATGCCGGCGTGCTGGCCGAGCTCGAGCGGCTGGTGCCGCTCGCCCCGCTGCACCAGCCGCACAACCTGGCGCCGATCGAGGTGATCGCCCGGGAGGCTCCGCACCTGCCGCAGATCGCCTGCTTCGACACCGCCTTCCACCGCAGCCAGCCCGCGCTCGCCCACGAATTCGGCCTGCCGCGCGCGCTCACCGACGAAGGCGTGCGGCGCTACGGCTTCCATGGTCTCTCCTACGACTACGTCGTGACGCGCCTCGCGGAGAGCGAGCCCGGCCTGGCCGGGCAGCGGCTGGTCATCGCCCATCTCGGCAACGGCGCCAGCCTGTGCGCCGTGCAGGGCGGCCGCAGCGTCGCCAGCACCATGGGGTTCACCGCGGTCGACGGCCTGATGATGGGCACGCGCAGCGGCACGCTCGATCCCGGCGTGCTGCTCTAACTGATGGCCGAGCACGGCTACGACGCCAAGCGCCTGGAGGACCTGCTCTATCGCCGGTCGGGCCTGCTCGGCGTGTCGGGCATCGCCTCGGACATGCGCACGCTGCGCCGGTCGGGCGAGCCCGCGGCGGCACATGCGATCGAGCTGTTCGTCTATCGGATCGTGCGCGAGATCGGCTCGCTGGCGGCGGCGCTGGGCGGCATCGACGCCCTCGTCTTTACCGCTGGCATCGGCGAGAATGACCCCGCCACCCGGGCCGAGGTGGTCCGCGGCTGCGCCTGGCTGGGCTTCGCGCTCGACCCGGCGCTGAACGAAGCCGGCAACGGCCAGCGCCGCATCAGTGCCGCGGGGACGCGGCCGGTGCTGGTCGTGCCGACCGACGAGGAACGAATGATCGCCCGCTACACCAGCGCGGCCGTGAAGCAGAAGGGAGAGCAGGCATGACCAAGATTCTCACCGTCAAGGAGCTGCAGCAGAAGATCGCGCTCGCCGAGTCGGCGAAGGCGTCGGCGGCGCTGAAGGCGCACGAGGCGGCCGAGCACGAGAAGCGCGAGCTGCTGGACCGGATGACCAGGCCGTCCGGCCTGAGCGACGACGAGATCGTCGAGAAGGCGTCCATCATCGTCAACCGTGCGGTCGAGAACGGCCTCACCTCGGTGCAGGTGTATCGCTTCCCCCACACCCTGTGCACCGACAACGGGCGCGCCATCAACCAGGCCGAGCCGGGCTGGGAGAACACCCTCACCGGAGTCCCCAAGGAAATCTTCGAGTTCTGGAAGCGCCAGCTCCAGCCGCGCGGCTATCACATCCGCTACGAGATCATCGACTATCCCGGCGGCATCCTGGGCGACGTCGGCGTGACCTTGAGCTGGGGGTGACGCGGGTTTCTTCAGCCGACGGGCAGGCCTGCGCGCCGGCCGAAGGATCGCTCCGGCGCCGCACCGCGGCGGCGACATGCCGGTTCGGGGCGCGGTCGGTGCTCCCTCGCACGCTCGCCACTTACACGACGAGCGCGCGCTGAACCGGAAGGCGGGAGGCCGGTTCCCACGCCGGCCTCGCCGCTTCCGCTTCCCACACCTCGGCGGAGCCTCATCGGCTGCCACCACCCACGCACCGAGGCTCCGAAAGTAGTTTGCACCTGGGGCGCAAACGAGGCAGCGGCCGCGCCGTTCAACGAGCAATTCGCCCGGTTCGTCGAGTCGATGGTCGTGGGCCGGTGCAACGCCTCTCTCGCGGACGTGCCATGCCGATCAGGGCGAGGAGGGTCTCCACAGCTCGATGACGGCCGGCACAGGACATCGGTCGAGCAGCCCCTACAGGTTCGACCGCGTTCTTGGTGGTCCCCGATCAGACGCCCAGCAACCGTCGCTGATGCGCGGTGAGCTGCGTGTGGCCTCTGATCGCTTGCTGGATGCGGGCTATCAGCGTGGGCGACAGGCGGCCCAAGTGCCTGTTCGAATCGGCCAGCGCTGCCACCCATTCGTGGGTCGGCATGGGGACCGCATCCGTCGTGTCGATGTAGGACGAGTGCGAGACGACGTGGCATTCATGGCGCGATACCTCGACCGCGTGCAGGCGCGCCCGGCGGGCTCTCGGCGGCTCGGAGTTGATGAAGAACACCTCCGCCTTGCCCGGATCGATGCAGATGCAGAGCTTGTCGTGGGGTTGGCGCGGGATGGCGGTGAAGACCCGCACGATTTCCCACGTCTGCATCAGGCGAGCTCGAAGGCGGCGCGCTCCCTCAGCTCCTCCACGAACGCCGAGCGATTCTCGAAGGTGCTCGGAACGAGCTTCTCGTAATCCATGATGGGGTTGTGCAACCCGGACTCCCAAGCCTCGCGAAAGGCCGGCTCCTCATGTGCTATGTCGCGAATCTTGTCGAACGGCATTTTGCCGTAGGTCGCGAGCGCACCCAGCAAAGCGGCCTTCTCGCCTTCGGAGAGTGCTGGATAGTCCGCGCGGCACTGCTTCTCGCCGACGGTCACCTCGCGCTTGTTGCCGTTCGAGGTGATGGTGACCCACTGGGCGAGCTCCTCGTTCACCGCATCGGGCAGGCCCGCATCGGCCTTGAGCATGTCGTATATGACGGACGGCACCGGCCCATGCTCCAGGGCGACGTATTCGTCGCCCGAGATCGGCCTGCCCCAATCGAGCAGATGCTCCTTGTCGGCGAAGAAGAACACCTTGCCGATGTAGTACTGCGTGATGCGCGGCTGAGTTGCCGCGAGAAGCGCAATGCCCTGAATGCACTTGTCGTAGTTCACGCGAAATCGAAGCATAGAAGGCTTCGCCAACGGCCCATCCGGCATGCCGATAGTCTCCTTCCTTCAGCCGCAACTATAGCTGCACAAGGTGGGCTAGGTCCAAGCGGGGCTCAGCGGCCGCTCGAAGACGACCTCGTCTTTCTCCTGGCCTTTGTCGGTCCAGCCGTTCAGGCGATAGAATCGCTCGGCGCGGCTGCCGGGCTCCGTGGTGAGCCTCGCGACCGCGTGACCGGCTCGCCGCAGATCCTCGCAGGCGAGCGGCAGCAGCGCGCGGCCGATACCGCGGCCCTCGTAGTCGGGATGGACGAACAGCGCGAAGATCGTGCCGTCGCGCGGGTCGGCGGCAGAGAAGCCCTGCACCGCGCCATCCTGCTCCCACACCCAGAAGGTGCCGTTGTCGTAGAGCCAGCGCGCCGTGTCCGCTACCCGCGGAACGCTCCCCGGCGACAGCCGGTTCTCGCGCACGGCCTGGCGCACCTCCGTGATGCGCGGCGCATCCGCGATCGTTGCCTTGCGAATCATGCCGCTCCTATAGCGCCAGGATCCCGTCCGCGACATCCCCTCCCGCCATCGGCCTTCGCGAGGCAACGCAAGGCGGCCGATCGCATTGAGCCTCCAGAAAAGGTGCCCGAGGCCGACTTCGTCGACCGGCGTGGCCCATTCATCGAGACGCCGCGCCGTCTTGACAGGATATCGGCCGGCGGCCACAGGACGCTGATGGCCATCCAGCTCACGTTGCGTCCCGGCGATCGCCTTCCCGACTTCGCGCTGCCGGGCCTGGACGGAAAGCTGCGCAAGTTCGTCTGGTCGTTCACCGGTGCGCCGGTCTGCCTGATCGCCGTCGAGGACGTTGCCAGCCTCGACGCCGGGCAGCTCGCGGCGCTCTGCACCACCTGCGCGCTGTCGGCGGTCGTGCCGGTCGTGGTCGCGGGCAACAGCGTGGACAATGCGGCGGCGGCGTGGGCCCGGCTGGCGCAAGGCGAGCGCGACGCGCCGCTCCTGCTCTGCGACGCCGAGCGCAAGTTCCTGCCCGCCCTGCTGGCACAGGGCAGCGGCGGGCTCGGCTTCGGCGGCGGCGGCCTGCTGCGGCTGCGCGTGATCGTGCTCGATCCGAACCAGCGCGTGGCCGCGACCTTCGACGGCCGCGCCCTCGTGGCGGCGAACGAGGCGATGGCAGCGCTCGCCCGCTCGGTGCGCGCCGACGGCGGCGCCGGCCAGCTTCTCCAGACGCCGATGGCGCCGGTGCTCGTCCTGCCACGCGTGTTCGAGCCGGAGTTCTGCACCCAGGTGATCCGCCTGTGGAGCAAGGGCGATCACGCCGACAGCGGCGTGTCGAGCCGCTACGGCAATGTCAACGTGGCCGAGCTGAAGCGCACCGAGGACTACACCATCGTCGAGCCGATGATGCTGAAGGCGATCTCAGATCGCTTGGCCTACCGCATCGGCCCCGAGCTCACCAAGGTGTTCGCCTTCGACCGGCAATTCACCTTCGACTCGCATGTCGTGCTGTCCTACTCGGCCGAGGGCAGGCATTTCTTCGGCGCCCATCGCGACAACGGCGCGCCGACGACGGCCGACCGTGCGTTCGCCGTGTCGCTGAACCTCAACGACGATTTCGAGGGCGGCGAGCTGATCTTCCCGGAGTACGCCGCCGTGCGCGTCAGCCCGCCGCTCGGCGCCGCCGCCGTGTTCTCCTGCTCCCTGCTGCACCAGGTCCTGCCGGTGACCCGCGGTCGCCGCTTCGTGCTGACGACATTCTTCCGGCAGAAGTAGGCCGCCCTCTCCGACCATCCTTCACCCTCATGTCTTCCTGAGCCTTTCATGTCATCCTGAGCGCAGCGAAGGATCTCATCGCCAGAAGGTCCAAAGCACTCTTGTGGCCGGCGGCAATCAGGTCCTTCGCTGCGCTCAGGACGACAAGAGAATCCATCGATTGAAAAGGCGCCGCGTTCACGCCCTCGCCGGCAGCGGGTCGTTGACGCCGTCGAGCGGCCAGATGGGGCGGCGCAGGCGGGTGAATTTCAGGCGACCGAGGTCGGGCGAGCAGATGCCGCCGGAATCGACCACCATGACCTCGCGGGCGATCGGGCCGTAGGCGGCGCGGAAGTGCTGGACGCTCTTCACCACCACGACGCTCTTCGCCGTCGGGTCGATGCCCTGGCTGAGGAAGACCTGCAGGTCGATGGTCTGGATGCGGCGCGAGATCGTGACCACGTCGATGCCGCCGATACGCAGCACCGCGGTCGGCCCCATGACGGTCTCGACGCCGGCGTTCATCGGGCCGTCGTTCTTGAAGACGCCATCGGACAGCAGCCTTACCAGGGCGCGGGCCTTCACGGGGGCGCCCATCGTCGGGTCGGTACGGCCGCCCAGGCTGACGTCGATCTCCGCGCCGACGCCCGCCTGCACGGCCTGCTGCACCGTCGCCGGATCGTAGATCGTGCCGAACGCCACGTTCCCGATCCCGGCGTCCAGGAGTGCCTGCAGCACCGGCGTGGTGTCGTTGTAGCCACCGCCCCCGGGATTGTCGGTGCCGTCGGCGATCACCAGCGGACCCTGCTTGCCCGCGCCTCGATGGCCGGCGCCGGCGCGCGCGGCGGCGATGCCGTCGGCGATCGAGCGGTAGTCCTTCACCGCCCCTTCCTCGCGGCGGCGCCACATGTCGTCGATCAGCTCGTGGGCGATGGCGCGGGCGCGGGCCTCGCTGCCTGGCTCGTGGGTGACGGCGATCGACGGGCCGGTATAGGGAATGTCGGCCCAGGTGAAGCCCGCCTGGATGCTGACGACGTCGATGCCGGGCTGCTGCTCGAACCGGTCGGCCTTGGCCAGCAGATCGAGCATCAGGCCCGGCTTCGTGGTGCGGCCGTGCTCGGCGCCTTCCAGCATGGCGGGCTGCACCAGCAGGCAGCGCGGCTTCCGCTTGCCGTCCATTGCCTGCTGAACCAGCGCTGCTGCCTGCGTGGCACGCTCGTAGCCGTCGATGTGCGGATAGGTGCGGTAGCTCACCAGCGCATTGGCGTTGCCCGCCATGCGCCCGGTCGCGTTGGCGTGCAGGTCGAGCGTGGTGGCGATCGGCACGTCGGGCCCGACGACGCCGCGCAGCAGCTCGAGCAGCGCGCCCTCGGCATCGTCCTCGGTCTCGCTCACCATCGCGCCGTGCAGCGACAGGCAGACGCCGTCGAGCCTGCCCGCCGCGCGCGCCACGCCGACGATGCGATCGCGGATGGTCTCCCAGCATTCCCGCGTCAGCTTGCCCGAGGGCGTGGCGTTGGCCGCGCCGCCCCACACCGGCTGCCAGCCGTATTCCTTCGCCGCATCGATGTAGCCGCCGATCTCGTTCCGTGTGCCGGCGAAGTGCGGCACCATCGCCTCGCCCTCGATCAGCCAACGCTTGCGGTAGTCGTCGAGCGTGGTCGGCAGCATCGAGAAGGTGTTGGTCTCGTGCATGAACTGCGCGATCAGGACCCGGTACGCCATCGTCGGTCCCTCGCCTACAGCTTCGCCGTCTTGAGCCATTCGGCCTGGCCTTCCTCGCCATCGACGCCCATCGATTCGAGGAAGCGGCAGACCATCATGTAGTAGCCGATGGTGAGCGTCAGCTCGACCAGCGCACCGGGCGAGAGCAGGGCCGCGACCGGCTTCAGGGTGCGGTCGGAGGCGCGCACGTTGCGCACGACGTCGTCGGTGTAGCGCAGCACGGCCTTGTCGTTGTCCGTGAAGGCCGGCGCCTCGATGGTGGCGTCGCGCAGGGCGGCGATCTTGTCCTCGGGAACGCCGACCTCGCGGGCGATGCGCTCGTGCTGGAACACCTCGTAGGCGGCGCGGCTCAGGCGGCCGACGCGCAGGATCGCGAGCTCGCGCAGCCGGGCATCGAGCTCACAGCGGTGCAGCAGCGCATTGCCCATGCGCGTAAATCCTTTGATGCCGCTCTCCGAGTTGGCCAGCATGCGGTAGATGTTGAGGTGCGGCCCGAGCTTGTGCAGGAACTCGGCGTGCCGGCCCTCGGCCTTCTCGACGTCGTAGTACGGAATGCGCGACATGATCTCCCCTCCGATTTCCCCTCCCCAAGCTTCGCTTGGGGAGGTGTCCGCGCCTGCCCTGAGCGAAGCCGAAGGGTCATACGCCGACGGAGGGGTCATGAGTCACAAAGGCAACGGTGCCGTGGCTCATGACCCCTCCGCCCGCGATTACGCGGACACCTCCCCACGCGAAGCGTGGGGAGGCGAACGAGGGCGACCTTGTCAGATCAGTCCGCGCCTCACCAGCGGATTGAGCCAGCGGCCGATGGGGCCGGTGAGCACGATCGGCTTCTCGAGGACGATCAGTGCGATGCAGGGGTCGCCCGGATCGGCGATCGGCTCGTGCTGCTCGGGTCCCGGGCCGACGGCAAAGTCGCCGACACCGTAGTTGCCCGTCGAATCGGTATAGCCGCCCTGCAGGACCACCGTGTACTCGGTGCCTGAATGGCGATGAATCGGCAGGCCACGGCCGGGCGCCAGGCGCAGCAGCGACACGCGGTGCGTGTCGCCCGGGAGGCCGAGTCGGATCTCCTCGAAGCCGCCTACGGCGCGCCGCCAGGCCGCAGCGGACCCGAGGTGCCGCAACAACGGCGGCGGCGCCCACTCGAAGCCGGGGCGGCGCGTCGCCTGCCCATGCGGCTGGCCGGGCGGCGGGCGCGCCTCGACCGGCACCGCGTCGATGGCGGCGAGCGCGCGCGCCAGCGCCGCATCGCCGGGCTCCAGGTCGCGGGTGGCCTCGCTCTCCAGCATGGCGCCGGCAAGCGCGCCCAGCCGGCCGACCGCGCGTCGCGCATCCGGATCGAGCGCGACATGCAGGGCCACCGCCAGCTCGGGGCCGGCCGCCAGCGTGCCGGCGGCATAGTCCAGCAGCAGCTCGTCCGGGGCCGGGTGGCGGCTACTCATAACGCGTCCTTCTCCAGTGCCTGGCGCAATCGCCCGAGGGCCATGCGAATGCGCGACTTCACGGTGCCGAGCGGCAGCTTCAGCTCGTCGGCGATCGCGGTGTGCGACTTGTCCTCGAAGAAGGCCTTCTGGACGACCACCAATTGATCCGCCGACAGGGTGCGCAGCAGCTCCTGCATCCGAATATACGTCTGGCCGGCAAGAACGGATTTGTCGGCATCGTCGTCGGCGGGAGCGAAGACCGTCAGCCAATCCTCGGTTTCTATGGCCGGCTTGCCGGTGCGGCGCAACAGGTCGATCCGCTTGTTGCGGGCGATGGTGTAGATCCAGGTCGCGGGGGAGGCGCGGCTGCGATCGAAGCTGGCGGCCTTGCGCCACACCACGATCAGCGCCTCCTGCGCCACTTCCTGCGCGGCGTCGGCATCGGCGCCGCCGCGCATCAGGAAAGCCTTCACCCTGGGCGCGAAGTGCCGGAACAGCGCGGCGAAGGCGGCGCGATCCTGGCGGGCCGCGATGGCCTCGATCAGGTCGGCCGCTTCCTCGGGCGACAGCATCGCCGCCTCGACGGTTCGTCAGGCCCGGGCGAGGGTCGGCGGCTGGGCGCCGAGATCCCAGAACAGCCCGGTCATCAGCCTGAGCCCCTCGCGCGCAACCGGCGCCAGCAGGTGCTCGTTCGGCGCATGCTGCGAGCAGGCGGCGTAGGAATGCGGCACCCACACGGTGGGCAGGCCGAGGATGTCGGTGAACACCTCGTTGGGCAGCGAGCCGCCGAGATTGGGCAGCATGTTGGGCTTCTGGCCGACCGTCCTCTCGATCGAGCCGGCGGCGAACCGGGCCCACGGGTTCTCCGGGTCGAGGCGCGTCGCGTTCATGATCACGTCGCGCGCCGCCTCGAGCTCGATGTCCTGGTAGCCGTGGCGGTCGAGATGGCGGCGCAGCGCCGGCAGGATGTCGTGCGGATCGGTGCCGACGACGAAGCGGAGCTGGCAGTAGGCGATGGCCGAGGGCGGGATGGCGTTGACCGGCCGGTCGGGATTGCCGGTCTTGAACGCCAGCACCTCGAAGCTGTTCCAGCCGAACACCCGCTCGACCGGGGTCAGCTGCTCCTCGCCCCAGTCCGGGTCGATGGCGGGCGCGCCCTCGCCGGCATCGATATGCGCGTCGGCGAGTGCCGCGCGCACCGAGTTGGTGAGCGTGGTCGGCCGCCATTCCGGCACCTTTATCTGGCCGCGCCGGTCGGTGATGGTGGCCAGCGCGTGCGCCAGCACGATGCCGGGGTTGGAGAGCAGCCCGCCCCAGTTGCCCGAATGGTGCCCGCCCTCGCGATAGGCGAGCTTCAGGTTGAAGTTCATGGTGCCGCGCGTGCCGCCGAAGATGGTCGGCCGACGGTGATCGAGGCGCGGGCCATCGGAGCCGATCAGCGCATCGGCCTTGAGCGCCGCCTTGTTGGCCTTGCAGAAATCGGCGAGGCCCGGCGAGCCGGTCTCCTCGCCGGTCTCGATCAGGACGGTCGAGTTGAAGCCGAGCGCGCCACGCTCCCCCAGCACGCACGCAAGTGCGGCGATGTTGATCGTGTGCTGGCCCTTGTTGTCGGCCGTGCCACGGCCGTACATGCGGTCGCCTTCGATGACGATCTTCCATGGCGACAGGCCGGCCCGCCACTGGTCGTCCTGGCCGCGGATCACGTCGCCGTGGCCGTAGGTCAGCACGGTCGGCTTGGCCGGATCCTCGACGCGGCGGGCGATCAGGAATGGCCCGTACTCGGCGCGCGGGTTGGGCAGCACGGTGCACTCGTAGCCGAGCTTCTGCAGCGACTCGGTCATCTCGCCCGAGACGTACTGCTGCAGGGCGGGCATGGAGTCCGTCTCCTGGCTGGTTGTCGGGATGGCCACCCGCCGCTGCAGCTCGGCCAGGAAGCCGCCCTCGTCGAAGTATTTTTCCGCGCGCGCGATGGCGCCGTCCCGGGTACCGCTGGTCATCATTCCTGTCCTGTTCACGCCATGGGCTGGCAGACTAGCACCGTTACGACCGCGACAGGGCGCCCGCCACGAACGCCACCGCGAGGGCCAGGGCGCCGAGCCAGGCCCCGCCAGGGTTGGCGGCAGCGCGGGACGACAGGCGCACGATCGACTGGCACCAGGCGGGCTTGCCGTGGATCCACACTGCCGTCAGCAGGCCCGCCACGCAGCCGATCAGGATGGCATAGGAGACGTGCGTCAAGGCGACGCTCCAGTCGTGCTGATGGGCGGCCCATCGCGAGAACGCCGTTGCGACGGCGACCACGGCGAACATCGTCGCCATCGGCAGGAGCACCGGCGACAGCACGATCGGCTGGCGTTGCGGCCCCTCGGTCTGCAGCGCCGCCGCCGTCATGAACGCCATGAAGCCGCCCGAGCACAGGAGCAGGAACGCCAATCCCACGCTCACAGCCCGCCTCCCCTGGCCGTCGGAAACATCTCAAATCCCTCCCCGGTCATCGGCCGGGGCACTTGCCATGCCATTGCCGTCATCGCCGCCCAAACCTGCCTGCCCAACCGGCCGATGTTTAGCGTCCATCGGGCCCGCGGCATAGGGGGCTTCCGGTCGCTGGCGCGGGTGGTCGAAACGCAGGCAAGATGATGCTTTCCGGGAGGGCAGGATGCTGACATCAGGGCGCGTCGTTTTCACCGACATGGAAGAGGTCCACTACGGCAAGCCGGCCGACCAGTCGGTGGCGGCGCTGGTCGAGAGCTATGGCGCCGAGCGGGTGTTCGTGATGGCCAGCGGCACGCTCGATCGCGAGACCGACGAGGTCGAGAAGGTTCGCCGCGCGCTCGGCAACAAGTGCGTCGGCACCTTCGCCAGCATGCCGGCGCATTCGCCGCGCTCGGCGGTGATCGCCGCCACCCGGCAGGCGCGCGAGGCCAGGGCCGACCTGATCGTCACCGTGGGCGGAGGCTCGATCACCGACGGGGCCAAGGCGGTCCAGCTGTGCCTCGCCAACGGCATCGACAGCGTCGAGGAGATGGACAGGATCCGCGCCGCCGACGTCAAGGCGCCGACGGTGCGCCAGATCTCGATCCCGACCACGCTGTCGGCCGGCGAGTTTTCCGGCATTGCCGGCGTCACCAACGAGGCGACCAGAATCAAGGAGCTGTTCCGGCACCCCCTGACGATCCCGCGCGCGGTAATCCTCGACCCCGAGGTGACGCGACACACGCCGATGTGGCTCTTCCTGTCGACCGGCATCCGCGCCGTCGATCACTGCGTCGAGGGCGTGTGCTCCAACGAATCGACCGAGTTCACCAACGCCTCGGCCCTGCACGGGCTGTCGATGCTGGCACGCGGCCTGCCGCGGGTGCTCGCCGATCCGAAGGACATGAAGGCGCGGCTCGATTGCCAGATCGGCTCGTGGCTGTCGATGGGCGGCCTGGCGGCTGGCGTGCCGATGGGCGCGAGCCACGGCATCGGCTACGTGCTGGGCGCGGTGTTCGACGTGCCGCACGGCCACACCTCGTGCATCATGCTGCCGTGGGTGATGCGCTGGAACAAGCCGGCCAATGCCGACAAGCAGGCCGCGGTCGCCGCCGCGATGGGCCATCCCGGCGAGGATGCCGGCGACGTGCTCGACCGGTTCATCGCCGGCCTCGGCATGCCGCGCACGCTCGGCGCGGTGAAGATCGGGCGCGAGCATTTCGAGCGCATCGCCAAGCAGGCGATGGGCACGCCCTGGGTGCCGCGCAATCCCCGACCCATCCACGGGCCGGCCGAGGTCCAGGAGATCCTGAACCTCGCCGCCTGAGACCCGATAGAAGGACCGATCGATGACCACCAGCATCGTGCCCGCCAACACGCCGTTCAGTTACAACCTCGGCATCGACTACGAGACCTGGGAGAACGGGCGTACCGGGCGCAGCATCAGCGCCGACCTCGACCAGATCGGCCAGTACTTCAAGCTGGTGCGGACCTATCACGATGCGGCTGTCGGCGTTCCGCCGGGCAGCGCGCCGGTCATCGATCCGACACAGGCCGCGGCGATCAGCTACATCGTCGGCCAGCCCGGCATGCAGCTCGTCATGGGCACCAACAACAATGCGGTGGCAGACGGCGGGTTCACCACGCCGTTCACGCCCGGCCTGATGACCAGCTCGACCTACACCGACCAGTGGGTGCAGATGGTGATCGGTGCCTTCGGTAGCGTCGACAAGGTCAAGGCGTCGCTGGCGCTGATCCAGATCGGCAACGAGCTCGACGTGAACGGGCCGCCGCCCGGCGATCCCGCTTTCTCCAGCTACCAGGGCTGGATCAACGACTCGTTCACCAACCTCAAGGCGTCGCTGGCCAGTGCCGGGCTGGGCTCGATCCCGGTGTCGACGACGATCGCCAACTACCCGACCGCGGCCTCGGCCAACCCGATCGCCTTCAACACCACGCAGTACATCATCAGCAACTGGAGCGCGGGCTGGAACGCGAACACCCCGATGGTGTTCTTCAACCAGTACACGCAGAACAATGGATCATCGACCGACTATCAGTACGACATCAACTACTTCACCGGGGTGAGCGCCAGCCTCCCTGGCACGGCCGAGGTGGGGATCGGCGAGACCGGCTATTCGACCTTCTACGGGCAGGCCAACCAGCAGAACGTCTATGGGCAGATCGTGACCTGGCTCGACGGCCAGTACACGGCCAGCGGCAACATGACCGTGCCGATGTTCCTGTTCGACGCGTTCGACCAGCCGGCCGTCACCAACTGGGAGGGCCAGTACGGCATCTTCGCGCAAAGCGCCACGTTCCAGCCGACCGGCCTGAAGCCAGGCATCGCGCTGCCGGCGTGGTCGGCGACACCGATCGGCACGACGACGGGCGGCAGCACCAACGACGTGATGTACTCGGCCGCGGCTGATGCGAGCTTCCTGGCAAGCAGCGGGAACGACGTCGTCGTCGCCTCGGCCGGCTCCAACAACCGGTTGATCTTCTGGGATGTGGCGCAGAGCTTCGCGGTGTCGATCGCCGCCGGCCAGCAGGCGGTGACAGTGCACGACACCAGCGGCGAGCATGGCACCGACAGCCTCTTCAACATCCAGTTCCTGCAGTTCGCCAACCAGACGGTCGATCTCGGCTCGCTGGTCGTGGCCGCCAACCTGTCGGCCGACAGCTTCGCGCCGGTGATCCAGCTCTACGGCGCCTATCTCGACCGCACCCCCGATGCGCTGGGCCTGCACTACTGGCTGGCCCGGTCCGGCGAGGGCATGGACCTCACCGACATCGCGAAGAGCTTCTACTTTTCGGCCGAGGCGGTCGCCTTGCGGCCGGCGACGAACGGCGCAAGCGAGCTCGTCACCGCCGCCTATCAGGACGCGCTCGGCCGCACGCCCGACGGCGCCGGCCTCGCCTACTGGGCGGCGGAAGTGCAGAGCGGCCGCCTGCCCGAGGACAAGCTGCCGCTCGCCCTGATGATGGGTGCGCTGGCCTCGGGCGGCAGCAGCACGGACGCGCAGTACATCGCCAACCATGTCGCGGTCGGCGCCCATTTCGCGCTCGAGCAAGGCCTGGGAAATATCGACCAGGCGCGCGCCGTCGCGGCCCTGGTCGACAGCACGGCAGCGAGCGTCGCCGCTGCCAACCAGCTGACCGACGGCTATGCCGCCGCCGCAGCGGCGGCCGACACCGCCGAGCTCGTGGTCCAGCTGGTTGGCATTGCCGACCAGATCCACGTCTGATCGCGCCCGCTTGGGACTGCCCGCTCGGTCAGCCATGCGCGAGGACGTAGTCCTCGCCGTTCTTGACGCCGAGCAGAATGCTCGCGTCGGTCCCTTGCACGGCTCTCAACAGATCGGTCGCCGCCGTGATATCGGCCGGACCATTCCACGCCATGCCGTGCTCCTGCTGGGAGTGCACGAACTCGAGGCTCACGGCAACCTTGCCCATCAAGGCTTCGAGATCCGTGGGGCCCGGGAAGACGATGACGTTGACGTTGCCGCTCTGGGCGAGTCCGGACGGAGCGTCTTGCGCGCCGCTCATGATGTCGACCAGAACCGAGCCCACGAACTCGCCGCCCGCCAGCTTCTGGTGGACCTGTCCCGTCCAGTAGGCGAGCCCGCCTGCGTCGACCGACCGATTGAAGAGGTTGTGATACACGCCGTCGAGAAAGGCGTGGATGTCGCCGTCGCTCGCGGTGCCTGGATTTGCCAGGAAGGAATAGAGTCCTTTCGCTTCCTCGCTGATCGCGAACGAGCTCGCGATGTTGGCGAGCAACATTTTCGGCCCCTGGGTCGGTAGGCCGGTGTGAAATTCATTGATCCAGAAGGCGAAGCCTGCGGCATCGGCGGCACGCCCGGCGAAGGCGACATAGGCCGCGGCGACCTGTTCCTCAGGCGTGAGGGCCAGCAGGTTCAGCGTCGGCGTCGCGCCGTGGATGACAGGGACCACGTGGATCGTGACCTGCGCCTCGTCCGAGCCATCCGGTCCGTTGGCGCGGTAGGTAAAGGTGTCGATACCGTGGAAGCCGGCGTCCGGCCTGTAGGTCAGGACGGTGAACCCCGAGAGGGGGACCCACTGCTCGAGCGTGCCGTGACTTGGGCCCGACAGGATGGAAATCGCCGTAGCGCCGATGTCATTCGCTTCCACGCCGCGACCGAACAGGCCCCCCACTTTGCCGCCTTCAAGCGTGACGTAGGAATCGTCGTGGGCAACGACCGGCAGCGGGTCGTCGTTGGTGATGTAGCCCCAACTCCAGCCCTCCTTGATGGCGAGGTCATCCGACGGGTTGGAAAGCTGGATCTGGAACTCTTCGCTGGTCTCCGAGAGCGTGTCGCCCGCGACGGGAACCGTAAAGGTCTTGCGCATCTCGCCGGGGTCGAACGTCACCGTGCCACTGGGGAAAATGCCGCCCACGAAGTCGGCGGCGTCGGCCGAGTAGCCCAGGGTGTCCGGAAACGGGCCGTGCTGTGGGTAGGCACTCACCGTCCAGGAAACGCTGTGCGCAAGGGAAATATCGCCCCTTCGAATGAGCTCGAACGTGTAGTTCGTCGTACCCGAATCGCCTTCGGCCTGGTCCGAAAGCCGATGCAGCTCGACCGTCGCGTCGTCGTTCAGGATCGCAGCCGACACATAGTTGGGACCGTCGATCACACCCACCATGTTCGGCAGCTCCACCGTGAACGACTCAGCCGACTCGACGTCGGTATCGGGGGCGACCTTGATGGCGATCGTCTTGTGGGTCTCGCCCGGGGCGAACGTGACGGTGCCGGAAGGCAGCACCCCACCCGCGAAATCCGAGGCGTTCAGGCCATTGTCGTAATCCGCGTGCACCGTCCAGGGCAGGACCTGCGTCCCCGAGAGGTCGCCCGAGCGCGTCAACTCGAAGACGAATTCAGCCCCTTGCCCGTCGACCGAGCCCTCGCGCAGCGCCGGTGCCTGCACCGTGATCGCGATCTTGGTGTCGTCGTCGACGATGGTGCCGCGGGCTGCCGTTCCGTAGTCCGTCTCGGTCGTCCGGTCGTAGGCGCTTATCGTGAAGCCTTCGTCAGGTTCGACTGCAAAATCCGCGGTGGTATACAAGGTGAATGTCCTTGTGGTCTCGCCGGGCGCAAAGAGGACTGTTCCGATCGTCGCGTCGAGCTCCGACAGACTGATCGGATGCTCGCCCGAACCGTATGCATGCCAAAAGACGAGCTGCTGCTCCGAGGTGTCGCCGGCGCGGGTGATCGTGCACAGGAAGGGAGTGCCGCCGCCCGAGCCCTCGATCAGCCGTGACTGCGGGAGGGTGATCGTTACCGACAGACTTTCAGGCGGCGAGACCGCGTCGTTTTCGTTTGCCATGATCGACGTGCAAGATTCCTGAAGGGACGCGGGATCTACGAGCGCGCCCGCTTAAGGCGGCGACGCGGTAGCCCCGCAGGCGGCAACGCGGCAGCCGTCGCTCCTGCCACGACAATGTGGCAGCATCAAGCTGCACGCGCCCTGAAGGTCGCTTCTACAACCGCCCCTTGCGCCTGGCCACGGCCTCGGCGAGCAGGCAGAGGATCTCCCACATCATCGTCACGCCCACGAGGGCCGTGTTGCCGCTCATGTCGAACGGCGGCGAGACCTCGACCACGTCGCCGCCGACCAGGTCGAGGCCGCGCAGGCCGCGCAGCAGGCGCTGGGCCTCGTGCGGGGTGTAGCCGCCGATCTCGGGTGTCCCGGTGCCCGGCGCGTAGGCCGGATCGAGGCCGTCGACGTCGAAGCTCACGTAGGTCGGGCCAGTGCCGACGACGCGGCGAGACTCGGCGATCACCTTGTCGACGCCGAGGTCGAAATACTCCTCGATGGTGATGACGCGCATGCCCTGCTCGACCGCCCAGTCGTTGTCGTCACGCTTGTAGAGCGAGCCGCGGATGCCGATCTGCACCGTCCGCTTGGGATCGAGCAGCCCCTCCTCGACGGCGCGGCGGAAGGGCGTGCCGTGGGTGTACTTGTAGCCGCCGAAATAGGTATCCCAGGTGTCGCTGTGGGCGTCGAAATGCACCATGCCGAGAGGCGCCTGCCCGCCCTCTCCGGCCTTTGGGGCGATGCCGCGCATGATCGGCAAGGTGATCAGGTGATCGCCGCCGGCCGACAACGGCACCGTGCCGGCGGCATGGATCTTGGTGAAGAACTTGCCGATGCGCTCCAGCGAATCGTCGAGGCTCGCCGGGTTGACCGGCGCATCGCCGAGATCGCCGCAGCGCGCCAATTCGTAGGGTGCCACGCGCGTCACGTGATGGACGCGGCGCATCATGGTCGAGAGATCGCGCATCTGGCGCGGGCCGTGCCGGGCGCCCGGCCGGTTGGTGGTGCCGCCGTCCCATGGCACCCCAACGATGCCGATCTCGACCTCGGCCGGGTCGCGGAACAGCGGCAGGCGCATGAAGGTCGCGACATCCCCGAAGCGCGGCACCACCGTGCCGGCCACGGGTTGCGGGAAATCGGTCATGGTTTCAGGAGCGCTTTCCGGGCAACGACGAACTCCTCGACGGCGGCGACGAAGCGATCAGCCTCGGCTTCGCCGATCATGATGTTGAGGGCGACGAAGCCACGCCGGGCGATCCAGATGCCGGCCGCCAGCATGTCGAAGAAAAACAGTTCCTTGGCGTCCTGGTTGCTTGTCGCAATGTCGGCGGCGTTGCGAATCGGCCGCGTCGTGGCATGCGCCGTCATCATCGAGCCGATGCCGGAGAACTGGAAGGCCACGCCCTCCCGCTTGCAGATCGCGTTCAGGCGCTGGCGGATGCGCTCGCCGCGCTCGTTCAGCTCCTTGGCGACCGCCGGCGTGTAGACCTCGCCGTAGCCCGCCGCGCCGGCCGCCATGGTGAGCGCATTGTTGTTGAACGTCCCGGCATGCGGCAGGTGATCGGGCTTGGTCGGATCGAACAGCTCCATGATGTCCCGCCTGCCGCCGAAGGCGCCGAACGACATGCCGCCGCCGATGTACTTGCCCAGCGTGGTCATGTCGGGGATGACGCCGGTCTTCTCCTGCAGGCCGCCGGGCGACAGGCGCGAGGTCATGACCTCGTCGAAGATCATGGTGATGCCGCGGGCCTTGGTCTCCTGGCGCACCATCTGGAGGAAGGCGAGATCGCCGGGCAGGCAGCCGTGGCTGCCCTGCATCGGCTCCAGCAGCACGGCGAACAGCTCCTCGCCGTGCTTGGCCAGCAGCGCGCGCGTGCCCTCGACGTCGTTGTAGGGCGCGACCACGTACTCGTAGGGCATGTTCACCGGGCTGCCGCCGCTCACGAAATAGAGCACGCCGCCATGGTAGCCGCCGTGGAACACCATGACCTTGGTGGCGTTCTTGCGGCCGTTGCGCTGGGCGAACACGCGCGCGCCGGCGAGCGCCATCACGTTGCCCTCGGTGCCGGAGTTGGTGAACCGCACCAGGTCGATCGACGGCATGCGGTCGACGACCAGCTTGGCGAGCCTGGCCTCGTTGGCGTTGCGCCCGCCGTAGTTCCAGCCGTGGTCGAGCGCGCGATCGATGGCGGCCCGGATCACCGGATGGGAATGGCCATAGATGCCCGCCGTGTATTCGCCCAGCACATCAATGTACTCGTGCCCGTCGACGTCCCACAGCCGGCAGCCCTCGCCGCGCGCCACGGTGAGCGGGAACGGCGCATTGTGCAGGGTCGTACGCGTGTTGCCGCCCGGCATCGCCTCGCAGGACTCGTGATGGCGCGCCAGGCTCTTCTGGTTGCGCGCGGTGTAGGCTTGGCGCGCCTCGGCGAGCGCGGAGTGCAGGTCCGAATTGACCAGAGCTTGATCGGGCACGGTTCTCTCTCCTCTATTCGAGGACAGTATCACACCACGTTCAGCTCCCGGATAGGCCGGCCTGCGGAAAGGCGCTCGTACCCGAACGGCGCCAGGTCGAGCGTGCGATAGCTGCCATGCACGATCAGCTCGGCAACGGCGCGGCCGACCGCCGGCGACTGCTGGATGCCGTGGCCGGAGAAGCCCGTGGCGAAGATCAGGGTCTCGATCGCAGGATGGCGACCGACGATGCCGTTCTGGTCGAAGGTGTTGTACTCGTAGTAGCCCGCCCAGGCGTTCACCACCTTGGCCGCCTCGAAGGCCGGGACGCGGCCCGCCAGGACCGGCCACACCATCTCGTCCCATTCCTGGTGCTGGACCTCGAGCGGCGCGCCGCCCGGATCGTTGCCCTCGGCCGGCGTCGTGCCGCCGATGTAGAAGCGACCCTCGGGACGGAACCAGGTGCCCGACGGGTCGATGGTGAGCGGCGTCAGCCCCGGCGGCTCGCGCACGTCGAACACGAAGACCGAGCGCCGCCGCGGCTCGACCGGCAGGGCAATGCCGGCGAGCGCGGCCACCGCGCCCGACCACGGCCCGGCGGCGAGCACGATGGTGCGCGCCGCGAGCCGGCCACCGTCACGCAGCACGACGGAGTCGGCCGCGAGACCCGTGACCTCGTCCGCGACGTAGGTGACGCCGGCCTCGCGCGCCTTGCGGCGAAACGCCTGCATCAGCGCCGGCCCGTCGAACCAGCCTTCGTTGGCGACCCCGTGCGAGGCGAGCGTCACGCCGTCGGTCGCGATCCAGGGAAAGCGCCGCCGGAGCGCGTCCGCATCCAGCAGCTCGACGGCGCATCCCTCGCCCTTCTGGACCGCATGATTGGCGCGCAGCACCGCCTCGCCCGCCGGGCTGCCGAGAAACAGGTAGCCCGGCTCCTTCAGCCCGAGATCGACTCCCAGCAGCTCCGGCGCCCGCCGCAATACCGAGAGGCCATGGCGCGACAGGTGGATGTTGAGCGGCGTCGAGAATTGCTGGCGGATCGAGCTCGCCGACAGCGCCGACGACGCCCGCGCATAGGTCGGATCGCGCTCGATCACGACTACCTTGCCATCGAAGTTGGGATCCGTCGCCAGATGCCAGGCGGTCGACGAGCCCATGACGCCGCCGCCGATGATCACGACCGGTAGTGTTGAACTCAAGAGATCGTCCTCGGGGCTCGCATCTGGATGGACACGTCTTAAGTCATCCCGAGGGACTCTGTCATCCGGAGCGCAGCGAAGGATCTCATCGCCAGAGGCAACAGAATCCTGCTTGGCCGATGGCGATGAGATCCTTCGCTAACGGCGCGGTAAACCGCGCCTTGCTCAGGATGACACGAGGACTAAACCGCGCCTTGCTCAGGATGACACGAAGGCGGGCGCGGCGCCTGCGAAGAAGCGTCAGGTTCACCGCATCGCCGGCGCGCTTCGCAGCAGCTCGGCCAGCGATTCCTTGTAAAACCTGGCATTGGCGGTGGTCCCGTGGCCGCGGGTATCGGCGCTGGCGGGAATGAGAAGCAGGCGCCCGCTGGCGACCTGCTTCATCGCCGCCTCCATCAGGCCGGTCTCCGGCGGATTGCGCTCGTCGTCGGCGGCGTTGATGGCGAGCAGGCGCGCCTTGATGCGGCCGAGGCCGGGCGAGGGATCGTAGTCGCCTGACGATTCCCATTGGTAGAGCGTGTCGTTGGCGTCGGCCCTGAAGGGCGCGGCGAGGCGCTGGTCCAGCAGCCTGTCGGCGGCCTCGCGCGTCGGCGCCGCCTTCTGCAAGGCGATGTTGCCCCCGTTGGTGCCGATGGCGAAGAACACCGACGCGACCTTGGCCGAACGCGGCTGCGTGGTGTAGTTGCCGTCCTGCCATTCCGGGTCGTTGCGAATGGAATCGATGATCAGCCGCCGCATCATCCAGTTGCGGCTCGACATCGCGGTCGGCTGCGCCGCCATCGGGGCGAGCGCATCCATGAAGTCGGGATACTTCACGCCCCACAGCCAGGTGTGCATGCCGCCCATCGAGTTGCCGATCACCAGCCGGACATGCGTGACGCCAAGCCCTTCGGTGAGCAGGAGATGCTGCGCGTCGACCATGTCGGCGTAGTTGTATCTCGGGAACCTGGCTTTCAGACCATCCGATGGCTTGGATGACTTTCCGTGGCCGATGCCGTCGGGGATGATGACGAAATACTTCGTCGCATCGAGCGGCTGCCCGGGCCCGAACAGCTCGCCGGCAAAGGCCGGCGTCAGCATGCTCGCCGCCGAGCCGGTCGTGCCGTGCAGCACGAGCACGGGCTGGCCGGTGCGCTCGCCCACCGTCGTGTACGCAAGCCGCAGCTCGGGCATGACCTCGCCGGTGTGGAACCTGAAGTCGCGCGCCACCCATTCGCCGCTGCGCGGCGCCGGATAATCGGCAGCGGTCGCGACGAACGGTGCCGCGAGCAGCGCCAGCACGAGCGCGAGGACCAATGGCAGGCTGATCTTCATGTGTTCCTCCCCTGTTTGCTTTTCTCTCCAGCTCCACTCACCCCGGCACCCTCACCCAGCCCTCCATCAACCGGCGGGCCGAGCGGCTCATCATGACTTTTGCGACCCGCCAGTGCTCGCCGACGCGGCACACCTCGGCGCCCACCTTGAGCGTGCCGGAAGGATGCCCGAAACGCACACGGCCGTCGGCGCCGGCCGGGGCGACGCGATGCACGATCGTGCCCGGGATCGCCGCCGCCGCGGCAATGGCGACGGCGCCGGTGCCGGTCATGGCGTGGTGCAGCACGCCCATCGAGAAGATGCGCGCCAGCAGATCGATCGAGTCGGCCGGCACCGCGCGGCCGTCCGAAGCAGTGTAGCCGGCCGGCCTGGCGACGAAGGAAAGCTTGGGCGTGTGCTGCCGCGTGGCCGTCGCCTCCTCCGGCGTCCGGGCGTCGCCCATCATCACGGTGGCGAGCGCGCGCACCGCCTCGGCGCAGGCGAGCAGCGCCGTGTCGCCGTTGACGTCGCCCTGCAGCTCGGTGCCCCTGAGCCCGAGGCTCGCGGCGTCGACGAACACGGTGGGATTGCCCGCCTTGATCAGGGTCGCCTCGACCTTGCCGACGCCCGGGACGTCGAGCACGTCGATGGGGTTCCCGGTCGGGAAGGTGGCGCCGGTGCCGCGGGCCTCGCCCTCGCCGTCGTCCGCCGGATCGAGGAACTCGAGCTTCACCTCGGCCGCCGGGAAGGCCACGCCGTCGAGCTCGAAGTCGCCCAGCTCCTGGACCTCGCCGCCGTGCATCGGCACGTGGGCGACGATCTTCTTGGCGATGTTGGCCTGCCAGATGCGCACAACGGCGTCGCCCTCGGCCGGGCCGTCGAGCAGGCCCATGCTCAGCGCGAACGGCCCGACGGCGGCGCTGAGATTGCCGCAGTTGCCCGACCAGTCGACCAGCGGCCGGTCGATCGCGACCTGGCCGAACAGGTAGTCGACATCGCAATCCGGCCGCGTCGACTTCGCCAGGATGACGACCTTGCTGGTGCTCGAGGTGGCGCCGCCCATACCGTCGGTCTGCTTGCCGTAGCGGTCGGGGCTGCCGATCACCCGCATCAGCAGCCGGTCGCGCTCGGCAGGGTCCACGGGAAGATCCCGGGCGAGGAAGAAGACCCCCTTGCTGGTGCCGCCGCGCATGTAGACGGCGGGAATCCGGAGCTGCTTCATCGGTGCCTCGACAGGATCATGTCAGTTTCGGCGCAGTATAACCCCGATCCTGGCACGATGATCCGGGATGCGCAGATGCGAGTGCTCGTGGTCGAGGACAATGACGAGCTGGCCGCCCTGATCGCCAGGGCGCTGGAGCGCGCAGGCCTGGACGTCGACAGCGAGCGCACCGTCGCCGACGCCGAAGCCTCGCTCCGCGCCATGGGCTATGCCGCGATGGTGCTCGACCTCGGCCTGCCCGACGCGGACGGCCTCGACCTGCTCGACCAGATGCGGCGTCGCCGCGACACGACCCCGGTCCTCATCCTGACCGCGCGCAGCGGCATCGACGACCGCGTGAAGGGCCTCGACAGGGGCGCCAGCGACTATCTGGTCAAGCCATTCGCCACCGAGGAGCTGATCGCCCGCCTGCAGGCGCTGCTGCGGCGCGCACCGGCAATCGAGGGCCACGTGCTGACGCTGGGCAACGTGGCCCTGGAGATTGCCGGCAGGCAGGCCAGCGTCGCCGGCAAGCCGGTCATGGTGCCGGCCCGCGAGGCCGACCTGCTGGAGGTCCTGATGAAGCGTGGCGGCCGGCTGGTCTCGCACGAGGTCCTGCGCGGCCAGGTCTTCGGCGCCGCGCAGGGCGTGTCGGCCAACGCCATCGAGGTCTACATCCACCGCCTCCGCCGCCTGTTGGCCGATGCCGGAGCCAATGTCCAGATCCACACGATCCGCGGCGCCGGATACCTGATGAGGGCAGACACCGCCGACGCGGCGTAGCACCCGCGTCGCCAGGCCGCGGACCCGGCGCGTTCGGACGTGGCGGCATTGCTCGTCCCGGCGCCCATCACCTGTTCATGTTGCCCCGGTACGCTTCCTTCGCGCAGGATGACGCCCTCTCCTCGAAAGGAACGCGCAGCATGAAGATCGGTGTCTTCTCCACCTTCATGTCGCCACAGGCGACACCGGGCATGATTCGCGACTTCGGCCGCCGCGCCGAGAACATGGGGCTCGAGTCCATCTGGATGGGCGAGCACGTCGCCCTGTTCGACAAGAACACCTACGGCTATCCGGGCTCGAAGGACGGCCGCATCCCGGTTCCCGAGGGCGGCGGCATGCTCGACGTCACCGCAACCTTCGGCTTCCTCGCCGCTGCCACGACCAAGGTGCGGCTCGGCACCGGCGTCGCGCTCGTGCCGCAGCGCAACCCGATCTACACCGCCAAGGAGATGTGCACGCTCGACTGGCTGAGCGACGGTCGCATCGATTTCGGCATCGGCGTCGGCTGGAACAAGGAGGAGGTCGAGTCGTGCGGCTACCGCTGGGAGGACCGTGGCAAGCGCTGCGACGAGTTCCTCGAGGTGATGCGCCGGCTGTGGACCGAGCCGGTCGTCGACTTCGCCGGCAAGTGGGTCAAGTTCGAGACCATGCGGCTCGACCCCAAGCCGATCCAGAAGCCGCACGTGCCGATCATCGTCGGCGGCTACGCCGAGGCGGCCTTCCAGCGCGCCGTGAAGTTCGGCGCCGGCTGGTATGGCTTCAATCTCGACCCGGCCCGCACCGAGGAGATGCTGGGCCGCCTCGACGCCGCCTTCGCCAAGGCCGGCCGCAAGCGCGCCAAGGATTTCCAGATCATCGTCACGCCGCCTCTCGCGATGACCGCCGACGCCGTGCCCGCCTACGCCGATCTCGGCGTCGACCGCCTGCTGGTCAACCTGGGCAGCCAGCGCCCCGAGCGCGTCGACACAAGGCTGGGCGAGATCGAGACGATGGTGAGGAAGGCGGCATAACCCGCCTGTGTGAGAGGTGCATGAATGTCCGCGTCGAAATCCGATATCTCCCTCGATGAGTTCCGCGCATGGGCGGGCCAAGTCGGCATCGCGCTCACCGAGGAGGACATCGTCGAGCTGCACAAGGGCTATCTCGGGATGATGAAGCTCGCGGCACGCATTCCGCAAGAATGGGCGTGGGAGGCGGAGGCGGCGCACGTGTTCGCGCCGCTCGGCGGAGGCCGGCGATGAGCGAGCTGGCGTTTCTCACCATCGCCGAGGCGAGCGCACGGCTGGCACGAGGGTCGCTGAAGGCGATCGATCTGGTCGAGGCGTGCCTCGCCCGGATCGCCCGGCACGACGGCAAGCTCAACGCGTTCGTGATGCTGACGGCGGACGACGCGCGGGCGGCAGCGCGGCAGGCCGACCGCGAGATCGGGCGCAGGCATCGCCGAGGGGCGCTGCACGGCATCCCCGTGGGCATCAAGGACATCTACGAGACGGCGGGCGTGCGCGCGGCCGGGCAGTCGTATCTCAAGGTCGATCATGTGCCCACGGTCGATGCCGAGACGGTGGCGCGCCTGCGCACCGCGGGCGCCGTGATCATGGGCAAGCTCGCGACGCACGAGTTTGCCACTGGCGCGGCAACGCCCGACCAGCCGTTTCCGCCGGCACGCAATCCATGGATGCCGGATCGGCAGCCGGGCGGCTCGTCGAGCGGCTCCGGAACGGCCGTCGCCGCCGGCTTCTGTGCCGGCGCGATGGGGTCGGACACCAGCGGCTCGATCCGCAACCCGGCGGGCTGGTGCGCCATCTCGGGCCTCAAGCCGACCTACGGGCTGGTAAGCCGGCGCGGCGTGTTCCCGCTCGCGCCGAGCTTCGACACGGTGGGGCCAATGGCGTGGACCGCCGAGGACTGCGCCCTGATGCTCGACGTGCTGGCCGGCCACGATCCGCTCGATCCGGCCTCGGCGCGGACCGAACCGGTCGTCTACAGCGAGCGCCTGGCGCAGCCGATCGCCGGCACGCGCATCGGCCTGGTCAAGCACTGGTATGCGCACGAGAACGGCGCCACCGAGGACATGGTGCGGGGCATCGACGAGGCGGCCCGGGTGCTGCGCGGCCTGGGTTGCGTGGTCGAGGAGATCACCCTGCCCGACCTGCTCGACTACCAGGCGTGCGCCCGCTTCATCATCTCGCCGGAGACCCATTCGATCTATCGCCGCGACGTCGATCGCGCGCCAATGAAGTTCGGCTATACGACACGACGGCGGGTGCAGATCGGCGCCTTCATCACCGCCGAGCAGTACGTCAACGCCACGCGCTTCCGGCGCAAGCTGATGCTCGATACCGAGACGGCGATGCGCGGCTACGACCTCGTCATGACGGCCAATCATTGGGGCGCGCCGGAAGGCTTCGACAACCCGCCGATGTTCCTGTTCTACGGCAAGCCCTCGCTGCCCAACCCGTTCAACGTCACCGGCCAGCCCGCCCTCACCGTGTGCTGCGGCTTCGGGGCCGACGGCGCGCCGCTCGCCTTCCAGCTCGCCGGACGCGCGTTCGACGATGCGACGGTGCTCAGGGTCGGCGCCGCCTACGAACGGGCGACGCCGTGGCGCGCCAAGCGGCCGGCGCTTTGATGGTGGACGATCATCACCGCCGGCGCCACGCCTGTAACCGCCCGAGCAGGTAGCGGTCGGCGAGCAAGTGCAGGGCCTTCACGGCGGCCGAGGTGATCACGATCACGATGCAGAGCGCCGCCGCCGCCGCCGTCGCACCCGTCTCCTCGATGTTCACCGCGGCCACCGAGGCGAGCTTGGTGTCAGGGGCGTAGAGGAAGATCACCGACGACACCGTGGTCATGGCGTTGACGAACAGGTAGATCGCGATGTCGAGGATGGCGGGCAGGCAGATCGGCGCGGTGACGCGGCCGAAGGTGCGCCAGATCGGCACCTTGAGCGAGGCCGAGACCGATTCGAACTCGGGATCGATCTGCTTCAGCGCCGTCGTCGCCGTGAGATGGCCCACCGTGTAGAAATGGGCCACGCAATTGATCGCCAGGATGCCCATGGTGGCGTAGAGGAAGTTCAGCGGGTTGCCGGGTGCGTTGAAGAAGAAGATGTAGCCCAGCCCCAGCACCAGGCCAGGCACCGCCATGGGCAGGAACGCCAGGAACTGGACGATGCCGCGCATGATGAAGAAGTCGCGCGTGCGCTCGGTCAGCCAGGCGCCGACGAACATCAGCGCAGTCCCGCCGATCGCCGCGAACGCCGCCATCTCCAGCGAGTTGAAGTACGACATCCACCCGTTGGCGTCGAAGTTGGAGAACTCGTAGTTGTCGAGCGTCAGGCTGAGATTGTAGGGCCAGTACTTGATCAGCGAGCCCCACGCCGCCATGCCGAGGATCGACACGATGCCGATCGCGATCACGGTGCAGTAGCCGGTGAAGAACAGGTCGCGGCCGAACCTGGGCCGCGGGATCAGCGGCACGGCGCGCGCGGTCAGCAGGGCGACCTGCTTGCGCTGGACCACGCGGTCGACCACGAAGGCGAGCGCCGCCGGCGCCAGCAGGACCATGCCGACCACGGCACCCATGGAGAAGTTCTGCTGGCCGATCACCTGCTTGTAGACGTCGGTCGCCAGCACGTTGAAGTTGCCGCCGATCACCTTGGCGATGCCGAAATCGGTGATCACCAGCGTGAACACCACCAGCGCCGCGCTGATCAGGCCGTACTTGGCGCCCGGCAGGGTGACGGTGAAGAACACCCGAAGCTTGGAGGCGCCCAGCACGTCGGCGGCCTCGTACAGGCGGGCATCGGCGGTGGCGAGTGCGGTCACGAGGATCAGGGTGGCGTGCGGGAAGCAGTAGAAGACCTGGGCGATCAGGATGCCGTCGAAGCCATAGATCGGCCCTCCCAGCACACCCTTGAAGAAGCCCTGGTTGCCGAACAGGTAGACCAGCGCCAGACCGGGCAGCAGCGAGGGTGCGAAGATCGGGATCAGCGAGATCCCCTGGAACAGCCAGCGCAGCGGCAGCACCGCGCGGGTCAGGGCGTAGGCATAGATGAAAGCGAGCGGCACCACGATCACGGTGGTGGCCGTGGCGACGTGCAACGAGTTCAGCGCCGAATCGAAGAGCGCCGGTGTCGAGAAGTAGGCGACGTAGTTGGCCAGCCCGACGAAGTTTCCGTCCCTGTCCTCGAACCCCTTGGCAAGCAGCGACCACAGCGGCAGGCCCACGATGAGCAGGAGAACCGCGGCCACCGCCACGACGCCGGCGCGCATCAGCACGTCGTCGCGCGACAGCATCACGCGCGATCGCGCGCGCGCGGCGGGCGCAGGGACGGCCAGGGTCACGCCGCGAACACCCGCAGACGGTCAGGCGGCAGGGCGATATCGAGCCGGGTGCCGCGCTCGACGCCGAGGTCGCGGATCAGGTTGCTGGAGAAGTCGGCCACGAGGCTCACCTGGCTAGACGCGTGCATCGCCAGCGTGGCGCGGCAGAACGAGCCGACGAAGTCGAGCTCCCCGACCTCGACCGTGACGCGGTTGGGCACATCGGCCGGCAGGTCGCGCACGCGCACGTCCTCCGGCCGGATGCAAAGTCGAACGGAGGTGCCGGGTGCCAGGCCATCCTCCTCCGGGCAGGCGAACTCGTAGCCATCGACCTTCACCCTGCCGGGCGCGGCCAGCGTGCCGGCGAGGAAGTTCATCGAGCCCACGAAATCGGCCACGAACGCGGTCGCAGGCCTGCGGTAGATTTCCTGGGGCGCGCCGACCTGCTCGAGGCAACCGGCGTTCATCACCACGATCCGGTCGGCCATGGTGAGCGCCTCCTCCTGGTCGTGCGTCACCATGATGGTCGTGACGCCGAGCGTGCGCTGCAGCGCCTTGATCTCGTGGCGCAGCCGCAGGCGCACGCGTGCGTCGAGGGCGGAAAGCGGCTCGTCGAGCAGCAGCAGGCCGGGCGAGGTCGCGAGCGCGCGGGCCAGCGCAACGCGCTGCTGCTGGCCGCCCGAAAGCTGCGCCGGATATTTGGCCGTCGAATCCGGCAGCCCGACCAGGGTTAGGAGCTGGTCCACTCGCCTGGAGATGGCGGCCCGCGCCATGCGCCGGCTCACCAGCCCGTAGCCGACATTGTCGCCGACCGTCAGGTTGGGGAACAGCGCATAGGACTGGAAGACGATGCCGAAGTCGCGCTGCGCCGGCGGCAGGGACGAGATGTCGCGCCCCTTCTGATGGATCGTGCCCGAGCTCTGCGGGTCGAGCCCGGCGATGGCGCGCAGCAAGGTGGTCTTGCCGCACCCGGATGGGCCGAGGAAGCAGACGAACTCGCCCTCGGCGACATCGAGCGAGATGTCGTTCAGCGCCATGAAGTCGCCGTAGCGCTTGAAGAGGTTGCGGACCTGCAGGTAGGCCATCGTCGTCATCCCAGGGCCGAGAGCGGGCGCGCGCTCCTCATTCTCCTCCCCAGCTCCGCTGGGGAGGTGTCGCGGTAATCCGCGACGGAGGGGTCATGAGCCATGGGGGAGCCCCTTCTCTCGTGACTCATGACCCCTCCGCCGCCTAGACCCCTCCGCCGCCTAGGCATTTTGGCCGTAGAGCGGCCAAAAGCCCTTAGACGGCGACACCTCCCCAGCGATGACGCTGGGGAGGCGCCCGGCCCGCGGGCGCGCACCACGATGTCGTGAAGATCGGGGCGGTCCCCGCCCCGGTCTTCATAGGAGGAACGCTCCAGCTGCCTCACTTCGCCTTGGGCGCCGACTTGCCGTCGTAGCGCTTGGTCCACTCGGCCAGGATGCGGTCGCGGTTCTTGGCCATCCAGTCGACGTCGACCTTGGCCATCAGCTTCTCGCCGTCGGCCGGATAGTTCTTGGGCATCGACTTGATCTCGGGGTCGGCGACGATGGCGTAATACTTGCCGTAGAGCTCGTTGGCCTTGCGCGAGGCCGACCAGTCGGCGAGCTTCTTGGCTGCGGCGAGGTTCTTGGTGCCCTTCATGATGGAGGTCGCCTCCATCTCCCAGCCGAGGCCCTCCTTGGGCACGACGAGATCGATCGGCGCACCCTTGGTCTTCTCCGACGCGCCGCGCATGTCGAAGCCGATGCCGATCAGGCGCTCGCCCTTGGCCGCCTGCACGCACGGAGCCGAGCCCGAGTGCAGGTACTGCGACACGTTCTGGTGAAGGGCGTCCATGAACTTCCAGCCGGCCTCCTCGCCCATGATGGTGAGCCAGCCGGCGACCGTGAGATAGCCCGTGCCCGACGATGCCGGGTTCGGCATCACGATCGAGCCCTTGTACTCGGGCTTGATGAGATCGGCCCAGCTCGCGGGCTTGGCCTTCTTGCTCTTCTCGGCCTCGGCGGTGTTGAAGCACACCACGGCGAGATAGGCGTCCATGCCGACCCAGGTATCCGGCGTCTTGCCGCTGCGGAAGATCGGCTTCAGCTTGTCGGCGCCAACCGGCGTGTAGGGCTCGATCATGCCCATGCTCGCCATCAGGCCGAGGCTGGAGGCCGCCAGGCCCCACACCACGTCGGCGCGCGGATTGTCCTTCTCGGCGATCAGCTTGGCGGTCATGACGCCGGTCGAATCGCGCACCCAGCCGATCTCGATGGTGGGATTGTCGGCCTCGAAGGCCTTCTTGAACGGCTCGAGCTGCTCGTTCTCGATAGCCGTATAGACGGTGAGCTTGGTCTTCTGGGCCAGCGCCGCGCCGCTCGACAGCGCCACGGCCGCCAGCGCGGCACCACCCAGCATCGCGGCACGGCGCATGGTTGCAACTATCCTCATGTTCGATCCCCCTGCTTCGGTCACCCTTCGACCGTCATCGCTACACGCACACTATGATCGTTTCGTTGCAGCGATAC
>LNFM01001097.1_pt1 | contig 108566 bp, 103 predicted proteins | sample 596031 | NCBI WGS metagenome assembly LNFM01 (sample SAMN04254537, study PRJNA301005) | activated carbon metagenome | isolation source: dual media filters at the Ann Arbor, Michigan drinking water treatment plant | place: USA: Ann Arbor
CGGGTGAAAAACCCTGGTCGGTGATGGTCATGGCCATGGATGGCTGCGTCCGCCATTGGCGTCCTCCGGATCTTAATTAAACTGCTTCGGCGGCAGGTTGTTCCCGACCGCCCGGTTCCCGTGTGCCCCCGTCTTTAATCCGGCCAACCGCTTGTCGCAATGTCTGACTTTGCCGCAGGGCCAGATTTCGCGGCGATTCAGGACTCGACTGCGACAAAAGGCGCGGCCCCTTGCGAGGCCGCGCCTTGATCACCAAGCCCATCCGGGCAGAGATGCGGTGTTACTGCGAGACCGAGACCAGATAGGCCGCCACATCCGCGCCGCCTTCAGCCAGCTTGAATGACATCTTGGACTTGGCACCGTCATCGCCAAGAGCGGCCTTGAGGTATCCGGCCGGGTCAGCGGTGTAGGCCGTGAAGGACGCCTCGTCCCAGACCGCGCCGGTCGCGCCGAGCGCAGAGATCGAATCGCCATACGCATAATCGGGATCGCTGGCGACACCGCGACCGATCACGCCGTAAAGGTTCGGTCCGGTCTTGCCGCCCTTCTGGATCACGGTCCCGTCCGTCGCCACGACGGAATGGCAGGCCTTGCACTTCTTGAAAGTGTCCTCGCCCACCGCTGCGTCGCCCGCGAAGGCCGGGGCGGCAAGGGCGGCGGCCGATACGACGGCCAGCAGGATCGTCTTGGTCATGGTGTCCTCATCTGTCACGGGGCGCGAGTCGCCTTGCCCAGAAGATGGGGATGCAACGCGCTGTTATGCAATAGCAACGCACCGTAATGCGGCAACACGTCAGGATTTTGGCGTCGGACCCGTGCGGTGGGCGGTCAGGTAGCGCAGCGGCCGAAACCGCGGGCGAAGGTGTCCATCAGCGCAGCGTCGAGATCGGCCATCGTCACCGGCAGGCCAAGATCGACAAGGCTGGTGACGCCATGCTCGCGGATACCGCAGGGCACGATGCCGTCGAAATGGCTGAGGTCAGGCTCGACGTTGATCGAGATGCCGTGGAAGCTGATCCAGCGGCGCAGCTTGATGCCGATGGCGGCGATCTTGGCCTCGGAGGGTTTGCCGTCTGGGCCGGGGCGGTCTGGCCGCGTGACCCAGACGCCGACGCGACCGGGCCGAATCTCGCCCTTGATGTTGAATTCGGCGAGGGTGGCGATGACCCAGTTTTCCAGATCACGCACGAAGCAGCGCACATCGCGACCGCGCGCGCCGACATTGAGCATGGTGTAGATCACCCGCTGGCCGGGGCCGTGATAGGTATACTGCCCGCCGCGCCCGACAGGGTAGACCGGGAAACGGTCGGGATCGGTCAGGTCGGCCGGTTTGGCCGAGGTGCCTGCGGTGTAGAGAGGTGGGTGTTCCAGAAGCCAGATCGCCTCGTCTGCGCGGCCTTCGGTCATGGCGGCGACATGCGCCTCCATCGCCGCAACGGTCGGCAGGTAGGGCGAAAGGCCCGGCAGATGCACCCATTCGGTCACGGTGGCGCGGTTCCCTGATCTGGTTGCGCGAGTGATGCGATGAAGCGGTGGGGGATGCAACTGCTTGGATTTGATGCGGGGGAGATTGTCACCGCAGCGGGGCGAGAATCCCTCTTTTCAATGCCGGCGACTGTCGCTAAGTAGCGCCTGTCCGACGCCGGAACGAAGTGCGGATGTGGCGGAATTGGTAGACGCGCAGCGTTGAGGTCGCTGTTCCTTAACCGGAGTGAAAGTTCGAGTCTTTTCATCCGCACCAGTTCCGGCCGGACATACCAGAGACGCGGGCATTGCCCGCGTCTTTTGGTTTGTGGCATCCGGCTTTGGCCTGCGGCGGATTTCCTGCTTGCCGCTTCAACGCGGGCCAAAATGGCGGGCAGTCGGCCAAGCACTTGCCCGCTTTTCCCGCAATCGCGCTTTTACGCCCAAGGTTCCCACTTGTGCGTTGCATTGCACGGCACCATTCGCTTACGACATTGGACAAGATGAGTGCAGGATAACCTGCCGATCAACAGGGAGACCGGGGTGGCTGCTGAAACCCGTAACGACGCTTTCGTCGCGTTCGAACACGTACAGAAAAGTTACGACGGCGTGAGCCTTGTCGTGAAGGATCTCAACCTGAGCATCGGGAAGGGCGAGTTCCTGACCATGCTCGGGCCGTCGGGATCGGGCAAGACGACCTGCCTGATGATGCTTGCGGGGTTCGAAACCGCGACCAACGGTGAGATCAGGCTGGACGGTCAGCCGATCAACCAAGTGCCGCCGCACAAGCGTGGCATCGGCATGGTGTTCCAAAATTACGCGCTGTTTCCGCACATGACGGTGGGCGAGAACCTGTCCTTCCCGCTGGAAGTGCGCGGCATGTCGAAATCGGACCGTGACGTAAAGATCGGGCGGGCGCTGGACATGGTGCAGATGGGGGCTTTCGCCAACCGCCGCCCCGCACAGCTTTCGGGCGGCCAGCAGCAGCGCATCGCTTTGGCGCGGGCGCTGGTGTTCGACCCCAAGCTGGTGTTGATGGACGAACCCTTGGGCGCGCTGGACAAGCAGTTGCGCGAACACATGCAGTTCGAAATCAAGCACCTGCACGAACGGCTTGGCATCACGGTGGTCTATGTCACCCATGATCAGGGCGAGGCGCTGACGATGAGCGACCGTGTTGCCGTCTTCAACGATGGGCGCATCCAGCAGCTTGCGGCACCATCGGATTTGTATGAGCGGCCGGAAAACAGTTTCGTCGCGCAGTTCATCGGCGAAAACAACAAGCTGCCCGGCACGATCGAGGAATTGTCCGGCGACAAGGCACTGGTGCGGTTGCAGACTGGCGAGCTGATCGACGCGACCCCGGTGAACGTCACCCAGAAGGGGGCGGCGACCTTGGTGTCGATCCGCCCTGAGCGCGTGGAATTCAAGCCCGAGATGATGCCGCCCGGCGCGCATATGATCGACGCCGAGGTGATCGAGATCATCTATATGGGCGACATCCTGCGCGCAGTCCTGCGGGTGGCAGGGTCGGATGAATTCGTGATGAAGATGCGCAATACCCTCGGCCAGACCAAGCTGGAGCCGGGGCAGAAGATCAAGGTGGGCTGGCATCCGCAAGATGCGCGCGCGCTTGACCCGTGAAGACCGCCGGGCGGCTGCCGCCCGTGCGTAAGACTGAAAAAACTGTCCAAACTGGGAGAATAACGAATGAAGAAACTACTCGCACTTTCCACAGCGCTGTCGGTTGCGGGCTTTGCAGCCCAGGCTGACGTCGTGGTGATGTCCTGGGGCGGCGCCTATGGCGAAGCTCAGACCGAAGCACATGTTAAGCCGTGGTCGGCCGCATCGGGCGTGAACGCAACGATGGTCGACAGCGACAACCCGGCCCCGGCCGTCAAGGCGATGGTCGAAGCCGGCAACGTCACCATTGACGTCGCTTCGCTGGAATACGCCGACGCGATCCGCCTTTGCGACGAGGGCATGCTGGAGCCGATCGATATCGCGGTTCTGCCCGCCGGTGCCGACGGAACGCCGGCAACCGACGATTTCCTTCCCGGTGCCGTGACCGAATGCGCCGTGTCGACCGACATCTGGTCGAACGTCTTTGCCTATGACACCACCAAGTTCCCCGAAGGCCCGACGACAGCCGCCGACTTCTTCGACCTTGAGAAGTTTCCCGGCAAGCGCGGCCTGAAGAAGGGCGCCAAGGCGGTGCTTGAATTCGCCCTTATGGCGGATGGCGTTCCGGCGGCGGAAGTCTATGCGCTGCTCGACACGCCGGAAGGCGTCGACCGCGCCTTTGCAAAGCTTGATACCATCAAGTCGGAAGTCGTCTGGTGGGAAGCCGGTGCGCAGGCACCACAACTGCTGGCCGACGGCGAAGTTGCGATGACCACCGCCTACAACGGTCGGATCTTCGCGGCCGCGATCAACGAGAACAAGCCCTTCCAGATCGTCTGGGATGCGCAGGTTTACGAAAACGAGATGTACGCCATCCCGAAGGGCGCGCCGAACAAGGACCAGGCGCTTGAGTTCATCAAGTACGCGACCTCGACCGAAGGTCTGCGCGCACAGGCGCAGCACATCTCCTATGGTCCGGCCCGCAAGTCGTCGTTTGCCGAGCCGATCATCTTCAAGGACGGCACCACCGTGATGGCGCCTCACCTGCCCACCGCGCCGGAAAACCTCGGCAACGCGCTGGAAACCTCGGCAGACTTCTGGGTCGACCATGACGCGGAACTGAACGAGCGCTTCCAGGCTTGGCTGGCGCAGTAATCCGATCATCCGGGCGCGGGGGCAACCCTCGCGCCCGGAGTTTTTCCAACGCAAGACCACGAGGCAGGCATGGCCGAGGCCACAGGGACGCTCACAACCGCGCCGGTTACGAGCCCCACGTCGACGAACACGGAGTTGCTGACCACCGCTGACGGACGCCCACTGAAGGAGGCGCTGGCAACCGCGCAGGCAAAGGCCCGCCGGCGTGCGTTTCTTCTGGTGGTGCCGTTGATTGCCTTCGTGATCGTGACCTTCCTGATCCCGATCGGCTACATGCTGAAACGATCGTTCGAGCACGACGGCTTTGCAGCCTCTGCCCCGGCGATGGTGGCATGGTTCGCCGAAAACCCCGATTTCAACCCTGCCGATCCGCCGGAAGATGCCTTTGCGGCACTGGTCAGCGACCTTGCCCGGATGCAGGAGGAACGGACCACCGGCATGGCGGGCACGCGCATCAACTATTCCGTCCCCGGTTCGATCAGCCTGTTCAAGGGCGGTGCGCGGGCGGCAAAAGACCTGCAACCGCCCTACAAGGAGGCGCTGCTGGCCGAAGACCCCGACTGGGGCCGCCCGGCGCTGTGGCTAGGGATGGAGTCGGCCAGTCATGTCTATACCTCCGAGTTCTATCTGGTGGCCGCTGACCGCAAGCTGACCGACGACGGCTGGGCGCGGGGCGGCGACAAGGAGCGGATCTATCTTTACCTGTTCTTCAAGACCTTCCTGATTTCCGGCATCATCACGGTGTTGTGCCTCTTGCTGGCCTTTCCGGTGGCACATCTGCTGGCCACCCTGCCGATGGCGAAATCGTCCCTGCTTATGATCCTGGTGCTGCTGCCGTTCTGGACCTCACTGCTGGTGCGCACGACATCGTGGATCGCGCTGTTGCAGGAGCAGGGCGTGGCGAATGACCTTCTGGTGGCGCTGGGCCTGATCACCGAGGATGGCCGGTTGACGATGATGTACAACATGACCGGCACCATCGTGGCGATGACGCATGTGCTTCTGCCGTTCATGATACTGCCGCTTTATTCGGTGATGCGGGTGATCCCGCCAAGCTACGCCCGGGCTGCGCGCAGCCTCGGCGCGACAAGCTGGACCACGTTCCGGCGGGTGTATCTGCCGCAGACGCTGCCGGGAATAGCGGCCGGGTCGCTGTTGGTGTTCATCCTTGCGGTCGGCTACTACATCACCCCGGCGCTGGTTGGGGGGGCGGATGGCCAGCTGATTTCGAACCTGATCGCCTTCCATATGTCAAAGTCGAACTGGTCGCTTGCTGCTGCCATCGCCGCGATGCTGCTGGTGTCGATCCTGCTGCTCTATTGGCTCTATGACAGGCTGATCGGCATCGACCGGCTGAAGTTCGGGTAAGGAGAGAGATATGGCCCTGCCCACCTACGCATCGCCCTTGGAGCGCGTCTGGTACTACACTTACCTCGTGATCTGCGCGCTGGTGTTCCTGTTCCTGATTGCGCCGATCCTGATCGTGATCCCGCTGTCGTTCAACGCCGAGCCGTATTTTTCGTTCACCGAAAAGATGCTGGCGCTTGACCCAGACGGGTATTCGCTGCGCTGGTACGACACCCTTCTGACGCTGGGCCACCCATCGCCCGATTTGCCCCGCGATAGCAGCTGGTGGGCGACGGTCTGGGAACGCTCGACTTGGGTGCAGGCGGCGAAAAACTCTTTCTGGGTGGGGCTTTGGGCGACGATCCTCGCCACCACGCTTGGCACCATCGCGGCGCTGGGCCTCAGCCGCCCGGAAATGCCCTATCGCCGGCTGATCATGGCGCTGATGATCAGCCCGATGATCGTGCCGATCATCATCATCGCGGTCGGCATGAGCTTTTTCTACGCCAAGGCCTGCGTCGCGCCGGACAGCGCGTGGTTTTCGGTGTTCGGGATGTTCCTGAGCGAGAAGGGTTGCCTTGCCAACTCGCACCTCGGGGTGATCGTGGCGCATGCGGTGCTGGGGATACCTTTTGTCATCATCACGGTCACGGCGACGCTGTCGGGATTTGACCAGTCGCTGATCCGGGCGGCACATTCGCTGGGGGCGAACCCGCGCACCACCTTCTTCAAGGTGATCATGCCGTTGATCCTGCCAGGGGTGATCTCGGGGGCGCTTTTTGCCTTTGTCACCTCGTTTGACGAAGTGGTGGCGGTGCTGTTCATCGCAGGGCCGGATCAGCAGACCATTCCGCGGCAGATGTTCAACGGCATACGCGAGGCGATTTCGCCAGCGATCCTTGCGGTGGCGACGATCCTTGTGGTGATCTCGGTGCTGCTTCTGGCGACGGTGGAGCTGCTGCGGCGGCGGTCGGACCGGTTGCGTGGAGTAACGGGGCGGTAGCCTTTCAGGGCAGGATCTGCAGCCAGAACCACGTCGTGACGATGCTGAGTGCAGTGGCAAGCAGCACGGTTGATGCTGCGACGCGCTTGGCGACGCCGTAAAGGTTGGCAAAGACATAGGCATTGACGCCGGGTGCCATGGCCGCGGTGATCACGGCGGAGCGCAGGGCCGCAGCGTCAAGGTCGAACACCTGCGTCGCCAGCGCCCATGTGATCGCTGGATGCAGGATCAGCGAAACGGCTGACAGCGTTGCAATGGCGCGCATGTCGCCTTCGGGCTTGTAGCGGTAAAGCACGCCGCCAAGTCCGAAGAGCGCTGCGGGCAGGGCAGCGCGGATCACCATGTCGACGGCCGACCATGCGATGGCGGGCAGCGCCACGCCGGAGAGATTGACCACGAAGCCGCAGAGAATCCCGATGACCAGCGGCTGCGACAGGATAGCGCGTGCGACCTGTCGGGCAAGCGCAAGAGCCGACAGCCCGAGGCCGCGCGACCGCGCCAATTCCATGCAGGTGATACCGAAGGCATAGAACACCGGGGCGTGGAATGAGATGATCGCGAAGTTGCCGGTCAGCGCTTCGGTGCCGTAGGCGCGTTCGGTGATCGGCACACCGAGGAGAAGCGAGTTCGAGAAGAGGCCGACGAAGCCGAAGGCGATGCTGTCGGTGATTGGCCTGTTGAACAACAGGCGCGCGGCCGCGAAGGCAGCGCCGAAACCTGCGAACGCGCCGATGTAGAAGCTAAGCATCAGGCCCGTGTCATAGGCCTGCCCAAGGTCAAGCCGCGCGATTGACGCAAAGAGAAGGAGCGGCAGCGCGAAGCCTTGGGCAAAGTGCATCACGCCGTCGACGGACGCTTCCTTGAAGCCGAGCCAGCGCGCCGCGACATAGCCGAAGCCGATCACGATGAAGACCGGCAAGATGACGTCGAGCAGCGCGCTCATGGCAACCTGTGACCGGAGGTTTCAACCCCCCGGTCCCTCATGGAAGATCTGTGGAAAGCACAAGCCAATGGGTCAGGGCTGGTTGTCATAGCTGACAACCATGCCATCATAGGCTGGCGTTATATGGGGCGGCAATTCTGCCTTCAGCGTCGCGTAGTCGAGGTCGTTGTGCATGTTCGTCAGGACCGCACGGGCAGGCTGGGCGCGCGCGATCCAGTCGAGGGTCAGCGCAAGGTGGGCATGGGTCGGATGCGGCTTGCGGCGAAGCGCATCCACGACCCAGCAATCGAGCCCGTCGAGTTGGGGCCAGCTTTCGGCCGGTATCTCGACCGCGTCAGGCAGATAGGCGAGGGGGCCGATACGAAAGCCCAAGGCATCCATCGAGCCGTGCTCGGCACGAAACGGCGTCAGGGTGACGGGGCCGCCGGCCCCCGCGACCGTGACCGGGCCGTCGAGGGTATGAAGGTCGAGGATCGGTGGGTAGGGCGAGCCTTCGGGCTGGATGAAGGCATAGCCGAACCGTGAGAGAAGCGCCTCTTGTGTCGGGCCGTCCGCCCAGACGGCAAGACGCTGGCGGGTGTTGAACACGACCTGCCGCAGATCGTCGATCCCGTGCATGTGGTCGGCATGAGAGTGGGTGTAGACCACCGCATCCAGCGTACCGATGCCGGCGTCGAGCAATTGGTCGCGCATGTCGGGCGAGGTGTCGATCAGGACGCGCGTGCTGCCGGCTTCGGTCTCGCGTTCGACCAAAAGGGAACAGCGGCGCCGGCGGTTCTTCGGGTTCGTGGGGTCGCAGTCGCCCCAGTCGCCAGTGTTTCCGGCACCGCCAAGGCGGGGGACGCCACCTGAAGAACCGCAGCCAAGGATGATGAAGCGCAGGGTGGCCATCAGGCGGGCCTCGCGGCTTTGGGGAACAGTCGGTCGAAATTCGCGGTGGTGGCGGCGGCAAAGTCGGCCTCGGACAGGCCAAAGACCTGCGCGCCCGCCTTTGCAGTAAAGGCGGTGTAGGCGGGCTCGTTGCGGCGGCCACGGTATGGTGGCGGGGCGAGGTAGGGGCTGTCGGTTTCCAGCAAGATCCGGTCGAGCGGCGCGGCGGCGAAGATATCGCGCAGGGCCTGGCTTTTCGGGAAGGCGGTGATGCCGGACATCGAAAGGTAGAAACCAAGGTCGAGGGCGGCTTCGGCGAGACCTGCCCCAGACGAAAAGCAGTGCATGACGCAGGTGTAGGGGCGGGCGCGGTAGCCTTCGGTGAGGATCGCGGCCATGTCATCGTCGGCGTCGCGGGCATGGATGATGAGCGGAAGGCCGGTTTCCTGCGCCGCCTCGATGTGGATGCGAAGCGAGGTCTGCTGGATGGCCTTGCTGTCGGCGGTGTAGTGGTAATCAAGCCCGGTCTCGCCGATGCCGACCATCTTTGGGTGTCGGGTCAGCGCAATCAGCTGATCTAGCGTGGCAAGCGGTTCCTCGGCGGCGCTCATCGGGTGGGTGCCGGTGGCATAATAGACGCCCGGGTAGGCCTCGGCGATAGCGCGAACTTGGGGTTCGTTCTTCAAACGGGTGCAGATCGTGACCATGCGGGTGACACCCGCCTCGGCGGCGCGGGCGACGACCTCGGGCAACTCCTCGGCGAAGTCAGGAAAGTCTAGGTGGCAGTGGCTGTCCACTAGTTCGGGGGGCATCGGGTCACCTTGAGGCGAGGGTGCCCGCCGTCTCGTCGATCTTCAGGAGCATATCCATGACGGGCGCGGGCGGAAAGCGACTGGGCAAGATCGGCCCATGCGCGGGCGGCGGTCGGGTTGGGCGACAGGCGGGCAAGCAGGTCGGCCTCGTGTGGCGCGGCCTCGGGCGGGGTCTGCCGAAGGGTGCCGCTGCGGGCGAGGCGGGCGAGGAAGAGGTCGATCAGCGTGACGAGAAGATCAAAGGTCTCGGCCGCGCCGCGCGCCCCGGCGATGTCGGCTAGGGCGAGGGCTTGCGGGCGGTCAAGGCGGGGCAGGGTGGAGAACAGGCGGACGAGGGCTGTGTAGAGCTTCAGCCCGTCGAGGTTGGTCAGGCGGAACGCCTCGCCGACCGAACCGGCGGAAAGTTCGGCAAGGGCTTGGGTATCTTCGGGCGCGACGCTGCCGCCAGCGGCGGTGAGGGCGGCGGCGAGGTCGCCGGGACCGAGCGGGGCGAGGCGCAATTCGCGGCAGCGCGACCGGATGGTGGGCAGCAGGCGCGCAGGCTGGTGCGCGATGAGGAGGAGGGTGACGCGGGCCGGGGGTTCCTCGAGCAGCTTCAGGAGGGCGTTGGCGGCGGCGGTGTTCAGCTCGTCGAGGCTGTCGATGATCGCGACGCGGCGGCCGCCGTCAGCGGCGGAGAGGGCGAAGAAGGATTTCATCTTGCGCACCTCGTCGACCGAAATGACCTGACTGAGCGCGGTTTCCTTTTCGTTGGGACCGCGGCGGAGCAGGAAAAGGCGGGGCTCGGCAAGCTGGAGGAGGCGGCGGGCGACCGGGTTCGACGCATCGATATCAAGGGACGTGGGGGGCGGTGGGGAGAACATCCCGCCATCATCATCGGGGGTGGCGAGGAGGAAGCGGGCGATCCGCCAGGCGAGGGTTGCCTTGCCGGTGCCTTTCGGGCCGGTCAGCATCCAAGCGTGGTGGAGACGACCCGTGTTGAAGGCGGAGAGAAGCTCGGCTTCCGCGGCGGCGTGACCGTGCAGGAGGAGGGTTTCCCGCGGGTGGGGGGCACCTTCGATGCGGTCGGGATCAGGAAGTGGGTCGGTGGCGGCCATGGTGGCGAGATTGCACGTCAGCGGGGGCGGGGGGAAGGGGGGTTCTGTCGGCAGACAATGTGCCCACGGTGGGCACCCTTGGGGTCTTGAGCGAAAACAATGGCTTGGCTGTGGACGTTAAGCCTTTGGAAAGGATTGATCACGGGCCGCGCCGAGGGCCGGGCCCCGGTTCAGGCGGGCGGATCAGATGCGGTGAGCGGGCCTGCGTCGGCCGGGTCGGCGAGGATGCTTTTCGCCGGGCAGGCAAACCGCCACTCCAAACCTTCGGGCGGATAATCGAGGGCGACGGAGCCGCCGGTGCTGGCTTCGGCCATCCGGGTGATGACATTGGTGCCAAAGCCGAGCCGCGCCGGTGCGCCGACGGGCGGCCCGCCGCGTTCCTGCCAGAGAAGCGTCAGGCGGCGGTTCTCGACCGTGCCATCCTCGACCGCCCAGGTGATCGTGATCGTGCCGGTGCTGTTGGAGAGCGCGCCATATTTGGCAGAGTTGGTGGCAAGTTCATGAAACGCCATGCCGAGCGCCTTGGTCGCAACCGGGGTCAGCGAGACCAGCGGGCCGCCAGCGTTGATGCGGTTTCCGAAGAGATCGGCAAAAGGCGCTAGCTGGGTGCGGACAAGTTCGCAAAGCCCGACCGTGACCCAGGAATTGCGCACCAGAAGGTCGTGCGATGCCGCGAGCGCCCGCACCCGTTCGCCAAACCGTTCGAGGAAGTTTTCCTCGCCGCCATTTGCCGTCTGGCGCGCAATGGCCTGCACCACGCCGAGGGTGTTCTTCGAGCGGTGGTTGATCTCTTCGACCAACAGACGGGCTTGTTCTTCCTCGTGCTTGCGGTTGGTGATGTCGTTGAACAGGATCGCGACGTGACAGTCTTTCGGATCGTCGATCGGAAAGGCATAGACGTCAAACCAGCGACCGAGAAAGACGGACCGGTTTTCAAAGCGCATCGGCTGGCCGGTGCGGGCAATCTTGCCGTAAGCGTCGAACCAGTGGTCTTCCAGCTCCGGAGCGGCGGTGCGGAGCCATGCTTTCAGAATGTCCTTGGGAAAGCCTGTCCTGCCGTAGAAGGCGGGGTTGGCCTCGATCACGCGGTAATCGACGCGGCCGTCCGGTGCATCAAGCCGCACCTCGACGATGCAGAAGCCTTCGTCGATGGCATCGAACAACTTGCGGTAGCGCTGTTCGCTGGCGTGCAGGCGGGCTTCGGCGGCGTAGTTCAGATGCGCCTCGTTGGTGACGTCGATGTTGACGCCCCGGATCAGCACAATCTGGCCAGTTGAGGTGCGCTGGATCAAACCGCGGTCGAGGATGACGCGCACGCTGCCGTCTGGGCGCTGGATGCGAAAGCTATGGCTGTAGCTGTCCTCGCTCGAAGCGGCGAAGGCGTTGGATTCCGCCTCGACCCGGGCGCGATCATCGGGATGGATCAGGCGGTAGAACTCTGCGGCGGAGGTGGGTGCGTGGTCTACGCCATAGACGCGCATCTGCTCCGGCGACCAGAGTAGGAGGTTCTGCCCGACGTGCAGTTCGTAAGTGCCAATCTGCGCACCCCAGATCAAGTCCGAGATGGAAGGCACGGGAATCGTGTCTGAAGTCATGCTTGCGCGCCCAAACCCCATCGCACCGGCGGTCAGTTTACAGCAGAGACGCCGTTGCGAGTAGTCGGGACGTCAGTTTTGCACTGGTTGAAACGCCGAAGTGCTCGTTCAGTTCCAATTTTTCGGCAAGACGGCCTCTTCGGCCCGCGTTCAGCGCGCCAGATGCGGCGCAACTGTCTCCCATACGCGCTGGGCGACGGTGTCGGGCGGCGCGTCGGCGTCGATCACGCGAAAGCGCGGCTGGGCGGCGGCAAGCGCGAGAAACCCGTGGCGCGCGCGGGTCTGGAAGGCGAGGCCCATATCCTCGAACCGCAGTTCGGTTCCGGCGCGGGCGGTGGCGCGGGCAAGGCCCTTTGCGGGGGCGAGGTCAAAGAGCAGGGTCAGGTCGGGTTCGACGCCGATCATCAGGGCATGCAGTCGGTCGACGGTATCGGAGAGGTCGCCACGAGTGATGCCCTGAAAGATGCGGGTACTGTCGGCAAAGCGGTCGGTGATCACGATTTCGCCGCGCGCGAGGGCCGGGCGGATGGTCTTTTCCAGATGGTCGCGGCGGGCGGCGGTGAAAAGCAGGATCTCGGTTTCGGGTGACCAGCGGTCGGTTGCGCCCTCAAGAACGAGGCGACGGATTTCCTCGGCCCCCGGGCTGCCGCCGGGTTCACGAGTCAGGGTCACAACATGGCCAGCCGCACGCAGCGCTTCGGCCAGGAGGCGGGCTTGGGTTGACTTGCCGGAGCCGTCGATGCCTTCGAAACTGAGGAACAGGCCCGGCATTCAGGAGGCCGGTGCCCCGCCAATGTAGCGGGCGTAAAGCGCGCTTGCGGCGGTGGTGACGCGGCGCATGAAACCGGCCACCGGCACATCCGCCTCGGCAACGAGGGGTATGGTGTGGTCGGGCAGGTCGGGGACGTGGATGATCAGTTCCGCGACAGGGGTTCCGGCGGCGAGGGGGGCGATCAGCGGGCCTTTGTAAACCACCTCGGCGGTCATGCTTTCCTGCACGAGGGCAGGCACCAGCAGGCGCACATCGGCAGCCGGCACGAGGCCGACGCTGTCGGCGGCCCCGAGGAAAACCTCGGCTTCGGCGACACGGACGCCGGTCTTGGCGACGGTCTTTTCGGCAAACTGGCGGAAGGCCCAGCTGACGATGCGCTCTGCCTCGTCGGCACGGGCCGCGTCGGAGGCAAGGCCGGTGACTGCAAAGACGATCCGGCGGTCGCCCTGCTTGGCCGAGCCGACAAGACCGTAACCTGCCTCGGAGGTGTGGCCGGTCTTGAGGCCATCAGCCCCGATGCCAAGCCCGAGGAGCGGGTTGCGGTTGAAGCGGTTGTCGGGCGCGCGGTCCTTGTAGTTGAATTCGGTCTTGGCAAAGATCGGGTAGTATTCCGGGAACTGTTCGATCAGGCGCTGGGCCAGAATACCAAGGTCGCGCATCGACATGCGGTGCGTCGGGTCGGGCCAGCCCGAGGAGTTGGCAAAGACCGAGGCGGTCATGCCGATGGCGCGGCCACGTTCGGTCATCTGGGCGGCGAAGGCCTCTTCGGTGCCGGCCAGCCCCTCGGCCACCACGACGCAGGCATCGTTGCCGGAGTTGATGATCATGCCGTGGATCAGGTCGTCGACGGTGGGACGGTCGGTTTCCTGCAGGAACATGGTCGATCCGCCCATCGCCTTGGCGCGTTCCGACACCGCGAACGTGCTGTCGAGCGTGACGCGGCCATCGCGCAACGCTTCGAACAGCATGTTGATCGTCATCAGCTTTGACATCGAGGCGGGCGGCACCGGCTGGTCGGCGTTCTTGTCCATCAGCACGGTTTTCGTCGTCATGTCGTAGACCCAGGCCGCCGTTGCCGTCGTCTCGAAGGCGCGGGCGGGCAGGGCCGCCAGGACGAGCGTCAGGATCGAGAGGAGAAGGCGCAGGCGGTGGAACATGGACGGGTCCTTTCGCGGGTCGCGAGGGTCAGCGCGGCGCGGCGCACCGGATCATTTCAGGAAATAGGCATCGGCAAAGCCAGCCGCCTTGGCCTTGCCAAGCGTGGCCGCATCACCACGCGCGGTGACCGTCCAGTAGGCCTTGCCGTTGCTTTCTTCGCGGCGTGCCGTGGCCGGGACGCCCGCTTTTTCCAGTTCCGCTACGGCGCGGTCGGCGTTCGCCTCTTGCGAGAAGAAGCCGATCTGGATCGGTCGGCTTGCCGTCGGCAGCACCGCCGGTGCGGGTTGCGACGGTGCCGCTTCGGCAGCAGTGCCGACCTCGGAGCCGATGGTCGCCGGCGCAACGGCAACCGGTTCACCAGCAGCCGACGGGGTGGTGGCGTCGAGCGGCATCGTTTCCACATCGGAAACAATTGCGGCGGTTGCGGCGGCTTCTCCGGCGACAGCGGCAGTGCCGGCGGCAGCGGCCTTGGCCGCGCGTTCGGCCTGACGCCGGGCCTTGGCTTCGGCGCGGCGCTCGCGCCATGTCTTCTTGGGCGGTTCGGCGGCAGGCGCTGCTGTGGCGTCGGCACCAGCCAGAGGGTCGGCGGCGGCGTCCGATGTTTCGCCCGCATCGACTGCGGCCAGTGCGGCTGCAGCCACGGCGGTGGCCCCTGCGGCATCGGCGGGCGCGTCGGTCGATGCCTCAGCGGCGGTGTCTTCGTCGGCTGAGAGTGACGGCACATCGACCGCCCCTGCGGCGGCGATTGCCGGTTCGGGCTCGGCAGGTTCGGTGCGGCGCAGGGCGATCACGTTGATTTCGGCCGGTTGGCCTGCGAGGAGGCCAAGCGCTTCGGCTGCGTCGGAGGAGATCTGAAGCTTCGGGCCGGGGTTGTCGCGTTCGCGCCGGAACAGCGCGCCGACCACCGATTTGCCGTTGGCCGGGTTGCGCATGATCACGCGCTCCGGGTCCGTGGTGTCGGGCGATGCGACCCAGACGCCGCCCAGTGACGGCCGTCCATCCCAAAGCGCGGTTTCGGACACCTCGAAGACCTCAGGCGCCTCGACATCCTGCGACTGCCCGCCGCCAAGGCGGATCGCGCCGGTCGCTTCGCCCGAGGGTGTGGGCTTCGCCGCAAAGGGGCCCTCGCCCTCGACGCACCCTGCAAGCAGCGCCGTCGCTGCCACACCAATGATCAAATGCCGGAAGCCTGCCCGTGCCATATTGCGCCCTCGTCACTGCGCGGTCTGATCTGCCACGCTTTGTTTACCGCCCGCGTCGTCGCAGGCCTTGCCTGCTTGCCTGACCGGTCATGCGACCGGCCTGCCGACGCAGACTTTGCTGCTGTTCCGGGATCATACCCTGTGCGCAGCCCGCTGGAAAGGGTCGTGGCGCAGACAGCACTTCACGATCAGCGGAATTCGCCGCGCGGCCGGTCTTTCAGAATCATTTCCCGCCCGCTAAGCCCGCTTCTGTCGGAGGAGTGGCGGAGTGGTTTAACGCACCGGTCTTGAAAACCGACGTGGGTGGAAGCCCACCGTGGGTTCGAATCCCACCTCCGGTATGTCAGCGCACCCATCTATATACCCATCACTCGACAGTGCGCTCGGATCTGCTCGGCCATTCGGCACCGCACGGTTATGAACAAACCTGCGGGAATCTTGGCGTCGGCACTCGCCTGCGCTCCAATCGTCCCCCAAAGCCGTGTTCTTCGGCAGCGCCTAGACCGAGCGCCACGCACAGCTGCTGCCGGAAATGGGTGGCTTAGGTTGGGATAGGGCACCTGATTGGACTGCCTTCAAACAGGTGTTTTGGTGCGTCAGCGTTTACACTAAGTACTTCGGACCCCGACACAACGGTTACTATCTGAGTTTTTGCTGACTGTCATTCTCACGATCGACAGTTTCGCCGCACAAGCTATTTCGAGGGTCACTGGGGAAATAGTTTGGTTCGAATCGACGCACTTCGCGACTTTCTTGACGAGCCGGACCCCTCAAGCAGGCCTGGCCCGACGCACATTGGCCGATTTGAGACAGCGTTCGAAAGAACATCGTAGCCGTTTAGCTCGTAATTTGAGTGTTACAAGACTGCGTCAAAGCTCGGTGCGTGTACACCGAGAGCCGGAAACCTTGGACATACAATCGAATAGCGACTTTTCCTGTGAAGCCACGTTTCGAATGATCTGTATCAGTTGTGCTGATGCATTCGACGCCTCGCTAGCGGTTTTCCTGGAAACTGATGATCCTGCGGGTCCGCATAAGGCGCGCGTCTGTCTCCGCCGCTTCACCATAGCACTCGACGCGTTTCAGCCAATCCTGAGGCGCAAACGATCTGCCGTCTTGAGGGCAAGGGCAAAGCGCACGTTTCGCGAACTGGGCCTTGTTCGCGACAGTGACGTTCACCTTGCGGCAAAGACAGCGGAGCCGGGCGCCAAAACCCGTACGGCTTTGAACCGGAACTTGCGCGAGAAGACCCGCGAAAAGCTGCGGAAGAGCCGTGCGGTTCAGTTCGCACCAGATTTGAGGATGGCTGTAATGGAGGGTGGAGATATTTACCGCCGCTCAGCGGAAGCCGCGAAAAATCGACGTGCGTCAACAAGGGAATTTTCGGCCGAAGTCTTCAGTACAGCCTGGGAGAGATGCTCGAAATACGGAGCTTCGGTCAGCGCGATAGCGGCTGACAGTCGTCACAACTTCAGAAAAGACATAAAAACACTTCGCTATCTATATGAGTTCTTGGAGATAATGGATGACAGCTTTCGGGACGAGGCGTTTCGCCGTGACGTAAGGGAAATCCAAGGAGCGTTGGGGCTAGTGAACGACTTTTCTGTCGTTGCCAGCATGGACGGGCGCAAGCTGACGTCCGTCCTGCCGGACACACTGACGTTGGCTCTGGCGACGGCGGATGCAGCCTGGGCCCGGCTTTTGGCAAGAGTCCGTCCGTGGGAGGGTCAGGCTACCCGCAACCCTTGAACCCATACGCCGCGCAAAGCGCCGGCTGGGCCGATGCGCGTGACGCGGATGACATCGGCCCTTGCGTCAAGGTCGAGGCGGCCGCGATCGGCGAGGCCTGCCGCCGACGCGGGCGCTTCCGTTACGGTCGCGATGCCGCGCGCCGTGTTCCCCCACAGATCACCGAGCAACAGCGCTGCGGACAGGAGCGATGAGGGAACGTAGTCGGACGAAACGATGTCGAGGAGGTTGGCTTCCGCCAAAGTGCTGGCGGCGACATTGCCGGAATGGCTGCCGCCACGGATGAGGTTGGGCGCGCCCATCATCACCTTAATGTTGTGCGCCGAGCAGGCGCGCGCGGCTTCTTCAGTAGTGGGAAACTCCGCAAAATGGGCGCCGTGCTCCGCTGAGCGTGCGACATGTCCAGCGTCCGTATCATCGTGGCTGGCAAGGACCGCGCCGTACCGCCTGGCTGCAGCGACGGCGGCAGCTTCGTGCGCGGCACCATTGCGGGCTTTCAACGCTTGTTGGGTGGAGACGTGGACCTCGAAATCGGCCGGGCTGATGCCGTGTTTGCCGATGACGTATTTCTCAAGCTGCCTGAGGTCGCGGAACTGTCGGTCGCCTGGCGTATGGTCCATCAGGCTGACGATGCCGATGCGGTCGGCTGGGCCGAACTTGTCCAGCTCGTCAATCAAGGTTTCCGAACAGATTTCGGCGCGCAGGTGGAGGAAATGGCTGATCTTCAACGCACCTTGGTCCCGCAACCCAAGAATTTCGTTGGCGAGTGCGCGGGCATATTCGCCGTAGTTGGCCTTTGCGTTCGAAACCACCGACCCGACACGAAGAGCATCGAAAACCGTAGTGATGCCGACCGAGGCAAGCTCGGCGTCGTGAGCAATGATGGCCGGTGCGTGCGGCCAACTGACCTTTGGGCGGGGTTCGATGTGGCGTTCGAGGTTGTCGGTGTGAAGTTCGATCAGGCCGGGCATGACCAGATCGCCATTGCAGTCGATTGCGCCGTGCGGGACGCTGGAGCCTGCGTCGATGTCGGCTATCCGGCCGTCCAACATGCGGATCTGGCCGCGCAGGGTTTCGCCCGGCAGGACAAGTGTGGCATTGGCGAGGATGGTTTCTGCTGGCATTAGGGGCGGTCCTGTCTTGCGCGGTGCGCGTGTTCGGGGTCGAAATGACATGCGCCCGTCACATCCATGTGACGTCGCCGCGCTAACGGGCTGGCATGGAACAGATGAAGCGGTATGCGGTCTATTATGCGCCACGGGCTGGCAGGTTTGCCACACGGGCGGCGCAATGGGTGCATGGTAGGGTGGATTTGCCAGGTCTGGCGAGGCCTGCGGCGGAAATTACTGTCGAACCAAGGCGATATGGGTTTCACGGCACACTGCGTGCGCCGTTCCGGTTGGCGGAAGGTGTGACCGAGGCGACTGTCCGGGCTCGCGTGGCGGAGCTTGCGGCGCAGCTTGCTCCGGTGGAGTGTGAGGGACTGGAACTGGTCAGGCTGCACGGGTTCCTGGCACTTGTTCCCATTGGCTGCGAGGCGGCACTGCTGGAGCTTGGCGCGGTGGTGGTGGCCGGGACGGATGGCTTTCGCGCACCTTTGACCGACGCCGAGTTCGCGCGTCGCCGCCCACACCAGCTTTCCACACGGCAGCGAGCGCTGCTGGAGGTTTGGGGCTATCCCTTTGTGATGGACGAGTTTCGTTTTCATCTGACCCTGACCGACCGGTTGCCGGAGGAAGAGGTCGAGAGAGTGGCGCAGTTCCTCGGCGCGTATTTCGCGCCGGTTCTGCCTAGGCCCTTTGTGATCAATGACTTGTGCCTGTTTGGCGAGGACGCCGACGGAAGGTTTCATCTCTTGCATCGTTACGCTCTGACTGGCTGAAGCGCTGCCAGCAGGCGTGCAACGCCTTCGGCGCGCGATCCATCGTTCACGACGGTTGTCGCGGTGATGCCATCCGGCAGGGTGAAGGCGGCGCGGGACAGGCGGGCGGCGATGTCGGCGGCCGGTTCGCGACCGCGAGCGGCCAGACGGGCGGCGAGGATTGCGTCGGGAGCGGTTACGAGGATCACGCGCAGTGCGGGAAAGACCTGGATCGCTGCGGGAAGCGCGGCGCGGCTGCCGTTGAACACGACGTCGGCAGGGCCGCTGACCTGATCGCGGGGGATGCCGTAGTGCAGACCGTGCGCGGCCCAGGTCAAGGCGAAGTCTCGTCGGGCGACGCGGCGGCGAAACTCGGCTTCTGTCACGCCCTCGAAATCCTCGCCGCCGGCTTCGGTGGAGCGGGTGATGACGCGGCGGACAAGGCGCAGGTCTGGACGGGCGGCCAGCGCCGCGGCCAGAAGGGTGTCCTTGCCCGCACCCGATGGACCCACGACGGCAAAGATCATGCGGCGGCCCTTGGCGTGAAGGCGGTTACGTCGACCATCCGGTCGCAGACACGGGTGCGCGCGGCTTCGTCATGAAAAATGCCGAGGATGGCTGTGCCGCGGGCCTTTGCCTCCATGATCATCGACAAGACCACCTCGCGATTGGCAGCGTCGAGGCTGGCGGTCGGTTCATCGAGCAGGAGTGCGGGGTAGGGGTGGGCAAAGCCGCGTGCGATATTGACGCGCTGCTGCTCACCGCCGGAGAAGGTGGTTGGCGACAGGGACCACAAACGTTCGGGGATGTTGAGACGCGCAAGAAGGTCCGCCGCGTGCGCCCGAGCCTGATCGGCAGGCGTGCCGAGCGCGAGCAGGGGTTCCGCCACCACGTCAAGCGTTGGCACGCGGGGGACGACCCTGAGGAACTGGCTGACATAGCCCAAGGTTTGTCGCCGCAGGGCGATGATTTCGCGCGGTGCGGCAGTGGCCACGTCGAGAGTGCCGACCATCAGGCTGCCGCCAGCGGCAAGGTAGTTGCCGTAGACCATCCGCATCAGGGTGGACTTGCCCGAACCGGACTGGCCTGTCAGCCCGACACATTCGCCCGGAGCGACGCTCAACGCCGCCCCGGCCATGACCGGGATCAGTGCCGCGCCCTGATTGTGCAAGGTGAAGGATTTGGACAGATCGCTGATATGGATCATGGGTTCAGACCTGCAGGACGGAGGAAACGAGAAGCTGGGTGTAGGCGTGCTGCGGGTCGTCCAGCACCTGATCGGTCAGGCCCTGCTCCACAACGCGGCCGCCCTTCATCACCATCAACCGATGCGCCAGAAGGCGGACTACGGCGAGATCGTGGGTGACGATGATGACGCTGAGGCCGAGGTCGCGGACAAGACCGCGCAAAAGGTCGAGAAGTCGGGCCTGAACACTGACATCAAGCCCGCCTGTCGGTTCGTCCATGAACACGAGCCTGGGGCCGGTGACAAGGTTGCGGGCGATCTGGAGGCGCTGCTGCATGCCGCCCGAGAAGGCGGAGGGGCGGTCGTCGATCCGGTCGGCGGCGATTTCAACGCGGCCCAGCCAATCGCCGGCCTTGTCGCGGATGTCACCGTAATGACGGGCGCCGACGGCCATCAGGCGTTCGCCGACATTGCCGCCCGCGCTGACTCCCATCCGCAAGCCATCGCGCGGGTTTTGGTGGACATAGGCCCAATCGGTGCGCGACAGACGGCGACGCTCAGTTTCCGCCATGGTCAGGGTGTCGCGACCGTCATAGGCGACCCGGCCAAGGTCGGGTTTCAGGTGGCCGGCCAGGCAGGAAAGGAGCGTCGACTTGCCCGAGCCACTTTCGCCGACGATGCCCAGCACTTCGCCGGGGTAAAGATCGAAGCTGACGTCAAGGCACCCGATGCGCGTGCCGTAGCGTTTGGTAAGGCCGTCCACCTGGAGCAGCGGGGCGTCGGTGGTGGTCATGGTTTGCATGAGGGTCATTGTTCCGACTCCGCCTGAGGGGCCGAAAGGCGGCCTTTGAGGCCTGAACTCTGACGACTGTTGCAGAAGTCAGTGTCGGAACAGACAAACATGCGGCTTCCGGCGTCGTCGATGATAACCTCGTCGAGATAGCTGTGCTTGGCGCCGCACAGGTCGCAGTCGTGCGGAGCCTTCGAGGCGTGGAACGGATGGTCATCGAAATCCAGGCTGACCACCTTGGTGAACGGTGGAAGGGCGTAGATGCGCTGTTCGCGGCCCGCTCCAAAAAGCTGGATGGCAGGGCTGTCCGACAGTTTCGGATTGTCGAACTTCGGGATCGGCGAAGGGTCCATCACATAGCGGCCCTCGACCTTGACCGGGTAGGCATAGGAGGTGGCGATCTGGCCGTGACGGGCGATGTCCTCGTAAAGCTTGACGTGCATCAGCCCGTATTCTTCCAGCTCGTGCATCTTGCGGGTCTCAGTCTCGCGCGGTTCGAGAAAGCGCAGGGGTTCCGGGATCGGCACCTGGTAGACGAGGATCTGGCCGTCGTGCAGCGCCGTTTCGGGGATCCGGTGGCGGGTCTGGATCAACGTCGCTTCGGTGGTGGCTTCGGTCACTGCGACCCCGGCAGTGCGCTGAAAGAACTTGCGGATCGAGACCGCATTGGTGGTGTCGTCAGCGCCTTGGTCAATAACCTTGAGCCGGTCCTCGGGCACTAGGCAGGCCGCTGTCACCTGGACGCCGCCGGTGCCCCAACCGTAGGGCATCGGCATTTCACGACTGGCGAAGGGGACCTGATAGCCAGGGACGGCGATGCCTTTCAGGATCGCCCGGCGGATCATCCGCTTGGTCTGCTCGTCGAGATAGGCGAAGTTGTAGGACTGATCGGTCACGGTATCGACACTTTCGCTGTGCAGGTTACGAGTGAAGGAGACGCGATATGGCGCAGGATGAAGGTGGCTGGGGCAAAGTCTTCGACTTCATGCTCTCCGGATCGGTTGGCTCTTTGGTCATCTGGGCGCTTTTGGTCTACGCCGTGTGGAGCGCGATCTTCGAAGGCCCATGGGCGAAAGATGACGGCGTCAACGGTGGTATACTCGGCGAGAGTAACGGCGACGGTGACGGCGATTAGGGTCATTCCGCCGCCTCGCGCATTGCCTCGGCTTCGAGCCGCAGCCTTCGGACCAGTTCCAATTCGGCCTGAAAATCCACATAGTGCGGCAACTTGATATGTTCGAGGAAGCCAGTCGCCTGGATGTTGTCGCAGTGGTAGAGGACGAACTCCTCGTCCTGCGCAGGCGCGCCGGTATTGTCCTCGCCAAGCTCTTTCCAGCGCAGGGCGCGGTCGACCAGGCTCATGGCGATGGCTTTGCGTTCCGACTGGCCGAAGACAAGGCCGTAGCCGCGGGTAAACTGCGGCGGTTCGGTCTTTGACCCTTTGAATTGGTTGACCGTCTCGCATTCGGTCAATTCGATCTCGCCGATCTCGACGGCGAAGCCCAGTTCGGGAACATCTACCTCCACCGCCACTTTGCCGATACGCAACTCGCCCACGAAAGCATGGGTCCGCCCGTAGCCGCGCTGGGTCGAATAGGCCATCGACAGGACGAAACCTTCGTCTCCGCGGGTGATCGCCTGCAGCCGAAGCGCGCGGTCGGCGGGAAGCTCAAGGGGTTCGCGGGTCAGGTCCGGCGGCGTGGTGTCGTTCGGTGGTGCCGCTTCGATCAGGCCGTCACGGTTGAGAAATTCGGTGACGTGCGGCACCGGCGTCATGGCTTGCGGCGGTTTTGTCGGCGCGCATGGCGCTTCGCCATCTGTTCCTTCGGCCATCAGAGCGAAATCCAGCAGGCGGTGGGTGTAGTCGAAGGTCGGGCCAAGCACCTGCCCACCCGGCAGATCCTTGAACGTAGCCGAGATACGCCGATCGACCGCCATCGCGCCGGTGTCGACTGGGTTCGAAACGGCGAAACGGGGCAGGGTGGTGCGGTAGGCGCGGATCAGGAACACCGCCTCGATCAGGTCGCCGCGCGCCTGCTTGATCGCCAGCGCCGCCAGATCGGGGTCGAATAGGCTGCCCTCGGCCATCACGCGGTTGACCGCCAGTCGCATCTGTTCGCGGATCTGGGCTACCGAAAGCTCGGGCACTGCAGGATCGCCGCGGCGTTCCTCGGCCAGCCAGGCGTGAGCGTTGTCGATGGCGCGTTCGCCACCTTTTACGGCTACATACATCAGATCGCCTCCACGCGGGTGGACCTTGGCAACGCGGCAATGCGGTCGCCGCTGGTGAAGATCGTGTCGAAGCCCAGCGGAAAGAGGGCACGGTTGGCGCGGAATGCTGCTGTTTCGGGCAGGTTGAGCCAATGCGCTGTCGCAATGCCGGGGCCGGTCAGGGCCGGGCCATGATTGCAAAGGCGCTCCATCTCGACGATGAGAGTGGCAGAGCGGTCCGGGTAGTCGGGCTGACCGATGTGGAAGCGGTTGGTCGGCAACAGATCGGGCCAGCGGCCTAGTGCAAACTGCGCCTCTTCGGCCGCGACGAAGGGGGCACCGATATGGAAGGCGACCCACTCGCGCACCATGTCACAATCTGTCGGTCCAGCCAGATGCAGCGGCGTCGTGGCATCGCACAGCGTCAGAAGCGCCACCCCTGCGGCGGCAGAAAGGGGGGCGGGTGGCCGCGCGCCTGAAACGGTATGGATAGTGCCAGGGCGCGCCATGGCGTCAAGGACGGCTCGAAACGCGCGGGCGGATTGCACCGGGGCTTCGGTAAAGCCGCCGGAAAGTGCCGTGTCGATCATGCGTCCTCTCCCCTGACCATTGTGAAGAAATCAACCTTGGTGGCAGCAGCTTTGTCAGCGCGCATCTGACGGGCGGAACTCGCCTCTCGGTCAAGCGGGCCGAGGATCGTTTCGCGAAGGGCCCCGGCGGCATCCGTTTGCATCATGGCGTCGATGATTGCCGCGCGTCGGGCATGCCGCTTGTCGCGGCCTTGTACCCAGGCGTGCCCGACTGTGCCGCAACAGAGTTGGACCGAACAGCGAGTTACCGTCACTTCGCCCAGATTGAAGGCGCTGCCGCTGGCCCCAATTCGGCCGCGCACCATGACGGTTCCCGTTTCAGGGCTCCGCAGTGGCGTGTGCTCGGGTAGATCAGGAAGTAGATCTGCGAGGCGCGCAGGTGGCGCCTTGGCAAGCAACGCCATCCAGTGCGGGCGGTCCGGGAAGCTGAGGCTCATTGCGATCACCGTGAATTGCAGGTTGTCGAAATATCTATACAACTATACAAATCATACGGCAGACTGGTAACACGGCCAACAAGAGAGTTGTGAAATTTTCGTGACAGGAGAACGTCTTGGCTGAAGCGACAAGGAGCGACACGATCTGGTCCGCAATCGCCGCGACGCTGAGGGGCGAAATCGCAGAAGGGATCTATCCGCGCGGGACCAAGCTGCCGACCGAGGCAGAAATGGCGATGCGTTTCGGAGTGAACCGCCACACTGTACGGCGGGCCTTGGCGAGCCTTGGCGATGCGGGTCTGGTACATGCCCGGCGCGGGGCAGGGGTCTTCGTGGCGGCGCGTCCAGCTGAATACCCGTTGGGACGCAGGGTTCGGTTTCACCAGAACCTGGTGGCGTCGGGCCGCTCGCCAGACCGCCGCATCACGCGGCTTGAAAGGCGGATCGCGGCATCGGCCGAGGTCTCCGCCCTGCGCCTTGTGCCGGGCGAGGACGTCCATGTGATCGAAGGGGTCTCGTTGGCGGATGGTCAGCCGATAGCTGTGTTCCGGTCAGTATTTCCGGCCAAGCGCTTTCCGGGATTGCTGGCAGCGATGGAGGGACAGTCGTCAGTTACCGCGGCGCTGGCCGCCTGCGGTTTGACCGACTACACCCGACTTGAAACCCGTCTGACCGCGACCTTGGCGGACCCGGTTCAGGCGGTGGCCTTGCAGATCGGAGCTGGCGCACCGGTACTTCGTTCGGTCGCGGTGAACGTCGATGTAGCGGGGGATCCGGTCGAGTTCGGCACCACATGGTTCGCTGGCGACCGGGTGACGCTGACTGTCAGCCCTGATCAGCCGTAATACTTTTCAAGGAACGCCTCGGCAGGTAGCCGACGGAAATCGGGCAGGGCACTGCGCAACCGGTCATGCGACCAATCCCACCAGGCGAGGGCCAGAAGGCGGTCGGCGACAGCGGGCGCAAAGCGGGGGCGGAGCGGTTCGGCGGGAAGGCCGGCCATGATCATGTAGGGCGGCACATCCTTGGTCACGACCGCACCCGAGGCGATGACAGCGCCGGCACCGATCGTCACCTCCGGCTTCACGATCACGCCGTGGCCAAGCCAGGTATCGGGGCCGATCAAGGTACGGCGGCTGGCGCGGTGGGCCATGAAGTCGGCATCATCAGGGATGTCATCCCAGTACGAGGTCGAGCGGTAGAGAAAATGGTGCAGGCTTGCATTGCCCATCGGATGGTCGGTCGGGCCGATGCGCGTCATCGCGGCGATGTTGGCAAACCTGCCGACCGTGGTGTTGGCGATGTCGGCCAACCGGTCGCAATAGGCATAATCCTCGAAGGTTGAATTCAGCACGCGGCTGCCTTCGCCAACCTCGCACCACGCCCCGAAGGTTGCGTTGGCGATGAGGCAGCCGGGATGGATGACAGGCTCGGTCGCGGAAAGCTTCGGCACCTTACTCTCCCTTGATCAACTTGCGCCGCAGCCAGCCGGACAGGCTGTCCATCGCCATCACCATCAGCACGATGAGAACCATGTAGTAGGCGACCTCTTCCCAGTCCTTCTGCGTGATGATGGCTTGGGTCAGCAAAAGCCCGATGCCGCCACCAACGATGGCACCGATCACGGTGGCGCTGCGGGTGTTGGATTCGAGATAGTAAAGCACCTGGCTGAGCAGGATCGGGGTGATCTGCGGGATGACCCCGAACCGCGCTCGCAGGGCCGCATTCGCGCCGGTGGAGCGGATGCCTTCCACCTGCTTTTCGTCAATGTTCTCCAGCGCCTCCGAGAACGTCTTGCCGAATGTCCCGGCATCGGTGATTGCGATGGCGATTGCCCCGGTCATCGGACCCGGCCCGAAGGCGCGGGAGAGAATGATGGTCCAGATCAGCCCATCGACGCCGCGGATGAAGTCGAAGACCCGGCGGGCAGCGAAACGGAGCGGGCCAAGCGGCATGAAATTGCGCGCGGCGAGGAACGATAGTGGCAAGGCGACCAGAGCTGCGGTCATTGTGCCGAGGAATGCCATCAGGATCGTCTCGAAAATGGCCCATGCGACGTCGCCGTGGCGCCACATCTTGTTTGTCCAGAAATCAGAGACCATGTAACCGAGGTTGGAGCGGCTGGGGTCGACCCGGTCGCCTGCGATTGCGAGTGATGCGAGCTGGCCGACGGATTTGCCATAAAACGGGCTGTCGAGGGTGAAGAACCAGAGTTCCCAGCCCGGTTCGTACTTGAAGGTTTCGACCTTTGACCGGGTATAGCTGAAGCGGCCGGCGTCGGTGGTGACGCTAACCTTGTTCTCGGCAACCGAAATCCAGTCGGGAATTGGTTCGGGCGCGGTGAGGATGGGTTTGCCGCCTTCTGGGCGGATGTCGATGGTGCCATAGCCAGGCACGACCATTCGCGCGCCGGTGTCGTCATAAGTCACGACATGGCCGGTGCCGAGGTCGATGGTGGTGACGTTTCCGTCCAGACTGACCCAAGCGGGGAGCATTCCTTTGGGATAGGTTCCCTTCGCCTCACCTTCGATCGCGACGGTCAGCTCGCCGGAACGGTTGTCGCGGGTGACATGCGTCTTGTGTGACCAGAAATCGGACAGCAGTATTGCCGCGTTGTCGAAGCGGGCGCGCTGGGCGAGACCGGCGAGGTCGAAGCTGATCGCGGCATAGACGAGATAGGCGAGGATTGCGGCGGGAACAGCAAATGCCATGCGGCGGCGGACAACGAAACGGCGGGTGATCGTATCTGCCAACGGGTAAGAAAGGGCGGCGGTCATGGCTCAGGATCCCTTCACCAGCTTGTGGCGGTAATGGTCGGAGATGCGGTCGATAACCACGATTGCAGCAAAGAGAAGAAAGAAGATCGCCACCACTTCGTCGTAGCGGCCCTGACCCCATTGCATGGCAAGTTTCAGGTCGTGGCCTATGCCGCCTTCACCGACAAAGCCAAGGATGGCAGAGGCGCGGACGTTGATCTCGAAGCGCAGGAGCGCATAGGACAGCCAGTTCGGGGCGACCTGCGGTATCACGCCAAGCCACATGCGCTGCGACCAGTTGGCACCCACCGAGGCGAGGCCTTCAACGGGTTTCAGGTCGGCGTTCTCGGCCACCTCGGAGAACAGCTTGCCCAACGCACCCCCAGTGTGCAGCGCGATGGCGATGACCGCAGGGACAGGGCCACCGCCGAGGATGTAGATCAGCACCAGCGCAATCACGATTTCGGGAACGGCGCGCAGCGCGTCCATCGTCCGACGAAAGAGCGGGATCGCACGTGGCCAGCGGGCAAGCCCGCGCGTGGCGAGGAGGGACAGCGCCATAGCAGCCAGAGCGCCGAGAAGGGTGGCCACGGCCGCGATGTTCAGGGTTTCGACAAGGGCCGGAACGTGTTCCCACACCAATGAGGGCAGGGCGGCGCGGTCAGTCCATGCTTCGGCTAAAACCTCGGCGGGAAAATCGAAGACCTGATGCAACCCCTGCCAGAAGCCACCGGCATTGCGATCATCGGCCAGCATCCAACCTGAGGCCATCAGAGCCGCGAAGATGACGACCAGAATACCGCCATACATGCGCTTGCGGCGCACCATTTCGAGATAGGCTTCCCGATTGTTGGCCAGGTCTGGGCGCTTGCCCGCTTCCGGCCCGAAGGCGATATCGACCATGGGTCCCCCAAAAGAAAACGCCGGGCTCCCTTTCAGGAACCCGGCGACACGTCATGAAATTTACATGCCTTCCTGCATCTCGCGGGCGGCGATGATGCCAAGATAGTCTTCATGGCTGACCGGGACAAAATCCTTCGCCTCGCCGGCCGCGACGGCGTAGGCGCATTCCGGGTCGGTCTCCCACATGGTGTCGAGCATCGCGTACATCTTGTCCTTGGCGTCCTGCGGCAGAGTGCGGCGGACAACTAGCGGCCCTTCGGGGATCAGCTTGGAGCGCCAAATCTCGGTGATCGTCGTCATGTCGACGAGACCAGAGTCAGCAGCCTTGCGGAACGCGCCGGAGGAGAAGCCGTCTTCCCAGTTGCCAAGCCCGTCAGCCCAGGCGACGGCCGCGTCGAAGTCGCCGTTCGCGACGCCGACGATTGACTGTTCGTGACCGCCCGACATTTTCACTTCGGCGAAGTAGTCTTCGAGCGTGCCATACTCAGCGCGCAGCTCGGCACCGGGGACAAGATAGCCTGAGGTGGAGTTCGGATCTGCGAAGGCGAAGGTCTTGCCCTTCGCATCTGCCATCGAGGTGATTCCGCTGTCAGTTCTGGCGAAGCCGATCGAGTAATAGCCGGTAGTGCCATCAAGGTTCTGCTTGGTCAGCATCACGTCCACGGCTTCGGGATCGGTCAGGTAGGTCTTGGCATAGGCCGAGGCGCCCAGCCAGGCAAAATCGAGCGAGCCGCCGAGCAGGCCTTGGATCACGCCGTCATAGTCGGCCGGGGTGAAGAGCTTGGTCGGGACGCCAAGCTCGGCTTCCACCTTGGCGCGGAAGCATTCAAGGTTGGTCATGCGATCCTGGGCGTTTTCGCCGCCAAGGATGCCGATGTTGAATTCGGTGATGTCCTGAGCGACCGCGGATGTGGCCATGAGCGACGCAAGTGCGGTTGCAGTCAGCAGCTTTTGCATAATTTCTCCGTAGGTTGGGGTGCGTGGGTCACGACAGCATCAGATCGGCGTAGGACCGGTCGGCTGCGGTGTCGGTGGGGATCGAGGTCGAGGTTGCGGCCTCGTTGAACGTCTCGTCTGCGCCGTAGATTTCGCGGGCGACAGAGGTGGAAAGCTGTTCTGGCGTGCCGTCGAACACGATGCGGCCGTCGCGCATGCCGATGACGCGATCACAGTAACGACGCGCGGTGTCGAGGGTGTGGAGGTTGGCAATGACCATCCGCCCGTCCTCGATGTTGATGCGGCGCAGGGTGTCCATCACCACTTGCGCGTTCATCGGGTCAAGCGAGGCGATGGGCTCGTCGGCAAGGATGATCTTCGGGTCCTGCATCAGCGCGCGGGCGATGGCGACGCGTTGCTGCTGGCCGCCCGAGAGGGCCTCGGCGCGTTTCGGGGCCTGCTCGGCGATGCCAAGGCGGTCGAGGATGTCGAGCGCCTTGAGGATGTCGGCCTGTGGCCAGAGGTTGAACATGGTCTGAAGCGTGGAGCGGCGGTTCAGGATGCCGTGGAGCACGTTTGAAGCCACGTCCATTCGTGGCACGAGGTTGAACTGCTGGAAGATCATCGCGCATTGGCTTTGCCAAGCGCGGGCGTCGCCGTTCTTCAGCGCCAATACGTTTTGACCGTTGACGAGGATTTCGCCCGAGCTGGCGTCGATCAGCCGGTTCATCAGGCGCAGAAAGGTGGATTTGCCCGCGCCAGAGCGGCCGATGATGCCGACGAAGGCAGGGCGGTCGACGGTGAAGCTGACCTTGTCGACGGCTGCCTTGGGGCCGAACATCCGCGTCACGCCTTTGACTTCGAGCATCCTTGGTTCCCCGCTTGCCTTCGTGTGGCGGTCTTAGCAGTGGGGTGTGACACTGGGCCAAAGGTGATGTGAAACTTGTGTGACGCGACTACCAGCGAATGTGGCGCGGCCAGACATAGGTCTCATCGGGGTTCGGCAAGGCGGGTGCCGAAAGAGCCATGCAGCGCTGCCGCAGGGTCAGGGCAACGCTGTCTCGGTCAAGCGCTGCAAGATCAGCCGCGGCAATCGGTGCGCCCACGGTCATCAAGGCGGGCCGGCCGATGCGGCGGCGGGTTTCATGAAAGATCAGCGCCACGCGCAGGGCATAGGAGGTGTGGCTGGCGAGCTGGAAAAGCCGCGAGTTCTGCCCGGAGAAATGCACGGGCAGGGTGGTGACGCCGGGGATGGTCGCAAGCCGCCCAACGAAGGGATGCCAGGGTGCGTCGACCGCACGGCCCGCGATAGGCCGGTTTGCCGTGGCAACGCCGCCGGCGGGAAACACGGCCACGACCTTGCCCGCCGCGAGCAGCGCTGCCGCCTGACGCCGCGTTTCCGCCGTAAGCCGCCGAGCCTGCGGTGTGCCGGAGAAATCGACGGGGAGGAGGTAGCTGTCCACCTCGGGCACGCGGCAGAGGAGACTGTTGGTCAGAATGCGGACATTTCCGCGCAAACGAAGGCCAAGATCGCCGAGAGCGAGGCCGTCGATCACGCCGAAAGGATGGTTCGCCACCAGAAGGAGGCCGCCTTCTTGTGGCACCCGGTCGAGGTTGGCCGCTCCGGCGGATATCTGCGGCAGGATGTCGAGCTTGCGCAGAGCGGCGGCGAAGATCGCCTCGCCTGGCCGTTTGTCGCAAAGCGCCCAATCAAGATAGAGGCGGCGCAGTTTCGGTTGGCCGGTCAGCAGTTCCAGCGCACGGATTAGTGTGCGCCGGAACCCGGATTGGCCCGGGTGAGCATAGGTGAAGGTGACGGAAGGGGAAATCGGGGCTTGGTCGAAGGTCAGCGTGTCGGTCAGCATGGGGAACCTCCGGCGTTTGGGATCAGATCACGAACTCGGGTTGGCGCGCGAGCGGCAAGGCGGAATAGCCGCCGCGACCGGCAACCCAGGTGCGCAGGGGTGCCGGAGCATGGCCTTCGGGCCAGTCAAGGAGCACAAGGTCGGCACGCAGGCCCGGTGCGATACGGCCGCGGTCGGTGAGGCCCATGGCGGCTGCGGGGTTGGCTGCGACCAGCTTCCAGAGCGCGGGCAGCGACGCGATGCGGTCGGCATGCAGTCGGACCATTGCGCCCAGCATGGCTGGGTAAAAGTAATCGGAGGCAAGGATATCGCAGAGGCCGCGCTTGATCATGTCGGCGGCGCCGGGGCTGCCAAGGTGACTGCCGCCCCGCATTGCATTTGGTGCGCCGAGGACGATTGGGTCGCCAGCCGCGCGGGCGGCAAGGAAGACGCGCTCGTGCATCGGAAATTCGGCAACCGTCGCGCCAAGCTCGCGGTAATACTGGCGGGTTTCGATCTGGCTGTCGTCGTGGCTCAGCATCGGGGCGCGGTGAGCGCGGGCAAGCGCAGCGATGCGTGCGATCTGTGCAGGCACCTGGTCGCGTCGCGCCCAGGTAGAGGCAAGGAGAGTGACGAAATCAGCAGTTGTCATGTGCGCGCGCTTGGCGCGGTCGGCCATCTTCTTCAGAAAGCCATCGTCGCCAAGATCGGTGACGGGGTAATCCGCAACGTGATCGAAGGGTCGGTCATGCACAGCAATCTCAGGATGGAGAACTCCCGATGACGTGTGGTCGTTGAACGCAAGCGCAGGGCGATCCGGCCCGGCAAGCACATGCGCGATCAACGGTTCGGCCTCGGCGGCGAAGGTTTCCCAGCGCAGTTGCAGCCGGTTGTCGGCGGTCAGCCGCGCGCGGAGGGCTTCGAGCGCGCGGACGACCTGCCAACCTGTTTCGACGCTGCGCAGGCCGGGCTCCCACGACAGGGTGAGGGCATGGTAGGCGGTGGCGATACCGTTCGAGGCAAGCTGGCGGTCGGTCTCCAGCAGGGCTGCCTCGATCGGCACGGTAACGCCGGGGCGGGGCATCAACTGGCGCTCGAAAGCGTCACCGTGGATGTCGACGAAGGCGGGGGCCAGCAGGCGCCCTTTGCCTTCGATGAGGGTGGCGCCGTCGCGGGCAACGTCGATGCCCGTGATGCGACCGGCCTCGATGCGAACCGACGCGGTCTCGATGCGGTCGTCGAGGATGAGGCGGGCGCCTTCGATAAACTCTGCTGTCATCCCAGCCTCTCGGCAAGAAGGTGCCAGTGCCAAGTGCCGGGGTTTTCGTGCGGGCGGTCGTAAAGCGTGAAGACCTCAAACTCCGGCATCAGCGCCAGAAGATCGGGGGCGGTGCAGAAGTAATGCGGGTGGATCTTGTCGCCGGGGCCGTCAAAAACCCAGGTGTTGCGGCTGATCTCGCGCCCCGTGGCCTTGGCCTGTTCAAAGGGGATGCGGCGGGATGACAGCATGGTGGCCATGAAGGTGCCGCCAGGCCGGGTGACACGGGCCACCTCGGCCAAGGAGCGTCGGACGACGCTTTCGTCACCGTGGTAGATGACGTTCCACGAAAGGACATGGTCGAAGCTCGCATCGGGGAGGGGCAGGTCGGTCATTGACGCGTCGTGTGTTGCGATGGTCAGCCCTTGAGCAAAGGCGGCAGCGCTGATCGCGGCGACCGAGGCTTCTGCCGCGTCAACGGCGGTGACGTGGTGACCCATGGCGGCGAGGGCCAAGGAGTGCCGACCGATCCCGGCGCCTAGGTCAAGGACGCGGCTGCCGGAGTCGAGGCGTTGGGCGTGATCCAGCACCCAAGGCTCGGGCTTTGCCCAGAGGCTGGAGCCGTCGGCCTGTTGCCACTGGGTGTTCCAGTATTGATGCGCGGTGTCGGTGGTCATGGTGTTCATATCAGCTTCCTGCGAATCCAGCCCGAGCCTTGCTCGACGATGATGACGAGGGCGAGCATCAGAAGGATGATCGCGAGGGCCTCGTCGTAGTTGAAAAGATCGAAGGCGACCTTGAGGTCGACGCCGATGCCGCCTGCACCTACAAGGCCGAGCGCCGCCGAGCCGCGCACCGATTTTTCCAGCGCAAAGAGCGAGGTGGCGGTGAAGGATGGCAGGCAGGCGGGAAACACAGCTGACACGATCATGCCAAGGCGGCTCGCCCCGATCGCGCGCAGCGCGTCTTGCGGGCCGGGGTCGGTCTCCTCCATCGCTTCTGCGAAGAAGCGGCCGGCGAAGCCGATCTTGTCGACCATGATCGCCATGACACCAGCGGCAGGGCCAAGCCCCACGATGATGATGAATATGATCGCCCAGACCAGGTCCGGCACGGTGCGAAACAGCGCGATGACGGCGCGGGCAGCGGTGCGGATCAGGGGATGCGGGGAAAGGCGGTCGGTCGCGAGGATCGCGAAGGGGATCGCCAGGAGAAGGCCGAGGAAGCAGCCTGCCACGGCCATTTGCAGCGTTTCCAACAGCTTCCAGCTTATCGGGACGATGCGGGTGAAGTCCGGCGGGAACATCTGCACCAGCATCCCCGAGGGTGAAAACAGGCGTGCAATGCCGCGACCAAGCTTGTCCAGCGCAGGTGCCGTGGCAGCAAGCGAGGAGATGACCAGTGCCAAAACAAGGATCACCGCCGCGTATTCCGGCAGGCTGCGGTGGGAAAAGCGGCGGGGCGGGGCGGGAAGGGCGGTCATGCGGCGGCCTTGTGGTCAAAGAAATGGCGCAGGCCTGCGGCCGTTGCCCGCCGGGTCGGCAGATCCAGCGAGATGCGGCCTTCCGCCAGGCCGAGGATTCGGTCGGAAAATTCGAGCGTGTGTTCCAGCCGGTGCGAAATCATCAACAAAGACAGGCCCTTTTCGCGAACAAGGCCCAGCAGTAGCGCCATCACCTCTTCGCCGGTCTGGGGATCAAGGCTGGCGTCGGGTTCGTCGGCCAGAATGAAGGCCGGGCGCTGCATCAGCATGCGGGCGATCGCCACGCGCTGCTGTTGGCCGCCGGAGAGGCTGTCCACCCGCTCAAGCGCCCGGTCGGCAAGACCGACCCGGTCAAGGCAGGCCATCGCCTCGGCCCGAACCTCGGATGCGGCAAGCGCCTGGAACCAGGCGCAGGGGCCGGAAAGGCGCGCTTGCACGCCATGAACGACATTCGACAGTGCGGAAAGGCGTGGCACAAGGTTGTGACGCTGCCAGACGATGCCAACTTCGGCGCGAAAGCGGCGCAAGTCTCGTGGTGCCAGCGCGCGCACGTCGCGGTCCAGCATGCTTATCGCACCGCCGGTCGGCTCGATCAGGCGGATCAGGCATTTCAATAACGTTGACTTGCCAGACCCGTTGGCCCCGATCAGCGCGGTAGACTGGCCGGGTGCGATGACGAAGTCCAGCCCTTGCAGGACCGGCTTGCCTTCGAAGGCTTTTTCCAGACCTCGAACAGCCAGAACCGGCCCCACCGAGGTGGAGCCGATCCGGGTCGTTTCAGGCGCGAACGGCGCATTCATCGTAAGGTCACTGACCGACGAATTCGGTAAACTCGGTAATGCCGATGTTCTCGTACATCTTGCGAACGACGTCATAGTCAGCATCTTTGACCGTCGCACCGAAGCTGCCGCCGAGGTATTTGGCATTCTCTTCGGTGGTCGTCAGAGCCGCCAGCAAAGTGTCACCCTGTTCGGCGAAAGTCTTGCGGACGGTTTCAACCACCTCTGTGGCCACCTTGGGAGACACCAGCATCACGTCGGGCGGCAGGATCACACCCTTGGCGATGGTGCGGAATGACTGGTCGGGGAATTTCGCGGTAATGCTGTCGATGTGGGTGCGGTTCAGACCGATGGCGCCAATGTCGCCTGAAATCAGCGCCTCGACCGCGACATTGCGGTTTAGGAACACCGGTTCATAGTCGACCGAATAGGTCATCCCGGCATCCGACATCAGGGTCACCGGACCAAGGTGCTGCGAGGTCGAGCCGATTTCCCCAAACGAGACCTTCTGGCCGTTCAGGTCGGAAGGCGACTGCACCGGGCTGGCGTCAAGCACGACGAGGGTGGAGTAATAGTCCGGTCGGCTCCATGTCACCACCGGCTGTGCGTCAAGGCGCGCGTTGAAGACGACGTACTCGGCGGGACCGGTAAGGACGAAGTCGACCTGATCGGCTGCCATTGCTTCGACCGCAATGGTGCGACCCGAGACCGGAAAGAATTCGACCTTCAAGCCGGACGCTGCCTCAAAAGCATCTTTGAAAGGTCCCATCTCGCGCTGGAGCGCCTCCAGACCATCAATGTCGGTGACGGCGAAACGGATGGTTTCCTGCGCAGCGGCCTGTGAGCCAAGGACACCAGCAAAAGACAGTAAGGAAAGAAATGCGACGTGTTTCATGGGTACCCGCTCCGGTTGCTTCCTCACCCAGATAGACGGCGCAGATCACCGTGCAGCGACGGATTGATCACCGTTCCATGACATGCCGCGAAACTGCGATGCTTTGACCTTCCTCACCTTGGCTCGGTTCTATTCGTCGGTAGACCCAAGGAGGTGACGGTCTCCGGCCGGAGTGGCCAGCGCCTCGGCGAACTGTTTGCTGAAGTCCGACAGCGCGGTCCGTGCCGATCCGGCACAGTCGAGCGCCGCTTTCCTAACTGACGGGGCAAGGCAGCGATCCAACGCGAGCTCCAGCTCCACGCCAGAAACAGTATCGACCGCAAATACCTCAGGCCATTGCAGGACATGTGCCTGCCGGGTCACCTTGTCGCCTGGCGTGGATGTCGTTTTGGACGACGGCAGCCACCAGATGCAGCACATTCAGGCCAGCCTTTCGACCCTCTTCCCCGGCTCTCGCTTGGAGAGACTTACATCGTCGAAGACCTGCATGCAGCCTACTGGAAGGAGTATGGCGGCGGGCTGACCGAACCGGCGAACTTTTTCAATACCGTTCGTGAGCTTATCGATGACATCCACGTCTGGCGGCACGACGGAGGCATAAGCCACTCCCCCACTGCCGGGCAGGTGACGGGTATCCATGTGCATGACTCAGTCGTGGTTCTCGACAAGGGCATTGCGCACCGGCCAGTCCACTCCTTGGTAAGCGCCGCCACCCAATGACCGAAGTATCCGGCGGGCACTCCGGGTGCCCTGCCGCGCTGCAACCAAAGCTTCTCTGACAAGACCCCGTTCAGAACTTTGCCTGGAGGTTCAGGAAGAGGCCCCGGTCGTCCTGCGTAGTATCGCGCAGATCGTCCGAGAATGAGCCGAAGTTGTAGCCAAGGCCAACTTTTGCATTGTCGCCAAAGCCGCGATAGACGGTCAGTAAGGCCCCAAAGTCGCGGGTCTTCTGATTGTTCTGCACCAGCATCCGCGCTTCGCCAGACAGCTCCCACCGCTGTTCTATGGCATAACTTGCGCGCAGCGCCATCAGGGCCGCATCGTTTGAGGTGAAGGCATCCGACGCGCGAGGCGCAGATTCGCCCAGACGATAGGCAAGCTTGCCGCCAACTTCCCAAGTCTCATCAATTTCATAGATCGCGTCGACGCTGAAGATATGGCTGCGTTGCTTGTCGGCACTGCTGGAGCCGTCCGCAATGACCAGATCGCTGCCCGGTAGATCGTAAAGGTAGGTGTAACGCGCCAGGACGTTCAGGCGGTCATTATTGACCGGGCGGTACGCATAGCCGAGGCTCGCCTCAACATAGCGGCCGTTCAGGAAATCGGTCTGGTCGCTGTCAGAAACCAGCGCATCAAGGCTGGCCAGAAAGCGCCATTCGGGGTTGGCCTAGTTGCTGTACTTGGCCACCAGCGCCCAAGTTTCCCGATCCTGCACCGTCGCACCTTCCCGGTCATCCAGGCGGTATTCTAGCCGCGCTGAACCGGTAATGCCTTGTCCATTATCATACTTGGTGCCGAGGCCGAACGCCCGGCGATCAAGGTCGCCATCATTCGTGTTGCGCACGCGCCCAATCTCGACATCAGCCGAATAGGCCCAGATGGAGGATGGGGCATAGGTCACCCCATTGGCCCGCGTCAGTTCACGCCGCGCGCCGAACAGGTCGTAGTTGTCCTCGGCATAGTAGCTGAGGCCCTGATTGACCTTGTGTTCAGCACCGAAGACCAGCGAGCCTTCATGCACGCCGTTCAGCGTGGTGCCCGCGATGTCGCGGTTGGGGTCAAGCTCATAACCCAGATAGTAGCGACCCGCATCATTGGGGCGTAGTTCCATTAGGCCGCGCGCGCCAAAGCCGCCCGTGCCGCCCGACGCCTCAAGCTCAGCCGAAAGGGTATCGGTGATGTTGAAGCGGCCGCCAAGACCAAGTCGGTTGTTCCTGCGGATGGTGCCTTCGCGGTCAACGGTGCCTTGACCGAAGATGTAGACTTCTGGATCCGCCCCAAGATCACGCGCAAGGCGGAAGCCAAGGTCGGTGCGACGACCTGTGTTGTCAGGGTCTGCAACCTGGTCTTCATCTACCTGTTTGACGCCAAAGGTCAGCTCGGTCAGCGCGTTGACTGCATATGCCAGTTCTGCCTCGATCTGGCGGCGCTGGTTGCCGTTGTCGCTGTCGAAATCCTCAAACGCAGCGCGGAAGCCAAGCCGGTCGTTGACCTCGATCTGAGCGGTAAGGCCCCAGACCGTCTGATCGGTAAGGATGTCTTCCGCGAGGGTCGAGACCCGGCATCCTTCTGTTCAAAATAGGCGCTGACCATGCCGTTTGCACCGTCGATCACATCGCCAAGGTCAAGCTTGCCTTCGGTTCGCAGCGCCCCGGCGCGGGTGGTGGCACCGCCGCCGCCGAGATTGACGTAAGTGAACCCGCCATCGGCCGAGAAAGAGCGGCCAAAGCCGTTGCCCTTGCTTTCGGCCACTTCGACGTCAAGGAAGCTGCCTTCGCTGAACTTCAGCCGCGCGTCTGCTGCTACAACCTGAAGGTCAACCGTGTCGGTTGTTTCATCAACCGCAGTGACGCCAAGGCGCAGGAAATCGCCGGGCAACCAGCCCTCAACGCGCCCACCCATGGTGGTACCGTCCAGATCGCCGCCCGACGGCGCATATTCTTACTGCACGACAAGGTTGGCATCAAACTCACCCGAGGGGGCACGCTGCGCCTCGCGGTTTGACGCCGCTTGCGGTTCACCGCGTAGATGAACCGATGATGAACGGACAATTCAATACACGTTTAGGGCGAGTAAAGCATGTTTTGGGCAACCTAAGGGCATTTGAAGGGTGGGACTGTGATCATGTCGTTTTCCAAAAAAGGTCTGAAGCATTTCAAGAATTGTGAGAGCGGTTCCGCGACGATAGAATTCGTGCTGTGGTTGCCGCTCATGGCGGCGCTGCTTTCCATCACAACGGACGCAGCCCTGATCCTTGGCAACAAGGCGAATGTTCTGCGCGTCGTGCAGGATGCCAACCGCGCGGCGTCGGTGGGCCGTTTTCGCACGGAAGCGGAGGCAGAAGCCTATGTGATGAGCAATATCGGCGCGCTGGCAACCAACGCGACGATAGACGCGACGATCGACCCCGACACGCGCGTGATCTCCACGACGGTCGTGATCCCCACGAACGACATGATCGCAACGGGAATGCTCGGCAAGCTTTCCGGGCTGAACGTCACGATCCAAGCCCAACATTTCCTGGAGATCTGACATGAAGTGGTTGGAGGAGGGCCGGCGCTGCATTAGTGATTTTCGCGCCCGGGAAGACGGAACGGGTACGGCCTTTGGCCTGCTTTTGTTCATTTCGCTGGCCGCCCTCGGGGGTATTGCAGTCGATGTGTCGAGCGTCACGACCGCCCGAACCAACCTTCAGACCACAGCCGACTCGGTCGCGCATTCGGCGTTGGTGGCGCGCGAGAGAATGTCTGCAACGGACGCGAAGGCCACCGCACTCGCACTATCAGCGGCCAACCTGCAGATCGAACAGGTCGGTCAGGTGATCAATGAAGACGACATCATGTTCGGGGTATGGGATCCGGAAACCCGGATCTTCACGCCGGATCCTGCCTCGCGCACTGCCGTGCACGTGACGGCACGCCAGAATTCCGAGAACGACAATCCGCTGGGAACCTTCCTGTTGCGGATTGTCGGGTTCGACAAGTGGGATGTGGCGGTCGTATCGATCTTTGACACATATCGTCCGCACTGCCTGCGCGAAGGCTTCGTTGCCGAGGGCTACGTGGATTTGCAAAGCGGCAACAATTTCAGCGACGGTTTCTGCATTCACTCGAACGAATACGTATCGCTCAACAGCGGCAATTCATTCGCCCCGAAGTCAAGCGTATCGATGCCGGATCTCGCCAGTCTGCAATTGCCCACTTCGGGGCTCGACTCGAACCCCGGACTGGCGGACGCACTGAGCGAGGGCGCTTGGAACATCCGTATCCTGAGCCGGCTTGCGGAGGTCATCGAGGGCATATCCAACCCGGATTCTTCGTTCCGCCCGGCATATCTTTCAAAGACGACCGGATCGGTGAAGCTGAACAAGCGCACGATCGAGCAGAGCCACCTTGTGCCTGGACGTGTTCATACCTTTGACTGCAAAGGGGGGGCGGCGTTGACCTTTGCGAACGGCGTTCTGGTCGAGAATGTCGCGATCATCACCGACTGTGATGTCAAGTTCAACGAGGGCGTCGTCCTTTCCAATGCGGTGGTCGCAACGACCAGCACCGGGTCCAAATCTATAACATCGGCTGCGGGAATGCAGCTTGGTCGGAACGACAACTGCGCGCCCGGTGGGGAAGCGCAGCTTGTGACGATGGGCTCGATGAGCTTTCCCTCCGGTCTGAAAATCTATGGAAGCCAATTGCTTGCAGCCGGGAACATCGATTTTTCGGCCAACGGTGATGGCGTCGAAGGGGCGTCGATCATTGCTGGGGGGACCATTTCGGGTACCTCGAACATGACAATGGGATTTTGCGACAACAAGGAGAATTCCAACCTTCAGGTCGATTATTTCCGACTGGTGGAATGATCGCCCAAGGGCGGCGGCAAGGCATCTGATCGCAAGATGCTGAACCGCATTGCCTGTCAGGCTGCAGCGCTTTAACTGGTAGCTACCAGTTTGGAAATGGCGAGGCAGCCAATGGCAAAACCCGCAACCTTGATTGACGATGTGCGTCTGGCCTTGAACAAGAGCGCGACCGACACTCCGCTTTACCAGCGGCTGTCGGCGGCCCTTCTGGATGCGATGACAGTCGGCAGCATTTCCGGTGGGCAGGCCTTGCCCAGCGAGCGCCGTCTTTCAGTGGAATTGCAGATCAGTCGGGTCACGGTGCGGCGCGCGCTTGAGCTTCTGGCGCGCGAGGGGCGGTTGCAGCGCCAGCAGGGCGCTCAGACGCGCGTGGTGGAGCGGGTGCAGAAAACCTTGTCTACCGTGACCGGCTTTTCCGAAGAGCTTGCCGCCCGCGGCAGTGTGCCGGGGCATCGCTGGATTTCGCGGCAGACGGTGCTGCCGACGCCGACCGAGGCAATGTCGCTGGGTCTTTCGACCACCGATCAGGTCGTCCGGCTGGTCAGGATCCGCACGGCGGACGGACGACCGCTGGCCATTGAGCGGGCCACGGTGCCGCAGGCTATCTTGCCGTCGGGCGACCTTGTCGACGACTCACTTTATGCGGCGCTGCGCTCGCTTGGGTGCGGCCCGGTGCAGGGCACCCAGCGTATCCGTGCCGGTCTGATGTCAGCGGTCGAGGCGGAGTTTCTGGAAGCCGAGCCGGGTGCGCCGCTTTTGATCATCGAACGGCGCTGTTCGTTGGTCGATGGTCGAGTGGTCGAGTTCACCGAGACGCGGTACAATGGCGCGCTTTACGATTTCCTGACCGATATTGGCCGCTAGGCGGTGCATACCAGTTTGGTTTTTGTTGCATACCAGTGATCCGGGCAGCACCTTCGCCAAAGCGGAGGGAATCATGCCGGGACTGTTGGACAATATGCGCGGCAGGCTTGTGGTCTCGTGCCAGCCGGTCCCCGGTGGGCCGATGGATCGGCCCGAGATCGTCGCAGCCTTTGCCCTTGCGGCCTTGGCCGGGGGTGCGGTCGGTCTGCGCATCGAGGGGGTGGAAAACCTGCGCGCGGTGCGAAAGCTGACCTCGGCCCCGATCATCGGCCTCGTCAAGCGTGACTTGGCGGACAGTTTTGTGCGCATAACGCCGTTGCTTGAGGATGTGCGTGCGCTGGCCGAGGCTGGTGCCGACATCATCGCCTATGACGCGACGGACCGTGAGCGCCCGGTGGGCTGTGCTGAACTTGTGGCGGCAATCCACGGGGCAGGGCGGTTGGCGATGGCCGATTGCGCCTTTCCCGAAGATGGTATTGCGGCCCATGCCTTGGGTGTTGCGGTGCTGGGGTCCACGATGTCGGGCTATACCGGCGGGCCGGTTCCGGCCTTGCCGGACCTGCACCTGCTGGCCGCCTTGCGCAAGACTGGTGCCTTCGTGGTGGCCGAAGGCCGCTATCAAAGCCCGGCCTTGGCGGCGCGGGCCTTGGTTGCGGGGGCAGATGCCGTTGTGGTGGGGTCTGCCATCACCCGGACCGAGCATGTCACGGGCTGGTTTGTCGAGGCGATGGCTTCGGCCGGCGCCAAGGCGCAGGGGGCGCGTGCAGCGCGGTCTCTTGCGGTTGATCTGGGCGGAACGAAGCTGTTGGTCGCGCTGGTGGAAGGGGCGAAAGTGCTTGACCGCGTCGAGGCCGCGACCGACCGCGATGCCGGTCCCGAGGCCTGGGTGCGCCAGATGGCCGACCTTGCCCGACCTTGGGCCGGCCAGTTCGACACTGCGGGCGTCACGGTCACGGGCCTGATCAAGGACGACCACTGGCGCGCGCTCAACCCCGGAACGTTGGCGTTCGATGGGCGCTTTCCGTTGCTGAAGGCAGCCTCGGCGGCGCTCGGCGTGCCGGTGGCACTGGCCAATGACGCGCAGGCTGCGGCCTGGGGCGAATTTGCGCATGGTGCGGGCGAGGGCAAGGACATGGTCTTTCTGACCGTCTCGACCGGCGTTGGCGGCGGCGTGGTTGCCAACGGCCGCCTGCTGCAGGGGCGCGGCGGAGTGGCAGGGCATTTCGGTCAGGTGCTGCCCTTGCCCGAGGGCGAGGAAACCCGATTTGAAGACGGCGCATCAGGTCGCTGGATTGCGGCCGAAGGTGCCCGGCTTGGGCTTGGTGCGGATGCGCGGGCCGTATTCGCCGCCGCAGCGGCCGGCAATGCTGCCGCCGATGCGGTGATCGAGACATCGGCACGCCGGATTGCCCGGTTGGCCCATGACCTGCAACTGATGTTCGACCCGCGCTACACCGTGATCGGCGGTGGTGTCGGGTTGGCTTCCGGCTACATTGATCGTGTGGCCAGGGCGGTGGCGCATTTCCAGCCCTTGGTGCGCCCCACGTTACGCTCCGCAGCGCTTGGCAGGGACGCCGGCGTCATCGGAATTGCCGATCTTGCAAGACAAAAACAACCAAACAGAGAGGAAAGCCAATGACTTTCAAGATGTGTCTACGCAGCAGCGCTGCGGCGCTGGCCATGCTGGCGAGCGGCGCGGTCAACGCCGAAGTGACCGTGCTGGGCTGGCCCGGCGGCCCCGAGGAAGCGGCCTTGCGCGCCGTGACCGAGGTTTACAACGCCAAGGCCGACCTCGCCGAGGAAAACAAGGTCGTGCTTCTGTTCACCTCGCGCGATGGGTTCTTCGACAAGTTGCAGGTGGACCTTGCAGCAGGCAGCACCGCATTTGACGTCAACCTGATCGCCACCTATTCGATCGGCCGCTATGCGCCATTCATGGAGCCGATCACGCTGTCCGATGAGGCCGGCGCGGTCTTTGGCGATACCGTCCTCAAGACCATGCAGTTCGATGGTCAGCAATACGGCGTTCCGACCGACCTGTCGCTGCATTTCCTTTACTACCGCACCGACCTGATCGATGCGCTGATGGCCGATGATGCGGCCAAGGCGAAATATTCGGAAATCGCCACGCAGCATCTGGGCAAGGCGATGGAGCCGAAAGCCCCGGCCGACTGGACCTGGGAAGATTTCGTCGCGAACGCGCTTTATTTTTCGCAGTCGGTCAACCCCGACAGCCCGACCCGCTATGGCACCGTCATTCAGGCCAAGAACCTGTTGTTCAACATGATGGTGTTCCATTCGTGGCCGCGCAGCTATGGCGCCAACTGGATGGATGATGCCGGCAACATCACCGTCGACAGCGAAGGCTATCGGACCGCACTGGCGCAGGCGAAGATGCTGTTCGATCTTGGCGCGACGCCGCCGGATTCGACCTCCTACGAATATGCCGAGGCGAACGCGGCCTATGCCTCGGGTCAGGTCGCGGCGATGGTGCAGTGGAACGCGGCGGCTGGCGAGTTGACCACGGCGCAGGCCACGACCGGCAGCACCGCGCCACCCGCAGGCCCGGATGGGCGCTTCACCCACATCCACGGCCTTGGTCTGGGACTGAACAAGGCAGCCGAAAACAAGGAGGGCGCGATTGCCTTCCTGCAATGGCTGTCGACCGAAGAAGCGGCACTTGCCTATGCCAAGGCTGGTGGTGCGCCGGGCCTCGCGTCGGAAACGGCGGCAAAGCTTGCCGCCGAGCGGCCTGACCTTGTGCAGGTCGGTGAATATGCCTCGACCTATGGCTTCGTGATGAACGGCGGCACCGCGGAAAAGGCGCTGTCGGTCTATGAGGCACAAGCCAAGGAGTTCACCGGCTATTGGGCGGGGACGCAGGATCTGGACACTGCGCTGGCGAACGCCACGGCGGCAATGACCGACCTTCTGAAGTGACAAGATCGGACACGGGCTGCATGATCCGGCCCGTGTCCACCTTTGAGGGAACAGAATGACGTTGGGGCGGTCGACAGAAAACGCAATTCTTGCCGGACCCTTGGTGCTGTTCCTGCTTGCCGTCCTCGGCTTTCCTGCGGCGCTGAGCGTGGTCTACGGCTTTTCCGACACCAGCTTTGAAAGTCTGGCGTCGCCTGAATTCTCCGGTCTGCAGAACTTTCGCGACGTGGCTGCCGATCCGACCTTCTGGCAGGCCGCCTGGTTCTCGCTGCGCTTTGGCGTGATCACGGCGGTCCTGCAATGCGGTCTTGGTCTGGCGCTGGCGGTCTATCTGGCGCCCTTGGTGCGGCGGCACGGCTGGACCGTCGCGATCCTGATCATTCCGATGATCGTGGCGCCCGCGATGATGGGGCTGATGTACCGGCTGGTCCTGCATGAGTTCGCAGGCCCGCTGCCGCATTACCTTTACGGCTGGTTCGGCTGGTCACCGTCGTTCCTTGGCCCGGCCAATGTCTTCAAGACCGTCGTGGTGGCCGAGACGCTGCAATGGACGCCCTTTGCCTTCCTGCTGTTCCTGACCGCCTACCAGTCGATCCCGCAGGACCTGCGCGAGGCGGCGGCGGTCGATGGCACCAGACCATGGCGACTGTTCTGGAAGATCGAACTGCCGCTGATGATGCCCACGGTCTTTGTTGCGCTGTTCATTCGCTTCATCGACGGGTTCCGGGTCTTTGACAACATCTACACCCTTGTCGGCTCGGGGCCGGGAGGGTCCACCACCTCGATGTCGATCTACATCTACGAAACCTTCCTGCGCCGGGGCGAGATCGGCAAGGCCATGGCAGCGGCGATCCTTCTGTTCGTCACGGCATTCGTGCTTCTTGCGGTTGCCCAGCGGCTGATGCGGGGGCGGGCGCAATGAAGCCGCGGATGACCCTGCGCTGGATCGTGTTTGCGATCGCGGCTTTCGTGATGAACTTTCCGGTGCTGGCCACGCTGATCACCGCTTTCAAGCCGTCGGGTGAGGTGGCTAGGAACCCGTCGCTGTGGATCGAGGCACCGACGTTGGAGAACTTTGCCACGGTGCTGACGGTCAGTGACCGGTTGAACGTCTATCACTATCTGTGGAATTCGACCGTGGCCGCGCTGATCGGGACATTGCTGCCGATGATCGTGGCTTTCCCGCTGGCCTGGGCGATGGTGCGGCGTGGACTGGGTCGGGACCTGCTGTTTCCGCTGGTGGTGAACCTGCGGGCGCTGCCGCTCATCATCTTCGCCATTCCGCTTTACATGATGTATTCGGTGGCCGGCTTGCTTGATACGAGGCTGGGGCTGGGGTTGATCCTCGCTGTCGTGAACCTGCCGCTTGCGCTGCTGCTGTTGGTGAATGCGGTGGCCGAGATCCCGCACGAGATTGAGGAGGCCGCCTATATGGACGGCGCCCGGACGCCGCGCTTGCTGATCAAGGTGGTGCTGCCGCTGTGTCGGCCGGCGCTGATCACGACCTTCGTCTTCGGGTTTATCACCGCATGGAACGAGTTTCTGTTCGGCCTGATGCTGACCACGCGCGATGCCGTGCCGATGACGGTCGGGGCATCGTTCTTTTTCGCAACGTCGGGCGGTGGCGTGCAATGGGGCACGGCGGCGGCGGTGATGGTGGTCGCGGCCTTGCCGCCGCTGGTTCTGGGGCTGGTGATGTACCGGCGAATTACCGGTTCGATGGTTGCGGGGGCGGTGAAGGGGTAGGACATGGCAGAGCTTCGCATCGAAAACCTGAGCAAGCAATTCGGCAACCAGTCGGTCACGCGGGACGTGTCGCTGGCGGTCGAGGATGGCGATTTCTGCGTGTTCGTCGGCCCGTCAGGCTGCGGCAAATCCACCCTGTTGCGGCTGATCGCAGGTCTGGAAACCGCCGACGCCGGCCGCATCCTTGTCGACGGCCGGGATGTGACCGATGCGGCGGCCTATGACCGTGATCTGGCGATGGTCTTTCAAAGCTACGCGCTTTATCCGCACATGACAGTGCGCGACAACATCGCCTTTGCCTTGCGCACCGCCAAGTTGCCCGAACCGGACGTGGCGGCCAAGGTCGCTGAAGCCGCCCGCATCCTGCAACTGGAACCCTATCTGGACCGCAAGCCCGCCCAACTGTCCGGCGGCCAACGCCAGCGCGTCGCCATTGGACGGGCGATCGTGAAGGCCCCGAAACTGTTTCTTTTCGACGAGCCTCTGTCCAACCTTGATGCCGAGCTTCGCGTGCATATGCGGGTGGAAATCGCCCGGTTGCACAAGAATCTTGGTGCGACAATGATTTACGTCACCCACGATCAGGTCGAGGCGATGACGCTGGCCACCAAGATCGTCGTCATGCGCGACGGCCGGATCGAACAGGTGGGCGGGCTTCATCGGCAGCCCGAAGATGAACTTCCTGACCGCCCGGCGCCAGGGGGATCGCCTGATGATTGCCGACTGCGATGGGCAAGAGATCAGGTGCCCAGACTTGCGATCCGGCATTGCCGAAGGGGCCGAGGTTACCGTCGGCTTGCGGCCGCAATTCATTGGCCGCAACGGTGATCAGTCGCTGGACCTGATGGTCGAGATCGTTGAGCATTTCGGTTCGGATTCGCTTGTCCATGCCCGCTCTGCCGGGGCGGAGCAGTTGCTGACGGCATTGGTGGAAGATGGACGCGAGCTTCGCTCGGGGCAGCGGTTGGAAGCCCGCTTCAGGACCGAGGACCTGCTTTTCTTCGATCAGGACGGACAGCGGATCAGGTGACCCTCGGGCTGCGGTCAGGTCGCGTCAGACCGCGCGCTGTCGTTCATCGCAAGAAGAAGCTGCTCTTCCACGGTTTCCAGCGCGTAAGGTTTTTCGATGGTGCGCGCACCAAACTTGCGGCTTCGCTCGTTCGCCCCGTATCCGGTCGTGAAGACGAAGGGTATCCGGCGCCGGGCCAGTACTTCGGCAACCGGATCGACCCATTGCCCGTTGAGGTTCATGTCCAGAATTGCCGCGTCGATCTGGTTTTCGGCGATCAGCTGAAGTGCGGACGCCACGTTTGCGGCGGGCCCGACCACGACTGCGTTGGCCTCGCTCAACATGTCGCAGAGCATGATGGACACCAGAAACTCGTCTTCGACGACGAGAATGCGCCGGTTGGAAAAGGCACTCATTGACCGCTTCCCTTGCAGAGGGCTTCAATCCGGCAGACCACGCCCTCGGGTCCGAACTCAAGTTGCGCCGAGCCTTCCAGATCGGCAGCGAGGCCCTGTTCGATCATCAGCGTGCCAAAGCCGCGCCGCGTGGGCGGTTTGACCTTCGGCCCCCCGGTTTCGCGCCAGACGATCTGGAGTCTGTCGGCTTCATCCGTTTGCCATTCCAGCGAGACCATCCCGCCCGCAGCGGACAGGGCGCCGTATTTCAGCGCATTGGTCTGCAACTCGTGCAGGGCAAGGGCAACGGCAAGCGCCTGCTTCGGTGGCAGAAGGATCGGCGGCCCGTAGACGAAGACGCGGTCTCGGGTCGCCGGATTTCCGGACAGCACTTCGAACGTCAACTGCTGCAGGGGGGTGCATTCCCAATTTACCCGCGACAGCATGTTGTGTGCCTTTGCCAAGAGCGCGAGGCGTCCGTTGAAAGAGGCGACTTGCGGGTTTGCAGCGTTGCTTTTGAACGTTTGCTGCGCGATCGCCTGAACGACTGAGAGAGTGTTCTTCACCCGGTGGTTCAGTTCGGCAAGCATCAATTCCCTTTGTCGGGCAACGCTTTCCTGTTCGGTGATGTCGACGTTGACGCCGATCATTCCCAGAAAGTCGCCGTCGCCTGTAAAGCGGGGGCGTGCCTCTGTCTGCAGGGTGCGCCACTCGCCTGAAACGTTGGCGTAGCGACCGCGCAACACCACCGGCTCCCGCTTTTCTATCGCCTCGCCCATTTGGCCGCCGACTTCCTGAACATCGTCAGGATGAATTGTGGATGCATAATCGAACTGGTCGATCCGTGCTTCATCGACGCCCCAGAACTCGCGTGCCATGCGGTTCAGATGCTGACAGTGGCCGGTCGGGTCGCTCATCCAGATCATCACGGGGGCCTGCTCCGACATCAGGCGAAACCGGGCTTCGGACATGCGCAGGTCAACCAGAGCGGCCTCGCGCGACGCTTCGGCCCGCGCCTTGCTGAGGCTGAAACCAAGCTGGCGGGAAATCGTGATGGCCAGTTCCATCACATGCGGCTCGAACTTTTGCCGCTCGCCATAATAGGTCATGAACTTGCCGATCACCCGGCCGTCTTCGGTCAGGGGAAAGAAGCCGAGGCTTACGATGCCTTCGTGGGCAATTTCCTCTTTGATCCACTGCGGTTCGTCGGCTGCCGCAATGTCGCTGACGAAGATCGGCGAGGGATCGACGTCGCCCGGCTTCCAGGGACTGTGGCCCGAGAGCTTTTCTCGGTAACGATCCGAAAGCCCGCGCCAAGCCACGAAACGCATCGTTCCTTCAGAGTCGAAGAGCAGGATCGAGGCCCGTTCGCAGCCCAAGGTTCGCGTGATGGCATTGAGAGCGGCGGTGTAGACGTCCTCGGCGCCGCGTGCGCGGTAAATGGCGTCGGTGAATTCATAAAGCGCCCGCAGCTCTCTGCTGTCAGCTGTAGACGCCGGATTGTCGGTGCGCGTCACGCCACATCCCTGTCAAAGCCCCCAAGGAAAGAAACGCGGCGGGCGCTGGCCGGTTCCACACCCGCAGGAAAAAATTCGGGGCGAGGCTTTCAAGAGTGAGGCGGGGCGAGTGTCACGCATTGCAGACGCGCATCGGGCTACCGATGCCTTGGGTTGACTTGGCCGAGATGGTCAGCCTGGTCAGAATATCAACGCCAGAATGCCGATCACAACCAACAGGCCGATCAGGAATATGATTCCGACGGTGCTACCGATGAACTTCAGCATGGCGGGTCCTCACGTCTCTCGAATGCAATCCATTATTGCAATCAACGCAGCTTGCTCTTGGGGGTTCCGGACTTCTCGGGGGCTTGGCGTCGGGCGCATGGGGCCGGCACCCGCAAATGCGACCGTCAGGAAGCAACGCGGCGCGCGCCGATGTCGCATCAAGCAATTGACCAAGCGGTCAGTTCTGGCTTTGACAACCACTGTGCCGGAAGCCTAGCTTGCGTCCAACGACTCGGCGTTAACCATTAAAAAATTGGCCGGGCGGGGGGAAACATGCGGTTGCGTAAGCCGACCAACATAGCGGCGCTGTTCAGCGTGCTTGATCCGCTTGTGAGCAAGGGCGCGTCGCTGAATTTCGACGCGGCCGAACTGGGCGAGCTGCAATCCGGCCTTGCCGGCACGGTAGTTCTGCAAACCGACCCGACTTACCATCAGGCGCGGCAATTGTTTGTGCCGACCTTTCAGAGTTATCCGCAAATCATCGTCTATTGCCATGTTGAAACCGACGTGGTGAAGGCGATCAATTTCGCGCGGAAAACCAAACTCAACCCGGTCTGCCGGTCGGGGGGGCATTCGACGGCCGGGTTTTCGGCAAACGATCAGATGATCCTCGATCTGTCGAACCTGTCTTACGTTTTGATCGATGAGGCCGCCAAGACCATGCGGGTCGGCGGCGGCACCAATTTCGCCACGATCAATCCGATGCTGGACGCCTATGGATTGAACATGACCACCGGCGGCTGCGAAACGGTTTCGGTGGGCGGCTACATGCAAGGCGGCGGCTATGGCTTCACCGCGCTGACCAACGGCATGAATTGCGACTGCGTCCGCGAGGTTCGTGTCGTGCTGGCTAACGGGACGGTCGTGACGGCAAATGAGACGCAGAACAAAGACCTGTTCTGGGCGGTTCGGGGCGGCACCGGCAACAATTTCGGGGTCGTCGTCGAGATCACTTACAATCTGCGCCCCATCGGCCCGCTGTGGGGCTTTGGCTATTGCTGGCCATTGGACACACCGGCCAATATCACGCGGGCCGAAAAGGCGTTGCAGATCTGGTACGACAAGCTGACCGGGGCCAAGGTTCCCAAGCGGCTTGGACATCAGATCGCGATGACCTTTGTCGACGGTCGGCCGAACATGTACCTGCGCGGCATGTATGAAGGGCCTTCGGTCGACGTGGAAGTGCTGCTGGCGGACATGATCGCGACGCTTGAAGACCCGATCGCTCAGCGCGACTACTGGCAGGCGGGCAGCTATCGCGACTTGAACAACGCGCTGCTGTCCACTCCAGTCGAATTGCCCTCGGTGCCGCCGGCAATCCGGGCGGTTGCGACGTCAAGGATCATGGGGGACGGCCTTGGCCCCAAGGATTTCAGGGCAATCATCGACACCTTGCTGCAGTCGCCGGTGAAGGTGAACCTCTTTGCCCTCGAACCCTACGGCGGCCAGATCAACACAAAGAAGCCGGACGACACGGCCTTTGTCCATCGCAATGACCGGTTTGACCTTGCGGTCTATTCGTTCTGGCTGGCGGAAGATGATCGCCAGGCCGCCTTGGATTATATCAAGGTTTTCGAGCAGGCCATGAAGCCGTTTTCATCGGGGCGCGCTTATCAGAACTATCCCAACCGCCAGACGTCCGATTTCGCGGATCGGTATTTCGGCGCGAATTTGCAACGGCTGCGCAAGATCAAGGCGGAGGTTGACGCCGACAATCTGTTTCGTTTCGAGCAAAGCATAACGCCAGCCAGTCTTCAGTAGTTATCAGTGGCCTTGGTGTGACCGACTACTGCGCGCTCTGAGCGAGCCGCGCACCTTCAGGAAAATTCAGTCAGGACGTGCGTGTGGGCAAGACCGAGATCGATATCGAAACATGGCTTCGCCAATTGGGGCTGGAGCAATACCACGCATTGTTCCTGGAGAATTCCATCGACGGCAACGTCCTGCCCGAAATCAGGGCCGAGGACTTGACCGCCATGGGCATCGGCGCCGTCGGACATCGGCGCAAACTGCTGAGTGCGATTGGACAGTTGGGTCAGGATGACGACCCCCAAGCCTCACGAGGCGCAGAGCGGCGGCAGATGACCCTGTTGTTTTGCGATATCGTCAGTTCGACCCAAGCCATCCTGAAGATCGATCCCGAAGACAGCCGACAGGTGATCCGGGCTTTCACGACGGCAGTCGAGGTCGCGGCGCAGGCCCACCGAGGCTATGTTGCCAAGTTCATGGGCGACGGAGCGATGGTCTATTTCGGCTATCCCAAGGGGCTGGAGAACAATGCCGAAGCGGCAGTCCGGGCCGGTCTCGACGTTGTCGCAGCCCTGAGTGACCTCAAATGGCCAGATGGCACGGACGTTCAGGTCCGCGTCGGTGTGGCCAGCGGGCGCGTGGTGATCGGCGACGTGATCGGGCAGGGCAGTGCCCGCGAGATCAGCGTTATTGGCGAAACCGCCCATCTGGCAGCGCGTCTGCAATCTATGGCGTCCCCCGGACAGGTCATCATCGAAGAACGCACGCGCCGCTTGCTGGGGGGCCTTGTGACGGCAGTGTCGCTTGGCAAACAGGAGATCCGGGGCTTTGGTCAGCCTGTTGCGATCTGGAGCGTCAAAGGCGGCCGCGAGGCCCGGTCGCGTTTCATCGCCCTGCGCGGCGGCTTGATGTCAGACCTTGTCGGGCGCGGCGACAGCCTTGCCACCTTGCATGCGGCCTGCGATGCGGCCAGTGCCGGGAACGGCGGGGTTGTCACCATTCGGGGGGAACCGGGCATCGGCAAATCGCGGGTCGCTCATGAGCTGTCGGATCGCGCGCTTGGCAATGGCATGAATGTCATGTCGTGGTTCTGTTCGCCGAACGAGAACATCACCGCTTACGCGCCCATCATCGGGCATTACGCCGCTGGGCTGAACGCCGATACCGACGCAGGCCGAAGGGCGCAGTTAGAAGCAGCTTTGCTGCCAGTCGCCAGCGACCCGGATGAGGTTCTGGCGCTGTTCGAACGGCTGCTTGGCCTGCCACCTTCAAGCGCGCTGCTGCAGGACTATTCGCCTCCGCGGATTCGTCGCCGCACCATCGAAGTCATCCTTGAGCAGATCGCCGCCAGAGCGACAGACACGCCGCTTATGCTGGTCCTCGAAGATTCGCACTGGAGCGACCCGTCAACCGCCGAACTGATGCAGGAGCTGGTGGGGCTGGCCACCGATCTGCCGCTGTTGCTGCTCACGACCTACCGCGACGAGATCGACGACCTCTGGCCGGAGGCCGAAGGCATCACACGCATCAGTCTGCGGCGTCTGGGGGACGCCGACTGCGCTGAATTCGTTCAGCGGATCGCCGGGCCTGCGCCGCTGACTGAGGCGCAGATCAGTGCGATCGTGGCAAAGGCCGACGGGGTGCCGCTGTTCATCGAAGAACTTACCCGTGCAGTGCTGGAGCAGAAGGGCGGCGGTCTGGTCGATGTGCCGGACACCTTGCAGGACGCCCTCATGGCCCGCGTCGACCGGTTGGGCGGTAGCCGACAGACAATTCAGGTCGCAGCGCTACTTGGCCGTGATTTCGACCGCAACCTGCTGGCGCGCGTGACAGGCCGCGACAAGGATGCGGTCTACAAAGTGCTTGGCGAGATGGAAGAGGTCAATATCGTGACCCGTCCCGCAGGCGCGCAGGACGGTGCCTATCGGTTCCAGCATGCATTGATCCAGGATGTGCTGGCCGATGGCTTGCTGCGCAGCGACCGGGCGGATCTCCATCGACGCATCTCGGTCACGCTGCTCAATGACCTTGAACATGGCATCGCCCACCCGGCAGAGCGCGTCGCCTGGCATTTCGAGCAGGGTGGCGAGGTCATGGCAGCATCGGGTTGGTACACGAAGGCCGGTTTGAGCGCGATGGAGCGCTTTGCAAACCAGGAAGCGGTGCGGTTCTTTGACAAGGCGCTTCATCTGAGCCGTAGCGCCCTCAAGGGCAAGGATCTTGCCAGTGCCGAGCTTGGGATTTCAGGGCTCAAGGGCGTTGCGCTTACGATGCTCTACGGCTGGTCCGCGCCAGAAGTCGGCGAGGTCTACCAGCGGGCCTATTCTGCCTGGGACGCGGCCGGCGCCGGTGTCGAGACCTTCCCCACTGCCATCGGCCTTTTGTCCTATTCCATCGTCCGGGGCGACTTTGACGATGCGTTCAAGATGGCCGTCAATGCGCTGAGAATTGCCGAGGCGGTTCAGAATACCGAATGGATCATGGCGGCAGAGCACGAGTTTGGTGCGCTGGTTCTGTATCGTGGCGATATCGAGCAGGGCTTGCGGCATCTGGAACGTTGCTGGGATCTTTACGACCACGCCAATCATCACCAGCACATGCAGTTCACCGGCAAGAACCAGGGGTTGTTCTGCCTCTATCACCTCGGCCTCGCCGAATGTCTGCTGGGCAATGCCACAAAGGCGCGCGGTCTGACGGCGATGGGCATCGAGATGACGCCTTCGACGCCGAACGCCTTTACCCATACCTTCACCAGACTTGCGCACCCCGCGCTGCTGACCTCTCTGCATGACGCCGATGCGGTGCTTGACTGCATAGATGCCGCCCTTGCAGTCGCAGCCCAGCAGGGCTTTCCGCACATGATCGCCCAAGGCCTTTGCTTCAAGGGCTGGGCAATGTGCATCAAGGGCATGACCGACGAAGGTCTGCCGGTGCTTATTCAGGGCCTGTCGATGTGGCGGGGAATGGGTGCCAGTCTGCGCCTGCCACATTACCTCGGGTTTCTGGCAGAGGCTTATCTAATGGCAGGCGATGCCCAGGCCGGGCTGGCAGCGGTCGAGGATTCGGTGCAGGTCGCGGCAAGGACCGGCGAAGTGCTCCAGCTGGCCGACACCCTTCGGATCAAGGCGGAGCTGATGGTGATGGCGGGGCATCCGACGGCCGCCTGCGAAGCCGCGTTTCACGAGGCCATCGCCCAAGCCGAAAGCTTGAACGCCCGGATCTATGTCTGGCGGGCGCAAGCCAGGCTTGGCCGTCTGCTGGCTGCAACCGGTCGGCTTGAGGAAGGCGATGCCCTGCTCGACGCAGCCGTGGCGCGGTTTGAAGCCGCCGAAATGCCTTGGGACGTGGCGGATGCCCGCGCGCCCCTGCGACTTCCAGCATAGAGAGAGGCGACATGATCGACCCGGCCAGCCAGACCGCACTTGAGCCGATCTATGCGCGCGGCCTTCTGGCCGACATGCTGGCCGAGGCCGCGGAATTGGAACATTCGCTCTGTTGCCAGTACCTCTACGCGGCCTTTTCGTTGAAAAAGACGATGGCCGAAGGGCTGACTGCACGTCAGGCCGACCTCGTGCGCGACTGGCAGGGCGTTCTTCTGGACGTCGCCCGCCAGGAGATGGAACACATGGGCCTGGTCTTCAATCTTCAGATCGCCATTGGCGAGGCGCCGCATCTGGTTCGGCCCAGCTTTCCGCTCTCTCCGAAGTATTACGAAACCGGTGTTGTCTCGATGCTGGAAAAGTTCAGCAAAGCCTGCATCCAGCGTTTCGTGCTTTTCGAGCTTCCCGATAATCTTGATGCTGGGGAAAAGGCGTTTCTGAAGGAGCATGTGGGCTGGTATGACCCCACGACCCACGTGACGATTGGTGCGTTGTACGAGGGTATCGCCAAACTCATGACCGCGCTCTCAAGAGACGGGAAGGAGAACGCACAGCTGTTCATCGGCCCGCCGGGCGCCCAGTTCAAGATCGCCGACAGCGCGCAGCCCCAGCAGGTCCGCCGGACGGGCGAAGAGGGTGTCGGGACCGCTTATTCTGTCACGATGAACGGCGTGACTGACCTTACATCCGCGTTGGCGACCATTTATCAGATCGTGAACGAGGGCGAGGGCAGCCGTGCGGCCCGTGCGCAAAGTCACTACGGGAAGTTCCTCAAGGTCCTGATCCAGCTTGAGGAAGAAAAGCTGAACCACCCCTCGTTCGAGCCCGCCCGCGACGTGATAACCGACCCGATCAGCGAAATGCCCGGACGGGGCAATTCCGACAAATCCGGCCATCTGATCACCAACGCGACGACAAGGAAGGTCAGTCTCGCCTTCGATCAGGCCTATACCACCATGCTTCTTCTTCTGGCGCGCTTCTTCGGCGCCACCGATCAGGACGAAGATGACAGCATGGCGCTGGAAAACGCTGCCTTCTTTCCGATGATGACGATGGTGATCCGGCCCTTGTCCGAGATCATCACGCAGCTGCCAGCCTATGCCGACGGCACCCCAGGCAACGCCGGGCCGACGTTCCGGTTTGAACTGCGCTCGGCGCTTCTGCCACATCGCAACAGCGCGTTCGACAACATCGCGACCAACCTCGACATGCTTTACCGCGCGCTAGTGGACCTGCAAACACCGGGGTTGGGCAACAAGGTTCTGGATGATCGGCTGACCTTCATGGTCGAGAACGTCTGGCGCATCGCCGACAATTTCAAGAAAGCATCGGGAGCCAAGGGCCTGCCATGACCGCGATCAAAGAACCCGATATGCTGGTTGTCGAATTTGCCGGTTACGGCCTGATGCGGGTGCCTACCGATCCCGACCCCACCGACGAGACGCGCGGTGTGTCGGGCTACACATTCGCTTTCGGGCCAGAGCCGGACCTTGACCGGGAAATCCGTCTGCATCCTGCGCCGCAGTACATCCGCAGCCATTCTCCAAAGATCGGGGTCTTTGTCACAGGCGCGACAAGGCAATTCGCGCAACCCGGCAAGCCAGACATGCCGCTGCCGCTGCTGAACGGCGCGGCGATGGATTGGGAAGACGCACCCAAGCTGGAAAATCGCAACCTGATCCTGACAGTTGCCGGGATGGAACCGATCGTTCCCTTCAACATGCGGATCAAGAACGAGATGATCGACATTTACCGCGCCGTTCCGATCAACTCCGGCGATCCCAGCCAGCCGGTCTACAAGGCCAGTTCGGAGAACCTGGCGCGCATGGCGGCCTTTGGCATGCTTCCAGAGCCGGATACGGTCCGGCGTGCGACCGGGATGTGGGATCCCTACAAGCGCCTGTTGGAGCGGATCGCGCTGCTTGAAAAGGACAAGCAAGCCTTGGAGGCCCAGCCGAAGACGCAGAAAAACGAAGACCTGATGGCCGTGATCGATGGACGGCTTGCCCAGTTGTATATCGGACGCGACGACCCTTCGAACCGCCGGGTTGCCAATTCGGTCATGGTCGAGCGTTTCGGGTTCGCGATGGATGGCGGCACCTGTGCGGTCAAGGGCGACGAGGACGACGTGCTGGGCGGCAAGCTTTATACGGCCCAGTTCGGTCCCGGCGGCAAGCCAAGCCATTCAGGCTGGAAAATCGCGTTCTGGATCGGCGGCTGGGACGCGGATCTGATGTGCGCCTACTTCCAGGGAACCTTGCAGGCGCCTTATGCAGCCTGACGGGATGCGGGCCGGGAGGTTCGGGTTGGCTGGGTTCGTTCTGCTGCTCTGCGTGGGCATTCTGCTGCCTTTCGCGCTTTGGGAAGGCAGGCTGGAGGAAATGTCGCGCGCGGCGCTGCAACAGACCAGTGCCGGGCTGCGCGGTATGGTTGTGGCGGGCCTGCTTGCCGTCGATGTTCTGCTGCCGATCCCCTCAAGTCTGGTGATGGTGGCTGCGGCGATCGTCCTGCCGGCTTTTGCTGCGTTCTTCAGTTGTTTTGCCGGGCTGATGCTGGGCTCCGGGCTGGGTTACGGCATGGGGCGCTGGCTTGGCGAGCCGCTGCTGAAGCGGATGGCAGGCGAGGAACGCCGCTCTTCGCTTTCAGCATGGTTTGCACGGCATGGTGTCGCCGTCATCGCGATCTGCCGTCCGGTCCCGATGCTGGCGGAACTTTCGATCGTCATGGCAGGCTCTGCTCGCACACCGCTGGTGCCGTTCTTCTTCGCCAGCGCGGCGGCAAATGCGGCGGTCGCGGCAACCTATGTTGCGCTGGGGTCGCAAGTCTCGGACAGCTGGACGTTTCTGGTGGCGTTTGCGGCGTCCTGCCTGGTGCCGGCCCTGGGTTGGCTGGTGCTTCGCGGGCTGGTGAAGGATCACGCCGCTGATCGTCGCTAAGGCGAGGGCAAGTCCGGTCTGCTGTCGGCCGACGGGCAAGCTTCGCGCCTCGCTTTCGCCGGTCGCTTGATGCCCGTCAATGCAATGCGGCCGATTCCAGGCAACCTTGATGGCACCAGAATTGGAGGGCAGGGGTTGCCATGAAACGACATTTCCTGAAGCTGGCGCTGGTTGCTGTAGCGCTTGGCACCGCCGGCTGTGTCGAGGCCAGATATCCGATCAGCGGCGAAACCTGTGGCCCTGACGACCCGGTTCACACGCTGGATGCCAATGATTGTGTGGTCGCTACCTGAAGCGATGCCGAGGCTGGCGGCCTAGTTGGCGCCAGCTTCCGCGAATGCTCATGAGGTCGGAGCGGGTGCCTGGGATGAAACAAGATCTTTCAAGGACATGGGCCGTGGCCATCAACGGTGCGCGCTGCCGGATCTTGCGCGGGCTTGGCAGGGTCGGCGACGAAGCGCCGGCAGAACTTGTGCTTCGCGCCGAAAGCCGACGCCTGCAGGAAATCATGTCGGACCGCCCCGGGCGAGCGTTTGCCTCTGGCGGAGGGGGAAGGCGGTCGGCAATCGAATACGCCAGTGATCCCTTAGCCGAGGATCAGCGGGATTTCATTCGCCAAGTGTTGGCACTGCTTGAAAGCCACAGGCGGGCAGGTGATTTTGTCGATCTGGTGGTGTTTGCCGAACATGACATGCTGGGCCATCTGCGGAGGCTGATGCCGCAATCCCTGCGCGACCGAGTGATCCGGGAAGTGCCGAAGAACTACCTGCAACTTCCTGCGCGTGAGCTTTCGACAGTCGTCGCACGCGAATTGAACGATAACCATGATCGTTCTTGATCGGCGCCGGGCAGGGCGGGTGATCGACCGGCTTTGGCTGATTGTCGATAAGGTGGATCGACAGTACGATCTTGTCGCTGATCGTCGCAGTGACCACATTAAAGGGGTGATTGAACACACAGCTTCCCTTGCACAATGACAGGAGAGGAAACGCCATGCCCGCGAAGACATCAAAAACCGCCGAGCCAAGCGCCTTCGCACGGACAGGCGCTGCAGGGATCGGAGATCCAATGACCGCCGGATCGGCCGTTGTGCAGGCATGGATGGCGATGGGTGCCGAGTCCGTGCGGTTCGTCTGGGACCGACTGCAACAGGACATCAAGACACAGCAGGCGATGCTGGCCTGCACCAATATTGATGAGATGCAGAAAATTCAGGCAGAGTTCTTTGCCGCCGCACAGGAACAATACGCAGCCGAGGCGGGTAAGATGCTGGACCTGATGCGCAATGCCGCCGTGACCGGTTTGACGGCGTCGACGGTCGCCCGACGCTATGACGATGTGCCACTGTAGGACTCGCTTCTTACTCCAAGAACGAATGCGCGCCAGCTTGTGAAGCGGTCGCCCATGGTCGCGTAGCGCAAGCTTTTAAAGACCGCAGTGTAGGGTCTGTTGCGCTTCGTCAATGCCGCGTCTTGACCGAGGCGTAATCTGAACCCGGCGCATCGCTTGCAGGATGCGCTGGATATTCAGAGGAGCGGACCATGATCAAAGCGGCAGTCCTATCGACGACCTGGTTTCTGGCTGCAAGTGCAGCCTTCGCTCAGGAGGAAAGCCAGGAATTCTCGATCGGACGGGAGGAGTTTCTCGTCGCCTGCGCGGCGTGTCACGGTGAGGCCGCCGATGGCAATGGCGAGCTTGCGACGATGTTCAAGGATCCCGTGCCGGACCTTACCGGAATTGCTCAACGCAATGATGGTGTCTTTCCGTTGCTTGACGTGATCCAGGCGATCGACGGGCGCGCGGTGATCCGTGGGCATGGCAACCCGATGCCGGTCTTCGGGAACAGGTATCGCGCCCAGGCGAACGAAGACGATGCAATCATGGGGGCGGAAGCCGTTGTTCGTGGGCGCGTTCTGGAACTTGCCCTCTACATTCGGTCGATCCAGAAATAGCCCTGCTGCGATGCGGGGTCGACCGGTCTGTCTGATTGGTCCCGCGCCGAGACGCATCCCTGCACGGCGGCACGGGGCCCCTCAGACGGCCTTGCGATTGCTCTCGTCCTGAAACGTGAGGTCGTCACCCGACGCCATAACCAGCGCTTCCTCGTCGAGGAGTTCGAAGTGATAGGGGTCGATCATTCGAAGCGCCCCCATCAGTTCAAGCTCGCGGAACGCGCGGCTGAGGGTCTCGGGGCGGGTGCCCAGATAATGTGCAAGATCCTTGCGGGAGAGAGGCACATGCACACGCACCGGGCCGCTTGCCCGCCCGAACCTCGTGCGCCGAAACAGGATGTCCAGAAACGCCGCGAGGCGGTTGATGGCCTTGCGACCGCTGATCAGCAGCAGCCATTCCCTTGCGGCATCGACCTCATCCAAGAGGTGAACCAGAAACAGCCGTTCCGCTTCGGGGTTGTCGCGCAGTATCACTTCGAGTGTTGGGCGCGGAACGGACAGTATCTGACCATCCGACAAGGCCTCGATCCGGTAACTGGACGGCCCGTCGAACAGACGACCGTAGATATCGGTGGGAACCAGAAGCCCGACAATGTGCTGTCGCCCGTCGTCCAGAACCTGCACCATGGCAAGCGTGCCATCCAGAACATAGGCCACCACGTCGGAATGGACGCCGCGTTCAAGCAGGATGTCCCCCTTCGCAACGCTTCGCAAAGTGGCGTGAGCCATAAGATCTTCGGCCACTGCAGGAGGCAATGCAGCCAGAAGTTTCTGCAACAGCCCGCTGCCGCCACGCAATGAGGCCGTCAGCGCAGTCGTGATCTTCACTGTCACCTTTGTGTCCTCTCGGGATGGCGGCAAAGCGATGTGGTAGCCTGCACCGCAGGTCGATCTTCTTGCGATAGTGGGCGATTGCCGCGCTGTCGTTGACAACGATCAATGCGGTGGTCGCCGAAGTGCTTACTTGAATGAGGGGCGGCCCGGTCATGATCGCATCCGGGCCCGCGGGGGATCAGAATGGGGCACCAGATAATCTCGTTGGCGCAGGTTGCCGGACGGCAGCCCGAACGCGAAGGCGCTGCCACTTGCGGCAAGCCAGTGGCAGCGCGGTGCGGTTTGCCCCTTGCACAGGCGGCGGCCTGCGGTGCGGCGAGACATCGCGAAGAACGCGAACCGGACAGCCAAGTGATCGCAAATGCGACCCAAAGCCGGGACCTGTGGCTTGTCAGGTCGGGAATCCTGCGGCTGCAGCGTTATGCGCCGGACGGTCGCCGCCAGATTCTGTCCCTGTTCTTTCCCGGCGAGATCGTCGGCTTTGATCGCGAGTTTCGCGGCGACGTCAGTGTCGAAACCGTGACGCAAAGCGGCCTTTGCCGAATTGACCGGCGCAGGTTCGAGGCGCTGTTGGATCGAGACGACACGCTGAGGGCTGACTTTTTTCGCCAGAAGCGGGATCAACTGGACCGTCTGCACTGGCTGACATGGTCGCTGGGCGCACTGGGCCCGGAGGAGCGACTGTGCGCGCTTTTGGCTTTTGCCACGAAGGTGATGCCGTATCAGCGTTTGCCGGACGGTTCTGGCGTGCTGTCGATGCAGTTGCCACGAAAAGATATTGCGGACCTTCTCGGGACCACCGTCGAAACAGTCAGCCGCATCGTGCACAAACTGTCTGAGACGGGCTTTATCGAGATCAGGACGCCGGCGCATTTCAGAATCCTGGATTTGCAGGAACTGATTGGACTGGGACAGATCGATGGGCTTTTTGACCGCATCACGCAAGGATTGGTCCGGCGTCGCGACCAGATCGAAGTGTCTGTCGGGCCGGCGGTGGGCGACCCGATCTGTGTTTGCGGCTAATGATCGTCGCCGTTGACGCTGGTCAATGAGAACCGGCGCAACCGGTTGATACTTTGACATCAAGGCGGCCTGGGTCCCCACTGTTCAGTCCCCGACAGTGCCAGGAAGCTTTCAGGGGCCGCGGTCGCTGCGGCCCCTGCATTCCGCCAATTGGGCGGTGCGATCAGCGAACGCGAAAGAACCCGCCTAGAGCGGGGCGGTCGGATTTGCGGAAATTTTTGGTTTGTAGGCGCGTCATTTCTTGGCATAGGCTGACGAAGTGAAAAGAAGCCATGCCGCAGCATGGACGAACCTGCAAGTTCTGGGAGGAACACCATGAAAAGACGCGCCCTCTTGTCCGCCATTCTGTGCGGGACCTCGTCATTGTCGGCTACTGCTGCCTTGGCGGATCTCAATCTCTATTGCTCGGCGCAGGAAGAATGGTGCCAGATCATGGAGAAAAGCTTTGAAGAGGCGACCGGCATCGACGTGGCGATGACGCGTAAATCCTCGGGCGAGACCTTTGCTCAGGTTCAGGCCGAAGCCAGCAACCCGAAGGGCGATGTCTGGTGGGGCGGCACGGGTGACCCGCACCTGCAGGCGGCCGAAGAAGACCTGACCGAACCCTATGTCAGCCCGATGCGCGACCAGTTGCACCCATGGGCTATCGCACAGGCCGAAAGTGCCGGCGACAAGACCATCGGCATCTATTCCGGCGCGCTGGGCTTTGGCTACAACTCGGACATGCTTGCCAAGGCAGGGCTGCCCGCACCGGCCTGCTGGGAAGACCTGACCAAGCCGGAATACAAGGGCATGGTTCAGATGGCGAACCCGAATTCGTCGGGAACGGCCTATACCACGCTCGCCTCGATGGTGCAGCTTTTTGGCGAGGATGGCGGCTTCGACTACATGAAGCGGCTGCATGCCAACATCAACCAGTACACCAAGTCGGGCTCCGCGCCGATCAAGGCGGCTGGCGCTGGCGAGACGCTGATCGGTATCGTCTTCATGCATGACGCGGTGGCCACCACCGTGGCGGGCTTCCCCGTGGTTACCGTCGCCCCCTGTGAGGGCACCGGCTACGAGATCGGCTCGATGTCGATCATCAAGGGCGCGCGCAACATGGATGAGGCCAAGCAATTCTACGACTGGGCGCTCAGCAAAGAAGCGCAGGATCTGGCGCTGCAGGTCAACGCTTTCCAGGTCATGTCAAACGTCGGGGCCCAAAAGTCGGACAAGGCGCCGGACCTGTCGTCGATCAAGTTGATCGACTACGACTTCAAGAAGTACGGCTCGTCCGACGAGCGCAAGCGTCTGCTGTCGAAGTGGGACACCGAAGTCTCGACCCTGCCGCAGTAAGAGCTTTTGCGCACTGTCAGTCTTGAACGGACGGCCCATCCGGTTCTGATCTTCTGGATCATTGCCGGGTGGGTCGGCTATTGCCTTCTGCCGTGGTACGGGGTGGAAGGTTTCTGGGAATTCGAATGGCTCGTTGACGGCTGGCCGCTGGACGAGGATTACGCCCCCGCCGCCGTGTTGATCGCGATGGGACAAAAGCTTTGGCTGGCACCAATGCTGCTGGCGCTGGCTGCACCCTTTCTGGTGCTGAAGCGGCGAAAGACAGACCCGCTTTATGCGAAAATCCTGATCCTGTCGGGGGCGTTCGGCTTTTCCTGGCTGGTGGCGCAGGGGCTTGGCATCGGTTTGCGCGGCTTTACCGCAGACTGGCTGACCGCACTGTTCGGTCCTTTCGAGGACCGCCAGTTCGGCATGGGCTATGGCGCGATGATCACCGCGTCGGCCTTTCTGTTCCTCTTTACCCAAGGCATCGCGGCGCGCGGGGCGGTAAACGGCGATGTCTTCGTCACCGGTGCCATCGGCGGGGTGATCGCGGTCGTCACCGTGTTTGTCTTCTATCCGATCCTTATTATGATGCTGGCGGCCTTTGCCACTGATGATGGCGGCTATTCCTTCCTTGGCTTCTTTCCTAAGCTTTTCGATGATCGGATCTGGAGCCTTGGCTGCCTGTCGGGTGGACGCTGCGGGGTGGCGTGGAACTCGCTGTTCCTTGCCGTGGTGGTGGGAATTCTGTCCACCCTTCTTGGCCTTGCCTTCGCGCTCGTGCTGACCCGGTCGGGGTTTCGCTACAAGCGGGCACTGCGCGCGCTGTCGGTCTTGCCGATCATCACACCGCCCTTCGTGATCGGACTGGCGATCATCCTGCTTTTTGGCCTTTCCGGCACCGTCACAACCACAGTGGCCAGCGTTTTCGGGGTGGAGCCGACGCGCTGGATCTATGGCCTTCCCGGCATCATGATCGCGCAGGTGCTTGCCTTTACCCCGGTGTGTTTTCTGGTGCTGATCGGCGTCGTCGAAGGCATCAGCCCCAGCATGGAAGAAGCCGCGCAGACCCTGCGGGCGAACCGCTGGCAGACCTTCCGCACCGTCAGTTGGCCGTTGATGCGGCCCGGACTGGCCAACGCCTTCCTGATCGGCTTCATCGAAAGCATGGCCGATTTCGGCAACCCCTTGGTGCTGGGCGGCAACTTCGACGTGCTGTCGACCGAGATTTTCTTTGCCATCGTCGGCGCGCAGTATGACCAAAGCCGCGCGGCGGTGCTGGCGGTTGTCCTGCTCGCCTTCACGCTGGGCGCCTTCTACCTGCAACGGTTCTGGCTGGGTCGCAAACGCTATACTACCGTCACCGGCAAGGGCGACAGCGGTATGCACGCGGTAATGCCGCGCGGGCTGTCGATCCCGATCTTTATCGTGGTGGGCCTTTGGTCGCTGTTCACCGTGGTCGTCTACGGGATGATCGCCTACGGGTCCGTCGTGCAGCTTTGGGGTGTCGACAACACGCTGACCTTCAAGCACTACATCACGGCCTTCCGGGTGGAGCTTGGTGCGGACGGTCTTCGCTGGTCCGGCTCGGCTTGGGCGAGTTTCTGGACCACGATCATGATCGCAACCATCGCGGCCCCCTTGACCGCCGCTGTCGGCCTGATCACCGCCTATCTGCTGACCCGGCAGGATTTTGCGGGCAAGCAAGCGTTCGAGTTCGGAACGATGCTATCCTTCGCCATTCCCGGCACTGTCATCGGGGTGTCCTACATTCTTGCCTTCAACGTGCCGCCGATCGAGATCACCGGGACAGGATTGATCCTGGTCATCAGCTTTGTCTTCCGCAACATGCCGGTTGGCGTGCGCGCGGGCATGGCCTCGATGAGCCAGCTGGACAAAAGCCTCGACGAATCCTCGCTGTCCCTCGGCGCGAACTCCTGGCAGACCTTCCGCGCGGTGATCCTGCCATTGCTGCGCCCCGCGATCCTTGCAGCCCTGGTTTACAGCTTCGTGCAGGCAATGACGGCCATCTCGGCGGTGATCTTCCTTGTCTCGGCGCGCTACGACATGTCCACGAGCTACATCGTCGGACGGGTCGAGAACAACGACTACGGGCTGGCTATTGCCTATTCCACCGCGCTGATCTTCGTGATGCTGGCCGCCGTCGGGCTGTTGCAACTGCTGGTCGGGCGCACGCAGATCGGGCGCCGCAGCGCTCAAGCCGGGGGGCACTGAATGAGCAGGATAAACGCCAAGGCCGCCTCGGTCCGGTTCGAGAACGTCTCCAAGGTTTATGGCGGCAAGGTTCGTGCGGTCGACAGCATCAATCTGGAAGTGGCCGCCGGCACGCTGGTGACCCTGCTCGGTCCCTCGGGTTGCGGCAAGACCACGACCCTGCGCATGATCGCGGGGCTGGAAATGGCGACCGAGGGGCGGATTTTCATCGGCGACAAGGACGTGACGAAACTGCCCGCCACGGACCGCGACGTATCGATGGTATTTCAGAGCTATGCGCTTTTCCCGCATATGACGGTGATGGAAAATGTCAGCTATGGACTGAAGTTTTCGGGTTTCGACAAGGTCGCCACCAAGGAAAAGGCGCTGGCGGGGTTGGAGCTGGTGGGACTGACCGGCTACGGCAACCGCCTGCCGTCCGAACTGTCGGGCGGCCAGCAGCAGCGCGTGGCCGTGGCGCGCGCGCTTGTGCTGGAGCCGCAGGTCCTGCTGTTCGATGAACCGCTGTCGAACCTTGATGCCAAGTTGCGCCGTCAGGTCCGCGAGGAAATCCGCGAGATCCAGCAGAACCTGGGCCTGACCGTCGTCTATGTTACCCACGATCAGGAAGAGGCGCTGGCCGTATCGGACGAGATCGTGGTCATGCGCAACGCGGCCATCGCCCAGAAGGGCACGCCCCGCGACCTTTATGAAGCGCCAGCCGATGCCTTTGTGGCCGACTTCATCGGCGAGGCGAACCTGATCCCGGTCGAGATAACGGCGGTGGAAGGCGACAACGCCACCGTCAGGATTGCCGACTACACCCACCGCCTCCCGTCGCGGGGGCTGGGTCAGGGTCCAGCGACCTTGGCCGTCCGTCCGTCTCGGATGCGGCTGGTGGCCGGGGCAGGGGATGGCGTGGCAGCGGTGATCGACAAGGCCACCTATGTCGGCAGCCGGATGGAATACACCGTGACCGCCGCCTTCGGCACCGTTTTCGCCGTTCTCGATGACGTGGTCACACCGTTCCGGGTGGGCGATGCGGTGACGATTTCCTTCGCCGCATCAGGCCCGGTTCTGATCCCGGCTCAGACGTCGTAGGCGGCTTTCGCGAGGCCGGCCACGGCATCAAATACGCCCGCCCCGGCGACGACAACCCGCCCTCCGTGTGCGATTGCATCGTCGGCATTCACCGCCTCTACCCGACCACCGGCTTCGGCGACGATCAGATGACCGGCCAGAAAGTCCCAGGCGTTCATGTGTTCCTCGACATAGCCAAGGATGCGCCCGGTCGCCACATAAGCCAGCGACAGCCCGCCCGACCCGTTCCGCCAGAACACCGTGCCCGCGTCGCAGGACAGGTTCACCAGCCGCTTTATCCCCTCGATATGCGTCCGACCGGAGAACCCGACGCCAAGCGACCCTTCGCGCAGGGAGGTCTTGGCGGTGCAGCGGATCGGAGTGTCGTTGCAGAAGGCACCGGCCCCCGCGACGGCATGGTGCATTTCGCCATGCACCGGATCATGCACCACCCCGATAACCGTCTGCCCACCGTAGACGCAGGCGATGATCACGCACCATTGCGGGATGCCGTTGATGAAATTGGTCGTGCCGTCGATCGGGTCGATCACCCAAGTATAGCCGCTGGTTCCCGGCGTCGGCGCGCCCTCTTCGCCAACGATTCCATCATCGGGAAACGCCTTTGCAAGCGCCGCCCGCACGGCCAGTTCGACATTCTTGTCGGCCTCGGATACGAAATCCTGATGCCCTTTAACGTCGATGGTCAAAGCCTCCCATGCACGGAAATATTCCAGCGCCATGCGGCCGGTATCGGCGGCGATTTGGCGGGCGGCAACGTAGCGGGCGGTATGATCGGTCATCTGGCTTTCCTTCTGGTTGCCGGACCCTAGCATCCCGGTTCGGCAAGGGGAATTGAGCCGATGCGACTATCCGATTACAAGGCGGCGATCTTCGATCTGGACGGCACGCTGGTCGTCTCCGAGCCTGCTTGGGAAGAGGCGAAGCGCCGCGTTCTCGCCCGGCTCGGGGTGCGGATTTCGCAGGACGTGTACGACGCCTTCGTCGGTCGGGGCCTGCGCGGATTTCTGAACGAGGTGCTCGGCTCCGAACTGTCGGATTCGCGTCGAACCGAGCTTGCCATCCAGATCGGGGCCGAGGCGGATATCCTGCTGCCGGACCTGCGCCAGCCGGTGCCGGGGGCGGCCGAAAGCGTGCTTCGTCTGATAGGTGCCGGGCTGCACGTCGCTGTCTGTTCGTCGTCGCCGCGCCGGCATATCGTCGCCGCGCTGGATCAACTTGGCCTTTCAGAGCAGATCGGCGTAATCGTGTCTGGCGCGGACCTGCCGCGCGGCAAGCCTGATCCGCTGCCCTATCTTGAGACATTGAAGCAGTTGAGGCTGGATCCGAAGGCGGCTTTCGCCGTGGAAGATGCGCTTCCGGGCGCGAAATCAGCCTACGCCGCAGGGTTGATGGTGATCGGTATCGATCCTGGCTTGGCCCTGACGGCGCTGTCGGACTTCTGCCGATACCGGGTGACGGACTATGCCGGGTTCGACCAGTTGTTCCACGCGGAAGGACCAAGCGCCATCTGACGCGACCGGAGCAAATTGGCCTTGGTCTGTCTCATGTCGGGTTCGTCGTGCGCCCATCGCGGAACCGGTGCTGCTGTTCGCTGGTTGTCAGTCATGCAACCGGACTTTTTGCCCAGACTTTTCCGTCAGAGCCGCCAATCCCTCTGGCTGCGACCGGCAATATTTGCGGGAATAGCGGTGCTGACCCTCGCCGTCGCGCCGATGGTGTCATCGTTGATACCCTCCAGTTTGGTTGATCTGATCGGCCTTGACGGAGTCTACGACCTCCTCAATGCACTCGCCAATACACTGCTTGCGGTCGCGATCTTTTCGCTCGGCATCATGGCCTCGGCGTTGCAGGCAGCGGCAACGGCCGCCACGCCACGGGCGCGCCCGTTGTTGATGAAGGATCGCACCGCACAGAACGCGATTTCCACCTTCATCGGCGGCTTCATCTACTCGATTGTCGGCATCGTCGGGCTGTCGACCAACTATTACAATGATGCAGCGCGCGTGATCCTTTTCTTTGCGTCCTGTCTGGTGATCCTGGCCGTCATCTTGGCGCTGATCCGCTGGATAGGTAGTCTCTCCAGCCTTGGCGACGTTTCCGAGGTCATTGATCGCCTTGAAACAACCGCGATCGACGCGATTGGTCGCTTCGCTGACGATCCTTACTTCGGTGGCATGCGAGACGCAGTCCCGCCGGATCGCCGCTTTGACATCTTTCCATCTGGTTTCGGCTATGTGCAGTCCGTCACCGGCGGTGCGCTGTGTTCCGTATCTGATGATTTTGCTGGCCACATCCATGTTCTGGCTGCGGTGGGGGACTGGGTGGATCCGTCGCGCCCGCTTTTGCGATGTGATGCCATGCCAGACGCCAAACAGATTGATCGCCTGCGCGCCGCTTTCGTCATCGGGCCGGACCGGTTGTTCGACGATGATCCCCGCTACGGGCTGGTGGTTCTGTCTGAAGTTGCCGTGCGCGCACTGTCACCAAGTGAGAACGACCCAGGCACGGCGCTTGATGTGATCGGAACGTCGGTCCGGGTTCTGGTTCACTGGTCTGAGAAGCTTTCTGCCAGTCCCGCTGTTCGCCACCCACGTCTCCATGTGCAAGGTGTCGATGGGCGCGCGCTGCTGGAAGATGCGTTCCGTTGGGTGGCGCGCGACGGGGCAGCGCAGTTGGAGGTGCAACTGCGCTTGCAGGACAGCCTCTCAGCCTTGGCCGCCCATGATCCGCCGCGTTACCGGACTGCTGCATGCAATGTCGCCGCCGAGGCGCTGGAGCGTGCCGCGCTTGCCATGGCGTACACGGCGGATGTCGAGGAGTTGCGTCGGAACGGGGTGAAGCTGGGGTTGATGGATGGCAGCTCATCTGGCCCGACAAGCGGTGCGGACTAGGCCAGCTCGATCAACACAAGCACCGACGAATAGCCGGCAACTCCGATCAGAAAGGGCAGGAACCTGCCTTCGCGCTCGGCCGGCAATTCTTCTTTCATGACATTCAGCACAACGCCGCCTGCAAGAAACGCAAAAAGCAACCCCACCTCCAGCTCTGGCAGCCTTGCAGTGACACCGAGCAGCCAGCCCGCCAATACGGCTCCAGCGACCAGCCACCGTCCCAGCGTGTCATAGCGTAACTTGTGATGGTCACGCAGCGCGACATCGTTGGTTACGAAGTGCAAGGACATCGCCACAAAGAACAGCACCGTCGGCGCCAGTCCAGGCGTGTCGGGATGGACCAGAAGATAGCCGATCAGCACGTTATACAGGGCGAATGCGCCGATATGAGCCCAGAACACAGCCGTGGCGATCCGGTCGTCCCGCTCATTCAACCGAGGTTTGAAGCGTGACCATGTGGCAAGCCGCTCCAATCCATAGAAGATTGTGAGGCCTGCCAGGGAAACTGCGAAAGCCAGAACTTCGGCCAGTCGCGGATCGATGTCAAACCGCTCCGCGACGGTGAACTGATGCTCGGCCAGATCCGGTAGGATATGCAGGAAGACATAGGCTACCGCGACGCCCGCCGCTCCGGAAAGCCAGATGCGGCGCGGGCGGCGGCCAAGTTGGCCCAGGCGCCCGATCATCAGATGCACCAGCGCGAGGGCAATTGCGAAGCTGAAGCTCAGAAGGCCCATTCAAGGCGAACGTCGCAAGGTGGCAGAGGTTCCCTGTCGCCTGCGCGCTTGCCGCCTTCAAACAGGCCAGACGGGCGTCACGACATGATCAGGCCGCCGTCGACATTGATCGTCTGACCGGTAATGTAGGCCGCATCGTCTGACGCAAGGAAGGCCACGAGCGCGCCGACCTCCGCCGGAGTGCCGGCCCGGCGCATCGGGATTCCGCGCACCCACTCCTGCATGAGTTCGCCCGGTCCGTAGCTTCCCAGCATCTGTCCCCACACGCGATCATTGTAGTCCCACATGTCGGTGTGGATGATGCCGGGGCATATCGCGTTCACGGTGATGCCTTCGGGCGCCAGTTCCTTGGCGAGGCTTTGCGTTATGCCCAGCACGCCGAACTTCGACGCGGCATAATGCGGGGTGTAGATGAAGCCCTGCCGCGCTTGCCCCGACGCCGTGTTGATCAAACGTCCCTTCGTACCGCTGGCGCGGAACCTGCGGACGGCCTCCTGACAGCACAGGAAGACGCCTTTGGTGTTCACGTCGAGGTTGATGTCCCATTCCCGCTCGGTCAGGTCTTCGACCTTGGCGATGGTGATCACTCCTGCGTTCTGCACCGAGATCGACAATGGCCCGAGCGCTGCCTCAGCCGCGCCAAAGGTGTCGCGGATCGCCGCCGCGTCGGTCACGTCAAGCGAAAACCCCACCACCTCCGCTCCGGTTTCGGCGGACATGGCCGCTGCAACATCGGGCGTGTCGTTTTCGATGGCGGCAATCGCGACCTTGGCACCTTCTTGCGCAAAGCGGGTGGCGATGCCGCGGCCAATCCCTCTGTTGCCACCCGTGACCAGCACGGCCTGACCTTCGAACCGCCTCATGCAACACCCCCCGTCAGCCGTGCAGCCGTGAATTTGTCGGTAACCAGAACGTCGATGATGCCGGCTTGCAGTGCGCCCGCGATGGCTTCGGTCTTGGTCTGCCCGCCAGCCAGCGCCATCACCCGTTCAACCTTCGTCAGTTCATCGAGCGTGAGCCCGATCACCCGGTCGTCAAGCGGCGTACGCAGCGCCCGGCCAGCCCGGTCAAAAAAGCGCAGCGACATCTCGCCCGCCACGCCTTCTTCCTGCAACCGCGCCAGCTCCTGTGCCGAAAAGATGTTTCCCGACCGCGCCAGCAGTTCCGACGGTGCCACCGCGCCGATGCCGATGATCGCCAGCGTGATGCGCGGGAAGAGATCCATTGTTTCGCGAACGAACGGGTCGGCAAGCATGACCAGCTTTGCTTCGCGCGACGAGGCCACTCCTTGTACTGGCAGCAGCCGAGGTTCGGCACCGGTGAGGCGTGCCAACCGTGTGGTCAATTGCGTCGCGTGGGCCTGAACACTCGGGTCGCCCATGCCGCCAAGCGTCTGCACCACATAGCGCGCCTTTGCAGCCTTCAGCGGGTGAATGTTGTCCACCATCCGCAGGATCGTCTGGCTCCAGCTCGATACGCCGATGATTTCGCCCTCGGCCAATGTCACTTCGAGGAAATGCGCCGCTGCCTCGCCGATGCGGGCCATGATCGCACCTTCGCGGTCTTCGGTGCAGTCAGCGACAATGGCTTCGGTCAGGCCGTACTTGGCCCGCAGCGCCTGTTCCAGATCGGTGAAGGTGCCGGGAGGCGGGATGACCGTGGTGCGGACGATGTCCTCTTCCTCGGCCCGCTTGAGCGTTCGGCTGACGGTGGCTTGTGACATCCGCAGGATTTCTGCGATTTCGGCCTGCCGCTTCTTTTCGACGTGATACATCTGTGCGACCCGGGCGATCAGCCGCAACTCGTTCACTCGCCCCATTCACCCGCTCCCGCTTGCATTTTTATTCACACTAGCGGGCAGGGCGGGAAGCGTCGAGCGTCGGATGGCGTCGTGCCAGACCCGCAGCGGGTCGGCGGCGTCGGATGGGCGGGGCGTCAGGCGATGGCTGGCGCGGGGCAGGGCGGCGATGGCTGCAAGGTCGGGCCAGACCCCGAGCGTCAGACCAGCCAGATAGGCCGCCCCCAGCGCCGATGCCTCAGGCGCGTCACATTGCACGACCGGGTGATCGAGCGTGTCGGCCACCCCCTGCATGAGGAATGTGCTGCGGCTTGGCCCGCCATCGGCGTAAAGGCTGCCAAGTGGGACCGGGCTTTGGGCCGCAATCGCCTGAAACACGTCATGCACCTGAAACGCCAGGCTGTCGGTGACCGAGCGTGCCATCTGCGCGCGGGTGGTGGTGAAGCCGATGTTGCTGAATAACGCCCGCGCCTCGGTCGACCAGTAGGGCGCGCCCAGTCCGACAAAGGCTGGCACAAAGCCGGGGCCGCCCGGTTCTGCCGCCTCCGCAAGGTCGATCAGAGCCTGCACGTCGGTCAGCCCGAGGATGCCCACCATCCACGGCAGGGCACTGGCCGAAACAAGGATATTGCCCTCGAAGGCATAAGTGGCCCGGCCCGCCAGCGACCAAGCGATTGTTGTGGTGATGCCGCCTTGTGGCGCCACGAATCCCGGCAGCGTTGCCATGATCGACGAGCCGGTGCCGAAGGTCACCTTCGCGTCACCGGGGTCGAACGCACCGTGGGCAAATAGCGCGGCGTGACTGTCCCCGATGGCTGCACAGATCGGGGTGCCGTCGGGAATGCCCGGCACGCCGCGCGTCGTGCCGAAGCCGGCGGCACTGTCACGGACCTGCGGCAGGGCGTCGAGCGGCACGCCGAAAAGCGCTGCCAGATCCTCGCTCCACCGTAATCGCCCCAGATCGAAAAGCTGGCTGCGCGCGGCGTTCGAGGCGTCGCAGGCATGAACAGCGCCCCCCGTCAGGCAATGGATCAGCCATGCGTCGATCGTGCCAAGCCTCGGGATCCGGCCTGCGGGCAGCCGGTCCAGCAGCCAGCGCATCTTCGGGCCGGGGAACATCGGGTCGAGCGGCAGGCCGGTCAATGCCTGCACGTGGGCGGCATGGCCAGCTGCGACCAAGGCTTCGCATTCCGGGGCTGTCCGGCGGCATTGCCAGCTGATCACCGGCCCCAGCGGTTCACCCGTGTCCGCATCCCATAGGGTCACCGACTCCCGCTGGTTCGAGATCGCGAGACCGAGCACACTGACATCCGGCGCGTTCGCAAGGCATGCGCTGATCGCTTCGAAGACGGATGCCCGAATCCGCAGCGGGTCTTGTGACACCCAGCCGGGTTGTGGAAACGCGATCCCCACCTCAGCTGAGCCGCGCGCCACAATGGTCCCTGCCGTATCCACCAGCACGGCCTTGGAATTGGTCGTGCCCTGGTCGATTGCGAGGATGGCCTGGCGCATCCCTCAGCCCCGCTTGCGCGCGATCAGCGTTTCCGCCGCCGCTGCCAGAGCGTCGGGGGCCATGCCGAACTCGTCCAGCAGGAACTCGGCCGATCCGGTGGGCGCGAAGATGCCCGGCACGCCAAGCCGGGTCATCGGCACCGGCGCGTGGTCGACCACCACCTCGGCAACGGCCGAGCCGAGACCGCCGAAGGTGGAATGTTCCTCGGCCGTCAGGATCGCCCCGGTCTCATGCGCCGCAGCCACGACGGCGGCGATGTCGACGGGCCGGACCGTGGCCATGTTCAGAACCCGCGCCTCGACCCCGCGCGCGGAAAGAAGGCTCGCTGCCGTCATCAGCCGGTGGGTCAAGGTGCCGTTGCCGATAAGCGTGACGTCCCGCCCGGAGCGGAGCACGTTGGCCTTGCCCGGCTCGAAGGTATGCCCGGCGGGCAGCAGGTCCGGCACTCCGACGCGCGACAAGCGCAGGAAGCAAGGGCCTTCATGCCCCGCTGCCCAATTCACAGATGCAGCCGTCTCGACCGGATCGCAGGGCGCAATCACTGGCAGGTCAGGCAAGACGCGTATCCAGGCGAAGTCCTCGATGGAATGGTGCGTCGGGCCCAACTCGCCGTATGCCATGCCGGACGAGATGCCCACCAGCTTCACGTTCGCCTGCGAATAGGCGATATCCGCCTTGATCTGTTCCAGCGCCCGGCCGGTCAGAAAGCAGGCCGCTGCGCAGACAAACGGAATCAACCCGCCGTTGGCAAGCCCCGCCGCGACGCCGACCATGTTCTGTTCCGCGATGCCCACATTCACCAACCGGTCGGGGAACTTGGCCTTGAACCCACCAAGCTTGGACGAGCCGACGGAATCGTTGCACACGGCCACGACCCTGGGGTCAGCCTCGGCCAGCGTCTCCAGCATCGCGGCAAAGGCGTCGCGGCAGTCATGCAGGCGGGCAGGGGCGGATGCGTTCATCAGACCGGCTCCGACAGTTCGGCCATGGCAATGCGGTATTGCTCGGCATTGGGCACCTTGTGGTGCCAGTCGACCCGATCCTGCATGAAGGAAATGCCCTGTCCCTTGTTGGTGTGCGCGACCACGCAATGCGGCCGCTCGCTCCGCCGTTCCAAGGCCGGCACGATCTCGTCCATGTTGTGGCCATCGATCTCGGTCACGTCCCAGCCGAAGGCCTCGATCTTCGGCCTGAGCGGCGCGAGGTTGTTGGTCTCGGCCAATGCCGCACCCTGTTGAAAGCGGTTGTGGTCGATGACCAGCGTCAGGTTGCCAAGCCCGAACTGTGCGGCCGACATGATCGCCTCCCAGTTGGAGCCTTCTTGCATTTCGCCGTCCCCCGTCAGCACATAGGTGTGCCAGCCCGCACCGGTGATCTGCGCCGCCTTGGCCATGCCGACGGCGACCGGCAGCCCGTGGCCGAGCGGCCCGGTCGAGGTTTCGACACCGGGAAGCTTCGTGTTCGCCGGGTGGCCGTTCAGCCGGGAGTGCGGTTTCAGAAAGCTCGACACCTCATCTTCGGGAAAGAAGCCGCGCTTTGCCAGCGTCACGTAAAGCGCGCAGGCGGTGTGGCCCTTCGACAGCACGAACCGGTCCCGGTCGGGATGGCGCGGCTGGTCGGGCCAGACCCGCAGGACACGGAAATAGAGCGCGGTCAGGATGTCGATCGCCGACATTTCTCCGCCGATATGCCCCGCGCCCGCCTCGAAGACCGCTTGCAGGTCGCGACGGCGGATCGCGCGGGCGATGTGCTCCAAGTCGTTCGGCGGGGGTGAAGGCTGCACATTAACCTCGGTGAGCATAAATATTCATGACGCGAAAATGTTGCAAAAGCGAGGGGCGTGTCAAGTGACGAACGGCGTCTGTCTGCGAAATAATCTCTGGACTAACATGTTGACACGCGGCTTTGCGCTCCGCATTATCTCGCTAACGTGAATAAATATGCTAACAGCGGCGTGAGGTAGGGAAGGTATGCAGTCAGACACGTCAGCGAGGGGTGCAGCTGAACCTCGCAGCATCTGGAACGTGATGAGCGGTGCCACCGGGCCGCTTATCGGTTTGATCCTGTTGTGTCTGTTCCTGTCGGTGGCGACCGACAAGTTCCTGTCGGTGCGCAATTTCCTCAACATCCTCGACCAGGTCACAGTGCTTGGCATCATCGCGGTCGGCATGACGCTGGTCATCCTGATCGGAGGAATCGACCTTGCGGTGGGCTCGGTTCTGGCGCTGTCGATGATGGTCCTTGGTTACCTCAACATCGAAATGGGCATGCCGATGGGGCCTGCGATTGCGCTGGCGCTGGTCGCCTCGGCGATCAACGGTTTCATTGCAGGGGTGTTGATTACCCGCTTCAACGTGCCTGCCTTCATCGCCACCCTCGCCATGATGTCGATCGCGCGGGGCGTGGCCAACATGATCACCGATGGACAGCAGCTCACCGGCTTTCCGGCATGGTTCAACATGGGCGCAATCATTCGTTACGGCGGTGTCGTGTCGTCGACCGTGCTCCTGATGATCGTCGTCTTCGTGCTGGCGCTTTTGTACCTTCGGTATCGCTATGGCGGCAGGTCGCTTTACGCCATCGGCGGCAACCCCGAGGTGGCGCGGCTGGCCGGGATCAACGTCAACCGCATGACCATCATGTGCTACACCGTATGCAGCTTGCTTGCGGGCCTCGCCGGCTTGGTGCTCGCTGCGCGCCTCGACTCGGCGCAGCCCTCGCTCGGCACCAGCTACGAACTTGACGCCATCGCTGCGGTGGTGATCGGCGGCACCTCGCTGTCAGGCGGCACCGGCGGCATCGGCGGCACCATCATCGGCGTCCTGATCATCGGCGTCCTGCGCAACGGGCTGAACTTGCTGTCTGTCTCTCCCTTCATGCAGCAGGTGGTGATCGGGCTGGTCATCCTGATGGCCGTCACCGCCGAGACATTCCGCAAGCGCGGCTGAAGAATACTCGCCATCCGGCGGGTCACGAAAGGGCGCGCCTCAACGATGGGCGGACCCGCAACCACAGAGGAGGAGAAACCGATGAGACTTACGAAAACCCTGATGGCAGCAACTGCCATTGCACTGTCCATGCCCGCCATTCTTTCGGCTCAGGAGGTCAAGAAGATTGGCCTCGCCGTGCCGAACCTGCAGGCCGACTTCTTCAACCAGATCAAGATCGGCGTGGAAAACTATGCCAAGGAGAAGGGCATCGAGGTCGTCGTGGTTGATGCCAAGAACGACACCAACACCCAGGTCAGCCAGGTTCAGGACTTGCTGACGCAGGAAATCGACGCCTTCATTTACATTCCCGCAGGGGCTGCAGCCGCCGCCGTGCCGACGCGCCTTGCGCGCGAAGCAGGTATCCCGGTGATCAACGTCGACCGCTTCCCCGAGGGTGAGCCGGGCGATACCTTCATCGGCGGCGAGGGCGTGAACTCGTCCTATGAGGTCTGCAAGTATGTCATCGAAAAGGCCGGCGGCGCCGGCAAGATGGCGATCATTCACGGCCAGAAGGGCACCACTCCCGAAGTGGACCGCACCGCCGGCTGCATGAAGGCAATCGAAGAAAATTCGGGCGTGGAACTGGTCGACCAGCAGTGGACCAACATGTGGTCGGCTGACGAAGGCTTCTCGATCACCCAGAACCTCTTGCAGGCTCATCCCGACCTGAAGATGATCTTTGGTCAGGCCGACGGCATCGCGATGGGCGCGGCCAAGGCCGTGGAAGGCGCAGGGCTGCAGGCGCAGGTGGTGATCGGTGGCTATGACGGTGACATGTCGGCGCTGGAATACCTGTCCAAGTGCTCGGGTCCCTTCGTCGTGACCGCGACGCAGTCCACCCGCACCATGGGCAAGCTGGCTGTCGACTCGGCTCTCGCAGTTGCGGCCGGGCAGGAAGTGCCTGAGATGCAGGTGTCCGCCGCGGTGCTGACGCCCTGCGAAAAGGCGGGCGAGTTCCTGACCAACCACCCGTGATCCGATGACGACCGGCGCCCCGATCCTGTCGCTGCGCGGCATCCGAAAGTCCTACGGGCCGATCGAGGTGTTGCATGGGGTGGACTTCGACATCCGCCCCGGCGAGGTCGTGGCGCTCTTGGGCGAGAACGGTGCCGGAAAGTCCACGCTTTCCGGCATCATCGCCGGATCGATCCGCCCGACTGCGGGCGAAATGACCTGGCTCGGGGCGGCGTACGCCCCGGCCAACCCGCGCGAGGCGTTGGACCTTGGCCTCGGGCTGATCCACCAGGAACTGCGCCTGTTGCCGCATCTTTCCATTGCCGAGAACGTGTTTGTCGGTCGCTACCCGATGAAGGGCGGCTTCGTCGACCGCGCCGAGATGGTGCGCGACGCTACCGAGCAGTTGCGCCGATTGGGCCTAAATCTTCCGGCGACGCGGCGGGTCGCGGGGCTGTCCACCGCCAACCAGCAGTTGATCGAGATCGCCAAGGCCCTGGCGCGCAATGCGCGGCTTCTCATCCTCGATGAGCCCACAGCTTCGCTCGGCGGGGCCGAGGTCGATCTGCTTTTCGGCCAGATCCGCAAGCTTCGGGCCGAAGGCGTTGGCATCATCTACATTTCGCACCGCCTTGAAGAAATCCGCCAGATCGCAGACCGTGTGGTCGTGATGCGCGACGGCCATAATGTGCAGGAATTCGATCAGGGTGACGTTCCCGTCCGCAGTATCGTCGAGGCGATGGTCGGGCGCTCGCTGGATCGCATGTTCCCTGCCATGCCGGAACCGGGCGACGAGATCACGCTGGCCGTCGAGGGCCTGTCTTCGCCAAGGGGCGATTTCTCCAACGTCTCGTTCTCGGTCCGCAAGGGCGAGATTTTTGGCATCGCGGGTCTGGTCGGCGCGGGCAGAACCGAGCTGGTGCGCGCCCTTACCGGCGCCGATCCCATCGCTGCAGGGCAGGTCACGCTGAACGGGGTCACAATCACACCGCGCAGCCCGGCCGATGCCATTCGACATGGCATCGTGCTGGTTCCGGAGGACCGCAAGCATCAGGGCCTGATCCTGTCCCATTCCATTGCCGAGAACATCGGCTACGCCAACCCGGCGGCCATCGCCCCGGGGGGTATCGTCAGCCGCAGGCGCCTGCGCGATTTCGCCGCGGCCAACATCCAGCGCTTCGGCGTGAAGGGCACCGGACGGCAGACCGCAAGCGAGATGTCAGGAGGCAACCAGCAGAAGGTCGTACTGGCCAAATGGCTCGCCCGCGACCCGCGCGTGGTGGTGCTTGACGAACCGACCCGCGGCATTGACGTCGGCGCGCGATCATCGATCTATGAAATCATCCGCGATCTTGCCGCCGAAGGGCGCAGCGTGATCGTGGTTTCCTCCGATCTTGAAGAAGTGCTGGGCGTCTCGCATCGCATTCTCGTGCTGTCGAAGGGGCGTCAGGCTGGCATCCTCGACCGCAAGGATGCGACTGACATCAGCGTAATGGAACTTGCGACCGGTTGAAGGAGCCCTTGATGACCGCGATTATCCTGAATGCACCAAAGCTTTTCGACCTGTCGGGACAGGTGGCTTTGGTCACCGGTGCGGGCAGCGGCATCGGGCAGAGGATTGCGATCGGACTGGCCCAGTGCGGCGCGGATGTCGCCCTTCTGGACCGCCGCACCGATGACGGACTGGCGCAGACTGCTGACGCCATCGCCGGGGCAGGCCGACGCTCGGTCCGCATCCAGGCCGACGTCACCTCGGGCGCGTCCCTCGAAGCGGCGGTGGCCGAGACCGAGGCCAAACTTGGCCCGCTCTCGCTGGCCGTGAACGCTGCCGGTATCGCCAACGCCAACCCCGCTGAGGAGATGGCAGAAACCCAGTTCCAGACGATGATGGACATCAACCTGAAGGGCGTCTTTCTGTCCTGTCAGGCCGAGGCCCGCGCGATGCTGCAGCACGGGCGCGGATCAATCGTCAACATCGCCTCGATGTCGGGCGTGATCGTGAACCGCGGCCTCAGCCAGTGCCACTACAACGCCTCAAAGGCGGGGGTCATCCACATGACCAAGTCGATGGCGATGGAGTGGGTGGACCGCGGCATCCGCGTCAACACGATCAGCCCCGGCTACACCGCAACCCCGATGAACACCCGGCCCGAAATGATCCATCAGACCAAGCTTTTCGAGGAGGGTACCCCGATGGGCCGGATGGCGCATGTCGACGAAATGGTCGGGCCGGCTGTGTTCCTGCTGTCCGGGGCCGCAAGTTTCGTCACCGGCGTCGACCTGCTGGTGGATGGCGGTTTCTGCTGCTGGTAAAAATGCGGTTAAGCCCGGTTTGCCGTTGCGAACCTAAGATCGCGCGCGGTCCAGCCCGAGACGGTGGTCCAGCGACCAGCGCCCCGGCCCGCGTGCCGCGACGGCCAGCAGCGGTGCGGCCCAAAGCCCGTGGGTGATCCACGCGTCGGGATAGACGAAGACCTGGATGACGGCCGTCATCGCCAAGAGCCCAAGCGCCGACAGCCGGGTCATCAGGCCAAGCACCAGAAGGAGCGGCAACAGATGCTCGGCCACCGTTGCCATGACCGCAGCAACATCAGACGGGATGATCGGCAGCGCATATTCCTGTTCGAACAGAAACCACGTGGAGGGCTTGATCGAGAAACCTTCCACTTTGGTCCGCCCGGACTGCCAGAATACCAGCGCCGGAAACACGCGCAGCATCAGCATCACGAAGTCGTCCGGGATGCGCGCGGAAAGGCGGTTCAGCCGGGCTATTGCTGTCAAGATGATCACTCCGTTGCGTTGATTATGACGCCCGCCCGCATCAGCGCGACAAGCATTGGTTGGGGGTCATGTCGCGGTTCGGCCTGCTGCGCCGACATAGCGGCAAAGGCCAGGGTGGCACCAGCCAGGAATGCTTGAACCAGGGCGGTATCCCCCGGCCCGATTGCCCGCACGGGAACCTGCCAGGCCCCGTCCCGCAAGATAAGTGCCGTTTCCGGCCCCTGTCCGGGCGGCCCAGCTCCGGCGTCCGGTTGGTTGCGCGCCCAGATCGTTACCGCCGGATAGGCAAGGCGCAGGACTTGCACCGAAGGATGCAACACAAGCCGCACGCGATCTGGGTCGGCACTGGCGAGGTCTGCCGGATTGATCGGTGCCGCATCGGCGGCATGGAACGCCCGACCCCGCGCAAATTCTATCCTCGCCACATCGGCCATGTAGGGGTAGGGCGCCAATGGTGGGAACTCTGCCAGAAACGCCGCGAAACCCTCACCCCACTCCGCAAGCACTGGTGACCTTGGTCGGTCGGCTTCGGCGTAAAGCCGTGCCAGAGCAGCAAAAAAATCCTCACCCACCAACCGCTTGATCACCGGGAACCGTTGCGCCAGCGCTTCGGTGAGACTGACGGTCACGTTGTTGCGGTAGACAGCAAATCGCTGCTCGACCTCGCGTGGGTCGCGAGCCGTGAGCAGTGCGTTCAGCCCATCCGGCAGCGGTCCGCCGCGCAAAGCCAGAGCGAACTTGTCCAGAAGTTCAACCGGCGTGTGCAAGTTCCAGCCTCCCGGGTGCGTTTAGGGCAGAGCGGGCGCCGCTCATGACCGCCGCCGCCCGTGCCACCTCTGCGGCCAGAACCGGCCATTCGGGCAAATCGTTGTCCCATTCTACCAGAGTGGGCAGCGGGCCGGCCATGGCGATCACCTCGGCGTACAGCGTCCAGACCGGATCGGCGACCGGAGCCGCATGGCTGTCGATCAGCAGCGGACCGGAGGGCAGGGTCTCTTCATCATGCCCGCCAAGATGGATTTCGCCCACCAGATGCAGCGGAATTTCTGCAAGCCACACCCGCGGGTCGGTGCCGTGATTGGTGCAGGAGACGAAGACGTTGTTGACATCCAGCAGCAATCCGCAACCGGTCCGACGCGCGATCTCGGCGAGAAATTCGGTTTCAGGTATGGTTGATTGGGTGAACCGCAGATAGGTCGACGGGTTCTCCAGCAACATCCTGCGCCCAAGCACTGCCTGAACCTGATCGACATGATCACAGACGATCGCCAGCGTCGTTTCGGTATAGGGCAGGGGAAGCAGATCGTTAAGGTACTCGGCGCCGTGGCTTGACCAGGCCAGATGCTCGGAAAAGCTGTCTGGTTCGTAGCGGTCGCACAGGCGACGCAGCCGCGCCAGATGCGCGCCATCCAGCCCATGTGCTCCACCGATCGACAAGCCGACCCCGTGGATTGAAAGCGGATGATCCGCGCGGATCGCAGCAAGCTGGGCATGCGGCAACCCACCGGCCCCCATGAAGTTCTCGGCGTGGACCTCGAAAAAACCGACGCCAGCTGAGTCCTTGCGGATCGCGGCGAAATGTTCCGGTTTGAACCCCGCTCCGGGCAACGCTGGCAGCATGCTTAGGTCTCCTACGAAGGCGGCGCGCGGGGTCGACCCGCGCGCCATGCTGAAGTCAGGCTGCCGGAACGTCGCGCTCCAAGGCCTCAAGCGCACCCATGCGTGCCGTGCCATCTTCGCCAGCGGGCAGTTCCATCGTCAGGCAGGTGCCGGTCGGCACCAGCTTCCAGGCGTTGCCCTGAAAATCGACCTTCGAGCTGCCAGCACAGGTGGTGCCCGGTCCGGCGGCACAGTCGTTCTGGCCAGCAAGCGAAACGCCGAAGCATTTTTCCATTTCCTGAGCCATCACCGGGGTCACAGCCATTGCACCAAGCGCGCAGGCCAGCGAAGCACCGAATACGAAGCGGGACGTCGTTGCAGTCATGTCGTTCTCCCTGTCAAAATGGAAAGGCTGATGTGCCCTTCACCGAACAGTTCGCACTGCACTGCACAGCCATTACATCGCTCGCATTTTTGTGATCTTGTCGGTCACTGCGATGCCGATCACCGCAGAAACCTTGTCGTCGGGTTGAAAAAGGAGCAGATGTGGCGGGAAACGGTTTCTGACGCAGGTGGATGCTGCGGTGCCTCGGGGCCGCCTTCTTGCGCCAATCATGCACATTAGCCAAATGTGGGACCGGTGGGTGGTCGCTCGAAGATGACACTTGAGATGATGCTGCCAGTGTTTATCCGGAACGTGTACGTCCTGAGCGAGCCGAGGGCAGAAGGAGACGCCGTAGGACATGAGGCGAAGATGACCGATGACTGAAGACGATGTGAATGTGATTGCACCTGCCGGCGATGTCGTCAGCCGCAAGAGACCCTGATCCGAGCCTATAATGCTGTTTAACGAGGAGCCAAATCGTTGGGTACGAATACATTGCCTTTTGTGACCGTCATTATGCCAATTCGCAATGAGGCCGATTTTATTGAACGCAGCTTGGGAGCCATTCTGACCCAGGGCTATCCTCATTCAAGGATGGAAGTGCTGATCGCAGACGGGATGTCTACCGATGCCACTCGTGCCGTGATTCAAGAACTGGCAACAAGGCATCCTGATGTGTCACTCAAGATTATCGACAACCCGGGACGTATCGTGCCGACAGGCTTCAACCTGGCCTTGATGGAGCGAAAGGGTGAGATTGTTGTCCGTGTCGATGGACACACGATCATCGCCCCCGACTATGTGCGCGAATGCGTGTCTGCGCTGGAAAGAACCGGGGCAGATAACGCGGGCGGCCGCATGAACGCGATCAGCAAGACCACGTTTGGCAAGGCCGTTGCGCTGGCGACCAGTACACCGTTCGGAGTAGGGGGCGCCCGCTTCCATTATTCTGAAGCAGAAGAATGGGTTGATACCGTCTATCTGGGAGCGTGGCGCAGCGAAGTCTTCAACGAGATTGGCGGCTTTGACGAAGAGTTCATGCGCAATCAGGATGACGAGTTCAACTATCGTCTGCGTGCCAATAACGGCAAGATATTGTTGAGCCCACGCATCAAGTCCGAATACTATCCCCGCAGCTCACCAAAAGCGCTCTGGCGGCAATATTATCAATATGGACTCTATAAAGTCCGCGTCATGCAGAAGCATACGCTTCAGATGCAGCCGCGTCATTTTGCTCCGGTGCTGCTGGTTACGGGATTGGTTTCCACAGGGGTTCTCGCGATCTTGTTTCCATCGACATGGTTTCTGTTTGCAGGGCTTGCGGGGTTGTATCTCGTTGCGAACCTGGTCGCGTCAGCGATTACAGCCTTCCGCAGCCAGCTTTCCGATATCCTGATCCTACCCTTGGTATTCGCAATTCTTCATTTCAGCTATGGATCAGGCTTTGCCGTAGGGCTCGTCCGATTTGCCAACCGCTGGAACCAGACGCGGAAGCCTGCTTGATTTGCATGGGTCGCGGGGGAACCACATGCCCGCGCGACCCCGCAGCATCGTCACGCGCACCGGGTTCAGGCAGCAACGTCCGTCCGCAGTTGACCCGGTTTCAAATAATGCCGCGCCCAGGACTCCAAGATCAGCAGCCGCCATAGGACATCGCTGCAATCACGCCGTCCCGACACGTGGATGTCTATAACCTGCCGCACCCCTTCGGTCCGCCAGAGAGTCCCGTCCGACCGCTCCAGAAGGCGTTCGCGTAGCATCGCTACGCCTGCAGGCAGTCTAAGCCAAGCTCCGACTGGCACGGTGAAGCCGCGCTTGGGTGCACTTGTCAGCACAGCCGGAAGCCGTTTGGACGCCAAATGGCGCAGCACCAGCTTGCCATGCCGCTCGTCCCGCAGAAGATCGTTTGGCAGCCGTGCCGCAAACTCAACGATCCGGTAATCCAGGAACGGAGAGCGCAGTTCGGTCGAGGCGAACATCGAGGCACGGTCAGTCTTGGTCAAAACGTCGTCGGGCAGATACTGCCGGTAATCGAACGCGCGCTGGCGCGACAGCATGTCCGGGGCCGCATTCTGGCCCCAACTCTGCGCGACCGCTGGAGTCACGTCTGCGCCTGTCTCGGCCACGTCTGCCGGCAGGACCGCACGGACAACCGGGTCGCGCATTAGCCCCATCCCGTCAAAAACCGAACCCATCAGATCGCCCGGCAATGTCGCCTTGGCCAGCTGAAAAGCTTGCCGTGGCGGCAGAACCGAGCGGCCCATCGCCCAAGCCAATCGCCGGACCACGGACGGAACTGCCGTCAGCCAGCGATGGCGGGCGGTTTCCAAGTAGCGTCGGTAGCCGCCAAAAGCCTCGTCGCCGCCATCGCCAGACAACAAGACAGTGGCCGACTGGCGTGCCAGCGCGCAGATCCGCATCATCGCCAATGCGGAGGGATCCGCGAATGGCTCGTCATAAACGCGCGAAATCGCGTCCAGATCGGTCAGATCGTCGGGGCCGAGGTCCAGCTCCTCCAGCGTCAGGCCAAGATGCTGCGCGGTAGCGCGCGCAAGGTCGGTTTCGTCACTGGGATCGCGTCCGCCATCCTGTGTCATCTTGCTGCCCGCAACCAATGCCAGTGGCGGCGCCCCGGTCGCTGCTGCATGCGCGGCCACAAGGCCGCTGTCGATTCCCCCAGACAGCAACAGAGCCATCGGTACGTCTGCGCGGAGCCGCAAGCTGACCGCATCTGCCAGAAGCGCATCCAGCGCTTCGGCGGCGGCCTCCATCCTTACGGACCCATCTTTACCGGGCCGGATCTCCACCTGCCAGTAACGTAGCGGCTCGATCTTGGGTGCGTCCAAGGACCCTTCGGCGAAATGCCCGGGCGGAAGCTTTACATAGCCTTTCAGGATGCTGCCTTCACCCGCTACGTATCCCGTCGCGAGGTATTCGGCGAGAGCCTGCCGGTCCAGTTCGCGCGGCGCGTCCGGCCAGGCCAGCAACGCCTTCAACTCCGAGGCGAACCGCAAACCGCGCCGCGTTGCGTGATACACCAGCGGCTTAACTCCCAGCCGGTCGCGTGCCAACACAAAGCGCCGCTCCGCCAGGTCGATCAGCACAAACGCATACATGCCGTTGACGAGCGCCAGTGTAGCGGCCGGACCCTTCAGGGTCAGCAGGCGCAACAGCACCTCAGTGTCGGTACCGCTGTTGAAAGTTTCGCCCGTTTCTTCCAGCGCACTGCGCAATTCGCGGTAATTGTAGATTTCGCCATTGAAGACCAGCACGTAGCGGCCATCGGGGCTCTTCATCGGTTGATGCCCCGCTTGCGACAGATCGAGGATGGAGAGCCGCCGAAAGCCGAGCATCCATCCGGCACCCGCCGCGATGCCTTCGTCGTCGGGGCCTCGGTGATGCAAGGTGCGTGAGATGCCCGAAAGTGCGTCCGGCTGTGTCAGGGTGTCGGGGCCAAACTCACCGAACAAACCGCACATGACCGAAATCCCTTGCTACCGAAATACGACCAACCATACCGTCGTCATTGCCGCAAAAGCAACTCGCAGATAATCCGTCCCGGCGCGCTGCCATCAAGGCCGGCCTATGCCCAACAGCCTCGGGAAAAACTATAGTTTCTGCCACAGTTGCAGCAGCATGCGAGCGCTCTCATGGCGATTGAACTGCTTCGCTACGACCTCGCGACCGGCTCTGGCCATCTTGGTGGCCTCATCGGGATGGTCCATGAGATAGGCCATCGCATCCGCCAGCGCATGGCTATCGTGAGGCGGAACGCACAGACCCGTCACCCTATCCTGAACAATCTCGGGCACACCCGAAACTTGCGTTGAGACAGTCGGGATTTCCATGGCGAGCGCCTCGACCAGAACGACGGGCAACCCATCCATGTCACCGTCATCCGAAATGGCACAGGCCAGAACAAACATGTCACTCTTGCGGTATTGTTCGATGATTTCTTCCTGAAGCATCTTGCCGGTAAAGGTCACATGCTCCGTGATCCCCAGCCGATCTGCGAGCTCACGCAGTTCGACTTCAAGAGGCCCGCCCCCTATGATTTGCAGCTTTACATTTCTATCTTGCTTGCGCAGCTTCGCCACCGCTTCGAGCAGGTACGCATGGCCTTTTTTTTGAACCAATCGCCCATTCGATAGAATGTGAAATTCACTCGGATCTGTTGCGCGTTTTCCGTTATTGGTGAATATGTCAGCGTCGATCCCGTTATAAATGAGTTCAAATCGACCCCCAATATTCGGCCAGGTCTTTCGCATATATTCGAGATTGAAATTAGAAATCACGATGCAAGCGGCAGCTTTTTCACACTTCAGGGGGATGGAGGCGTTTCGTTCATAGGGCGACGTGGCGAAAATGTCGAAGGCGTGGATCGTGACGGTGTAAGGGACACCGCTGATGCGCGAGGCGATCAGGGCAACTGTCGCGGGAGAGGACAGAAAATGAGCGTGAATGTGCTGGAAGCCATGCTTCTTGACCCAATAGCCCAGATAAAGACCTTTGGGCAGGCTCACCAGCAGCTTGAGCGGGGCGTAAATCGAATTGAAATGCCCGACGAGTAGCCGAAAAATAAGGATGAGGATGTGCGGTTTGAGAAAAATTTGCTGGATGGAGCGTAGCCAGAGGGCCGGATTGGTCAGGCGCAGCTCGCAGGTTTTGTCGATGAACTGTCTTTCAACCGTCTGTGGCTCATTGTCGTCCTCGGATGGCCAGACCGTCGCGACGTGAACATCAACGCCCGACTGTTGAATGGTCGACATCTCGTAGGCGGTAAAGGTGGTCGTCAAGGAAGGAAAGCGCGATACAACGTATAACACTTTCTTTAAGGGCTGCTTGCTCATTGGTTCATTCCGTGGGGAACATTCATTAAAAACTTCGAGGCGCACTCATCCAGCTCGATCATTGAGCAAAGGGTGGAGTGTCGTCGATGATTAAAATAATCAAGATATTCCATGATGTCAATCTATATTGGTCTTTATGCTTTTAAAGCGACCTGCCAATATGTAATAGCGCGCAATTGTAAAGTCTACGAATTGCTGATCGTTCAAGCTTCCGATGACACCCTCCAAGCCCCGGCCTGATCACCTAGCGGATCAAGGTTTGGGACGTCATGCGCGAGCCCCCAAGGGCGACGGGCTCCATCCGAACGGCGCACACACCAATCGTACCATTGCTATGGTCCGCGCATGCGTTGGGCAACTCTTCCACAAGGTCCAGCGACCGTTTGCCCATATGAAATCCCACTGACTGTGTCTCAGAAAAGTACCGAACCCGGCTCGTCGCGCAATTCGCGATCAAATGCCTGTTTATGAGGCAAGTGAGAATGCTGGCATAAGGAGGTGTTTGCTCAAAACGTCAATCCGCCAAGGCAGCCGGCACTGAGATGCGAAAACCTCAGCCAGACACCCGCTTCGCTCCTGCCAAGCCTGTCAGGCCTTCTCCTCGTGACGGCGAGCGGTTCGATCATGCGTTACCGAATTCTGGATCAATAATGGTTAAATCAGCCGGACTCTCCCGACCTTGGCGACAATCTTGGCAAAGTGGCGCAGGGCCAACCGCACATTGCCGGGAATACAGCAAAAACCGTTTGACAGATACTAGGCACGGCTTAGCCTTCGTCGTATTAGACGCCTTTCCGTGCGGAGTGTCTCCGAGGGTTTTGTGGATGTATTTGCGTCGTTTTGTACAACTTTGCCGTGAATTCAAGGCTATGGGCCTGAAGCGGACGGGCGGCTTTCTGGCAACTGTGCTGGCCATTGACGCTGCTGCCGCGTTTGTCGTCACACTTGTTCTGATCGGGCCTTTCGACAACGGTTACCTTGACTACGTAAACCCGTTCCTCGCGGCTGGCGTTTTCGCGGCACTTTCGGTGCCTTTCCTGCTGTACTTTCAGACGCAGAAGTTCATCTGGCGCTTCATTTCGCTCTACGAGGTTGCCCCATTCTCAGCTGCCGCCGCGCTGGTGGTCGGGTCAGGCAACCTTGTGTTGTCGGTCCTTGGGCAGATACCCGAGAGCAGCGTCTCGAGCGTTTGGCAGATCGGGCATTTTGTGGTTTTCGGCCTGATCCACACCGCATTGATCGCGGGCACATGGCTATCGATCCGGTTTGCCTGGCGCCTGATGCAGGAATTTGTCGACACTGACACCGATGGCCAGGCCGAGGTTCGGCGTGTGCTGCTGGTTTCGGCCGGGGTGGGCTGCGTCCATCTCCTGCGCGGCCTTGAAGGCTCCACCAGTCCGATCCAGCCGATCGGCATCCTGGAATTCAACCCGCGTCAGGTTGGCCGCGAAATTCGTGGATTGCCGATCCTTGGAACTCCATCCGACATGGACAGCGTCGTCGCACGACTGGCGGCCAAGGGCTTGCGCCCTGATGAGGTCGTGCTGACCGAGCCACTGCCGGAAGACCTGATGGTAGAGGTGATCGAACGTTCGGTCGCTCTGAAACTGAAGGTGTCAAAGCTTCCCACGCCCGGCGAAGCACGCGAATTGATCGGCCGCGGGCTTTCACCAACGGAACCGATCACCCTGCGCACAATTGTCGGGCGCGAGCAGCTTGAGTTCGACCGCACACCGATCTCGACCCTGGTCGCGGGAAAGCGCATTCTGGTGACCGGGGCAGGCGGCAGTATCGGCAGCCAGCTTGTGAAATTGATTGCTGGCTTCGGCCCAGACGAGCTTTGCCTTGTCGACAACGGTGAATACAACCTTTGGAAGGTCGAGCAGGACTTGAAGGCGAAGTTCTCCGATCTGAGATGTCTCGCCCGGCTGACGGACATCCGCGACGCCAACCGCCTGCGTCAGGTTTTCGCCGAAAGCCGTCCGGAACTGGTGTTTCACGCGGCCGCATTGAAACATGTGCCAATGGTCGAAGCAAATCAGGCCGAAGGCGTGATGACCAACATCGTCGGCACACGCAACGTGGCGGACGCCGCCCTTGACGCCGGTGTCGAGGCGATGGTGCAGGTCTCTACCGACAAGGCCGTGATGCCAACGAGCGTCATGGGGGCAACGAAGCGGGTCGCGGAAATCTATTGCCAGTCGCTTGATCTTGGTCAGACCGGCCCGCGCTTCATGACGGTGCGCTTTGGCAATGTGCTCGGCTCATCCGGTTCGGTGGTGCCGATTTTCGAACAGCAGATCCTCGCGGGCGGTCCGGTGACGGTGACGCACCCGCAGATGGAACGCTTCTTCATGACAATTGCCGAAGCTTGCGAGCTGATCCTGCATTCCGCCGCCCATGGCGCACGCGATACCAATGCGCGCGGCGTCATCAACGTCCTCGACATGGGCAAGTCGGTCAAGATTCTCGATATTGCCCGCAGGATGATCCTGCTGCACGGAAAACGGCCGGACGAGGACATCAAGATTGCCTTCAGCGGCATTCGGCCGGGTGAAAAGCTGTTTGAAGACCTGTTCAACGACGGCGAGACCCGGTTGCAAAGCACGGTAGTGGGTGTGCATACCGCCCTGTCGGAGGGCGTTCCGCTCGACCGGATAAATGCGGTCATCGCGCGTCTTACAGAGCTGGCCGTCGCGGGAGACAACGAGGAAATAATGAAGACACTGGAAGCCATCGTGCCCGGGTACAAGGCACCCAAACCCGCCGACAAAAGTTCGGAGGCGGCATGAACGCGCCCGGTGGTGAAGTGAAACCAGCGTTCTTGCCGTTTGCGCTGCCTGACATCGGTGAGGCAGAGATTGCCGAAGTGGTGGATTGCCTGCGTTCAGGTTGGATCACCACCGGCCCGAAGACCGCGCGCTTCGAACGCGAGTTCGCCGAATATCTTGGCGGTGCGGTCGAGGCGATAGCAGTCAATTCCGCAACGGCGGGCTTGCATCTGGCGGTCGAGGCGCTTGGCATCGGGCCGGGCGATGAGGTGATCGTCCCAGTCCACACTTTCACCGCAACCGCCGAAATCGTGCGCTACATGGGTGCCGACCCGGTGTTTGTCGATGTCGAGCCGGGCTCTCTAAACATGGATCCGGCGCTGCTTGAGGCTGCCCTGACCTCACGCACCAAGGCGATCATTCCGGTGCATTATGCGGGCCTGGCCTGCAACATGGCGCCGATCCTTGAATTTGCCCGGCGCAACAAGCTGTTCGTTGTCGAGGACGCGGCCCATGCGCTCCCAACCACGTCTGGCGGCGCGAAGATCGGCACTCTTGCAAGCGATGTAACAGTGTTCAGCTTCTACGCCACCAAGACGCTGGCAACTGGCGAGGGCGGGATGCTTGTCACCCGCAACCCCGACATAGCCAAGCGCGCGCGCACCATGCGACTGCACGGCATCAACCGGGACGTGTTCGACCGCTATCGCGCGGGCGGAGCATGGTATTACGAGGTCGTCGCGCCGGGGTTCAAATACAACCTCACCGATGTCGCCGCCTCACTGGGCCTGCACCAGTTGCGTCGTCTTGACGAAATGCACGCGCGTCGCGAGGCAATTGCCGAAACCTTCCTTGCGGCCTTTGCTGACCTGCCTCTGGTGCTGCCGACCCGTGCAGCGGCCGGCGACATTCACGCCTGGCACCTGTTTCCCGTGCGGCTGACCGAAGCAGCCGGCATGTCGCGCGACGCGTTGGTCGAGAAACTCGGTGCCAGCGGCATCGGCATCAGCGTGCACTACGTGCCTTTGCACATGCACCCATACTGGCGCGACACGTACAAATTGAAATCCGAGGATTTCCCTGTCAGCACCAAGGCTTATGAGGCAATGGTCAGCCTTCCGATCTACAGCAAGATGTCGGATGACGATATCGGACGGGTTGTCACTGCCGTCCGCTCGGCGTTTGCCGCGAAGCAGGTCTGACATGGCATCCGCGCGTCCCGGTCAGCGTGCCGTCGATGTCCTGCTGTCCGCTCTGGGCCTGATCGTGCTCGCACCGGTGATCGTGCTAGCCGCGGTCGCGGTCAAACTGACAAGCCCCGGCCCGATTTTCTACCGCGCGGCCCGCGCCGGGGTCGGTGGCCAAACATTCCACATGTTGAAGCTGCGCACGATGCGGCAGGCCGCATCGGACGGCCCAAAGATTACCGCCCCCGGCGACAGTCGCGTCACGCCGCTTGGCCGGTTCCTGCGCGCATCAAAGATCGACGAAATGCCGCAACTCCTGAACGTGCTCAAGGGCGACATGTCGATCGTCGGCCCGCGCCCGGAGGACCCGGATATCGTGCGTGATCTTTACGGCCCGGCCGAACACGAGACCCTTCGCGCGCGACCGGGACTGACCAGCCCCGGCACGATCTGGTATTACGAGAACGGCGAGGACCATCTCGATGCAGGCGACGTCATGCGGCATTACGAAACGGTGATGCGTCACAAACTGGGCATCGATGCCGAATACCTGCGCACGGCCACGGTCGCCACCGACGCGCGTGTTGTCCTTGCGACGGTCGGGGCGATCCTGCGGCGTGTGTTCGCCAGGGCAAAGCCGACTGGCGATGCAAGCCGCCCCGGACCATGACCGGAATGATAGGGGAGGGCGGGGATTTGGACGGTTCCCTGACAGACAGGCAGTCAGCGACGGCGATGGACGATGCTGTGGTCGTGCTTGGTTTTCTGACGACCGGGGCATTCGTGCTGTTTGTCACCAATCTTGACCTGTTCATGTCAGCGCGCGGCTATATGCCGATCAACACCTTGATCATCTTCATAACATATTGCGCCGCTGTGTTCGGCTCGATCCTGACTACTGGGCAGCCACAGATCATTGATCGCCTGGTGACCGGTGTCGTATTGAACCGCCTGCCATTCATGCTGCTTGCGTTCTGGATCGTCGTGCATGTCTTCGCCTCGGCAATGACGCAGCTGTCGGGCGAAGATATCGACTATGTCCAGATATTCCCGGTCTACCAGTTCGGCGTGCTGGGGTTCGGGGTGTTGTTGGCGGCGGCTGACTTGTCCGGTCGCCAGATCGCGCTTGCCGCGCGCTGGGCGATTGTCGTCCTTGGCGTCTCGATCATCGCCGAAACGATATCACCCGGCCTGCTCGGCTCAACGAGTGCGCGAACGGGAGGCTTTGCCCTGAATGCCAACATTCCAGGCTTCATTATCCCGGCGCTGCTGGCGGTCTCTATTGATTTCCGAAGGATCCGCGTGGGTGATCTTCTGGCGATCCTGATGGCGCTTGTCGCGGTGACTTGCACGCTCTCTCGGATGGGGATCGCTTTTCTGGGGTTGGTTATCGGCGTCTACGTCCTGTGCCATTTTTTGCGCGGCGTGAGTGAAGGAAAGCTGCGCCGGCTGTTGCTCATGCTTGTGTTCGGAATCTTGGTCACTGCGCTGACGGTTGGCACCTTGACATTCCTCGCCAGCTTTTCGGGCCTCGACAACGAGTTTCGGGCGCGCATCGCAACGCTCCTCGGGATCGGACAGGTCTTGGATGACAACAACCGCGGGCCGCTGATGGATTTCTTCATGCAGGAAGTCTCCCGGCAACCCTGGATCGGTTATGGTGCCGGCGAAACGCTGATGAACTCGGCGACGCGTGCGCCGGGGCAATTCGGGCCGCACAACATCTACCTCCGGACCTGGGTGGATGCCGGCTACCTCGGGCTTGTGTTCTATTCCAGCTTTGTCACGGCAGTCATCGGCCTTGGCATCTTTCGCCGCTCGGTTTCGACGACACTGGTTGGCTTACTCGTGGCGCTGTACGGCGCTTTCTCTCACAACGTCACCGACAACAAGGCCGTTCTCATCCTGTTGGGCGTGGTGCTGGGTACGTCCGCCATCCGCGCTGCCGCCTGGCAACAACGGGTACGTTAGGCGGTGCGGGTCCTGCACGACATCGACGGAAGGCGCTCCTTTAAAGCGGAGCGGCGAATCTCACGGTGGCTGGACGATGCCACCGCGCTGCACGCGGCGCACACCCTTCTTGCCGACATATGTGCTCTCGGGTAGGATATACTGTCGGCCTCGTTGCGAAATCCAAGCCATTGAAAGAAAAACAAAAATGATCGCACAGCGCAACTTTGGCGCGTTCATCTCGCAGGTCGTTCCAGCCCGGTTGAAGGTTGCGTTCCTTACAGCAGTGCTGGCAGGGTTTGCCGCTTCCGGTCCGGCTCTGGCGCGAGATGCCCGCACCATCCACGTTTCGCCCACCGCTGGCAGCGACAACAACTCCGGCGCGCTCTCGGCGCCGCTCGGCAGCGTCGGCGCGGCGGTCGCGATGGCGCGGCCCGGCGACACGATCCTTCTCGAACCTGGCGTCTACACGGTGAAAAGCCGCAACGCTTACGGTGTCCGGATCCAGCGCGACGGCACCCAGGATGCACCGATCACGCTCCGCGCGCGAACTGGCGAGGCGATCATCGATTGCAGCGGGTTAACCAAGGGACGCGACGTCTATTGCTTGCAGGTCGAGGCGGACTGGTGGCGCATTTCCGGCGTGGCGGTCACCGGTGCGACGCAGAATGCAAAGGGGGCTTGGGCCGTTGGCATCAACCTTTTGAACGCGAGCCACAACGTCCTGACCTCGGTGCGCTCCTACCGCAACCAGGGGCCAGGCATCGCGATAATCGGCAACTCTCACAACAACCTGTTGCAGAATTGCGAATCCTTCGCAAACTACGATCCGCGCGCCAAGGTCCCGGGCGGCAACGCTGACGGGGTGCAAGTCTCGGCAATCGGGCGCAAGCAGGTGGGCAACGTCATCTCTCGTTGCAAGGCCTATGACAATTCTGATGACGGCTTCGACCTCTGGAAAGCCGAGGCACCCGTGACCATCGAGCAGTCGGTGTCGTCACGCAATGGTTTCATTCCCGGAACGTCGACAAAGGCCGGTGACGGCGTCGGCTTCAAGCTCGGCAAGAATTCGTCCGGCCCCAAGCACCGCATCGTAAGGAACCGGGCGGTCAACAACCGCGCCGCAGGTTTCGACCGGAACGGAGCACAGGGCGAGCCGATTTACGTCGATAACATCGCGCAGGGCAACGGCGGCGGCAGCTTCAAATAACGGTCAGGCCCATTCCTGCTCATGACGCCGGTTCGTGCCGACCGTGACCGCCAGCAGCGACCCGAGCAGGAAGAACGCCAGGAAACCGACTGCCGAGATCACTAGGGGCGGAATGCTGCTCGATGTTTCGGCGGGTACTGCGGCGGCGACCACCCGCATGTCATCGGGCGTGAAGAACGACAGTTCGCGGATCTCCAGCGCGCGCTTCAGCATGTCGCGGTGCATCGCGGCCGTCACCTCTGCCTCCCGCACCAGCGCGCCAATGCCTTCATCGCTGTCCTCGGTTTCGGTCGCCCCGCCGGCTTCGGCAATCGTGCGAAGGGCAGCGAGCGTCTCGTTCAGGGCGGTCCGGGTGGAATTCAACGTCGCCTCGGCATCGGCAAGGTCGCCGCTGTCCAGAAGATCATCGAGCGTTGTCAGCCCCTCCTCAAGGCTGGTAGTCGCGTCCAGCAAGGCCGCCTCGGGTGAACCTGCGTCCGTCGCGCTTTGCCGCGCGCTGATAACGGCAGCCTCCGCCGCCTCCGCGGCACCGGCCAGCGCGGCCACCCTCTCGCCCACGGCCGCGCCAGTGCGATCAAGTTCGGCGGCCTTCGCCTCGCGTTGGCTTTCCAGGAATTGCGTCATCACCTCGTTGGCGATGAAGGCGGCGAGGTTTGGGTCGGTCGCGGAAAACGAAATCTCAAGGATCTCGGTCTCGTTCACCCGCCTGATCCTCAGATTGTTCGCCAGATACTCCCGCAGCATTGCCGGCGACGCCGGAAGCAAGTCCGCTGCGGATTCAGGCCCACTTTCCCGCAGCACCGCCGCCACCCGGTCCAGCGTGTTGGGCGAGCGCAGCAGCTGAATATGGGTTTCCAGCACCACCCGGTCGCCGCTCAGGTTCAGCGTCGCCGGTTCGTAATCGAGGATCGAAAGGCTGGAGGGGCTGGCAAGCAGCAGCGCGGTCGAGGTAAAGACCGGGGCGCGTTGCTGCGTGGTGCCGTAGCTGACGCCTGCGCCGACGGCTGCGAACAGTAGAATGGCAACAAAGCGGTCTCGGAAATACGACAGCGGCGATCTGTAATCTTCTGTTTGATCCAAAGCGCGGTCCTCTTCCACTGTCAAATACCTGGCGGCCATGCTAGAGATTTCGCCACGGTGAAACAACTAGCGGGAAGGCTCGGCGACCGCCAGATGATAAGCAGACGCACCCGCGGCCTTTATTGATCACGTATTGGAAAGACAGCGTTTCCGTGCCTGATACTCGCCGACATATCGCACTTTTTCTCCCGAATTTCGATGGCGGCGGTGCAGAGCGTGCCTTTGTCACGCTGGCACGCGGGCTGGCCGATCTCGGACATCGGGTCGATCTGGTGGCGGCCAACGCCACCGGGCCGCTTCGCGACGAAATCTCGCCGCTGGTGCGGGTCGTCGACCTTGCCGCGCCACGTCTGGTCGCAGCGCTGCCGGGGCTTGTCCGCTACCTCAGGACGGAACGGCCGGAGCGGCTCTATTCGGCGCTCGAGGGGGCAGGGATCCTTGCTCTTCTCGCGCGCAGACTGGCGGGCCGGCCGGCGGGCAGGCGGGCCGTTCAGGTGGTGCCCAGCATCCGCAATACCCTGTCGGACGAAGCGCGCGGCGCTTCGTGGAAGCGCAAGCTGATGTTGCGGCTGGCCCGTTGGCTCTATCCCTCGGCCGATGCCGTCTTGGCAGTGTCGCAAGGCGTTGCCACCGATGCGTCCAGGGTTCTGCACCTGCCGACTGCGGCGATCGCGGTGGTCCGCAATCCGACCCTGACCCCAGAGTTTCGCAGCGCCGCCGAGGCGCCGGTCGACCACCTTTGGTTCAACCCGAAGTCAGTGCCGGTAATCATGGGCTGCGGCCGGCTGGTCCCCCAGAAGGATTTCGCGACCCTGATCGAGGCTTTCGCCCTCGTGCGTGCGCAACGCCCGTGCCGCCTTGTGATCCTCGGCGAGGGACCGCTGCGCCCCGACCTCGTCAGGCTTGCCGACGAACGCGGCGTCGGCACCGACGTGGCTTTGCCGGGTTTTGATGCGAACCCCTACCGCTTCATGGCAAGATCGGACGTCTTTGTCCTTTCATCGCTGTTTGAAGGGTCACCCAACGTGATCGTGCAGGCGCTTGCCAGCGGGTCCCCCGTCGTGTCGACCGATTGCCCCAGCGGGCCGAACGAAATCCTTTCCGGCGTCCCGCGCGGTCGGCTGGTCCCGGTCCGAGATGCCACTCGGATGGCGACCGCGATCATCGCCTTTCTGGACGAAGCCGACGGTTGGCCCCACCCCGTCGACCTGCCGGGCTTCGGGTATCTCGAAGCGGCGCAGCGCTATCTTGACGTGGTGGATGAACGGTTGCGTCGGACACCTGATGGGGTGGTCGCAGCGTGACGTGCCCAACGCGCGGCAGCTTCAGCCCATCGACCGTCTTATGATCGGTGGGCTGGAGGGTGAGCGCGGCAAGCTTTTGCCGGTGGGCGATGTAAGCCGGATGGCTGACGGATCGGCGCGTCCCTTGACGCCAATGTCGGCGACAAGGTTGTCGATCTGCCGTGCTTTGGCTATCTGAAGGCGGCGCTGGCCTGCCTGAACGTGGTCGACCGACCCGCAGGGCAGGGCGCGGATGAAGCAGAACCGTTGAAGGATGCGTGAGATGCGAGTGCTGCAGGTTATCGACAATCTCGAAATCGGCGGGGCCCAGCGGTTGCTTGATGTGTTTCATTCGGCCGGAGGCCCCGGCGATACGACCGAGATCCTGTCGATGGGGCCGGCCGAAGACCCCTTCAACCACCGGCTCTCGCAGCGGGGCGTCAAGGTCCATCTGGCACCTGATTGCCGGCTGTGGCGGTTGTCTACCTACCTCCGCATTGCGCGGACAGTGCGGCAGATCAGGCCTGACGTCCTGCATGTTCACCTCACCTATTCCACGATCATCGGCGCGGTTGCGGGCTGGATGGCGCGCTGCCCGGTGGTGGCGACAATACACCACACCAACACCGTGAGCATTGGCGGCATCCGCGCCAAGGTGATGCTGTTCCTCGAAACCCTCACGATCCGACTTTTCGTCGACCGGGTGATCTTTGTCGGCACCGCCGCGTCAGATGCCAACCGCCACCGGTTCGGCTCGACCCCGATGGTCACCATCGACAACGTGGTGGAGCCCGCCGATCTTGGTCTGCGCGCCCGCCGACAAGAGCTGCGCGCTACTCTGGGCGCGGGCGAGGGGGACGTGGTCGTCCTGTCCACCGCCCGCCTGCACGCGATCAAGAACATCGGACTTCTCCTTGACGCCTTCGCCTCCGTCCGCCGCAGCCAGCCGCAGGCCCGGCTGTGGGTCTGTGGCGCGGGGCCCATGGCCGGCGAACTGGAGGAAAAGGCGAAGATCCTGCAACTTGGCGCGGCGGTGCAGTTCCTCGGCGGACGCGACGACATCCCCGCGCTCCTGCAGGCCGCCGATATCTTCGTGCTCAGCTCCGATGCGGAGGGTCTGCCGCTTGCCCTTTTGGAGGCGATGGCCGCAGGCATGCCGGTGGTCGTGACCGCCGTCGGCAGCGTGCCCGACTACGCAGGTGGCGGGGTGGGCCTGATGGTGCCGGCACGCAGCGTTGGCGAATTTGCCGCCGCCCTCGAGGCGATGGTCAGCGACGCGGACCTTCGCCAGCGTTCGGGACGTGCCGCCGCCGAACGCGCCCGTGTCTTCACCGACATGGTCGGCTGGCGCAAGGCACTGGAGGTCGAATACGCCAAGGCCGTGGATGGCCGCGGCGTCTGAGGATCAGGCTTCCGGCGCCTTGCCCCTCAGCCGCAGGAGCGCACCGCGCAGCTGTCCGCGCTCTTCCGCCGTGAGGACCGCTACATATGTCACCGCGACCAGCACCGCGATCACCGCGACCGCGAGCGGCACCGACAAAGCCACCCCCTGCCGTTCGCCCGCGAAGCCGACGGCAGCCCCGCCGATAAGCGTCAATGGCAATACCAGCACGAAGTTTGCCTTCTCCCAGCGCAGCGGATGAACCCGCGCCGCCAGCGCCGTCACCACGACCGCCTTGACCACCGATCCGATCAGCACCGCGACCGAAACCCCGATCAGACCGAAAACCGGCGCCATCAGCAGGATGCCGACCCCGGTTGCCAGGATGCCAAGCACATTGCCCAGCAATTTCAGGCTGGTGCGGCGCTGCAGGATCAGGCCGATCTCGGTGATCCAGCTGATCGATTCAATCGCCATCGCCATCAGCAGTGGAAACACGATGACCGCCGCTGCGATGTATTTCTCGCTCGCCAGCACCAGAAGCAACGGCCCCGCTATGCTTGTAAGCGCCAGCACCACGATGCAGGCCAACAGCACGAACACCTTGAGGACCAGATTGTAGGTCGCAAAGGCATCGGGCCGTTTGCCGATCGACAGCGCAAAAGGCTCCCACGCCGACTGGAAGGCAAAAGCAAAGATCGCGTACAGCATCGTGATCTTCGCGCCGGCCGCATAAAGCCCCAGCGCGTCGGCGGTCAGGAGCAGCGCCACCAGCGCCCGCTCCAGCAAGGGCACGATCGACCGCAACGCGCTGATCGCACCATAGGGCAGTGAATAGGGAAGCATTTGCAGCACGAAATCCAGCCGCAGTGTCGGCTTCAGCCATTCCCGGATGAAGAAAAGGCCGATCGCAGCAAAGATCACCGCAGCCAACAGTCCGGCCAGCAGGATGCCCCGAACCGACGCATCGAAGACCAGAATGGCCACCAGCCAACAGGCCGCCTGCGTAAAGGAAAAGCCGATCGACAGGATGATGAACTTGTTGCGCGAGAACGTCACCCGCAACAGCACCACGGCAAAGTTCAAAAACACGATGAACGGTGCCTGCAACAGCAAAATCTCGAACGCCGGCCGAAACGATTGGTCGATGCCCAGCAGCGCCAGCGCCTGACCGCCCAGAACCCAGACCAGTGGCAGTGCTACCGCCAGCACGATCAGCCTGATCAGGAACGACTGCGAAATCAGCTCGCGTCGGGTCTCATGATCCTCGTGTTCAAAGAAATAGCGGGCAATGCCGCTGTCCTGCCCGAAGATCAGGAACACGGTCAGAAAACCGCCGAACACCTGCAAAAGGTCGAACACGCCGTAGTCCGAAACCGTCAGATGCCGCACGATGATCGGAAAGGTCAAAAGCGTGGCAAAACGGCTGATCGCTGCCGCCGAGCCATAGACCGCAGAATCCCGGGCAAGAAACCGCAGCCGCCCGCCAAGCGACAGTGAAGAAGGGTCGTTCGGCGGCTTCGGCTGGCTCAGGTCATCTCTCCGCAGATCTGGCGGCGCAGCTCGCGCCATTTCCAGCCACATGCCGACTTTCGCCTCGGTTGTCGAGCCGACAGTGGAGCCGACTGTCGCCCGAAGTGCCCAGACATGGCCTTGCACGCGACGGGTTATCCGTGTCTGCTGTGCCAGACAGCCAGCAGGACCGATCTTTGATGCCCCCCAGATACGCGCAGCGCATGGCCGATGTAGAGCCATCCGCGATACGAGAACTCCTCGCCCTCGGCGCTGATCCTACGATCATTTCTTTCGGTGGCGGTTACCCCGATGCCTCGTTGTTTCCGGCCGAAAAGCTGGCAGCCGTGTTTCGGGATGTCATCCTCGCGCCGGGCGGGGCGGCCATGCAATACGCGCCATCGAACGGCCTGCCGCGCCTGCGCGAACAGATCGCCGGGCTGATGCGCGACGACGGCACCGAATGCGCGGCAGATGACGTGCTGATCCTGCAAGGCTCGCAGCAGGGGCTCGACTTTGCGGCACGGATGCTGATCGACCCCGGTGATGTGATCATCACCGAAGACCCGACCTTCCTTGGCGCGCTTATCGCCTTCAACCCAAGCCAGCCGCGCTATGCCACCGTTCCGATGGACAGCGAGGGGATGCAGACCGACCGCCTTGCCGAGGTTCTGGCCGCCAATCCGCGCGCGCGGATGATCTACACGGTGCCCGATTTCCAGAACCCCACCGGCGTCACGCTGTCGCTCGCGCGGCGCAAGGCCCTGATCGCGCTCGCCAACGCGCATGACCTTATCGTGCTTGAAGATACCCCCTACCGCCAGATCCGCTTTTCCGGGCAGAACCTGCCCACCCTCAAATCGCTGGATACCGAAGGACGGGTGATCCACCTCGGCAGCTTTTCCAAGGTGCTGGTTCCGGGGCTGCGCATCGGTTGGGCCATCGTCGCGCCCGACCTGCTGGAACGGATGGGGCTGCTGAAGGTTGCCGCCGACACCCAGACGTCGACGCTCAATATGGCGGCGGCCAGCCTGTTTCTGGACCGCTATGACCTTGATGCCCATATAGCCACCCTGCGCGACGCCTACCGCTCGAAGAAAGAAGTGATGCTGGACGCGATCCGCCGTCATTTCCCGCAAGAGGTGACCGTGACCGATCCCGAAGGCGGGCTCTTTACCTGGGCGAGCTTCCCCGAAGGCTTCGACGCCACCGCATTCATGCGCGACGTGGCCCTGCCGGAGGCGCGTGTCGCCTATGTGCCGGGTGCCACGTTCTTTCCGGTGACCCCCCGTCCGAACCACGCCCGGATCAACTTTTCCGCCGCCTCCGAAGCCAGCATCCGCCAAGGGATCGAAGCCCTTGGCAAGGCGCTGAAATCGCACGCGCCATTCTGACAGAAGGTTCCCATGCCCGTCACCGTTCACACCCCGCCCGTCTCCGACCTGACCGAAGCCCAGATCGCGCGCTGGCGGCCCGTGCCGGTTGCGGTTGCGGTCGATCTTGGTCGCGACGCCGGGCAGATCGACCCTGCGATCCGCCCTTTGCGGCCAGCGGGCAGACAGCCGCGCTTGTTCGGTCAGGCCGTCACCCTGCGCTGCGAGCCGCCGGATTTCGGGGCGGTCCTGCACGCACTTGACGTGATCAGACCGGGTCAGGTGCTGGTGATCGATGCCGCTGGCCACCGGGATACCGCGATGATCGGTGACATACTGTCCGGCCACCTGCGCCGCATCGGCGTGGCTGGCCTGATCTGCGACGGCGCCGTTCGCGACACCGGAACGCTGGCAGGGTGGGATGATTTCCCGGTGTTCAGCCGCTGGATCACCCCACGCGGTCCGACCGGCGCAGACCGCGGCGCGGTCAACCTCTCCGTGGTGATCGGTGGCTGCGCCGTGTCGCCGGGTGACCTAATGATCGGGGATGACGATGGCCTCGTGGCCCTGACGCCCGCTGTCGTGCGCGACCGCATCGGCGACGCCGACGCCAAGCTGGCGCGCGAGACCGGCTGGATCAACGCGCTCGCCTCGGGCAAGTCCGCGGCCGAAGTCTTCGGTTTGGCACCCCCGTCGAAAACTTGATCACGAAACGGTGTTCGGGTCGCTACGCATCGAAACGGCCGGTTGCAGGTTGATAAGCGGGCTGTCACCTTGCCCGCCAACAAAGATCAAGGGGAACGATATGCGACCCAGCCAACCTCTTTTCCTGCTATCGGTTGCAACCATCTTGGCCGGCTGCGTGGCTTCTGGCGGTGCCCAGCCCGGCTCCGACGGCAGCGCCAAACTGCCGCCACTGCCCGAAGAGGTCATCGCGGTCGCCGCACCGTGGCAGGATCTCTCGACCGCCCGCCTGATGCCGCAGGACGGCTGTTACTGGTACGAACATCAGGGGCAGATTGAACGGACGATGCTGCCGCTGCGGACGCCCGAGGGGCGGCCGATTTGCACCAGTGCGGCCGGCTGACCGTCAGCTGCGTGCCGTGATGCCTTCTTCGGCCGGGTAAAGGTGGGCTGTCACGCCGGTCTCGACCTGATCGTAGAGCCCGATGATATGGGCCATCACCATCCGGACGCAGCCCGAGCTTGCGCGCCAGCCGACCGAGCGGGGGTAGGGTGTGCCGTGGATACGCAGCAATGTGTCCCTGCTTCCCACGAAAAGATACAGCGCCCGCGCACCCAAGGCATTGCCCGGTCCGGGGTCCATGCCATCGACATACTGCGCATAGATCTCCGGCTCGCGCTCGATCATCGAGGCGGTCGGGGTCCAGCGCGGCCACTTCGCCTTGCGCCCCACGGTGAACACCCCCGGCTCGTAAAGCCCGCCGCGCCCGATCGCCACGCCATAGCGCATCGCGGTGCCGTCGGGCTGGATGTGATAGAGGTAGCGCGCAATCGCATCGACGTGAATGTCGCCAGCGCGCAATCCCGCTCTCGCCTCGACCCTTGTCGGCAGCAGTCGCGAGTGCAGACCCCAGGGGTTCGAGGTTGACGGGTCATAGCCGGGAGGCGTCACCTGTGCGTCCCACGCTTCCCACTGCGACTGGGTCTGTCCGAAGGCCGGCATGGTCAGGGCCGGCGAAAACAGCGCAGCACTCGTAATCAGGAAATGGCGTCTGGTCAGCATCTGGCACTCCTGGTGATATCCGAAAGGTCAACGCGCGGCTTAACCGCCTCGCCCCCGATTGTCGGATCACATTTGCACGAGGTCGACCGCCTATGGCTCACGAGATGCAGCCCGGCCACAGGCAGGCGGGCTTTTGGCCAACCTCAAGTCCGGATCGAACCAAGGCCCTGCACACTGCCGGAAAGCGCTTTCCATCGGTGGCTTGGCCCCTCATTTCCCAATCGCCCCGACATCGACTATATGAACCTGGAACAACGACGCGAAGATGCTGAGAAAGTGACTACAGATCATCAACACAGGCTCTCCGTCGCCCCCATGATGGACTGGACGGATTTCATATAAAAATCAATGCCTTGCAAGGCGTCCTGTGCACTGAATGTTCCCGTTTTGATCGCAGAATTTCGCGCTCTGGCGTAGGGCAGAGTGGGTCCTTTGGATGACTGGACCGACCGGCATTTCGTGCAGTTTGGATGGCGCGATCACCGGTTCATGCCGGCGCGCTGGCAGCCTCTTCGTTCGCTTGGCCCGGCGCTCTGCTTAGGCCGGCACGGGAGATGGCAACATTCGGCCCAATAGTGTCTTCAACGCATCGACATGCGATCGCGACGGACCGGTCATGACAAGGGTTGCGACGTGAAGGGTCTCTTCGGCGCCTTCACGTGCAATGGCGTATCGGGTGCAGATCGGTTCTGGCGGAAGATCGCCCTGATGGGGGTAGAGCAACATGACGTCCCGGCAGCCATAAAGTTGGCTGTAGGCCATCAACTGATACACGTCGGCCTGGCTGATCCCCTGTTTGGGGTCGTCGATGCGGGGGGCCATCCGCTTCCACTTGGTGTCGACGACGAGGACGGGGTGTTCCCCATGTCTGATGATGAGGTCCGGCTTGGTCCGAAACCGCCCCCTATCCGCTTCGAACAGGCAGTCCCGGTGGCCACCCTGCGCTGAAACACGGTATCCGCTTCCGGCCAAAGCGCGGGTAACCAGTCGGGCGACGTATTGCTCGAACAAGGCATTCATCTCGAACAGGAGCGCATGGCCATCCATGGATCCTGCGCTGGTCTGCTGATGCCGATCCCCGAGAAGCAGGCGCGCGAAGGAAAGGAGCTCGCGCCACCGTTGGTTTGTCCGATCGAGAGTGATCTCGTCCCATCGGAGCGCAGGGACGGGAACTTCGGCCACATCCGCATAGGCGAAGCCCAGTTCGCGCAGGATACGCTGATTGTCGGGGGCCTGTGCCACGCGCTGCAAACGGCTGACGGCGGCGCGCATCACCTGGTTGAGGGCGATGTCGGAGGACAGCTCGTCGTAACGACAGGCCAGCCGCTGCGGTGCCACCGCATGGCGCGAGAACTGCCGGGTGACGTCGAGCCTGCCACGCAGGGCGGGGAGGTCATCTGCATGGTCCACATAGCGGCGCGGCAGACCCATCCGCACTGCTTCCATGAGGCGGGCGCAGAACAGGCGGATCAGCAATTCGAGGATGGTATCCTTCTGCCATCCAAGCTGGGCCAGCGAGCCCGCATCGATCCGCAGATCGTGAACCACCGCGAGCATGTGGATGAGACGGCGACGCAGGGCTTCGTCAGAGGCGTCGTGTTCTCCAAGACCTTCGATCTTGGGAAGGATCTCCAGCTGACAGCCCTGTGCTGCGATCACGCCGACCACACCGCGGGCCCGAAGGCCCTTGCGGCCGTGTTCGAGCACGCCTTCGCCGCCACGCCCCGCGAAGCTCGAGCGCGCCGCTACGGCGGCGATCCGATCAGCCTCGGCGGTCGGGATGGTCGTGTCGTCATCCCCATAGCCGATGCGCTGCCATTCGCGGAGCGTGCGGCGGATCATGAGCCGAGAAGCCGCGCGTAATCGAAGCTGTCTTCGCGCACATCCCACCGGAAGCGCGGCATCGCCTCACCATTGTCGAGCCCCGGCGGTGCCTTGAGGACCGACCTGTTCAGAAAGCCCCCCGCGATGGGCCTGTCATGCGTTTCGAGATCGCCGAGCACTGCGGCGATCTTGCCCCAGTCCTCGAAGAAGTACTCGGCCAGCAGCGGGATCACCTTGTGCCGGATCACTGCGTCGACATCCGCGCGGGTGTCGCAGCCGGTGAAATAGGCATGACCAATCTGGTGATCGCGATCGTAGAGATATTCGATGCGTTCATTGATGATGGTCAGAAGGCTCGGCAGATCGATGCCGGTGCGGGTCGCGGCGTCCTTCAGGACGGCCGGATCGGGCATCATTTCCCGGAAAGTGAAACGGCGTCGCAGTGCGGTGTCGAGCAGCGCGATGGAGCGGTCTGCCGTGTTCATCGTGCCGACGATATGCAGGTTCGACGGGACACCGAACTCATCCCCCGAATAGGGAAGGCGCAGCTTGAGTTGGTTGGGCTGGCCAAGCCGCTTGTCGGGTTCCAAGAGCGTGATCAGCTCGCCGAACACCTTGGAGATATTGGCCCGGTTGATCTCGTCGATGATCAGGACGAAGGGTTCGGGTTCGGACAGCCCCTCGCTTTGCTGGCTGTTCATGTAGCGCTCGAGGGCTGGCACGTTGAGCTCGGCGTCATAGAGGGCGTAGATCGATTTCTGGGAGAACTTCCGGGAATAGATCTCGCCGACAGGCACGCCGTCCCGGTCGATCCAGAGCCATCGGACGGCCCGCCGATGCGCATATCCGCCCTCGGGACGTGGGGCAAACTCGTACCCGCCCGTGAATTCCCCGATGGCTCGAAACAGCCCATTGCCTTTGGAAACGATGACGATGTCGCCCGTTCGGACCCAGTTCCGGAAGATGAAGGGCATTTGCACCATGCCGGATCTGGCATCGACAGCGCCGTTCTGGTCGCCGTGGGCCTTGCAGGCTTCGATGATCGCCTCTCGGCTTTCGAACTTGGCGTCCGACCAGTCAATGTCCTCGAAGCCGAGAAGGGCATAGTTGCCCTTGATCGCTTCCTCGAAAAGATGCGCGTCCTCGGGGTTGTTCGCCTCGCCAATCGACATCTTGAAGACCTGGCGGCCTTCGACACGTGTCGCTTCCTCTTCGGAGGAATGGCCTCGGCTGGTCTCGGCGCGTTTCGCGATGCGCCGGAAAATGCCAGGCACCGTCTCCAGCCGGAAGCCGGCCGAGGATGTGTCCTCGCCCTCATCGGCGCCGGTCATCGGCTGGCGCCCTTCGACGAACTCTTCATAGGCCATCGACTGATGGAAGGTGACGAATTCGATCCGACCGGCAACGAGGAGGCGCTGGTAGGTGGCCATCAGTTCGGCACGGTCATCGGGCACGGGTTCTCCGCACAGCCGAACGGCCTCTTCCGCCGTGCGGTATGTCTTCCCGGTGCCGGGCGGGCCGTAAAGGATAAGGTTCTCAGGAATCATGTTCCGGGTTCCTTCGGTCATTTGACCTGCAACGATGTCAGTGGCATTTGTGACAGGCTTCTGGGTGGACTTGTCGAGCGCGATCCAAAGGAAACCTTGGATGTCCAGCCAGTCTTGCGGTCGCCAACCCCATCTATCCCGCATGATCGTGAAAAGCTCCGCGAAGACATTTGCGAAGCGACGATAGTCGTCCCGCATATTGGCTTTCGCTTCCAGGAAGAGCTTCTCGCCGGTGAGCTCTTCCCATGCTTCATTCATGCGGGTGATCTTTAGGGGAGCTGCTTCGTTTGGGCGCACCATCGCCAATGCTGAGAACAGGATGTTCAAGCGTTCACCGTAGGTCAGCGATGTCGCCCCACGGTCTCGCAGTTTGACGAAACTGTCGTATGCTTCAGCGAGGGCGGTGTCGGCTGGTTCATCAGCGCGGAGCAGCCTCCCTATCGTGGCATAAAAATCCTCGGATGTGTCGGGAGCGTTCTTTGTGATGGCATCTTCGGTTTGCCAGCGAACGAACGGCCCATCCTTGGCTGCGGTCTTCAAGATCTCAAACACTGATTTCCCGAGTGTTTCATCTTGAATATCCGCGGCAATCGCTTCCTGAACCCGTTCGATTGCCGCCAGCTTATAGGCCTTCTCACTTTTGGCCCAACCCTCACCGGGGCTTTCGAAGTTTCTGAAATCTGGGCAAAGTTCTAGGAACCGTTTTCGCAGCTTCTCAAGTCCGTTGAGGTTCACGCTTGCAGTCTCCAGGTTGAAGCGAAATACAGTTGCCGAGCTTTGATCCGCACCGATCCGCTCCGGAGCGCTGACCTGTGCGAGGTCCTGGAAAATCTTGCCTGCCAACGCCTGACAGATGTTCGGCCAGGCCTCATTCAGGTTGAGGGCCGTGTTCACGTCCCGAACGAGCACATCGACATGGGAGCTGCCTTCTTCACGTGCGGGCTCGATGTACTTTTCCAGAACGTGTTGCCGAATGCGATCCGCATCCTTCGCTGTGCCCGGCGGATCACCCGCCAAGAACCGTCCGTACTGTGCCAACCAACTGCTCCAGTTTGACAGCCTGTTATGGGGCTTTTCCGAGTCCGGCATCAGGATACGAAAATCTTCGCCTCCTGACCGAGCGTCGTCACGCATCGCTTTGAGACGTTCCCTGAGGCCCACAAACTGATCGGCCTTCCAAGCTGCCTCGAGGTTCTGATAGGGCATACCAAGCGCGGTCAGGTTTCGTTCTATCGTTCGGACTGCATAGGCCCTCGAGTTTCGCCCTGCTTCCGTTTGCGCACCGCCTTGTTCCAGCCATGCCTTGAATTCGTTCTCGTCCCTCAATTCACTGCCCTTCACGATGCATCTGTCCGCAGTCTCCAACGCTGCTGTCATTCTGTCCAACATTCTGGACTTTGGGAGAAAAAGAAAACCCCTGGGTGCCGAGCCACAACTTTGGAAGCTTATCGGTTTCCGTCAGACAGCCGGACGGGGGGCGGGCTGAATTCAATTCGAGAAGGCCGTCGTCACGATCTCCTCCAGATCGGCGATCTCGGCGTTGGTGAGTTTGACGAAGGGGTCGCGGTCTCGCCTACGCTTTGGGAACCGCCCCTCATTCTGGGTGACGAACAGGATCACCTGCCTTGCCAGAGCGTCCGGCATCTCGATGCGGTTCATGATGCCGCGCATCGCCGCGTCGTGACGCCTGAGATAGGTGATCTCGCGCGGCAGGTCCTCCTCGATGGTCTTGCGCACGCAGTCATAGAGGAATTCGGCCTCCGCTGTGCAGTCGTAGAAGCGATAGAGATCGGCCGTGTCGTTCAGCACCTCGACATTGCCGGTGGGCGTTGCTCGCCACGTGATGTGCTCCATAAGCGGGCCGGAGTGACCTTGCAGAACCGCCCGGTAATCTTCGATGCGGTCGAGCATCACGGAAGAAACCGGGAAGACCATCCCGGGTGGGGTGAACTTCCGCTCGGCGAGAACGTGATGGATCAGGCAGCGGTGCAGGCGGCCGTTCCCGTCTGCCAGCGGGTGGATGTAGACGAAGCCGAAGGCGATGATGGCGGCCTGCAGGACGGGATCGACCTCTTCGGCATCGGTCAGACGGAGCCGGTTGTTGCAGTCGTTCAGCGCCGTCATGAGGTCGGGAACATCCTCGGGCCGCGCGCCGATGAACTCGGGCAAGGGGTCGTTGCTGTGGTCCCGTTCGCCCAGAAAGACCCCGTCGTCGCGATAGCCGATCGGGGTCAGGCGATCGTCGCCGATCAAAATGCGGTGCAGGCGGTAGATCTCGGTCTGATTGAGGGGGCGCTTCCCGGCCTCGAGCACGGCGCGTCCCCAGCGTTCCAGGCGGTCGACGGGCGGGCGCTCGCCTTCGATCTCGAAGCTCGCGCGGCTGTCGGCCAGCAGCATGAAACTCGCCGCACGCGCCACGACATGGCCGCCGGTCTTGCCGATGGTCTCCTTCGCGCGCTCGGCGAGGTCGAGCGCGATCAGGTCCTTGAGCTTCTCGGTACGCCGGATCACCGGGCAGAGGGCGCCGGTGCCAAGCAGATTGTCCCGGACGCGGTGGCGCTGCGAGAAGCGCTCCTTGCCGGTGAAATAGAGGGCGGGGTCCAGAGCCGGGACCGCCGTGACGGTCGGCGCATCCTCGAGATCGAGCCTCCGTCCTGTCAGGGTCTCGAAGAAGAACCACAGCCGCCGGGAGAAGGCGCCGGTCGGTGTGGCGCGGACGATCGCTTCGATGTCCTGTTGCGGAACAGCATCGAACACGCGCTTGAGGATCAGGAGGTCGATGCTCTCGTGCCGCAGGGCAAAGCCGAGATGGCCTTCCAGCGTTGCATCTGGCAGGTATCGCTTGTCATAGACCTGCCAGATCCCATCCGCGCGGACGTTGCCGCGCACATGTCGCTCCGAGATGCAGGTGGGGTTGCGCACCGGCGCAGGAATGCCGAACGCGGAGACCAGCGCGGCCCAACCTGCGAGGCTGGCGCCCTCGGGAAGGGGCTCATCCTGGAAGAAGGGGGGCGTCAGGCTCTCGGGTCTCATGCGTCGAAAAGGCCTCATGCGTGCGGATTATGGCCGCAAATCATGGGCCAGTGTCGAAAATCCTTATACGCCTGTTGCGCCGAAAATCAATCACGGATGTCGAAAACGCGTCATGTGGGTGGGGCCTGTCGAAAACGGCATCGCGCCGAGCGCGTGGCCAGCCCTGTGCCCAAGTCGGAGGGACCGGCTGCGCGCCTTTGCAACGCGCGCAGAGAGCGGGACGGTCGATCGCCTTTGCCCTGCGTTCAGCCGGGCGGCGCCTCGCGCCTCTTTTCCCGCGCCAGTCGCAGCTCCTCTTCGTAGCATTCGCGCGCGGCCTGCTGTGCGAGGAGACGGACAAGGCGCAGCAGCCGGGGGTCGGGTGACCCACGGGGGGTGAAGGTCAATTCCGGCCCGTCGAAGACCATGCTTTCGCGAAGCGCCTCGAATTCGCTTTTCTGGGTGGGGCCGTCTTGTAGGGGGTCTTGCTTTGTCATCGCGGAGAACTCCTGACTGAAGGCATTGAACGGGGGAAACCCGTGGTTGAGCCTATGGCGCATTCAAGGAGGAAATCATGTTCATGAACCAGCGAACCCAGGTCGTTTACAGCCTTCTGGCCGAGTATGTGCGCAGCCCCTCCTTGCGGCACATGCGGGAGGAGCGGTCCCTCGCCAAGCTGGCCCTCGAGATCGTCACGAAGCTCGATCGGGACAGTTCGGTCTGGAAGAAATGGGAAGGGCCGCGTGACAAGATCCTCGGCGCGGCGATCGAGTGCTGGATTCCGAAAGAAGACATGCTCGATTTCCTCAACAGCCTGCCGGGTCCGGCCCTGACGATGACGGATCTCGAGCAGCGCATGAAATCGATGATCGAGGAGGAGTATCTCGGGGATCCCGAACCGAAGCTCGAGGCCGAGTGCCTCGCGATCTATCAGGCCGAGAAGGCGGCGGGCACGGAGATGCCGGCGATCATCGGGCGACTGTCGGATTACACCAGCGCGCAGTTCCAGCGGCTGCGCGATGAGAGGCGTGCCGAGGAGGAACGGCGTCTGGACGAGGCGCGGCTGGAGCGGGAGCGGCGGCTCCTGTCCTATGCCGATTGTCCCTGGACCCAGATCAAGGGCTCGAAATTCGTCTACTGCCGGAAGAACGGTAGGGTCTTCCAGCTCAAGCCCAACAGCGACAAGAGCCTGACCCTTTACCGGGTTCAGGCGGTCGATGATGCCGCCAACGGCGAAATGATCGGCCGCTACCGGTCGCGCGGCGATGCCAGCAAGGTCGTGGCCAAGGCCGCCTATGAGCCGGAGCCCTGGCGATAAGGCAGAGGCTGACGGCGGTGCGGGGCCGAGATGAGGAGGAAAGTGGCGCGGTTTCCAGGACGGCACGGTCGAGGATGTTTGTGGGGGAAGGCCTTCCCCCTGGTCGGCACTTCGTTGCCGACGCACCCCCTTCGAGCGGGGAGACCCCGCAACGCCCCCCTCAGAGGGAGAGTGCAGACGGGATTTCCGTGACGGGTTGAGGGTCGGGGGAGAGGCCCTCGGCGCCCGTCGTGGAGTTCACCCCGATGGCCAGACAGGACCGCGCGCCCCGCGACGGCGGCGCCCGCAGCAGCATCTATGACGACATCACCTCCCGGATCATCGCGGAGCT